>Ga0310690_10005973_pt1 | contig 16229 bp, 17 predicted proteins | sample AusTroGonzalo_MG_2_FD_207661 | JGI IMG/M metagenome (GOLD analysis project Ga0310690, IMG submission 207661) | Bovine rumen microbial communities from tropical cattle in Woodstock, Queensland, Australia - Gonzalo_04 (v2) (version 2) | ecosystem: Host-associated > Mammals > Digestive system >... | reverse complement strand
GCTTCAATAGAAATCTTCAGGTCTATAATTATAAAGTTTTTCATTACCTGCGGGTTCAACCCCTATCATCTTCTTAATATGTTGATATCATCGACTTTGAATGTTAACGGCTTGTCCAATGTAACAAACCTTTTCATTTTCCTTTAATACCAACCTATAAATGCCTTTGCACCCCAGATCCTCTCTATTTCCTAAATCTTGTAATTTAGGTAATCAAATTCTTTTTCATTCTATCGTACTTATATCCATCTTTAATTCTGGATAATCCAATTTGATTTGATTTAGAATCGAAATTAATTTCTTTTCATGTTCATTGATAGATAAGTCCCATAAAGTATCTTTTAATTGATTTTCGCCATCCATGAGAACAACTTTTTTGATATTCTTCAAAGTCTCTAGATCACCCTGAACTGAACGTTGTTCCTGGGATAAACTCTCTAATGCGGTTTTCGAAGCTGTAATACCTTCTTCAATCTTTTTTAACTCAAGTAGAACTTTTTCCTTTTCCTCATTAACTTTTTGAAGTTCATCAGTCTTCTCTTTATTGGCTTTAATAAGGATGTCCGCTTGATTATTTAACTCAGTAAGACGTTCATTTCAATTTGTATACTGGGTTTCCTTGTCTTGAATACTTCTTTCAAGATGTTTAATTACATCTTCTAAATTTAAACGTTTAGTTTCTAATTCCTTTAAAAGACTATCTTCCGCTAAAGGCTGCGGCGAAATTTTACGTTTGCGCTGTTTCCGCAATAGTACAACCAGAACTATAATTGCGGCAACTAAATGTATGAATATAATAACAAAAACAGTTATTAATATTGGTAGTGCTATTAAATTATTACTCATCTACTAAATCCTTTCATATTAAAGTATAACTATTTTTATTAGATGAGTCAATAAAAAAATGGGATTAGAATCCCATTTCATTTAAGATGTTTAGTTCGTCATCATCAGAACATTCATCTTGATAATCACTATCAGTTTCGACACTATCAATTAAAAAATCAATATATTCATCGTCTTCTAATAGATCGTCTTTTTCGAACTCTTCGTCCATAAACTACCTCACATCTATAAAGATAGTATCTATTAAAAAACTTTATTTTTCAAGATTGAGTAAGGAGAAAGTGTGCTATAGGAAGTAAAAGAAAGAAAATATTATTAACTTTCTCCTTACATATAAATATAAAAAATTTTTTTGGGTAAGTCCAATAGATTCTGGGAAACTCATTAAGATTTTAATTTGCGATATTAGACAAAACAAAATATTTTTTCTATAGTTTAAAAGATAGAAAGGAGTTTTCTATGGTTGAATTCAAATTTGGGGTTTGTCCGCATTGCGGCCGCAAATCCTACTTAATGACTAGTAATAATCCTTTAAGTGGACCAACAATTTGCTTTGATTGCATAGCTAATAATCTAAAATATAGTAACTTAGAACATGCTGAGTTCTTTTGTCGTACTTATAACTTGCCTTGGATACCAGAACTTTGGTTACAACTGGCCGAAGAGTGCAAAGTTGGAGTATTTCGCGAGTATACAAAAACAGTACTCGAAGACAAAGAAAATCAGCCAAATTTAGCATATACAACCACTACTCATGATTTGTGGTCCCGCACAAATAAAGAATGAGAGAAATGCCGTTCTTTTTCAGAGATTTTAACAAAACTTCAACCGATTAGGGACTCATATGTAGACAGAGGACGTCTTAAATGGGGCGAACAATATACTTTTGAAGAACTTATTAAGCTCGATAGTATGTATACCCGCACCTTAAAAGCTAATAATGTTGTTAACCCAATGCAAAAAGAGGCTGTTAAGACACTTTGTAAACTTCAAATAGAAATGGACGAGGCCATTCGTGCTAAAGATGCAAAAGCATTGAAGGATCTTTCAACTTCTTATGCTACTTTTGCGAAACAAGCAGACCTCGAAACAATGATAAACGAAACAAAAACCGACGACATTACTACTGTTGCGGAACTTTATGACTACATGGAAAGAAAAGGCTTTGAATTTAAGTTTAACGATGGCTTTGATAGAGATGAAGTAGACCGCACAATTAAAGATATTCAAGAATATTTACGTCGCCTCGTATTAGAGTCTACTGGACTTCAACCATTGTTAGAAGATATGATGCGCAAACGCATGGAAACGATGGAAGAAGAAAAGGAACGCGAGAGTATAGAAAAGACAACGCTTCAAGACCTTCTCCAATACAATCCTGACGATGCGGAAATTGAGACAGAAGCGGATGAAGATGTCTTAAATCAATCTTTTGAAGATGATGACAGAGAAAAACCAACTGAGGTTATTTTTAAAGACGACCTTGATGAATAATTATGTTAGTAGATAAATACTTTGATGAAGATTATATTGACCCTGAAATAGAGGAATATTTTACTTTCCTTGATTCTGACGAGCAAGAGCAAACAGGTTTCTTAAATAAGAAACGTGTCGATCAAAACTTTGAGAAATGCGGGCAAATGCTGGATCTTTTTATGCAGTATCCAGATCGTTTTGTCGACCTCATTACTCCAAAAGAAAGTCACTTTCATTTATTCTTCTTCCAACGTATTATGTTAAGATGTATGTCTTGAGGAACCACAACCTATGAAACATTTAGCCGTGGTACTTCAAAATCATTTTTGGCAGACTTAAATCGTTATTTAAAATGTATGTTCGTTCCACGACACAATACAACAATTACCGCCGGAACTAATAAACAAGCGGCCGAAATTGCTAAACAAAAAGTCGTCGATGATCTCTGAGTAAAATTCCCACTCCTTGCAAACGAAATGCAAAAACGAAAGGTTGCGGGAAAAATTCTTGATGCCTACAAAATGGGCAAAGATTATGTCGAATTTAATTTTAAAAATGGGTCGTCTTTAGGCTTAGGAAATGTTCGTGGTCTTCGTAGACAATCACTTATTTTTGAAGAAATTATTGAGCAAGATGCTACAAAGGTTAATGAAGTTTACATCCCATTGTTAAACGAACCAAGAAAGATGTATAACGGACTTATTAACCCAAATGAACCGCAATCTCAACAAATTTATATTACTACTGCTGGATATCAAGGTACTTTTGCTTATGATAAACTTATTGAAACTCTTTGCCGTGTCGTTATTGATCCAAAGAAATATTTCGTTCTAGGTGGAAGCTATCGCATTCCACTATCATGCGGCCTCACAGCAGCACAGCAGATTGAAGACGTTGTTAACTCACCTACCTTCTCAAAGAGTTCATTTGAACGTGAATATGAAAGTAGATGGAGTGATGCACCAGCAGGTGCGGCATTCTCTCCAAGTTTAGTTACTTCTTTACGTCAAGTTAAAGTAGTAGAATTAAAGAATAAACTTACAGAAGCTCAAAAAGAAAAAGGTTGTTTCTATGCAATCTGCGCCGATATGGCTAAAGATGGTTCTGCTGATACTGCGGTTGGTATCGCAAAGGTTACCCCGGGTGATCATTTTTTCACTTTCAAATTCGTTAACCTCCTCACCATACCTTCAACCGACTTCCTTGTAATTGCGAATACATTTAAAAAACTTGTTTTGCAATATGATGCAAAAATGTTAATTTACGATGCTAACGGTGTTGGCGCTGGTATTCGTGACTGATTAAATAAAGAAACAAAAGATGACTCTGGTTTCACATTAGAAGGATTAGGAATTATTAATCCTCCTACAAATGCAGAAAAGGATATTATTAGATACCCGAAAGATAAAACTATCTGTTATGAAATCAAATCAGGCGGAAAAACTGGAGAACAGATCCATTGGTTCTTCTTCTCTCGTATGAGTACCGGGGCTATTACTTTCCCTATAAAACTTTCAGACGCGCTTTCACTTTATGGACGTAACAAGAGTTTTACTGCGATGAGCATAAGAAAACAACATGAGTTTATGATGCCATTTAAAACAATGGATTTAATGGAACAAGAACTTAAAAACTTAGACGTAGTTAATACCTCTGATCAAATGAGCAACTCAATGCGAATTGTTCGTAGAAATGCGGCAATACAAAAGGACTTTTTCTCAATGGCAGAATACCTTGTATGGGCAATTAACCAATACATGGAATTTGATTACTATAAAAAGAAAAAACAAAAGAGTAAAAAACGAGTAATTGCTATTTTTGACTAACTAGTGATTAGAGTGTAAATTTTACATAGAAAGGTATAAGTATGGCTAAAAAAGAACAAACAGCGGTTAATGTAACTGATTTTAGAATAAATAGAGTCAAAAAGTTAGAGTCTCTTTATGCTGACGAAATTTCTACTAGACGTAGATATAATCAATCAGTCTCAAGAGCAGCTAGACCAAGAACTGCCGCGGCCGTTAGAGACGTTTTAGAAAAAGCACTTCAAGACCGTGAAAATGCAGTTAAATTGTCTAAAGAACTTTTTGCAACCAATCCTATTTATGCAAATGTAATTAACTACCTTAGCAATATGTATATGTGGAGATATAAAGTTACTCCACATAAGAGTTTTAAAAAGAGTAAAACTCAACTTAAAAAGAAATTAACAGGTGAAGCCTTTGAATTAATGTATAATGAAATGTTAGAAGCAGTAGATGGTTTATCTATTGAGTCTAAGTTTCCAACGTTACTCTCTATGCTTTTCATTGAAGGTGCGGTATTTTTTACTACATATCACGATGAAGAGTCTATTACACTAGATACTCTCTTATTACCAAATAAATACTGCCGTAAAATCGCAGAATCACAGTTTGGTACAGCTATCATTGAGTTTGATTTCTCTTACTTCGATGACATCGGCTTAACAAGACAACAACTAGACGATTATTTTAAAAGTTTCCCAAAAGAATTTAAGAAATGCTACGACAAATATAAAAATAAGAACACACTTAGATGGCAACAATTAGATCCGCATTATTCAAGCGGCGTTCTACTTAACGACTACTGTATCCCAACATATCTCTATATTATGGGCGGTATTCTTGATTATGAAAAGTATCAAGACAACGAACTAGAACGTAATGAGAACTTATTAAAGTATATTGTTGTTCAAACTATGCCTATCTATCAAGACAAATTAGTCTTCGAGATGGACGAAGTTGAAGCATTACATAAATCTTTAAAAAATAAAATTGAAAAATCTGATAAGGTTAACTTGATGACTACTTTTGGTGATGCAAAAGTATTAAAAGTTTCCGAAAATGACACAGTTGCGAATGAAGTTCTAGCAAAGGCCTTCAAGGCCATCTTCAATAATGCGGGTTTCAATAGTGCAATCTTCACTGCTGAAAGCGTTGAAGCACTTAAAATGTCATTAATCAGAGATAAGGGAATGGTATGGAAATACGTTAATGCTCTTTTAAATTTCTATACTATTGCAATCAATAATTGATTTGATTTCAAAGGATATGAAGCCGATATTGCTATTTTACCAATATCGCCATATACTTATGCAGATGATATCAAGATATACAAGGATAACGCTACGCTCGGTGTCGGTAAACTTGATTATATCATCGCCTCAGGTATTAAACAAAGAAATATCAAAGATAACTTTGAACTTGAGGATTTCTTAAAGTTAAATGAAATTACTCCAATGCAGACTTCTTATACTCAGACAGCTGAAGATAGAAACTCCAGTGGAAGTAATGATAAAGAAGATAAAACTGAAGACAAACCTAAAATTGAGCCATTAGACGAGTCTAAAGAAGAATCTTCTAAAACTGACGAGGATAAATAATGAAAAAGCATGTCATTAGTTATAACTGACCTGCAACCTTATCTTTCTCGGCAGACAATGGTAACGAAAACGAACGTTTCTCACGTGGAAAATTAAAAGTTTTCTACAAAGGTGAGACAGCCGACCATCGTTACTTCTCAGATGAGTTCAGCGAAAAGCTAATTCAATCTCTTCCATATACTCCAATTGTGAGCTATTATGATGAAGAAAAAGATGATTTCGTTGGACACGCAACTCAACAAGCTATTTACGGTATTGTTGATCCATGCACTGAAGTTTCATTTGAAACTTTAGAAGATGGCAATGTCTGAGCAATTTGTGACACTGTATATTATACAGAACGTCCAGATAAGGTTGGAGAAATTGCGAAGAAGATTGAAGGTCATAGTCAATCTCTCGAACTTGATCCAAAAACGGTCAAGTACAACGTCAACTATGACGAAAAAAGACACTTTAAAAACATCGAATTTACTGAAGGAACCTTCATTGGTGTTAGTGTCTTGGGTAAAGATCAAAAACCCGCATTCACTGGTTCAGAATTCTTTTCTTGCGATGAATTCTCTAAAAAAATGGAAATTTTGAAAAACTATTGTGAAAGCAGAAAATCTGATCAAAATAATCAAGGAGATGAAGAAATGAATTTACAAGAATTTATGAAACTCTCCTGAGGTGACATTTCTTCCAAAGTTGATGAAGCCTTAATGAACGAATATGGAAACGAAGCGTTCACTATGATTCACGATATGTTTGAAGATAGTGCAATTGTTCGTTGGTATTCATATATTGATGGGACTTCTAAACTTATGCGTGTTAAATACACAATTGGAGAAGATGGTTCTGTCACATTGGGTGACGTAAACGAAGTTCATGTCACTTATGAAGATGTTATCGTTCCTAACGCTTCGCAAGGAGAAATAGGCGCAGGACAATCTTCCGAAGAAAATCTTACAGCAACTCCTGAAGATACTATTCCTGAAGTTAATACAGGAAACGCGGGTACTACAGAAGTTGTAAATGCAGAAGAAACACCTGCAGCAACAGATACACCAGAAGTAACTCCTGAAGTTACTCCAGATGTTTCTACTAATGCAGAAGAAACACCTTCTGAACAAGTCATCAACGCGGATGCAACTCCAGTTCAAGAAGCAGCTGCACTTGAGATTAAACCTGAAGATGTCGCAGCCCACAGTAGCGCAAGTTCTAGCGCTGAAGTCACCACTCCCGAGAAAGTGAGTGTAGATAATGAACAAAAACCAGAAGAAAATTCAAGTTCTACCTCATTTACTGAAAGTGAAAGAGAAGAATTTGAAAGAAATTTCAAGAGAGAAGAAAAAGTAAAATTAATCGACTCTTTTAAAGAATTCTTAACTGACGAAGTTTATAATAACTTTATCTCTACTGTAGATGAAGTAGAAATGAAAGATTTAACTTCCAGTCTTGTTAAAGCAAGCAAACAAGACGAAACAATGAGAGCTTTCTCTTTAGCTCAACCAAAAATGAAAGAGGAAAACACTTTAGATTCATGGGTTCGTAAGAACTTATAGAAAGAGGTATATAAATAATGATTATTACTGATTATTTACCAACATACCATCAAGTCGAACCAAATAACCTTAAAGGTTTACAACCAGGTTTCGTTGTTGCTCAAATGGACATCGCTCCAAGCGCAACTGGCGAATTAGCTCCAGCTGGCATGTTCGAAAACGGCCACATCTGCGCTATTTCCTCTGATGGTATTATCAAAGCTGAAGGTAGTGAAAAAGCATTATTCATTCACTTCAGTGAACCTTTAAATACTATGTTTAAAGGCGATAAATTCTTTGCAGTTAATGTTGCAAATGAATGCCCACGTCTCGTCCAATTAATCCCAGGTGATGAATGGATGTCAGACTTAGACCCAGCCGATGTCTGCATCGATGGTCGTATCGTTGAAATCTCTTCTTCATGCGGTCAATACGAACAAGACAAAGATTGGTATGAAATGGATCATCTCGCTGATGGTACAAAAGCCCATCACTATATGTTCCTTGGTTAATCTGAGAGGTGTTAAAAGATGGAAAAAGAATTTAAAAATGGTCTTATTGCCGCTTTAAATAACAAACCAAGTGCTAACTTCTCTGCTGAAGATGTTAACCAAGCTGCAATCAACAATATTATGAAAGAAATCGGATTAGATGAAAATTCTAGTCCAAGAGAAATCCGTGCAAAAGAAGCTGAAGCATTTGCTTTAATCGAAGAAGCAGTTGATGAAATTCTTCCAGCAAAACTTCAAGATGTCTTAGGTGGCTATGCCGAAGTTAAGACATTCGCACGTGATGCAGAAGTCCTCTTCAATATTGAAAAAATTGGAAAAGGTCGTGCAAAATTAACAATTGCTAAAGGTGCCCGTGGTGGTATCTATCGTGCAGCAAGACTCGACAGCAAATACTTTGGTTTAGAAACTAGAGTTGAAACTGTTGCTGTTTATGTTACACTTGAAGAACTCATCCTTGGTACAATGTCTTTAGGCGAACTCTTCAACAACATTCTCGAAGGTTTTGAAGAAAAAGTCTATAAAGAAGTCTTCAACGCTTTAGCAACTGGTACACCAGTCGCTGGTTATGACCGTATTCCTGCAGAAGCTACAACAAAAGCCGATTTAGGTGATGCTATTGATGAAGTTATGCCATTAGTTAAACAATATGGCGTTCCAACAATCTTTGGTTCAACATCTGCTTTAGTTGGTTTAGCAAACCCAGGTGATGCATATCATCCAGAATTAGAAGACTCAAAAGATCGTAGAAACTATGGCGTCATTCGTCTTTATAAGGGTGTTCGCGTTGTTGAATTACCAAACTACTTAGTTGATAATTCCAACAAAGAATGGTTCTATGACGTTAAATACGTCTTCGTTCTCCCATCAGGAGTCAAACCTGTCAAAGTCGCTCTCAAAGGTGAAATGTACATCAAAAAGAACGAACAAGCAGTTGGTTCCGAAAAGTGGGAAGCTCACAAACTCATCGGTGTTGGTGTCGCAATGGCAAACAACTTTGCTGTCATTGAAGTCACAGACGCTGAATAGTTAATACAGCTCAAAGAGGGGAAGGAACTCTTTCCTTCCCCTTTATTTAAAGACAGAAAGGAAATATAAAAATGTCTGAAGAAACTAAAAAAATCTTTAAACTTCAAAAGGTTACTAATAAAGATGTAATTTTCAAAATTCACCCAATTAGTAACGTTACTGCTTCTAGAACCATCAGACTTACATCTAGAAACCCATATCAACCACTTCCATTAGATTGGGCTCTTGGTGTTTTTAGTGACGATGGTGTTTATCATTTATATGAGAAGGGTTATATTACCTTCGATGATAATGATACTCTTGTCCGTTTAGCATATGAAAACGGTGTTTATTTCGATGATAAACTCGATTTCGTACCAGCAAAAATTGAAGATAATAAAGAAATTTTAAAAGTCTTAAAAGAAGGCAAACGTGATGCAATCAAAGGTATCATTGAAAAATATGGTAAAGATAGAATTACTTCTATCGCATCAGGTGCGGCTTCAGAATTATCAACAAACGTTGTCATTTTACTTGAAAACATGTTAAATGTTCAACTTATCGTTGACGGAATTAGAGAAGAAGAATAATTTAATCCTAGGGAGGTACTTATAATGGCAAAACAAGTCTGAGACGACGTATTATATCCATCATTCAGAAGTATCATCCGTGGCGAATACTACGGCATTATTACTAGAGAAGATATGGACGAAGAATGTTACCATTTAGCTGTTCGTGCTATAAGTGCTTTCAAATTCCCTAGAATTCCTACTGAATATAAAACTTTCTATGCGGTGAGAAACGAAGAGAACCAATTAGAAGAAGTAGATCCAAAGGATTATGAAGAGGCAATCCCACACGGCTACTTTACTAATGAGCTTACAAGCGCAGAACTCGAAGTTCTCATCGCATGAATGAAAGTTTATTGGTGTGAGGATCAAATATCCAATGCTGATAACTTTGAAGATGTTTATACTGACGCCAATATCAAAACATATTCACGTGCTAATGCTGTAGATAAAAATATGAAACTTATGGCAGAATTTAGACAATATGCCAGAGATTTAGAAACACGCTACAGTAGAGTTAAAAACTGAAAACCAACAATTGGGGATATTAACAATGAGTAGTTTTGAACGCTTTCGTGAACTAAATAATAAACGTAGATCTTCGCAAGCAAGTTTAAACACTCACTTCATTTTTAAAGGTTATCCTTCAATTATGATTACTAGCGACCAAGATGAAGAATCTTGCTGTCAAGCAGTAATCGTTAATCAACAAGAAAAAGACAAAGCATACATTTATACTCAATTGGTTGATGAACTTCCAATGGGTACAACTTGAACTGCGAAAAATCTGCACTGATTAGTAGCGGAAGAAATTATTATAATTAAAGATGTTGATTGACATAAATATTTGTCATATCTTTGTAATATCAATGTCGAAGGCATTTGGGGATATTTTATTGGCCCTGAAAAACATTATGTAAATATTCAAAATGAACAAAATACATCATTAGAGTCTTTACAAAAGCCAGTATTAGTATTACCTTCAAATGTTTTAGGCTTTGAGGATAAAATCGTAATTAAAGGCAGACCTTGGTTAGTCCAAGAATATGATGCCATTAGTTCTCCTGGTTTAATTTATTATTCATTAAGAGCAACTACTATTTCTAAAGAAGAGGCGGAAAAACATGATGAAGATGTTTATATCGTCCGTGCTGAAGAAAAGTATGAAGACATTATAATTATACCAGAAGAAGAACCAGAAGAAACAAATACATATCTCATTGGTAACAATATTGATATTAATGTTCAAACTGAAGGTGGATATTTCCACTGCAGTAACCGCAACATAAAAATTAAAAAACATACATCAAATACTGTTGTATTTATGTTACCATTTGGTATTAAAGAAGTCGAGATCCAAGTTAAGAGACAAGGAGAGGTCGTAACACGCACCTATAAGACAGAATAATGAGAAATATTAGTAATTTAAAGAGATCTATTTTAGAAATTGCTCAAGTATTAGCACAAGATACTAATTTATGTAAATTAGTATATAATGATGATACTGATCCTTTAAATATACCTTTACCACCGGAGATTGATTTGAATTATTTAATTCAAAATCACTATTTTAGTATAGAACCTCCTGTTGAAAATCGTATTAATGACTTTGATCGAAATACTTTTATTACAATCTTACTTGACTCAGTATCTCCTGGTGCGGAACAAAATGTCTATGGTTATTTTTATGTTTATGTTACAACAAATAGCGACCATCTCTTAATTAAAGACAACAAAAACAGATTATTAGAAATGGCGGATGAAGTTATGAAAGCCCTAGATGAGAAGAAATTATCTTCTGCGGGTGCATTAAATTTCTCAAGCATGCAATTTACCATGCTTTCAGATTTTCATCCTTCATACCGTTTATCTTTTAGAATCACTGATCAAGTGGTTAGAAAGGCGGAAATCTAATGATTATAGATAGTAATTATAGTTTAACAAGATTATTTGCATCTAAAGAAATAACTATTACAATAGATAAACTTAAAAAATTTACATTAAAAGTTCATTCAATAAAGGATTTATTTCAAGACAGCGATTGAAATATATTCTATCATACTTCTATTGAAAGTGTAGAAAAATTACAAAAATATTTTCCTTTTGGTGAAATAGAAACTCAATTTGATTTTCTTAAGTTATTAATGTTTGATTTTGGTCAATTTGACAAATATAAAGATATATATACAATATTCCAAAATCAATTACAAATTATTTTACCAGAAATAAAAATAGATATTCAAAATAAAGAAATTTCTGTAAATGGTATTACCATAACAAATGAAATTTGAGAATATATACTATATATACTAAAATTATCTAATGGAGAAAAAGTAGAATTACCTCCTACTTTTACATCCGAAGAGGCAAAGAAACTTTATCTGGCTCAAAAAGCAAACGAAGAAAAAATTCGTAAGATTCGTTCTCAAGTACAGGGCGATAGTGACGGATTAATTAAAAGTATGCTTTCGATAACGTATGCCTTCCCTTCTATGACAATAGATTATTTATGGGAACAAACTATGGCTCAAATTCTATGGCTCCGAAAATATGCCGCAGGAGCTGTGTCTTACGAGGTAAATGCGAAAGCATTTGCGGCAGGCAACGTAAAGAAAGGCAAGAAATTGGATTTCTTTATAAAATAATATAGTGAGGTAAAACAATATATTATGGCTACTAACTTAAATGTTTCTAGATTAACTGGTGCAACAGGCGGATTCCAAGACATGATTCAACACTTTGGTGTTGTTACTGTCATGAACGCTCGTATTTATGAACCATTAACAGCCAGTGAATTTGAAGGTAAAAGTGCTTCAGAAATCTTAAAAGAATATTGTTCAGTTGCAAGTGGTGTTATTACTTGGGAAGATCCAATCGCAAGATTAGATACTCTTAAAGTTTCTAATGCTACACAAGAAGGACCAACTAAAACAGTTACTGGTGGACAATTCTCTAACACATTAATCAAATTCGGTAAAACAATGCGTTTAGAAATGCAAGATGCTCTTGGTAATGCAGCAGCATTAGATGCTCTCTGTGGTACTGTTGCCGAAGCATCTGCTTCAGTGGGTGCAGTTGATTATACTAAAGTCTATGCACTTCATGTCACTGAAGATTTCAGCGGACCAAAATTAATTGTTGGTGACACATTCTTCATTGATTCTAAAAATGGTCAACAAGTTCCAGCTATTATCGCATTCTATCAATTCTTACCAGATTCAATCTTCAATCTTACACAAGATGCTGAAGGTGATGCAACAGTCTTTGATATGAATGGTGACTTATTAACAACAGTTATTAAAGTCAAAGATATTAATGGACAAGATACACAACATGGTGTATTCTATTCTATCGTTGATCCAGCAGAAATTGCCGCTTAATCACAATTCAATTAACTAGACTACCTTCGGGTAGTCTTTTTTTATACTTTAAAAGTTGATGTCTTTTCTAATATTAAATATACTTAAATACATAATTTAGAGGAGATTTATATGAAAGATAGCATCATAGTATATTCTTCGCCCTCTTGTCCAAAGTGCAAAATGCTTAAAATGGAACTTACCAGACGTGGCGTTGAATTCGAAGATTGTCAAGATACTGACAAAATCACCGCGATGGGAATACAATCAGTTCCAATGCTCTCTATTAATGGAGAACTTTTTGGCATGGCTGATGCAATCCGCGGCATTAAAGAGGGTAAAATATGCAAATAGACACAACTGAAAACAAGATTGCCTTTATTCGTAAATATATGAAGGCACAAAATGCGGCTACAGGTAGTGACGTAGACCAAAATGCTAATGTAGCAACAAAAAATATCGCAACCATGTCCGCAGAACTTCCTAAAAAAGATATTATCGCATTAAATAGAGAATTGATGCGACAAAAACTTACTTCTCTTTATGGAGAAGATTTCGCTGACCAATATGCAGAAGATTTAGCACATCATATAATTTATAAACATGATGAAACATCTATTTTCCCATATTGTTGTTCAATTTCTCTTTATCCATTCTTAATGGATGGTCTTACAAAAGTTGGTGGCAGTTCAACTGCGCCACAACACTTAGATTCCTTCTGCGGTTCATTTATTAATTTAATGTTCCTTGTAGCAGGACAATTTGCGGGCGCAACAGCAACGCCAGAGTTCTTAACTTATTTCGATCACTTTGCTCGAAAAGACTACGGACCAGATTATATTCATCATCTTGATACTGTTGTTGAAAGATGGTGTTCAAAAGACATTACTTTACGTGAAAAATTAGAGCACTATTTCGCTCAAGTTGTTTATACAATTAATCAACCTGCAGGTGCACGCGGTTATCAGTCACTCTTCTGGAATATTGCCTATTTTGATCATGATTACTTTGAAGCAATTTATCATGATTTTGTATTCCCAGATTTTGATGAACCATGTTGGGAAACTACAAAAGAACTTCAAAAGATGTTTATGGAATGGTTCAACAATGAACGCCTTAAAAACCTCTTGACTTTCCCAGTAGAAACTGCAAATATGCATACAGTCAATGGTAAATACTCAGATACCGAAATGGCCAACTTCTTCGCAGAAATGTGAGAGAAAGGTGCATCATTCTTTATGTATCAAAGTGATAGTGTAGATTCACTTTCATCTTGTTGCAGACTTAGAAATGGCATTGAAGATAATATCTTCTCTTATACTCTTGGTGCCGGTGGAATTATGACTGGTTCAAAAGGCGTAATTACGATGAATTTGAACAGAATTGTGCAAGATTGGAAGAGAGACAATGCATTAGCCTTCGAAAAAGAACCTTTAAAGATTTATATTTCTACTATTGTATCAAGAATACACAAGTATCTTACAGCATTTAATTCAATCATTTGAGATTATAAAAATGCAGGATTACTTACTATCTTTGATGCAGGATTTATTGATTTAAATCGTCAATATCTTACTATTGGTATTAATGGATTTGTTGAAGGTGCGGAGTTCCTTGGTATTAAAATTGATCCAGATAACCCAGAATATAAACAATATGCTAAAGATATTCTTGAGACAATTAAAGAACTAAATCTTCAAGCAAGAACAAAAGATTGTAAGTTTAATACTGAATTTGTTCCAGCAGAAAGTTTAGGTGTTAAAAATGCTAAATGGGATAAGAAAGATGGTTATAAAGTCCCAAGAGATTGTTATAATAGCTACTTCTATATCGTTGAAGACGCAGATATTGATCCAATAATTAAGTTTAGATATCAAGGTATTGATTTTACTGGATGTTGTGATGGCGGTTCTGCCTTACATAATAATCTTGATGAACATTTAACTGCGGCACAATATCGTATGTTAATGGATGTAGCAGTTCAAGAAGGATGTAATTATTTCACATATAATATTAAAAATACAATTTGTAATCAATGCGGTCATATTAGTAAGCACACATTAACAAAATGCCCTGTTTGCGGAAGTACTGATGTTGATTATGGAACAAGAATTATCGGTTATTTAAAACGTGTATCGTCATTCAGCGCAGCACGTCAAATCGAAGAAGGTTTACGTGCATATAATAAACTAAACTAATGTTTCCATTTGATAGAATTAAATATGAAAGTTGTTTGGTAACTTTTACAGAGATACCAGATGAAATTAGTTTATGTTTTAATATAACCGGTTGTCCATGTGGATGTAAAGGATGTTTCGAACCATGACTTGCTGAAGATAATGGGGAGATACTCAACTGTGCGGTTTTAGAGGCTAAATTAGCTTCAAATAAACATATTTCTTGTATATGTTTTATGGGCGGTGATAGATATTATGATGATATTACCGTTCTTACAATGGAATTCAGAAGAGAGCATCCAGAACTTAAATTCGCTTTTTACAGTGGTAGACAAGAAATGAATCCACGAGTTGCGCAAGTAATTGATTATTATAAGGTTGGTCCTTATATTGCGAAACTTGGTCCTCTTAATAAAAAGACAACAAATCAACGTCTTTATAAAAAAGAAAATGGCGAATGAATAGATATAACTTATAAATTTCAAAGAGAGAAGGTCTAACGGACCTTCTTTTTTATCTGAAATTGACTATTTTCTTTTTGATTGTTATACTATAACTAGGTTAAAGAGTATGGATACATATAAATTAGGAAATAAAGTTAAAGTCATTATTCGTTCTTTTGCCGCAGGCAAAATGGGCAATACTGAAATGGCATATGATAATCAACCATATACAATTATAGATGGCACATCTTTAAATTTATCTTTTGATTCATTAGACAAAAATGCCCGCCATTTAGATTTTAATGTATTAAATTATAATCATGATACATTAACACAAGTTGATATTAATGATGTCGCATTAACTGAAAAGATTTTACAACTAATTTATCAAGAGAATGAAACACCACTTTGCACTACTTCTGAAAATTATATATCCGATGGCAATATTATTCATTTAAACAATCCGGGTGCAATGTATCAAATGTTTGTTTATGACAATGAAGGAACATTAGAAAAAGCATTTGGAGAGTATACAGAAGATACATTAGAAGTTGAGAAAGAAGATAGTTCATATTTAATAGTTTATAGTTTTATAGGTGAAACTTCATTCTTATTAGATAAACCTAACAATTTCTATTGCACTCTTGATGCAGAAATTGAAGGAAATATTAATGATACTACTTCAACTATGTATTTACATTGTGAAAAATGTGGATTAAAAGTAGATAAAAGCATGACCTTCCAACAAAGAGGAAATGCAGTTAATTTATCTTTTGAAGTACTAAAAGGTGAAAATTATTTAACAGTTCGATAAGTTCAGAAAGGAGTAAATTATGAACAATATTGAATTAGAAAAGAAAATTAAAGAATTACTAGGAATTGAAAACTATTTTGATTTAGTCCTAGCAATTAAAGA
>Ga0310690_10005971_pt1 | contig 16232 bp, 19 predicted proteins | sample AusTroGonzalo_MG_2_FD_207661 | JGI IMG/M metagenome (GOLD analysis project Ga0310690, IMG submission 207661) | Bovine rumen microbial communities from tropical cattle in Woodstock, Queensland, Australia - Gonzalo_04 (v2) (version 2) | ecosystem: Host-associated > Mammals > Digestive system >... | reverse complement strand
TAAGGATTTAAAGTGTTTTGAACAAGGAAGCGAGGACAGCGATGTCCCGACCATAGATCAGGAAGGTCATTGCATGGAATACATTCTCTGGTACACGCAGCGCGAGTCCGAATTCGGTGTTGCAGATATGAATATTGCAAACAGTAAACCAATTGAGGGAGACAACGCGACCGTATCGGCCGTAGTTAATGCTGTACCTGTAATTGGGGAAGTGGCAGATATTGTTAATAATGGCAATGCTCTTATGCGGCTTGGTTATGTTACTGGTGAGGTGGGCGTAACGAAAAATGACGGCCAATCCCTATCTTCTATCACAGGGGAAGTACCTCTATGGAAACAAGTTAAATATATTCAGCGTTTTATTAGCGATCAGCGCGTCCTAAAAGGGATGGGAGCAATAGAAGAGGACGCAGTTTCTGCTGCGCTCAGGACATACTATGAGAACCATCCACTAGATAATAGTTTTGAGGGGATTCTCGCCAGAAAGACTGGCATGACTAAAGAAAATGTCGAGATAGCACTAAGCTTCATAAAAATGGCATCCTTTATTGCCGAATATGACCCAGCAGGATTTGGCCCTTATATTATTAGGCTAGAGGAACAAAAAGACGATATTGACTTCGGCGAAGAACACGCGATTCAGAGTATTAATTATTATAAAAATTTGGCAAGCGTTTACTATATTATGCGACGCGAATATGCCATAGCTTAGTATCAAGGACAAAGAAAAAACCTCCGGGGAATGGCGACCCGGAGGTTAAAGAGCGGAATCTTTTTATTTGATTAGGTAGTCAGTACCATGTGTATAGCTTATAGCCTTTAAGAGACGTTCGCTACAACCAGCTGTTGAACCAGTTTTGTTCTGGCAGTCAAACATAACCGCGAGTACAACAAGCATCTCTCTTGAGACGCAGTACTTTACCCACAGACCTTTATCGTTTTTAACTGCATTCACGCCATAAACCCCATCCTTTAAATCGGTAGGGTAGTCATTCGATAGCCAGACGACGTTGAATAAGCCCTCGGTACGTTTTGAGTAATTAAATGTTACGCAATTACAAACCCCCAAGTTATCGTTATTATATAACGAAAATTCAGACCTGTCAAATGAAACTATGTACGCGCCTTCTTTTTCGTACTTATAACCTAATTCTTTCGCATCTTCTCCATCAGTCCTCTTAAGTCCATACGCTTCCATAAATTTATCCAGATCGATATACTTCGAGCTAGATCCAGGAAGAGTATAGATATAGTCCTCGATGGGGTGAGAGATAGTGAATTCTACACCATTGATAGTATAGGTTCCACCATTCTTTACCTCGGTCGTTGCTTCTGACGTAGTTGTTTCGGGAATCATGGCACCACTAGCGATGCTCTGATTCGGTTCACTTATGTTTGGATTGACAGTATTCTTTGTCTCTCCCGTAAAGGTGGTCTCGCGATCGCCTCTACCATTCCCATTACAAGCAGTGAGGAGGCCTGACAACAATGCCAGTACCAACACAGCACTTATAATCCTTCCGATTGTTCTCATGTTTTTCATTGTTGTGATCCCCCTTGTCTACAGATTTTTATATGAAAAACAATTAGCACCTCTAGTGTTACTAGAATAAAAGATTTTCATGCTCTAAAGGTGCTATGTATTGCCGTTTAGACTATACATGCCTTCATTATACCACAGATAGCGAAAAAAGTCAACTTACTATATAATAATACTGATGAATTTCTGGTCTCAGTTCGAAAAAGGCTTTACCTGCCTCGCTCCGATGGAGGGCGTAACAGATATAGCTTTTCGCCAAGTGATCGCCCGAGCCGCCCGCCCGGATATCTTTTTTACGGAGTTTACGAACGTTAATAGTTACTCTAGCGACAAGGGACGCCCAAATGCACTCGAACGTCTTAGATTCGAGCCGACCGAGCAGCCAATCGTCGCGCAAATATGGGGTAAGAACCCGGAAATGTTCAAAGAGACCGTCGAAGCGGTCAAAAACCTCGGTTTTCAAGCGGTGGATATCAATATGGGTTGCCCAGAGCGCCACGTTGTTGCGACCGGTGGCGGTTCTGGCCTCATTCGCACCCCTGAACTCGCCAAAGAAATCCTGAAGACCGCCCAGTCCGTCGAGGGCATCACTGTATCCGTAAAAACCCGCCTCGGTTACACAAAAACTGACGAGTGGAAGGCTTGGCTCACGAATCTCCTCGAGGAACATCCGGCCGCTCTTACGGTTCATCTCCGCACAAAGAAAGAAATGTCCAAAGTAGACGCGCATTATGAGCTCATCCCAGAGATTGTGGCGCTAAAAAACGAACTTTCTCCAGATACGAAACTTATTATTAATGGCGATATCAAGTCGGCTGCCGAAGCACAAAAATTCGTGGAGCAGGGCGTCGATGGCATCATGATCGGTCGCGGCGTCTTTCAGAATCCATACTGCTTCGAAAAAACGCCAAAAGAGCACACCCGCGAAGAGCTCCTCGACCTCATGCGCTATCACCTCGACCTTTATGAAAAATACGACCTTCATCCATACGACCCGCTAAAGCATTTTTATAAGATTTATATCAATAATTTCCCAGGCGCTTCCGACCTTCGCGCCGAACTCATGCAGACCAAATCTATCGCCGAGGCGAGGGGTATAATAGAAAAAATATGAAACATACTGTTGTCCTAATTCATGGTCTTCGCGGTACCCATCATGGGCTGCTCGATGTCGCCGCCGCCCTCGAAGCAAAAGGCTACAAGGTGCTCACGCCGGACCTTCCAGGTTCCGGCACCCGCCCCGAGCTCGATGAAAAAACTCTCGACGGCTACGCGAAGTGGCTACATTCCTATATTAAAGACTCGAAAACAAAGCCTTTTATCATTAGCCACTCGATGGGATCGATTATTGTGTCACATTATCTGGCAAAATACCCAGACGATGTCCAAGACAAAGTGGTTTTTCTTTCGCCTATCTTCCGTAATAAAACCGGTCAATTTACGAGTAATTTGACCTATGCGCTCGCAAGTGGCGCGCTTCATCTTTTGCCGACAAAAGCTCGTTATCGTTTTATGAAGAGCAAGCCGGTTTCTTTTGCGATCTCGCATTTTTTGACAATTGATAAGACTCAACAGCGCCGAATCGACGATCTTCACTATACTTATTCCGGGCGGTTTGCTTCCGCGAAAAGTCTTCTCGCGGACATGAAGATTTCCATGAAAAAACAGACCGTTCCTGTCCAAAATAAAGAGGTGCTTTATGTCATCGGTAATCACGACCGCTTGACGAAAGCAAAGCTAGCAAAAAAGCGTGCCTCAGAGCAGGGTGCCAGTCTCACCGAACTCGCGAATTCCGGACACCTCATCAACTACGAGCAGCCAGAGGCCGTCGCTGAGGCCATTTCCGACTTTCTGCTATAATTAAAGTATGAAGTCATTTCTGAAAAAGTTAATGACCAAACTTGTCGGTTTTTTTGACCGCCACTTCGACCGTTTTCGCGCTGTCCCAATCGCAAAGGGCAAGGCTGCTCGTGAGGCTGCCCAAGCAAAACTCGAGTCCGAATACGACAAAAAGTTAAAATCCGCTATCAAAGAAGAGCATAAAAACTACACACCACAGTCCGAAAAGGATCTCGTGGAAATTATTCGTCGCACCCCAACCGAAGCGCTCAGTATCCGCGACCGTAATCTCATTTCTGGCGCCATGTCTTTTAAGTCGCGCAAAGCCTCGCTTATTATGATGCCGAAAGACGACATTACCTTCCTGAGCGAAAAAGAAAATCTTGGTCCACTGACGCTCGACAAACTCTACAAGACCGGCGATACGGTTTTCCCAGTTCTCAACCGCAACGACAAAGTCTGTGGCTTGCTTCGTACCGACAAACTTGACCTTCTCCACATCGGCAAGACCGAGCCGGTCTCGAAACTTATGGAAACCGGCGTTGCCTTCGCGCGCTACGATTACACGCTCGAACAGCTCCTCGCGGTTTTTCTACGCAATCGCACCGACTATGTGCTAATTATTGACGATAAAGAAAAGCTCCTCGGCTACGCTGAGCTCGGCACGCTTATCTCAATTCTGTTTAATCGTGAAATCAAAGACGATTTTGATAACGACAGCTCCTCCAGCGCTGTCGCTAACCGCCGCGACGACGAATAGGGTATAATAAGAGTATGTTGTGGGCAATCTTTCCTATTTTCGCGCAATTATTCTACACCAGCGGCAGTTACGTCCAGAACTTTTTGGCGGACACGGCTTTCCCGAAGGGTCGCGCGGGCGCCCTCATCATTGCGCGTCTCCCGTGTTTCATTATGAGTATGCTTTTAATGTATGCTGTTTTTGGCCGCATTGTCCTCGTCCTTCCGCTCGCCACGGCATTAGGGTTCGTCGCGGCCGGTGTCATTAATGTGTTTGGCTCAGTCTTTAGTTTCAAGGCGCTCCAAGAGGGCGACGCGGCAGACGTTATTATCTTTAGCCAGCTCAGCCCGCTCATTTCTCTCGGCCTTGGCGTGATGGTTCTCGGCGAAAAAATCACGACCGCCCAGGGCCTCGGCTTCCTCTTCATTATGGCGGCCATCGCCGTGGTTGTAACTGGCAGTACTACTAAAAAAGAACGAACAAATCCGAACTTCAAAGTTATCCGTCTCACACTTATCTCGGCCTTTTTCTCGATTCTTTCTGACATCGTTTTTGTCTATTTCGCTCGCGATATTCTTGCTGATACTACGCTCTATGCACAGAGCTTCTTCTTTTTCTCGCTCGGCTCTGCTGTCACGGTAATAGTTCTTTTTATCTGCCTCGGCAAATGGCGCAAAGTTCTCAGGACGGTTTTTACAAAAAGTAAAAATCGTAATCGCAATTGCCTTTGTCTTGTTGCCGAAAATCTCTCCTTCCTTCTCGGGGAATTACTCTTCAAATACGGTCTTCTTATTGTTCCGGTTGTCGCAATGATGACGGTCGTGAGCAAGGTCACGAACCTATTTGCATCCTTCTTCTTTACGGTCTTCCTTGGAAAAATCTTCCCGAAGTTTATTCATGGCAAGCGTCTAACCAAGCGCGTCCTTGTCCGCTATCTTGTCGCCTCCGTCCTCATTGTGGCGGGCATCATGGTCATGAATTAGCACTCTTGCCTAGTAGAGTGCTAAGTGCTATACTTTTTAGGTATGAGCAAACGTGATTATTATGAAGTTCTCGGCGTCAAAAAAGACGCATCTGATGATGAAATCAAGAAAGCTTTTCGCAAGCTTGCCGTCAAATACCATCCTGACAAAAATCCCGGCGACAAAGCGGCTGAAGAAAAGTTCAAAGAGGCCAATGAGGCTTATTCAGTTTTGAGCGACAAAACCAAGCGCAGTCGTTATGACCAATTTGGCCATGCCGGCGTTGGTGGCGACGGTGGCGGCAATCCATTCGGCGGTGGCTTTAATGGCCAGTCTTTCAATTTCGACTTCGGCGGTGCTGGCTTTGAAGATATTCTTGGCAGCATCTTTGGTTTTGGCGGCGGCTTCCGCGGCGCTCGTCGTGGCCAGGATTTCCGCACCAGCATTACGATTGATTTTGAAGATGCTATTTTTGGTACAACCAAGACTATTTCAATCGAAGGCAAGCAGGTTAAGCTCAAGATACCTGCCGGTATTTATGATGGCCAGTCGATTCGCCTAAACGGCAAGGGCGGGGAAGCGCCAACTGCCGATGGCCAACGCGGTGATCTCTATGTTGAAATTCGCGTTCGCGCCCACAAGCATCTTACTCGTGAAGGCGAGCTCATCCTATCCGAAATTACTATTCCAATGGTTGACGCTGTTCTAGGTACTGAGATTGATGTCGAAACCGTCGACGGCAAGATTCGCATGAAAGTCCCAGCCGGCACTCAGCCTGGCACCAACTTTAAGCTTTCCGGTCACGGCGCCCCACGCCTCGGTTCTGACCAGCGCGGTCCGCACATTGTAACTATTAATGTCGAGATTCCAAAGAACATCACAAAGAAACAAAAAGAACTCATCGAAGAGTTCAAGTCCGCGAAGAAAGGATTCTTCCGCTAGAACAAAAAGAGAGCCTACGAGCTCTCTTTTTATAGCAAAACTATTTCTTTGCAGTCTTCTTTGCTGCAGGTTTTTTCTTGCCAGAGACCTTAGCGACTGCCTTTTTGCCAGCTGCTTTTGCCTTAGCGGCAGCCTTCTTGCTACCTTCAGCGATATCTTTGCGGGTTTCCTTACCGGACTTTGGAGCGGTTAGGATACCAGCGATTGCGCCACCGACTGCACCTAGCGCTGCGCCCAAGAAGAATTTACCAGCACCGCTGCTTTTCTTCTCAGTCTTTTTTGCTGCTTTTTTCTTGTCTGCCATTTATTTTTCCTCCTTTTTGGCTTTCTTTTTCTTTTCAGACTTGTTTATGTAGTTCTCGGTGAAATGTTTAACTAGCCCACCGATCGTCGTCATGTCTCGTACGTTGTCGACAATATCGTCAGCTTTCTCTGCGATATTCTGACCTTGTACGATAATCTTCTTTGCTTCTTTCGTTACGCCAATAAGTTTCGCCAGCAAGATGATGCCAACGACTAGGAACAGGAATAGCGTTCCCGAAAGAATAAATACTAAAATCCAAGCTGGTGTTTCCATTATTTCTTTTCCTCCATTTCAACAAATTTTTTGTAAGCTGCGAAATAGTTTTTTGGATCGCCCGTGGTTAACCATTCTCCTTTACTCTTAGTTACGATGACATCGCCAGATTTGGCGAGCTTAGTAATCGCATCAACCGTCCAGAGCTCATTGTCAAGGCCAGTTTGGCTTGGATCAAGGTGAGCAAATACTTCTGGCGTCAGGAGATAACGACCATAAGATGTAAGGTTGCTTGGGCTATCCTCAGGCTTCGAAGGCTTTTCGACGATATGACTGAGCGTCATTTTCTTCTCATCCTTTAGGGCAATCATACCATATTTATTCCAAACTTCTTGTGGCATTTCTTGTGCAGTGATAATTGCCTTTGCGTCAGGATACTCTTCGTGAGCAGCCATGAGAGTCTTTACATCGCCTTCACCAAAGATGAGATCGTCGCTATAAAGAGCGAGGAATGCTTCGTCGTCATTGAGATAAGGCTTTGCGCTCGCGATTGGGCTACCATTACCATATGGCAAGCTCTGGTCCTGCTCAATTACCTTTATATTTGCAATCTCAAGGACGTTGCGGACCGATTCGAAACGATCGAGTTTGCCCTGAGAAGCGAGCTGCTTGTAAATCTTCTCGCAAGGATTGCTGAAGTAATCTTCATAAATATGCCTGCCATCTGGGGTAGAGACGATAATGATATCTTTGATACCGCCAGCGACGCATTCCTCGACGACGTACTGCATGATTGGCTTTGGACCAAGTGGCAACATCGCCTTTGGAATAGTTTTAGTAATAGGTAAGAAGCGACTTGCGAAACCGGCGTCGGTAATCACTGCTTTGGTTGCTTTTTTGTATGCCATATTTCTCCTTTATGATAGCTTACTTCTAATTAACTCGTTAACGCTAGCTGGGTTTGCCTTTCCTTGCGATTTCTTCATGACTTGCCCAACGAGGAATCCAATTGCCTTCATCTCGCCGTTCTTGACATCTTCCGCTGCTTTGGCACATTCAGGCATTGCTAAAACTTCATCAATAATTGCCGACAGAGCATCAGTATCGTTCTCCTGGAGAAGGTTCATCTCCTTTGCGAGTTGATGCGGAGTCTTTGACGTATTCTTATGGTCGTACATCTCAAGCAATACTTCCTTTGCGGCAGTAGAGGAGAGCTCTTTCTTCTCGACCATTTCGGAGAGTTCAGTAAGTTCGGCGCCCGTCGCAAGCGAGAAATCCTTATCAAGGTTTTCTTCGGCGAGCAAAACGCTGGCGAACCAGTTGGCAACACGTGGTGCGAGCTTCACGTCCTTTTCGCAAACCTCGGCGAGGCGCTTTGCGAGCACTGGATAGTTAATAATTGCCTCAGTGGCGCTATCGTCAAGATTGAGCACGCCAAACTTCGAGCGGTAGTCTGCAGGCATTAGTGGCATCTCGGCCGCAACCTTATCGACATAACTCTGCTCGAGCACAATTGGTGGGACATCTGGCTCTGGCATATAGCGGTAATCCTGAGCCTCTTCCTTGCTACGCTGGGAAGTAGTCTTGCCGGTCGTATCGTTCCAGCCGCGCGTTTCCTGAATAATCTTTTCGCCCTTTTCAAGCAATGCTTTTTGACGCTTGTATTCATACTCAACCGCGCGTTCAACACTGCGGAAGGAGTTGAGGTTCTTGATCTCGGCGCGAGTGCCAAGCTTGTCGGTATTAGAAATCGAAATGTTTACGTCGAAGCGCATATTACCTTGATAAAGGTCGCCATTTGTTACATCGGCGTACATCATGAGGCGATGAAGCTCTTCGCAGTAAGCGCGAGCCTGCGCGGCGGAATGGATGTCTGGCATCGAGACAATCTCAATGAGTGGCGTGCCTGCGCGGTTCAAGTCGACAAGGGAATAGCTGCCGAAATGGCTAAGTTTGCCAGCATCCTCTTCGAGGTGCGCGTGTTCGATATGGACATCGCTACCATCTGGGAGGTGGATAACACCAGCGCCAATAATTGGCTGGTACATCTGTGAAATCTGGTAACCCTTTGGCAAATCTGGGTAGTAGTAGTGCTTGCGGTCAAAGCGGCTGAGCAGATTAATCTTACAGTTCATCGCGAGACCGGCGCGAACTGCCTTTTCGACGGCCGCCTTATTGAGCACCGGCAACATGCCAGGAAGAGCATAGTCGATTGGGCTAACGCAAGAGTTTGGCTCTTTGTCGACCGCGTCGTTGTCTACGCCGCTAAATAATTTCGTCTTCGTATTGAGCTGGACGTGGCATTCAATTCCGATTGTAATCTTGTATTCACTCATCTAAATCGCTCCTAAATCCTTTAATGCCTGCTTGTAAGTCTCGAGTGCGTGTTGTGCCTGACGATACTCTGGTTTAAAATCGTGTTCGTGTGCAATCTGGTTGCGGAGTCTATGAACGTGCCAAACCGAATTGAGCTGGCTGAATTTTGCCTTGCCGATCTTTTTCAGGCGATCGCCCATCGTGCGTCCCTGAACGCCCATTTCCATCATCGCGCGATCGAGAATCTTGTCGCCCTCGATAATCACCATGCCGTAGCTAGCCGGGTTTTCTTTCTGGAGCATCTGCTCAATTTGCAAGAAATCGACCTGGTAGTTTTCTTTGTCGAAAACGTGGCCATGCTTGCTCGTCATTGCGATTGCGAGGAAAACCAAAATACCTACGATGAGAATCGCAATCAAGAAGATAATAAGAGAGCCGTCCATTATTCCTCAACCTCCGAGGCGATGTGGAGTAGCATCTGATCACTCTGGCGTGGGCCGACGAGCTGAGCGCCAATCGGCAAACCGGCCTTGCTCTTACCGGCAGGAACAGAGAGGCCAGGAAGGCCAGCGAGGCTTGGTGGCGTCGTCATTACGTCTTCGAGATACATTTGAAGTGGGTCGGAAGTGTTCTCGCCAATCTTGAACGCTGGGCGCGGTGCGACTGGGCAGAGCAATGCGTCGTATTTTTCGAACGCCTTGTTGTATTCGTTAATGAGAAGCGTGCGAGCTTTCTGTGCCTTGAGATAGTAGGCGTCAAAGAAACCAGAGCTGAGCACAAAGTTACCGATCATGATGCGGCGCTTGTTTTCCGGCATGAAGCCTTCATCGCGCGTCATGTTGTAGACAGAATCGAGATCCTTCGCGTTTTTAGAGCGAAGACCATAGCGAATGCCATCATAGCGGCTGAGGTTTGATGCGATTTCTGCAGGAACGACGATGTAATAAATCGCGAGTGCATATTTGAGAGTCGGCATGCTGATTTCGTCGATTTCGTAGCCGGCCTTCTTGAGCTTGTCAGCATAATCATAAATAGCGGCTTTGACCTCTTCATCGACGCCATCACCCATGAAATCCTTAATAAGACCAATCTTTTTCTTGCTAGGCTTCGCCTCTTCGAGCGGCTTGGTCCAGAAATCGTCGAGCGTTGTCGAATCTTTCGCGTCCTTGCCAGCCATGATGCTCATGACGAGGTTCACGTCCTCGACATTCTTCGCAAAGCAGCCCATCGTATCGGTAGAAGAAGCCATCGCGACCACGCCGTAACGGCTAACCGTACCGAAGGTTGGCTTGATGCCGTAGACGCCGTTGAAGCTTGCTGGCTGACGAATCGAACCACCGGTATCAGAACCGAGCGCAAATGGCACGATGTCGAGCGCAACTGCTACCGCGCTACCACCAGATGAACCGCCGGAAACGCGCGTCTTGTCATAAGCGTTGGAAGTTGGCCCAAAGTAAGAGTTTTCGGTACTACCGCCGTGCGCATAAGCATCAAGGTTGGTGCGACCAATCATGATTGCGCCCTCGGCTTCGATTCTTGCTACGGCCGTAGCAGTAATTGGAGCAGGGAAATCCTCGAGCATCTTTGCCGCAGCGGTCGTATGGCCTTCTGGGCTAAGATAATTGTCCTTGAGCGCGAACGGAACGCCAGCGAGACGACCAGCATCTTCGCCGCGTGCAATTTTTTCATCAATCTCGCGAGCGCGATCCAAAGCATGCGCTTCGTTCATCGAGATAAATGCATGATAATCTTCGTATTTTTTGGCTTTTTCTAATGCGGCACGCACCAAATCTACCGCCTTGGTATTTTTGTCGGCAATTTTCATAGAACTTTTGGTACCTTTATCTGGTTATCTTCGCTTTCGACGGTGAGTGCTAGCAAGTTGTCGCGCTTTGCTTCGAATTCTTCGATGTTATCTTCGCGCCAAACATTTTGCATATCAAAACACTGGTAGGTTGGCTCAACATTGTCGGTATCTAGCTCATCGAGCTGCGAAAAATAGTTCACGATGTTATCGAGATCCTTCTTTAGCGGCTCAATTTGTGATTCGTCGAGAGAAATACTGGACAACTCAGCCAAATGTAGGACATCTTCTCTTGTAATAGACATACAACAATTATACTACATCCGTATCTGTTTTTATACTATAAATCATTCAACATTTCGATATCTGCGCCAAGGGAAACTAGACGGTGCGCAAAGTCTTCGTAACCACGCGCAATCGAGTATGTGTTGCGCAGGATCGATTTGCCAGGCGCAGCGAGCATTGCAAGCATTACAACCACTGCCGGACGCAGTGCCGGTGGCGCCATCATCTCGGCTGGACGCCAATTGGTTGGGCCGTTCACGAACACGCGGTGCGCATCGAGCAGCTCGACCTTTGCATTAAGATTTGATAGTTCAGTCGTATAGATTGCGCGGTTTTCGAACACCCAGTCATGAATCAGCGTGCGCCCCTCGGCGGTCGCCGCGATTGCCGAGAAGAATGGCAACGAGTCGATATTAAGGCCAGGGAATGGCATTGGGTGAATTTTATCAATCGGCGCATGAAGTTTCGATTTGAGGAGCTTTACGTCAACCAGCCTCGTCTTTCCGTTATCGGCCAAATATTCTTTTGAAAGCGCCATTTTCTGGCCCATGCTTCGGAGAATCTCGAGCTCAATTTCAAGGAATTCGATTGGCACACGCTTGATTTCGATCTGTGAATGCGTCACGATACCGGCCGCAATGAAGCTCATCGCCTCAATTGGATCTTCGCTCGGTGCATAAGAAACCTCGCGCGCGATGCGCTTGACGCCATGAACGACTAGGTTTGTTGTGCCGATGCCATCAATCTTGACGCCTAATTTCTCGAGGTAGAAACAAACATCCTGCACCATGTAGTTCGGGCTGGCGCCCACGATTGTTGTTTTGCCAGGGCAGAGTGCAGCCGCCATAATGGCGTTTTCCGTCACAGTGTCGCCTCGTTCGATTAAAACAATCTTGCGGTCACCGCTCTCGATATCCTTGACGCTCGCTTCATAAAAACCAGGATTGCACTTTGCGTCTACTTTGAGACCAAAAGTTTTGAGTGCATGAAGATGTGGCTCGACCGTGCGCGAACCAAGCGAGCAACCACCCGCGTATGGTAAGCGGAAATGTTTGAAGCGATGAAGAAGTGGCCCCATCATCATAATCACCGTGCGCGTCCTGCGTGCTGCTTCGACGTTGAGATTTTCGAGCCTTAGTTGTTTTGGCGGACGAATCTCAAGGTCACGGCCATTGTTAATCCAAGTGATTTTCACGCCGATAGATTCGAGCACCTCGATAATGCGATAAACTTCTTCGATATGCGCCAGATGAGTTAAGATTGTTTTCTTCTCGTTCAAGAGGGCAGCGCAAAGAAGACCGACTGCGGCATTCTTTGATGTGTTGATATTTACGCTACCTTTTAGCTCTTTGCCGCCATTAATACGATAACCCTGCGTGGAGCCATCGTTTAGAGCGATAATCTGAACACCTAATACTCGGCTGATTTTTGAAATCATCTCGAGAGAGGCGTTTTGTTTGCCATGTTCAATACGGTTAATTGCGGACTGACTCGTGCCGATTGCTTTTGCGAGCTCAGCCTGCGTTACATCCTTGCGGACGCGATTTTCAGCAATTAATTTGCCGATTTCCACCATGTAATCTGCTTGTTGCTTCATGAAATTATTATATCATGTAATGCATAAAAAATAGACCTCAAATTGAGGTCTATTTCATTCTATTCAGCATTTGTATGAACTGCGACGACGTCATCGAGGTCATCGATTGCATCGAGAATCTTTTCAACCTTTTCGCTGTTCTCGCCCTCTACTGGGACAGTATTGTTTGGAACATACTGCAACTCTGCGGAGTCGATTTCATAACCGGCATCGATAAGAGCGCTGCGAACTTTCATGAGGTCAGAAGAAACGGTGTAAATAGTTGTGCCGTCTTCTTCGTCAACGACATCCTCTGCGCCAGCATCTAGTGCGGCCATCATGATTTCGTCGCCCTTAGACTTCGTGAATATTACGCCCTTACGGGTGAACTGGAACATAACCGAACCTGGATCTGCCATGCGGCCGCCGTTCTTCTCGAGCGTGTGGCGCACCTCTGGCATCGTGCGGTTCTTGTTGTCGGTTGCAATTTCGATAATAATGCCAACGCCACCAGGGCCATAAGCTTCGTAAGTCTCTTCGATGAGAGCCGCTGCGTTCTTGTCTTCAACGCGAGCAATTGCGCGCTCAATATTTGCCTTTGGCATGTTTGCGAGGCGAGCCTTCTCGAGCACCATTGCGAGCGTTGGGTTCATTGTAGGATCGGTACCACTGCGCGCAGCAATTGCAATTTGGTTACCGATTTTTGTAAACAACGCACCGCGCTTTGCGTCGACGACGGCCTTCTGGCGCTTGGTGGTTGCCCATTTACTGTGTCCGCTCATTATTAAATCCTTGTATTTTTTCTAATTTATTCTATTTTAGCACAATATTAAAACATAAAAATGAAAAAGTGCCAAAAATATTGCAATTATGCTTTAAGCGGTCAGGTTTTGGTGCTATTCTGCCGGTTATAAAAAATTAAATAAGGAGAAATATCTCAATGACAATATATAAAAGAATTAGGTTGACCAATGAGGAATTTGCGCGTTTACGTAGAGAATGCGAGGGATACGTTTGGGCGGCCGTCGATCCACGTAAGTGTGTTATTTCGATCGGCGACGACTATCTATCCGATATGCGCGACATGCTCATTGTTCGTCGCTGCAGGCTAGAAGATATTTACGGAATCGGCCTAGACCTCACTAGCGGCGAGATAAAATATGTGCCTCAAATCAATCGTCGCAACCCGACCGTCGATAAGCACGGCGAGCCTACCGACGAGCAAAAAGAAGAAATCGAGGACACTATTCACTATTTCTTCGACAGGTTGCCGATTATGCACTAGATAAGGTAAAATAGTAAGTATTAAAGGAGGTATTTCCCATGGCTAAAAAGAGTCAGGACGTGGTGGACGGAAAAGAAAAAAATGATGGCAAAAAACAAGCCCTAGATTTGGCGCTTTCTCAGATTACGAAGCAGTTCGGCGACGGCTCCATTATGAAGCTCGGTGACCAGTCGAAAATCGACGTAGAATTATTCTCGTCTGGTTCTTTGGCGCTCGACTTAGCACTTGGCGGCGGTTATCCAAAAGGCCGTATCATCGAAATATATGGCCCAGAATCATCTGGTAAGACGACTTTAGCACTTCATGCTATTGCCGAGATCCAGAAACAGGGCGGTCAGGCTGCCTTCATCGATGCTGAGCACGCGCTCGATCCAAGCTACGCGAGGAAGATTGGCGTTGATACTGGCAATCTCTTGATCTCTCAGCCAGACAACGGTGAACAGGCACTTGAAATTTGCGAGACGCTCGTTCGCTCCGGTGCCGTCGACCTCATCGTTGTCGACTCCGTTGCTGCTCTCGTGCCTCAGGCCGAGATTGACGGCGATATGGGCGACGCCCAGATGGGTCTCCAGGCTCGCTTGATGTCTCAGGCTATGCGTAAGCTCACCGGCATCATTAGCAAGACCAAGGCCACAGTCATCTTTATTAACCAAATCCGTATGAAGATTGGCGTTCTTTTCGGTAACCCAGAGACCACTACTGGCGGCAACGCATTGAAGTTTTACGCCTCCGTCCGTATCGATATCCGCCGCATCGGCCAGATTAAAGACGGCGACAATATTGCTGGTAACCGCACGAAGATTAAGGTCGTAAAGAACAAGATTGCCGCACCATTCCGCACTGCCGAGTTTGACATCATGTACAACGAAGGCGTGAGTAAGACTGGCGACGTTCTCGATCTTGCTGTCCAGTACGGCGTCATGGAAAAATCTGGTGCCTTCCTTAAGTACAATGGCGAAACTCTCGGTCAGGGTCGCGAATCTGTGAAGAAACTCTTCAAGGATAAGCCAGAACTCATGGACGAGATTGAGAAGAAAGTCCGCGAAGCCGCTGCCGCAAGCGCAGAATAATCGATGTTAGAAAAACACACGATTTTTGATGATACCTCTACCGGCACTAAAGCGTCGGTAGAGCATCGTGTATCAGATTTAAAAGAGGCTGTTCGCGATAAAAATCGCGTCAATGTGTATGTTGACGATAAGTTTTTTTGCTCGCTCGATATTTCTCAGGTTGTTGATTTTCATTTAAAAATCGGGCGCGTCTTAACCGATGAAGAATTGACGGATTTAAAACGCGCTTCCGAATTCAGCAAGTTCTATGCTCGGGCACTCGAGTATGTTTTAATGCGCCCACGCTCCGAGCGCGAGATTAGCGATTATCTTCGCGGCAAAACTTATGACCGCAAAGTCCGCGTGAAGAACCGCAAGACTGGCGAATATCAAACAAAAGAGAAACCAGGCTACGACGCTTCGCTCGTACCGCTCGTGATGAAACGGCTCAAAGAGCGTGGCTATGTCGATGATCAACGATTTGCGGAGCTTTGGGCAGAAAATCGCAATGTTGCGAAGGGGACGAGTATTAAAAAGCTCCGTCTTGAGCTTCAGCGGAAGGGTATCTCGAGCCAGATAATCGACTTGGCGCTAGCGGAGTCGTCTCGCGATGAGCGGACAGAGCTTCAAAAAATCATTGCTAAAAAAAGAGCTCGTTATAACGACGAGCAAAAATTCATTCAATACCTATTGCGACAAGGTTTTAGCTACTCAGACATTGTCGACGAATTAACCGTCGATTCTTCCTCGGTATAGGCTGGCTTACGGAATGGGTTGGTGAAGTTCGGCACGAATTCTTCGGCTGCTTTTTTCTTGTCTGGCTTGATTTTTATTTGAGCCTTATCGTGGCGAATTGTAACCTTATAATCGTCAATCTCGATAATCTGCGAGCGGTTTATTGTTAGTGTCGGATCGACAAGGGAAGACATAAATGGTCTTTGAACGATAAGCTGATAAATAATCATTGAATTCGAATCGAGAGTGTAATCACTGATCTTTCCAACCTTCTTGCCATCCTGCGTTACGACCTTGAGCCCGACTAAGTTGAAATTGAGCTTTAGAATCTTATCGAATTTTATTACGTCTTCTCGCGTCGTAAAACGGTCGGCAGAGTCGACGATTATCCCGTCACTGCTCAGTTCTCGAATATCATTGATGTCTAAAATATCGCCAACTTCAGGATCGTTCTTGATAATTGGCCCTTCTAGCTCATAGGCCACGACGCCAAGCGTGTCTGGATCAATAATGGCATGCTTTGTTTTTGCAATTGCGCCGCCAACATGGAGGCTTAAGACCGGCATTCCAATCATTTTTGAACCAGTTAATAACATAAGCTCATTATAGCATGGCGGTACTAATTATGTCTGATGGTATAATA
>Ga0310690_10005970_pt1 | contig 16233 bp, 12 predicted proteins | sample AusTroGonzalo_MG_2_FD_207661 | JGI IMG/M metagenome (GOLD analysis project Ga0310690, IMG submission 207661) | Bovine rumen microbial communities from tropical cattle in Woodstock, Queensland, Australia - Gonzalo_04 (v2) (version 2) | ecosystem: Host-associated > Mammals > Digestive system >... | reverse complement strand
CGCAGAATTTTCGTAACTTTGCATCAAATAATTAAAGTATGAAATCAGCGTATAAATTTGAGTTGGCGAGTGCCGCAGGTGTGAATTACAGGACCTTCCAGCGATGGTTGAGTGAGAACAGGGACAAGCTCGAGCGTCTTGGTGCCCGTCCCCGCCAGCAGTTGTTGCCCCCGAAGGCCGTCAAATGGGTATGTGACGAGTTTGGCATCGACTATCCCGACGCCGCCTGAGTCGAAGGTAACATAGTAACATAGTAACATGTTACTTTTATGACACCCCCTAACTCTGGGTTCAGAGCCAATTATTATATATATATAATATTTATATTATATATATATAATAATTGAACTAATTTCATAGGTAAGGTAACACATTTTTGATATGTTACTATGTTACCATGTTACCTAAATCTGTCGCGGAATTGGTTGCTCGTTTCAAAAATAATTGTAACTTTGCACCCAGAAAATAGTCCCTGCCAACCGAAAGGCTACGTTGAACCGTAGTTTTCTTATGTAGGTTGTACGGGGCTTTTTTTATGCAAGCTACTCGAGGACAAATGTCTGCAACAGAAGGCAAAAATGTCACCAAATGATACAAGATATTAAGACAGATTCATCAGGCAGATTTCCTGTTGAGGCGGCTGCTGGAAAAACACAAACAAGATTTCCTGGAGAACGGCGGCATCAAGGAGCAGATGTCCGCTGCCCGCCGCAACTGGCGCGAAGAGCATGGGATGGGGTATCTTAATGGGAGTTATGGGAAGAATGGGAGAAATGAGAATAATGGTCAAAAAAGATGATGGGCCTACACTTCAATCAAAGTTTGGCAACTCCTCAAAGGCAATTCAACAGCATGTGAATGCCGAAGACAAGACGGTGAACGAATCGTTCAGCGTCAACGGAACACAAGTCGTTATCATCAACGAGTCAGGGCTCTACTCCCTCATCCTTTCCTCGCAGCTGGAGCAGGCGAAGGCTTTCAAGCGCTGGGTGACATGCCGCACAATCACGAAGGACGGCTAACACAATAACACAATAACATATCCGAAAATATGTTACTCTCCTCCCCAAAGGAGGCAGATTCTCCGACACTTTTTTCACCACGAATTGCACACTCCGCCTGCGCCTGAGGCTTGCCGAAGAATTACACGTTCCGCGACTACAATCGCGCCTTTGTGCTAAAGCATCAAAGAATAGGCTATGCCCTTGATGGTTAAGGAAAATTCGTGTAGTATGTCGTGACTACAAGAACTTCCCGATGTCGTAAATGATGAAATGTCCTCTGCCCAAGGAAATGCTTCCCTGATTATGGAGGCGATTGAGAAGCCGAGAGACCGTCAGGCGCGTTTCGCCCAGATAAGCGGCAAGGTCTTTCATCTGGATAATGAGTTCTACTTCGCCTTCGCAGTCAGGGAAAAGCGTAAGAAGGAAGTGCCGAAGGCGGTCTTCGGGTTTATCAAGCTTGCGGGGAAGGAGTGCTGAAGCTCTCTTCTGGGCACATGCCGAAAGAAGGTTGAGCATATTGAGACGGAACACTTCGCTCTTCATCAAGTGGTTATTTACCAGTGCCTTGCGTATGCTCAGCATCTTGACATCCGTCTTTGCAGAATAGGTGTATTCGTATGTAGGCGTGAGGCCAAAGAGCCTGTCTGCTTCTATGACGGCTGGTGCCTTCAATAGCGTCCGAATAGCATAAACGCCATCTTCTGAACGATGTTCCCTCTTTAGCTCGCCCTCAACAAGATAGAGCAACTGAGAGCATGTGTCGCCCTGACGGATGAGCGGAAGTGTGGAAGAAGGCAGCTCGTCTATATTGAGGCGCAAGGCTTCCTCCCATCCAAGCAGTTCTGTGCTGCTGATGCCTCCAAACAAAGGCAAGCGGGCAAGAAGAGCGTAGTCATTTACCATCCCTACTTAACCCTTAACGCCTCGAGCCCCTCCGTACACCAAATCTGGTAACGTCCCTGTTCGTCGGAATAAATGAAGTATGCCTCCAACTGCGGCTGCTTCTGCAGGACTTGTTTAGCTTGCTCCAAGCCCAAGACCATGAAGGCTGTCGCGAAGGCATCTGCCTCGGCACAAGTAGGTGCCATAACCGTACTCGAAAGGATGTCCTGCTGGGCAGGATAGCCAGTGCGAGGATTGATGGTATGTGCAATCTTGCGCCCATCGTGAATGTAGTAGTTACGGTAGTTGCCGCTCGTGGCAATAGCCTTGCCCGAAAGCGTTATGATGTCCTGAAGTTCCGTATTGGTGGAGGTGGAATCATCATCGGGCTTGTTGATACCGATACGCCAAGGCTCGCCCTTCTCGTTGATGCCTTCCGTGACGACCTCGCCGCCAATCTCCACCATAAAGTTCTGAATATCATGTCGTCTCAGCACTTCGGCAGCTCTATCCACGCCATAGCCTTTCGCGATAGCACTAAAGTCAAGGATGGAGAGGGGATTGTCCTTCGTCACCTTACCGTCCTGAAGATGTATGTGGGAGAGCCCTACCAAAGCGAGAAGGCTATCCACCTGCGAGCTGTCGGGCAACTGTCCGCTCTTGAAACCAAAGCCCCAGGCGTTGACGAGAGGGGCAACCGTCGGGTCGAAAGCGCCATCGGTAGCTTGATTGATGGCAAATGAGAGGGCAAGCACCTCGCTCAACATCTCGTCTGCCTCGTCCGTTTCGCCCCTGTTGATTCGACTGATAGTGCTTTTCGGATTGAACATGGAGAGCGAAGCATCCACCTTTTGCAGCTCTGCTTCAATTTCTGCTTTCAAGTCTTTGCTGCAGAGATACTTGGCATGATAGAGAGTTCCAAAAATAGTGCCTTCGTTGTGCTGATAAATGTCTTTCGCAACCTCTCGCCGAGACGGAAGGAAGACAAGCAATCCTATGATGGCAACGACTGCCAGCAAGGATATGTATATTCTGCGCTTTTCCATTTATGATTTACCTTTTTTCTTGCCGCTCTTGGAGGACTTGAAGGACGCCTTACCGACGTCGAAGATGAGATTAACCGTACCGCCCCAGCCGTTGTCGTTGTTCTTACCGAAACCCGGGATGAAGTAAGGCTCTCCCCCATCGGGACAGCTAAGGCTAAGCCTGAACTTGTAGCGAATACTCCAACCGAGACGGACAATGCTCCAGAGCTTTGTCTCTACGCCAACGCCAAATTCCAGCCATTGGGATGTGGCCGACTCATTCAAGTCGAGAGGACGGTTTATGCCATATACAGGGTCGGTAAAGGACTCATTCTTATAGTCGTACTTGAAACTGCTGAATCCGTAGCGGAAGATACCGAAGAGACGGTTGCCGTTGTGTTTCTTGTTAAAGTTGTAATCCAAGCCAAAGCGCATATAGGGCGAAGTGGCACTGAAAATGTTGCCCGATTCTGCTCCCTCACGATGGCAATCGCCGATTCCAAGTTCTGCTACAGGAAAGTATTTATCATAGAAGTTAAGACGAGCCCCGACCTCCATATTGGCGAACTTGGCTCCAACAGCCTTCATGGCAAAGCCCACGATGTCGGCACTAACCGCAACACCGCTGAGCAAAGGTGCCTTTTCCTTCTTCTGCTTCGGCTTCTCCTGAGCTTGCAAAGAGAAGCAAGCCAAGCTAATTAGAATCAGAAATGACGTTAATCTGAAGGTTATCTGTCGTCTCATAGTTCACGTTGGAGCGTATGACATTGATGGATTCGATAAATTCGTGTGTCGTGCGCACTTCCTGAATTGTATGGAAGAGCGTAGCAGGACAGTCGGGCGATTCGTAATGCACGAGGTTGGTCTTCTTCAGCCAAACCGTATCTCGGAGGAGGTAGCCGTCGCCCTTGACGCTAAAGACAAGTGTGTCCTCGTCCTGCCAATAGCTCAGAGGCAAAGTGAGTCGGGAACTTCCGACCGAGCGGTTGAGCAAGACCAAGCCCGACTTGCCGGATGTGATGGTAAGCGTGTCGTTGAGCCTGACCGCAGCTCCATTCTTATACATCTGAGCGTACATCCCCACGTAGTTGTAGAGCGTGCAATCGTAGGACTCACAAGCAACAAGAAACAGAATGCCTGTCAATATAAGCAGGAGCCGATGCCTCATATTTCTCTCTCTATCTGATAGTTGTTGCGCTCTGGAGCATTACGGCTGATGAGTTCGCCAAGGAATCCTGCCACAAAGAGTTGTGTGCCCAAAATCATCATCGTGAGGGCAATATAGAAGTATGGGCTGTTGGTGACAAGCGGATGGGGAATGCCGTTCATGATGCAATAGAGCTTTGTGCCGCCCACCACCATTACCGCCAGGAAGCCAATCATGAACATCAACGTGCCGATAAAGCCGAAGACGTGCATCGGCTTGAGTCCGAAGCTGTCCAGGAACCAAAGCGAGAGGAGGTCGAGATAGCCATTGACAAAGCGGTTGAGCCCCATGAACTTCGACTTGCCGAACTTGCGAGCCTGATGATGTACGCGCTTCTCGCCGATGCGGGTAAAGCCAGCGTTCTTGGCCAGATAAGGTATGTAGCGGTGCATCTCTCCATAGACCTCGATGTTCTTGACTACCTCTTTGCGATAGGCTTTCAATCCGCAATTGAAGTCGTGGAGGTTATGAATGCCGCTCACCTGTCGGGCTGTTGCATTAAAGAGCTTCGTCGGAATAGTTTTCGAGAGAGGGTCGCCCTGACTTCGGTTCATCTTATAACCGCTCACCAAGTCATACCCTTCCTTCGTTATCATACGATAAAGTTCGGGAATCTCGTCGGGTGAGTCCTGCAAGTCAGCATCCATCGTAATCACCACCTCGCCTCGGGCAGCACCAAAGCCACAATAGAGGGCAGGGCTCTTGCCGTAGTTGCGACGGAACTTGATGCCACGAATCGCATCGGGATTGTCAGCCTTAAGCTGCTCGATGACTTCCCACGAATCGTCTGTACTGCCATCGCTGACAAAGATAACCTCATAGGAGAAGCCATGCGTCTGCATGACTCGTTTTATCCAGCTAAAAAGCTCAGGCAAGGACTCGGCCTCGTTATAAAGAGGAACGACAACACTTATATCCATCTATCGTAAATTCAAGATTAATAAATACTTAATTAGTTTTCCCCTTTGGACGGGTTGGGAGAGGCAGCTCTTACAGGTAAGGCTGCGAGTAACGAAATCGGGAGTGCAAGAAGCATATTATATAGCGCAAGCTGCATAACGATGTCTCGTACGCTCATCGACTGCAACAGTTTTTGCACCTCATCCACATTTGCATCAGGCATTAGCTGCTGCCAAGCCTGCCTGTATTCCTCGCTCTGCATAGCCGTTCCCAGCAAGGAGAGCATTCGGCCATTATCGAAGTAAAGGAAATATGCGTATTGTGCAGCATCCGTCAGCAAACCTGCCAGCAGGCATGTCACGAATGACACATGTAGGATATGAAGCCAACTCGAAGGATAAAGGCGACGATAGTTCGTTAACTGCCTATAAAGCACGAAGATGCTGACAAGTCCCAAAACCGAACTCATCATCGAAAGGAATGGACGCTCTGCACCATACATCGTGCACAGGAAACTTGCCGACCACATTATTCCGATAGGCAAAGCCATCCATCCAGCAGTATTCATTACCGTAGGCCTTTGGTTTTCCATCAACTTATATACTCAATAACTACTATTATTAATTTGCAAAGATACAAAGAAACATATATATATAATGTATAAAAGTTGAAAAAAACACGTAAAACGAAAAACTTTCAACTTTCAACTTTCAACTTTCAACTTTATTTTGTACCTTTGCACCCGCAAAACATGGGAAAGTCCTATACGGCATGCTCCTTGTGAATCCCCCAGGGCTTGACCGCAGCAAGGGCAGCAGGTCGTAGCGGCGCGATATAGTAAGCTTTCCCACCCGCCTCTTTAGCTCAGTTGGCCAGAGCACGTGATTTGTAATCTCGGGGTCGTTGGTTCGAATCCGACAAGAGGCTCAAGGAATTCTTCAAACACATGGATACTCAAAGGGGCGACTTTAATCAAGCCGCCCCTTTGCCTTTATGCCGTGCCGAAGCACTATTTGATACTACTTCTGGAGGAACTTCTTGCCATTCTTCACGACAATACCCTTGTAGTCCTTACCTACGCGCTGACCAGAGATGCTATATATTGCATCATTCTGTTTCTGCTGGGTTTTTATATTTGTAATAGCATCAGGTGTCTCATAGAGAATGTTGATAGATAAATCAACAGCATTATACATACCTGCGTTATTATTATCCTCTGCGAAAATGTAGTCACCATATACTGTACCATCAGTATTCCTCAAAGTGGAAGTTTCATCGATATTATCAGTCCACTTATATGAAGAGCTATAATCTGCTGCAGAATTAAACGCAGTCAACTTTCCATTCTCCTGCAACAGACCTACCGTAACAATAACACCCTCGAAAGTATCTGTGCGCGTAGCATCAGTATAGAAGAAGTACGTTGCTATATACTGGTTCTCGAAAACTGTAAATAACGTTTCATCACTATCGTCCATCGCAAATTCAACCCATGCTTCTTCATCGGCACAATCAGCCCCCTTTACATAGATATATTCATCGGCAAGAAACACCATAGCCTTGTCGTATGAATAGCCGTAAGCGTCACCATAGTAGCTTTTGCCTTCAACTGTTGCCTTAGACATAAATTCATCAAATACTGTCTGGGGCTGTAGGTCAAGGTAGCGAACTACAAAAGAGCCATCATAGATGTCTGTAATTGTCTCATCTTCTTCAAAAAGAGCCAACGTAACAGAAGCAGGGATGTAAAGTTCCTGGCTTTCTGCAAAATAATATGCACCGAATGACTTCTGGCCAGCACGATAAGGAGTATAGTTTTCAATGACGCAAGGCTCTAAATACAGTTCCTTTTCACTGCCTTCCCCATCCGTAAATCCAACGAAAGGAAATTCACAATGGAAGGTAATGGAGTCTGCACCGTTACGGGAATACCTATTCTCTACTTCAGATTCCACTTGGCCATAAACAACACCAGGCAAATTTCCAAAAGGCTTTAACAGAGCAATATCTTTTTGAACTAAGAAGCTGGCACCTTCATACATGATTTGAGGGATAAAACCACCTACAGCAGCAGAATAATGATAAGTCCACTCAGAATAGGCAGGAATAAGTTCAGGAAGTTCTTCGAACTCATCAGCTCTCTTGACGGATTTCATAACCTTTGCAGGCTTTGCTTGGAACATCTGATTTACAGCCCCTTTTGCCACAACTCCAAGGAGAGGATTCCATGCAGTAAGTGTCTGTTTTTGATCTCTGGGAAAGTCTGCCTTCTTCATTCGGTTAGCAGCCGATACACTGAGAGTAGTGGCAATTGCAACAAGCACAAAAAGTAATAATTTCTTCATAGCTTTTTTGTTTAAAATTTAAAAAAGATTTTTATTTTGTTTCCAATTAAATGGACAAGACTAATCCACAATATCTTTCAGCCTTAACTGAGTAGGGGTACCAGCACCAACAGGGGTAAGAGAGACCCGAGTGGGACGGAAGAAATCATTTGGCATCATGGTGTAAGTTCCATACAATGCTGCTGCAAACTGCTCGCACAATGACAAAAGATTGGTTGTTGCAAAATTCTGCATATGCTCGCTTGAATGGGGATTGGTCAATTTTTCAAACTTAATTACACCATACTCAGGTTTATAAATACCCATGTTAATATAAGGATAGTATTTGGGTATACGACCCATTTTTTTAGGTCCATGAATACACAATATCATGCCAGGGAAATAAATTAATTCTTTTTCCTCATTTTCCTCTGACACATACCCAACTGCAATACTATCCAATTCAAACTTACTATTAACCTTCTGAATTTCTGCAATCATCTGTTGATAAAGAACTGTTTGCTCTTGCGTGAAATGGTCAGGGTCAATACGCCACATCGAAGAGCAATCCACTACATATTGATCCCACGCAGGAACAACCTTGACAGTAGCATCTTCATTGACCAAACTCCTACCATCACTACCCATCACAAAATTCTGGAAGTTGTGCTCGCCTAGCTTTCCACACTCTCTCATGTGGATGCCTTCTGGGGTGAAAACACACGCGAACACTTCACTCTGTTTTGGATCTACAAGACGATCCACGTATAGAAACGCTCCTTGGTTAAGTCCAGAAAAAAGCATCGTGTCTTTCCCATCGGTTACATAATAATTATTAAGAGATGAGCTGGTAATCTTCTTCTTGAAAGACTCCGTATCTTTGATATAATCCTCCCAAGAGCGGTCACAGGGGACGAAACGCACCTCGGCCTGATGACGTTCTCCTCGGAAAAGGATGTTGTTATTCTCATACTTACTAAAAACTAAATTCTGGTCACCATGCATACCTTCGCCATCACTAACAATGGTAGTTGGGGCCTGCGACGGATTTACTGGATCAACAAAAACAGTTAGGATGTCATTCCAAGTATTAAAAGTAAGTACAGGACCTTCTTCCTTCAACAATTCGTAGAAAGAACTGCTTTCGGTGTACTTGTTAGCATTACCTCCACGTAAGAAGCGATGGTTTCCCGCAAGCATCACCTTACCGTTATCATAGAAACGTCCAAAAAGATTGAATCCTTCATAATTAGAATCGACAAAATACTGAATCAGCCAGCCATTTTTATCATCACTGCTTTGTGCTACCAAACAAGATTGTAATTGGTCGTTGAAATGTTCGATACGTAAAGAGGCGTTCTCTTCAAATATGTCACCTTCCTGAAAATGAGAACAGCTGGCAAAGGTAACGGTTAAGGCAAATATCACCAAACCATGTTTTGTATATTTAATGTCTTTTATCATAATCATTGTATAGATTTATTTGAGGTCATAAATTGTCACTTCATTCTTGACAAATTCGTTGACATTATTCTGGCGCAGTCTTACCTCCTTACGAATCTTGAAAAGGTACAAGCCCCACTTCTCTGTGTACCATTTAGTGGCAATGTCAAGTTTATTAAGAATAGCATTCATTCCTGCCGTTGAAGTTGAATTATCCTCTTTTACCCAATTATCAAGATAGTCACGGAACGATGAAAATTTCTCCCCTGCATCATATGTCAGTGTCGCCTTTTCATTATGAGCTTGTGCATCTTCTCTGTGGAAGCTGGGAACAAAACGCTCGGTAGTCTTGTCTGTCTCACTATCAACAGATGTTTCTTTATAAATTGTAAATTTATTCCATGGCTTAGCCGGATCATCAAGCACATCCTTTATCCCCAATGAGTCAATAAACTCATATATGCGCTTCTTATCACCTTTTTTCACACCACCATTAGCACATGCATCTATAATAGTGTACATCCAACGACAATCGTTATCTGTGATGGTACAGGACAATGTCTCCACGAAATCCTCGTATATGGCAGATGAAGCATAATGCGTTATATAACCCAATCCATGAGCCTTAACAGAATCCCTCTTCTGCCAGTCACGTCCGTCATAGTTATCGGGAGTAACTTGCCCGAAATCAACTGGGTAGGATTTGGTCTGATGTAGGATATGAGAAAACTCATGATGCATGGTATGGAATTGGTTTTCATTGAGGTAATCTATATCTGAAGCAGAATACAGATTCGTTGGCGACCACATCTTCATTTCATTCACTTTAACAAGTGTTATCTTCACACCTCCAGACGCATAGCCAAGTTCTTCTGTCCCAGTAGTTGGAGAAGAAGCGGAAGAACCAATAAAATGAATTATACGAGGCCCATACGACTTCATGAAATCTTCACCAGCATACTTTGTATAAACATCATAGAAAAGATATTTGATGAAGTAGGCAAGCATTTGCGACTTCTTATAGTCGGCCGGAGCCAACTGGTATTCCATCTTTGATGCTGGCAGATTTAACTTATACTGAATCTCTAAATTATAGGGTAATACGAAGTTATCGTATAGCCACTGGTCAAAAAATGCCGTTGTTGAATTAGCATCAACCGTTGGCTTCGTAGTGTCGAAAATTGACTCAGAAAAGACATCCTCGTTTTTGCACGAACTGACAAACATCACAACAGCAATAACACACAAAATATTTATTATCTTCATTTTTATATCCTCTACTTATTCGTATATAACTCTAAATTGTATAGCCCACTTGCCGGCATCATATAGCCACTACCATTGACGGCCTCACCGTTATTCACCTGACGATTAGCCGGATAGCCAGCCTTTATAACATTGTCAGGTAACTGCAACACCCTGCGAGGGTCATTCCATGTCAAGTGCTCTATATGTGTATCATCTTCATGAGCATGACGATAGACGTGAGTTACAGAGATACCATAACGCTTGATGTCAAACCAACGCATACCTTGATGAATGGTTTCGATACGACGGAAATGCAAAACACAATCAAGTACACTTAAGTCGTCACCTGTCAACACCTTTTCAAATCCCATCTCCTGAGGATGCAGTTCACTCACATAGTCATTGTTATCCACACTACGATCATATCTCTTTTTGATTTTATCAAGTGTAAGAGGATCGGATACAAGATGTGAAGCTGTCCACATCTCCAAATCTCGAATTGTCCCGTCACGGTCTCCTAAATAAAGTTTGGCCTCAGCTCGACACAAAAGTGTCTCGTCGGCAGAAAAGGGTGTATATATCTGATGCACATGGCCAATGCCTGCTATTTTGTCAGTATATTCAAAATATTCATCGACATAGAAGAGCCAAGCGCCAAATTGCTGTCCCGCATAATTAATATAAACCATACCCTCGAAGGCAGGCAATGCACCAGACCAGTTTGGGCCACCTCCCCATACCGTAACTGCCATTGAAGATGGAACATACGTAACACTACCATCCTTATCCTCGAACCTTGTACCATCGTTTATGGCAAAACGAGTGTTAGTCACGAGCATACGCCACTGTAAAGAAGAAGCTGCTTGAATTAAATAATTGCACGACAACTTTTCATCATTATAGTCCTTTTTCCTTGTATCAAATGTTTTCTTGTTGATTGTCCCCCAATTGCGTAACACAGGAACATTGCCAAGTGCATTATTTGCATACTTCAAGCAATTTTCATAATCACGTTTGAATAGGTAGAAGCGAGCTGCAAAGGCATTGGCGGCGTTACGATTAAAGTGATAGGCGGGTACCTTATATTTTGAATCATTTATAAGGTCAATACCCTCCTTTATATCTTTCTCGATAAGGCGATAAACCTCTGCTACATTTTTGCGGAACTTTGGATTACTGTAATCAACGAAAACAGTCTCCTCAACTTCTGTAACGTAAGGGATACCCATGTCTTCTGCGCTCTTAGACTCATTCTTATATGCTTCAGCAAAAACATTTACAAGCACAAAATGCAGATAGGCACGCAACAGGTGAGCCTCACCCCAAGAATGAGCTAATTCGCGGTCATGTGCAGGGTCGGGACTCATTTCAAGCATAGCCTTGATAGCATGGTTTGCTACAGCTATACCTTGATAATATGATTGCCAAATAGCATAAGGAGTGTCTTGCTGTCCTGTGCTGTAATTGTCAATATCCTGCCAGGTAAAAGCCTGCTCATGAAAATTTTCGTATGCGTCAGCATGTGTAGCAGGCACGCAGACATTATTATCTACAATGTTGTCGCTACTAAGTTCACAGATGACAGCAGGGACAGAATTGGGATAGCCTGATGTCAGTATTTGTTGAATTTTAGAGACTGTATCTAACTCTGTACGATTGTCTGGTTCTTCATCCAAATCCTTACACGAAGTTGCACACATGATGCAAAGGAAGCAAACTGCAATAAGGCTGTATATATTTTTATTCATATTCTTTGTATTACTATTTTAATATCATTAGAAGCCTAAACGAACTGTTGCTGTAATCTGCTTGGAGATAGGAGCAGCAACACCACCAGAGTTAATGAACTCAGGATCCTGGCCGTTCAACTTTTTGTCGGCATATAACAAATATGGATTCGTTGTCGCCAATTTCACCGAAGCTCGATTAATGAACGCTGTCTTCTTGAGCCAAGCATCTGGAAATACGTAAGTAAGTGCCACCTCCTTCAAACGTATGAAATCGCCATTGGCAATGCGCTCTGTGGAGTAGTTGTAAGCATTGTAAGCAGTACGCATTCCGAAAGAACCGTAACGGTCAACCTGATTACGAGAAGCAATGGTGGGAATGGTTGTCAGGGCTTCGTCGCCAGGAACCATCCATCTGTTCTTGAATTCGCGAGGCAATGCCGAAAGGTCACTATAAGAAGATGAGAACATAGGATCGAGACGTACAACATTGCCGCCTGCATAGGTAATAAAAACATCAAGAGAAAGAGTACCCCACTTCTTGCTCTTGTAGCTAAAGGTATTGTTGAACGAACCATAGAATGTCGGATCGGAAGGACCTTCATAGACAAGGAAGTCTGTCAGGTGCTCTGACTCTTGGAAATTCAAATTGCTAACGGTTTTTTCACCATACTCATTAATTACTTGTGGCAAACCTTCTTCATTCAGGCCCGCAAACTTATAGCTGAAAATAGAACGGACAGGATAGCCTTCAATGGCATAACCTTCACCTGTCACCAAATCAACGGCACGGCTTGCAACCTCAAGGGAAGTAATCTTGTTGGTTGCCTTGGAAAAAATAAAATCGGAAGTCCACCTAAAACCAGCTTTGTCTATATTTATGGTAGAAACGCCTAATTCTATACCATGTGACTTCATGTCTGCCACATTGGCATACTTTGAGATTTCACCACCAGCGCCCTGAGTGTAGGTCGGGCCAATCAGATCGAAGTTATTGCGGCCATAGACATCCAAAGTCAAAGCGACGCGTTCTTTAAAGAAACTCAAGTCTACACCAACATTCCATTCGTGCTTTTTCTCATAAGTCAGCTCCGAATTAGCAAGGTCTTGAATGTATATCTGTGTCTCAGCAGCCGATGGGAAGGGACGCCAAGTATTCTTTGTTTTGAAGATAGCCTCTGCATTAGTCACCCATGATGGACCTGTATCAGCAGTCAATGAATAACTGCCTCGAATCTTCAACTGAGAAAGCCACGACCTGGTGCTCTCCATGAATTTCTCATTAGTCAAGTCGTATGATCCAGATATGTTCCATGTAGGCAGCCAACGGCTCTGAGTGCTCTTACCGAGACGATTGGTACCTTCATAACGGAGTGTACCATTCAAAGTATAACGCTGGTCGTAGTTATAGTTGAACTGACCATAATATGCCAAAGTGTTGGTCAAAGTGTATGATTCGCCAAAGTACTCCGTATTCTCTTCATTCATCTGCTTGAGCCACTTATATGGGGTATATGTGATACTACCATTGTCATATTGGTATCCCCAACCTGTCCAGATTGTATTGGTTCTACGAACAGAAGAGTATTCGGTTCCCACCATACCATTGATGGTGTGCTTGTCCTTAAACACATTGTTGTAACTGGCCATGAAGCGTAAGGTGTTGGATCGCATATTGTCATCATACTGATATTTAATACCGCCCTCTGGCAACACAGACTCAGGCAAAGCCTTTTCATCGTCGGGGTCTGTATAGAGTAGAATGTTATTGTTGCGGATGGTGGAGTTGTCGTCCTGTGCATCAACACCTGCACGATAAGCATTGGCTTGATTGGCTTTATCCATCACATTGTGTTGACGACGAGTATGAGATAGACGTGACGAAATAAGACCATTCAGACGCCAGGCTTTTTTGAATTTGTATTCCAATTCGCCTCGGAACATCAGTTCTGTCACCTGTATGTCATTATAATTGTTTTCCAGCTCATCAAAGATATTAAAACCCGTATAGAAACGCGTATAGTTGATGGACGGGTCAAGGCAACGACTGGTATTCATGGCATAACTGAAAGGATTGATATCAAAGTCACGCTTAACCTCACCCGTCACAACATCTGTAGTACGATTTAATGAACCTGGAGCCTCCTGCTTACGATAGCTGCCTTGAGCTGCCAACTTTACTGTAAGCAAATCACACCAATTCTTGTCTTTCAAAATATCGTAAGAGGTATTGCCATTAAACGTGTAGCGGTTCACAGAACTGCGATTAACAAACTGGCCAGGATCAGTGAGCACGGACATAGAGAAGTAGTTCTGAGAACGATCCGTTCCACCAGAAATACTAACAGAATGATTCTGCTGAACCTTATTGGTAAAGAGGAGATCGAACCAATCAGTATTACGAAATTCCGCTTCCTGAAGGTAAGCATTACGAGCAGCCTCAGTATTCTGCAAACCAAATTGGCCCGTCAAAGGGTTATAAGCACGTAATTGCTGGAACATATAGCCATAGACACCCGAATTCTGTGCATTTACTAAATTATCCAATTGCAACCAGCCCTTGTCATACATTTCCTTATAAACACCCATCATCTCCTGTGAGTTCATGATATTGTAGTCATTATAGGTGGGTTTGAAGCGCGAAGTAAATTCACCTGTATAGTTCACACTTGCACGTCCCTTAGAACCTCTTTTTGTGGTAATGACAATCACGCCACCCATAGCGCGGGCACCATAGATGGAGGTAGCGGAACCATCCTTTAGGACAGTAAATGTCTCAATATCATCTGAGTTCAAACCTGCAACCGCAGAAGAAATCAAGGTCTTGGCATCGCCGGAAGCTAAATCGTCGGCACTGACATCGACATTGTCTTCATAAATGACACCATCCACCACCCACAAAGGTTTGGAGTTACCAAAAATAGAGGTTGCGCCACGTACACGAATTTTGGGCGAAGCTCCAAAAGTGCCACTCACATTAGTCACTTGCACACCTGCGACACGACCTTCTAACGAGCGACTCACATCAGCCATACCCGAAAGTTTTATCTTGTCTGCACTTACTGTAGTTGCAGCGCCAGTAAACAATCGTTTGTCAATTTGTTGCTGTCCGTTCACGACGACCTCTGTCATCTGCGTTTCAGCATTCTGCATGAGGATACGCATACCGTTCTTGGCTTTTACCTTCTCGGTGCGCATTCCGATCATTGACACTACCAGTACGGCATTCGACTTGATGTCCTTCAACGTGAACTTACCGTCAAGATCCGTAATGGTTTTCGTTTTTGTGCCCTCTACCAAGATGTTTACGCCCATCAGCGGTTCATTGTCATCGGCAGAGAAGACTGTTCCTGAGACTGTTGTCTGGGCCATTGCCGTTCCGATGTATAAGAACAGCACCGCCAAGACAAGACTTACTTTTCTTTTTATATACATTTTTTAATTATTAGTTTCTAACTTATATTATCGCTTTGCTCCTGCACACTACTTTATTATATTTTAAACATTATATTTAATAGTGCACACAATTTGCGACCTGCAAAGGTATGGCTTTTTTTTGAATTATTAGCAAATTGTGTCACTTTTTTGGGAATAATTAAGCTATTTACCTTTCTCCAATGCCGTTTTGCACACTTAAATGCAACAAAAACTTGCTTTTACAATACAAAAACACACTTTCTGTCTTATAGCATGACCAAAGGGGATGCAGGCAAACTGCACATCGAAAATAATTCTCTATACATAGTGTTTTCCCCGAAAAAAACCGTCAAACCGTCACCTTTTGAGATAATAAGATGATTATTAGCCTTTTGAGAGGTGACGGTTCGGGTGACGGCAGGTGACGGTTATGACGGTTTTTGCCTGTTTTAGCCGATATTTTTGAAAATTAGCTGAACACAAAGACACAAAAACACAAAGGGGCAAAGACACAAAGTCCTTCGGCCGGATGAGCAGAAATGGATGACTTTACAGGTAGAGAAGGTTTTTCCCACGTGTGGGAAGAGCTTGTCCCACGTGTGGGAAAGGTCATAAGTACGTGGGGTGTTGCGTTCCAATGCCTGTGTTGTTGCTTGGGGAGAAAGGGGCATACAATGCAGAGAAAAGCAGCAAAAAATAATCGGGAAACTTAGGTTTTCTACAAAAATTTGGGCAAAAATGGGGGAAAACCGTCATAACCGTCACCTGCCGTCACCCGAACCGTCACCTCTCAAAAGACTAATAATCAACTTATTATCTCAAAAGGTGACGGTTTGACGGTTTTTTTCGGAAAAATTACTATGTAATAGCATTGGCGGCACAATTGCCATGTGCCTGTCTTAACGGCTGGATGAATTGCCTCAACCCAAGAAGCTAATAAGCACACCTGCTGCGACAGCAGAGCCAATGACACCGCTTATGTTGCTCGACATGCAGTAGTTCAGGACGTGATTCTTGGGGTCGTACTTCGTGCTGATGCCGTTGCAGACACGGCTT
>Ga0310690_10005969_pt1 | contig 16235 bp, 9 predicted proteins | sample AusTroGonzalo_MG_2_FD_207661 | JGI IMG/M metagenome (GOLD analysis project Ga0310690, IMG submission 207661) | Bovine rumen microbial communities from tropical cattle in Woodstock, Queensland, Australia - Gonzalo_04 (v2) (version 2) | ecosystem: Host-associated > Mammals > Digestive system >... | reverse complement strand
CGGTGTAATACGAATCAGATTTTGTTGCCACAATTCCTTCGTAATAAGAGCTTGTTTCTAAAACCTTTTCATACATTGCATACGGAATATAAGTTCCATAATTTTCTTTTGAGTACGGCGCCCTGCAAAAAAGCTGAGTAACCATAGCCAATACGATTAATACTAATACATTTTTTTTCATTCTCTATTCTCCAACCACCTGCATAATTTCTCGTTCCAGAAGCGTTGGCTTCCACAAATCCTTTTCCACAAAACCAAGATACCAGTTGCCGTTTGCGTCCTGTTCCATTACAGGTATAAAAAGTGCATCGGGGTTAGTTGCTGCAAACCAAAGGCGTAAAAAACAAAAACGCCCGTCACCACCAGTATATTCACTCTTACGGCAAAGCGGACTTGTAATGGAAAAATCCCGCAAATGAGTTCCGGCATCTCCTGCTGTTTCGTTCAGTTCCACAACCTGGCAGTACAATTTATAAGCCTTAAGAAGCGCCTCTTCATCATCTTCAATATCCGAAGTCAAAGGGCTTACATATTCCAAGAACTGGCGGCGCAACACAGAAGCTCGTTCCGACTCACGTTCGTTTATCTGGTCCTGCAGAGACTTAAGCGGAGATTCAACCTTCAGCCCTTCAACAGCCTTTGGGTCAGCAGCAAAACGCGCGAACTTACTAGTAAAATCTGCAAGTGCCTGACTTACAGCTCCAGGTTTTGAGTTTGAATCTGACATATAAATGCCTCCGCTTTCTTTTTTAGAATTCTATCAGACTTTTATTTCGTCTTCAAGTTCTGCAAAAGGTCCCGGTACAACACTTACGCCTCTGTGGTTTCCAAAGAAATCTTCATTAAAGATTATGTCTGTTCCATCGCGGTTTTCAAACTTCTGCTCTGGCTCAAAGGCAGCGCCAAGAATAGCAGTTGTTATCACGCTTGTTTTGAAATCTCCTATAAGCTCGGCAAGGTTACTCTTAAGAACTCCACCCTTCAGACTGATTTTAGCCTTAGCAGATTTTGCACCAATAAGATTTTCCTTTTCGTGCTTGCACACCGTTGCTCCATTAAAGTAAGCATTTCCGCCAACCCATACTGGAAGATGTCCAAAATGATACTGGGCAAGAGGTCCCATATCTGGCTCACGGTCCATCATAAAGTTTTTAATCCACTTGTCGTAGGTCGGGAAAATATCAAACGGTGCTGTTCCAACAACCTCGTAATCCGGTGCCTCAGCAGTTTTCTTTTTGTCAGAAATCGCAGCCACCTGTGCAAAAATATTGTTGTAGATTCTGTCGTCGCCATGAAGGATTGTCATAAAGCCGGCAACCTCTGTTCTGTGACGGATATGGTAAGGAGTATAACGAGGCTCACGCTGACCATTTACGATGCTGTCTACACCGGAATTAATCAGACTGAATGAACCCAAAATCAAATTGTGAATAACTGCAATACCTTCACTTGGAATTGTAATAGAAACTTTTGAAAGCAAAAGATTGTTGTCGATTGTTGTTGGTCCGTGTCCAACTTCAATAAACACATCAGTAGAGAACATTGCTCCTTTAGCAGGCTCGCGGCCGGCAGGACGTTCATTGTTGTACATAAGGTTTTGAGTGATTCTAGCCCCCTGAGCTTCCCAGTCGAGCCATACACCCATAATACAATCGTGAATATGATTGCGGCGGATTAAAACATCAATTGCTGCATGAAGCTTAATACCAGCAGTTTCTGCGCCACCAAGTTGCTGAGAATTACAAATATGATGAATATGGCAGTCTTCAATTGTTGAGAAAACTCCACCCATACGGCCGACAATACCAGTCTGCTCACAGTGATGAACATGACAGCGGCGCACAATATGTGAACCAACAGTTTCCTTTGTCCAGCCATGATACTGACCACGACAAACTGCATCTCGCTCCATCTGAGTCGGACTCTTAAGATGCTTTGTGTAGAAATACATGTCGTTTTCATCGTCGCGGTATTTACCGAGAGAGATTCCGCAGCAGCGGCTGTTGCAGACTTCAAGGTCTTCAAAAATCCAGCCTTTGCTCCAATGTGGACCAATAAGTCCGTCCTGGTAAGCAGCAGGCGGTGCCCAGGTTGTAGCACCGTTACAGATTTTGAAACCGCTTACAGTAATATAGTTAAGCCCGTTTACCTCGGGCATAAAGCAGTTTCGTCTTGCAAGAATTTCTACCTTCTGCTTGTTAGGGTCAAGGCCCTTAAAGTTACAGTAGAAAACTGTGTAGCGGCCTGTTTTGATTTTCTTGGCCTGTGCATTTATTATGTATTCCGACTTATAAGGTCCGTCTGCATTGTACTGAGGAACCGGTGCCTCGCCTTCCTGCTCGCAGTACCATTTAAGCTGCGACTCCTTCTGGTTCCAGGCACAAGGGTCAGGCTTACCTGCAACGCATTCTTCGAGAGACTCTGTTTCATACATCATTAAGTCGTTCAGCACAACGCTACCTGTGTGGCGTACTGTAGGTGCAAAATACCAGTCACCGCAGACATAACTTGTATAAGGATTGTAGCCGCCAAAAATAGAATTATCTACCTTTGCAGTCCACACATCACCCTTGAACTTTTTCCAGCCCTTAAGAACTTCGGAACCGGTAATTACAGCACCAAGAGGTTTTTCTGAACGGTAAACAATCGGCGCATCCTCTGTGCCTCCAAAGCGTGGCACTACCTGTTCGCGGTAAATGCCCGGTGCAATAAGAACCTGGTCCCCGGCACGGGCAATTGCAGCTGCCTGATTTATAGTTTTAAACGGAGTTTCCTTACTTCCGTTTCCGTCTGATTTTGCCTTTGCGTTTACATAATAAATCATCAATTTTCTCCTACATGCTCATTCTGTAAATTTCGAGCATATCTTCTTCCCGCAGGAATCTTGCAGAACCTTTTCCGCCGTCTACACCTACAGCGCATTTGTGTGCCATGAGCTTAAGGTCATCTTCTGTAGCATTTACTCCAAGCTCGCGGAGGTTTGTAGGCATCTTAATCTGGCGGTAGAAATCTTCCATTGCTTCTATTCCCTTGAGCGCAATCTCTTCGTCTGAGCCGGAAGCAGCCACGCCCATTACATTAATTGCAAATCTCTTAAAGCGAGGCAGACAGTTTTTATAAACATAACGAGCCCAGCTTCCCCAGATTGCAGCAAGACCGGCCCCGTGAGCAACATCATAAAGTCCGCCAAGTTCATGCTCAAGCTTATGAGTCATCCAGTCACCACCGTCGTTTCCGCAGCCTGTAAGTCCATTGTGAGAAAGACTTCCGGCCCACATAACTTCGGCACGGGCATCATAATTTTTTGGGTCTTTTACAAGAATCAAAGCGTTTTCTTTTACTGTGCGGAGCAGAGCTTCTGCCATAGAATCTGTAAGCTCCATGTTTCCGCCGTTTGTAAAATAGCGCTCCATTGTATGCATCATAATATCTGTACAACCACAGGCAGTCTGGTAGTCTGGCAATGTCATTGTGAGTTCAGGATTCAAAATTGCAAAACGAGGACGACCAAAATCGCTTGAATATCCGCGTTTAACAAGACCTTCTTCCTTTGTGATTACAGAAGAATCGCTCATTTCGCTACCGGTTGCAGCAAGAGTAAGGATTACGCCAAGAGGCATGCATGCTTTTACAGTGCGCTTGTAATCATAAAAATCCCAGACATCACCGTCGTTCATAACTCCATAACCGATAGCCTTTGCAGAATCTATTGCACTACCACCGCCTACAGCAAGCAGAAAATCAATTCCTTCTTTTTTGCAAAGCTCAATTCCTTCATAAACCAAGCTCAAATGTGGGTTTGGAACAGCGCCTCCAAGCATAACATAAGAAATGCCAGCCTTGTCCAGCTGATCAGTTACACGCTGCATAAGTCCCGAGCGGATAACAGAGCCTCCGCCATAATGAATCAAAACTTTCTTTCCACCGAATTCCTTAATAAGATCGGCAACCTTTTCTTCTGTGTTCTTTCCGAACAGAACCTTTGTTGGTGTATAATATTTAAAGTCAAACATTTTTCATCCTCCATTTCAACAATAATTATACCCCACAAATCCACGAAAATGTAGAAATTATATCTATGAGAATAGAAAAAATATATTGACCGGATTAAACTTTGATATTTCCGCAAAGAATTTCTTTGTAGTCTGCAAGATTTTTACGCAGAAGTACCGGAATATTCAGCTCGTAAGGACAGCGTTTAAGGCACGCACCGCAATCGATGCACTTTTCAATTTTAAGCATTTCTTCCTGCCAGTGAGGAGTAAGCCAGTCTTTAGAAGGAGCTCGGCGGATCATCTGGCTCATACGAGCACACTGATTAATCGTAATTTCCACAGAACAAGGCATACAGTAACCGCAGCCACGGCAGAATTCTCCAAGCAGCTCGTCACGGTCACGCTGAATAATTGCCTGCAATTCGTCTGTCATCTCCGGAGGATTTTTAAAAAAGTCCAGCCACTGTTCAAGCTCGCTAAGCCGCTGGATTCCCCAGATTGGAAGTACCGGATACTGAAGCATAAAAGCCATACAGGCACGGGCATTTGTAAGAAGTCCGCCAGACAAACCCTTCATTGCTATAAAGCCAACGTTGTTTTTTCGGCAGGTTTCTACAAGTGCAATGTCACGTTCGGTTGCAAGATACGAAAAAGGAAACTGAAGCGTCTCGTACAAACCGCTTGCTGCAATCTCTTCTGCAATGCCAATTTTGTGGGCAGTAATTCCTATGTGGCGGATTTTTCCCTGGGCCTTTGCTTCGAGCAGAGCTTCATAAAGACCTGTTCCATCACCCGGGCGGTAACACTGCTTTACGCAATGAAGCTGATAAATATCAACATAGTCTGTACGCAGATTTCGCAACGAGGTTTCCAGATCTTCCTTGAGTTTTTCAGGAGTCGTCGCAGTAGATTTTGTTGCAATAAATATTTTATCGCGGCAGGCCGGACCAAATGCCTGTCCCATCTTTATTTCACTATCTGAATATGCGCGCGCCGTATCAAAAAAAGTCATGCCGCCGTCGTAAGCGCGATGAAGGATTTCTACAGCCGTCTGCATGTCCACCCGCTGAACCGGAAGTGCACCAAAGGCATTTTGGGGAGTAGTAATACCTGTTGAACCCAAAGTGATTGTTTTCATATTTTGATTATATCACACGAGGCCGCATTTTGATATACTGAGAATATGAAAACACTTTTTACAATTGATTTAAAAAACTACGATAAAAACTGGAAGCGCTCAAAACGCGATTCTGCAAGAGGAATTATCCGTTTAGGCCAGGATAAGCTTGCTCTTGTTTATGCAACAAAGGACGGCTACTACAAATTCCCCGGTGGCGGTATTAATGAAGGTGAAGATATAATTGCAGCTCTTGCCCGCGAGGTCCATGAAGAAGTAGGACTTGTTGTAATTCCACAAAGTGTAAAAGAATACGGGGTCGTTCACCGCTATCAGAAATCAAGCAAACTCCCTGACACCATTTTTGATCAGGACAGCTTTTATTATGAATGTCAGGTTCAGGGAATAGATGGCAACCCTGCTAAAGACCAGGCTTCTCTCAAAATCATTAATCAAAATCTTGATGCCGAAGAAGATAAAGCTGGTTACGAACTTAGAGTTGTTTCCATAAAAGAAGCAATTGAGGCAAATTTAAAATTCTGCTCCCCGGACAAATTTTACATTTTTATGATTGCAAGAGATACCCGGGTACTAGAAATACTACTTGGAGTTCCGTCAGAACCATCCCGCTGTCTTGCAGAGCATATTCTTGAAGAAGCCGTCGCAAAAAATCCGGGCCCCTGGCGTGAACACAGTCTTGCCGTTGCCCGTGCCGCAGAAAAAATTGCCCTTGCAGTAAATAAAAATTGCGGCACAGAAAAACTCAACCCAGAGCACGCCTACATTTATGGACTCCTCCACGACATCGGCCGTCAGGAAGGCTACACCTACATTGCCCACGTTTACGACGGCTATCATTTTTTAATGTCGCTTGGTTACGAAAATGCAGCGCGCATCTGCCTTACCCACTCCTTCAATCTACAGACAACAGAAGACTACATAGGCAAAATAGACATCACACCGGAACAAATGGAAGAAGTAAAAGCCCTTCTTGCCGCCACCAGCTACGACGACTACGACCGCCTCATTCAGCTGCTTGATTCAACCTGTGGTGCAGACGGCACAGCAAACCTGGAACAGCGCATGGGCGATGTAAAAGCACGCTACGGTTACTACCCGCAGGCCAAATGGGATAAAAACTTTGAGCTCAAAAAATATTTTGAAAACCTGGCCGGCCGCGATTTATATGAAATAATCAACGGATAAAAGCTTATACAATTTCAAAGAAATCAAACTCACCCGGAGTAAGCCGAACAAAAAATTCTGTTACCATTTCTTTTGAATGGAAGTCTAAAGGATGCACTCCCTTTGCCGGTAAATCAAACATTTTCCAAGGAGAAGGATATTCTGTATCTGGAATACGTTTAAGAGTTTTGTGTTTGCCTTTTACATAAACTGTAAATTCAACTGGCGTACAGCCATCCCAGGTATAAGTATACAAACCAAAAGTCTTGTTAGAATAAGTAAACAGCGAAACACCTGCAGGTCCGTCTATCCACACATCACCATCAACAAGCTCTTCGCGGATTGCCGCAAGCACAGAAGCTGGAAGCTCGTAAATTCTTGAAGGCATATCCGGAAGCACAAGAGTTGTAAAACGTCCTTTTCCATAAGTATCGTAGAATAAAATACTTTCGTGAAACTCGCCATGACCCGCGTTCATAATAGACCAGCTTGCATTGTTGCGATGCTCTATTAAAGGGAAAGTTATTTCCTTTGCAGTTTTGCAGTATGCTTTTCCAAAATGGATTTTTGAAGGTGCCTGGAATTCATCTGCCGTAAGAACCCTGTCATTGTAACGGGCGCTTGTAAGGTTTGTAATTTCCGGATACTTTTTCAGAGCTCCAATCATAAAGCCCGAAGTAACAATTGCGTGTCCTCCACCGGCAACAAAGTCAGTAAGCTTTTGAACAATCGCTTCGTCTTTAAGAGCAGCTGCAGTAAGAAGAACCTCTCCAAATCCGGAAGGGAATTCACACACCGGATCAACAGGAACTCCTGCCATTCCAAGATAATCTTCTATGTGATCTTCACCCTGAGAATTAAAAGGGATATAAACCTTAAGGCCTGTCGGGTCACCAACCTTGCTCAAAATAGTATCCAGACGCTCATACATAAATCCTAGAGGAGTTGCCCTTTTATCTCCGGCCAAAGCAGGCCAGCAGAACATCATCATTTCTTTTGGTTTGGCAAAGGCTGTAAGATATGCCTGCTCAAGATAAGTGTCCATTCTGTCGCAGTCAAACGGATCAAACCACCCGCCCCCGTTCCTGCCTGGAGCGACGCTGTCCATATAGCGCATCAGAGAATAACTTAAATATCGCGGAAGATGCTGATCCTGCAAAGCCCCGTGTCTTGTTTCTGTTCCAGTATAAATGCCGTCAAAAATTTCGCGCTGCTCACCAGGGTTATAACCAGTTTCCTGATAGCTTTCCCGCCAGTTCGGATATTTGATGATTACCTTTACATTTGGATTTACTTTTTTAGCCGGCCCGATTATGAGATTGTTCGAAACATCCATCATTTTTGCAAGACGGAATTCTTCCCAGGATCTGTTTCCTTTTTCGCGGATACAGTCCTCACACATACACTGTGTAAAGAAAAAGTCGTCAATAATAAATTCATCAAACATGGAAGCTGTATACTCAGAAACCTTTTTAGTAAGCTCACGCATAGGTTCGTTGCAATAACAAAGAGTACTAAAAAGCCGCTTGCGTTTTTTATCTTCCTCGTTCAAATCTGGAGAAACTGTTGTAATTCCGCCAGAAACTTCAATGCCGTAATCCTTCATAACACGCATTACAAGTTCAAGCTGTTCCTTTTTTGAAAATTCATCACGGAAAGTTTCCAGATATATTTTATCTATACCAACATATTTCTGAAAAAAATCAGCCTCCTTACGCAGCTGCTCTTCCGTAACATGATTTACCCAACCGGCAACACAATAAAGTACTGTTTTAAAATTCTTGTAATGCATAGAAATCTCCATAGCAAAAAATCTGATTTATACAAATTATAACACGGAAACTAACCCCGCGGAAAATTATTTATTGTACAAATCTATAGTTAATTTGCACTTTATCATTTATACTATACTTATGGATCTTGAAGATTTACAAAAGGAACTGAATCCCGAACAGCTCGAAGCAGTCACATCTACAGAAGGCTATATCCGTGTAATTGCCGGAGCAGGTTCTGGAAAAACACGCGCACTTACATACAGGTTTGCTTATCTTGTAAATGCCATTGGTGTCCTTCCTTCTCATATCCTTTGCGTTACCTTTACAAACAAAGCCGCTGCCGAAATGCGTAACCGAATCCGAAAACTTACCGGCGACAACGACACAGGCTATATTTCTACTTTCCACGGATTTTGCGTGAGCGTTCTTCAGGAAGATTCAAACGCAGTATCTTATCCAAAAAGTTTTCTTGTTTTAGACAACTCCGACATCGATGCCATGCTTCAAATTATTTACGAAGAGCGTGGCCTTACCCTGCGCCAGATGACTTTTTCAAATGCCCGCGACATGATAGAAATCCGGAAAATCTTTAAAGAGCCTCATTACTACGAAGACCTTATCCGCATGACGCTTGATGAAATTCATCAGAAATATCTGGACGCTACTCGGGCAGATGACATAATTTTTTATGGTTATCTTTACCAGCAGAAAAAATGCTTTGGCCTCGACTACAACGACCTTTTAAAATTCGTACTCTATATTTTTCAGACAAACGACGAGATCCGTACCAAGTGGCAGGAACGCCTTGAATACATAATGATTGACGAGTTTCAGGATATTGATTTTATTCAGTACGAGGTTATGAAAGCGCTTTGTCCTTATCACAATAATCTTTTTGTAGTAGGCGATCCTGACCAGACAATCTACACCTGGCGTGGAGCAGATATAAAGTACCTTCTTGATTTTGACAAAAATTTTCCAGACGTAAAAACTGTTGTAATGAATAAAAACTACCGCAGCACAAAACCAATCCTTGATGCTGCAAACAGTCTGATTGCAAAAAATAAAAACCGTATCAAAAAGGATTTAGTCCCGGGAGAAACACCTGACCCTGAATCCCCAAAGCCATTTTATTATCACGCAAAATCTGCCGATGACGAAGCAGCATACATCGTAAAAAAAATCCGCGCAATGGCCGAAGATTTTCATCTGAGCCAGATTGCAATTTTATACAGGGCACATTACATTAGTCGCCCGATTGAAGAATGCTTCCAGGAAGAAAAAATTCCGTACACGCTGAATTCCGGTGTGCCGTTTTTTGACCGAGCAGAAATTAAAGATTCTCTTTCGTATCTTCGAATGATTGCTTACAAGGATGACCTTTCTTTCTTGCGGATAGTTAATACTCCAAAACGAAACATCGGTGAACGAAGAATAAAATTCCTTAAGGAGTTTGCTGCTGCTAACAACAGCTCTCTTTATCAGGCACTAAAACTGAATGTCGGCGACGAGCTTTTTGCAAATACAAAGGCACAGGATTTTATAGACCTCATAGAAAATTTTTCTGGCATTTATGCTTCCATGCAGATTTCGGAATTGTTCAGTCATGTAATGAACAAAAGCGGTTACGAGCTTGCGCTGCGAACAGAAGGAAGCCAGGAGCGTCTGGATAATCTTGCAGAGCTCAAGCAGTCAATTTACGAATACGAAACAAGCTGCGGCGAAGAATGTAATCTGCAAAATTATCTTGCACATGCAGCCCTTTATACAAATGCAGACATTACAAGTTCAAAAAATGCAGTACGTCTTATGACAATTCATACTGCAAAAGGTCTTGAGTTTCCTGTCGTGTTTATCGTAGGCCTTAATGAAAACATGTTCCCGAGCAAAAAAATAGATACGCTCAAGGCCATGGAAGAAGAACGACGACTTGCTTTTGTTGCAGTTACCCGTGCTCAAAATCTTTTATTCCTTTCAGAAGCAGAAGGTTTTTCCGAGCACACAGGCGGCCGTTTTCCTTCCAGATTTATTTTTGACATAGACAAGCCGCTTTTAAATTACGAAGTAGAGCTTCCTCCACAGCTGGTTACAAAAACAAATAATTTTATAAAGGAGATGGATTCCATTCTGCAGAAAAAATCGGAGCTTGCAGTTCTTAACGAAGGCGATATTGTAGAACACAAAATCCTTGGCCGCGGAACTGTTGTTGGCATTGACCGAACTGCTGCAGTATACACCATAAAATTCGACACGGTACAAACTCCGCGAAAAATGAGTTTTAAGGCCCCAATAAAAAAACTATGACGACACAAACAATTTTTGAATTAATCGGATACCTTGGTTCCCTGCTTGTAATTGTTTCTATGCTCATGACCTCTGTCGTTAAGCTTAGAATTATTAATTCTATCGGAAGCGTAATTTTTGCAGCATACGCACTACTCATTCATTCATACCCGACAGCAATTCTTCAGCTTTTTCTGATTATCATTAATGTCGTAAATCTCTACAAGCTGCTTGCCGTCAAAAAAGAATACTCAATCGTAAATCTCCCGGGCGATGATCTTTTTGTAAATCATTTTATTGAGCAAAATATTTCAGACATAAAAAAATTCTTCCCGGAATTTACTTCCCCGTCTGCACAGGAAAAAATATATTTGATCAGCTGTAATTCAACCTGTGCCGGTATTTTAATTTACAGCCAGGACTCAGATTCAAATGCGATTCAGGTTAAGCTTGATTATTCTACACCGGCTTTCCGTGACACTTCTGTAGGGACTTTTTTGTATAAATATCTTTCTGAACAAAACATAAAAGTCCTTAAGGTTTCTGTTGCAGATAAGGCTTCTAACTGCTTTTCCCGTGAACATGAAAAATATCTTAAGAGAATGGGCTTTGTAAAAAACCAGAACGAATTTGTAAAAATTTTAAAAGATGATGTATAATTAAGATAAGTGATTTTTGAACAGGAGAATTATTATGAATACAATTTCTGATGTTTGTGATTTTATTAAAAAGTGCGGGGTTTATTATCTTGCAACTGTAGAAAACGACCAGCCACGAAACAGACCTTTTGGAACAATTAATCTGTTCGAAGGAAAGCTTTATATTCAGACAGGCAAAATCAAGGAAGTTTCAAAACAAATCCAGAAAAATCCAAAAGTAGAAATCTGCTGCTTTGCAGGCGGCGAATGGCTCCGTTTGGCCGGCGAACTTGTCCGCGACGACCGCATCGAAGCCAAAGAAGACATGCTCAACAACTACCCTGACCTGAAGAACATGTACTCTGCCACCGACGACAACACCGAAGTTTTGTACTTCAAGAACGCCACAGCCACTTTGTACAGCTTTGGCGGCGCTCCTCAGGTAGTGAAGTTCTAATTACTTCATCTGTGCAGTTTCGATATAACCGGATGCCCCTTGTGTAATGGAATAACCAAGAATTGGATTCTTTGTTCCATTACCCCAAACATGGCCGCCGGTTTTATATCCTGTGTTGCCAGCACTAGAATTGAACACCTCTTTGTAATCCAATTTTGTTTCTCCAATATTGGAATTATCGAGTTCAGGAGCATTTCCATCTGTCGTTGACCAGGTGATTGTTCCTGTTGAATCTTTCCAGACACCTATGTTTACATGATCTACAGAAGTCCTGCTTGATGTTGGAATAACACTTACTTCCCAAACACCTGTAAAACGTTCAAGATCATCTACTCCGTTAAGTATTTCTGCATTGGCAATAGATGTTGTACCTGCCCAATAGGCAATCTTAGGATGTGCACAACTTCCTGCATAGTAACTAATATAAGGAACTGGGTTTCCGGAAGAATCCAAAGCTACATCAATATTAAGTTCTGTACCAATAAGTCCATAAGAATCTACAAGACATGTCTTTTTATTTGCTGTACTGTTAAAGTTCGGTAAATATGCATACCAGACATCACAATTCAAGCCATCATATCCTACAATATGTACACTGTAATGAGCTGTTTCACCAGAACCTTCTTTAATAACTGCAACTTTACAATACTCTCCGATATTTGAATTAAAAATCGGAACAGGGGTAGACCACTCTGTATCTGCCTGTTTATATTCACCAACAAGAATTGACTTTGGTTTAAGATTATATGAATACAACAATTGATTGTTTGTTCCATCCCACCATACTGCAACTACAGCATCATCTCCGTCGGTTCCGCCACCCGGAATTGCGGCAATACTTACATATTGTCCTGCATATACAGGCTCTCCGTCTGTAGTTATAACCTTTGCTTCTCTTGTGTTTCCACTTGTGTCATATACACGAGAGGTTTGGCCTGCAATCCATGAATTATGCACGAGTCGGTATTTTGAATAATCATTTCCATCGTCAAGAACTTTATCGCCTGCTTCTGAACCAGACGGTCCATAGTAGTCTCCAAAGAATGAAGCTGTTTTACCGTCAGCGGTTAAGTTTTTCCAAGTCTTATCTTTTGTGGTTTTAAATTCTCCCCACTTAAAACGAATCTCATCATTTATTGCATCATAGTATGCAAGATAAACAGAAGTTGAGTTACTGGAAGCAGTACCGGTTGCAAGAGAAGGAGAACGTATTCTTTCCTTATCAAAATTTCTGAAGCCTTCGTAAGTATCTTCATTTTTCATATAATCATATTGTCCGATAAGTTCAAGTCTCAAATTATTTGTTGCTTTATTGTATCCACCTGCATCTCGGTCTGCATAACCCCAGCGGCTTGTCATAATTCTGAACTGGTCTGCCTTGGTTTCATTAATATCACCACCAGCAGCTGTTCCATAAGAATTACCCAAAGAATCATAAGCCATTGTTACACTTGTCCAGTAATCAAAACCACCAATAAAGTTATCATAAGAATAATTTGAACCATTCGGCATACTGTAATACAAAGCACCATTTACAAATGCAAATCCAACATCATGGTTTGTAGGATTTATTGCCATTACAGGCTGTGAAGTAACTCCACTAATTGGGATAACAGCATTTGGATTAATCTGCCATATATCCAGTTTAACATCATCAGTTAAGATATTATTATTATCTCCGTTTGGCTGGCGGTTGTAGTAGTTGTCATAGATATCTTTATCTCCAGAATTGTTTGTTGTTGTCTGAGCATAAGATCCCTTTGCATTATTATTGTTGCTGTTATTAAGAGAATCTATACCGCCTACAGTTACAACAAGATTACCCGACTTAGCTGTCGAAGGAATTGCATATCCACCTACACCTTGTCCACCGGCATTTGAATCATAGTCGGCTGTTACTGTACCGCTGCCTGTTTTTTCAAACTTAAGAGATCCTCCGGCAATATTAAAGCCTTCGATGTTCAATATTTCGCTTGCAGAAACTGCATAGTTTCCTTTTGCACTTCTTGCATAAACACTTGGGTTGCTCTTCTTAAGATCAGAAAGAACTGTCTTTACTCTTGTGATGTATGGAACAATATCAACCTTATAACATCCTGTTGGAGATACTGTAGTTGTAGATATGTCTCCTGGTGTAGAAGATCTTGCGTTTGAATATCCTACTACATCATTGCTCAAGGCTGGAGATCCCTTATCCACTGCAGTAAACTTAACAGAAGCATTTGCCAGAGCTTTTGAGCTTATGTTCTCTGTATTAAAGTGGAATCTGAATGTAATTATATTCTTTCCGTCATCATCATATTCATCGCTTATAAGTTCGAATACCCAAGGCTTTGCTGCGTCTCCTGTAAGACTTGCATCGGCTTTTACTTCGTCACCTTTCTTGTAATAAAGATTTGTAGAAGTCCAACCGTCTGTGTCTGTAGCAGAGGCATCGCGCTGAGCAATTATAAATTCATTTCCGCTGTTATAGCCTGGAATTGTAATCTTTATCGTATTTACAATTACATTATCCGAAGCAACACCATCGAATGTTATCATTCCCGAAACCTTTGGATCCCGGTCAAGTGTTCCGCTTCCATCTGTTGTAAAACTTTCAGGAAGTTCGCTTTCAAGTTCGATGTGTCCTTTTTTTGGATTATTCTGGTAAACAGAGTTTTCATTCTTACTCTTCCAGAAGAATGGATATACTACAGCTTCAGGATCTACACTATCTGCAATTATGATATTTACAGGAAGAATAATATCTGCCTTTGCACTGCCTGTAGATTCATCACCCAAAGTGGAACCGTCTGTCTCATCCCAGATTGTGAACTTGAGATTCTGTTCACCTTCCTTAATCTGTTTTTCGAGGAAGTCTTTAAGGTAAATATCTATTTTAAGATTATTTGTACGAACAGAACCGTCATAAGAGTGTCCAACTCCGTTATACTTAGTAGTTGTTGTTGATTGAGTTACACCAGATTTATTTATGTAAGTGTACTGCCAGCCCAAAGTTGTGTTACCACCAACAATCATAGGCTTAACTTTTACAGCACCCTTAACGTTTATTGAAACAGGAATTTCGTAAGAAGTTATAAGTTCACCATTTTCATCCTGTCCATTATATACCTTACCGTCTCTTACATTTGTAATGCCTGTAAATACTGTTTCGTAAGATGTAATAAGTTCATTATCATCAACCTCGCCGTTTAAGTTTGTATCTGTACCAAAGATTACACCGGCAATACGAGGAGCATTGTTAGAAATCTTTTGAGCAATTGAATCTGCTGTGTAGTTACCGGCAGCATCGTATGCAACAAAGCTCATTGTTACATTACCGTCGAGCATGTTAGAAGAGTCTAACGAAGCATTCCAGTTATATTCGCCACCGGCAAACTGAACACCTTCAATCATACAGTCGCCGTCTCCGTTGGTAATTACATCATTATTTGTATAAACAACGGTAGAACCACTTTCCTGAGAAAGGTTATCGATTATCTGTGCGTATGCAAAGTAAACAGGTTTTGCTGTACTAAAGTCTGTAAGAGTACCACCAAGGGTAATCTTTGTTCCTGTAATACGAGTTATGCGGTACATAACATTATCAACCATACAGATACCGCCATTGCGTACAGTTTTATTTGTAATTAGCGATGTATCTGCAATTGTAAGCTCGTTTGTATTTTCCAGAGTTCCTGTTGTTTTTCTCCAGAACAAACCGTCTTTCTTTTCTACATTTTCAACATAGGTTTCTTCTCCGACATTGTTTATGTCTGCAATCTTTATAAAGTTAAAATTACCATTAGAACCAGAATCGAGCATTGGATCAAGTATATAAAGTCCCTTTGCTCCACTTACAGTTCTTACACGTGTAAAGAACATTGCAATTCGTTCAAAACCACTCTGGTTATTCTGTCCATCACTTGGTTCTGCAAATGAACCTTGAACTGTATAAGCTCCGTTAGACTGATAGATTTTTCCGTTTACTTCAAGTTCTTTACCGTTTCCGGTCTTTAATTCAAAGCCTGGAGCCTTGTTATCATAATAGATAGTGAATTTTAATTCATTTCCTGTTTGAGAATCTGAACCATCTGTTGCAGAGATTTCATAATCAATCTTACCAAAACTGTCTGCAGTTGTATTTCCTACAGGAATTCTGAGTGTATAATTCTTGAATTTAGAAATGCTCGAAGGAATCGAATTTGGAACAGCACGATTTGTTCCGTCTGTCTTTACTACCTCGCTGTCGCCTGAACCCTCAGTCCATACAATGTTTGTATCATCAAGAGTAATCTGGCGTATACCACTGTCGTCTTCTATTGAACCAACAAGGTACCACTGACCTTTAAGATAAACTCCGTTTTCAAAGTTTCTGCTTGCAGATTCAATTGTAAGATTAGCATCTTCGTACTGAACGAATCTTAAAGGATCTGTTCCTCCAAAGATTGGAGCTTCCGGATCTATTTCGCAGGTACAAAGCTCTGAAACAGAAACCTTACCTGTAGAACTTATTGCATAAGCCCTGATTGCAATCTTGCGGTTAGAGCCGCCTACCTTTGAATTAAATTCTTTGTTTTCATTTATCCTTAAGAACCAGTTGAGTTTTGAAGAACCTTGTGACCTTATTCCTTTTCCAATTTTGTCTGCAAAACTCTGTGTGTTTCCTGCAACTGTTGCTGTAGGGTCATCAACAATTGAATAAGAAGTTACTCCTTTTGCTGTCATGAGAGTCTGTAATTCAGTTGCCCAGTCAGAATTAAAGCCAGCTACTGAATCGTATGAAGGGTCAATCTGAATATATAC
>Ga0310690_10005968_pt1 | contig 16235 bp, 20 predicted proteins | sample AusTroGonzalo_MG_2_FD_207661 | JGI IMG/M metagenome (GOLD analysis project Ga0310690, IMG submission 207661) | Bovine rumen microbial communities from tropical cattle in Woodstock, Queensland, Australia - Gonzalo_04 (v2) (version 2) | ecosystem: Host-associated > Mammals > Digestive system >... | reverse complement strand
ATATTATGAATCACCTGTTCTTTCGAATATTTATTTAGTCTACCGCGATATGAAAAATTAATTTTTATGGTATATCCGGATTTTTTATAAAAACAAGTTGCGCTTTTAACCACATCTTGCCAGTTCTTAAATTTTCTATAATAAGTCTTTGGGTTGTATTTTCGATTGCTATAGTTTTCGTATTCTGTAAACGTTGGCATTTTACCGATTGCAACAGCTGTTTCGCAGATATCTCTTAACAATTCTTCATTCGTATATTTTTTAGACATGTTATCCTCTTTTATTATGGAACCGTCTAACTCAACGGTCCCGGTGCTTCATTTTCTGACTGGATATAATGTGGCCACGGCTTTTACCGAAACTGCCAAAACCGAAGGCAAAACCGGTTCCTCTGCCAGGCCTGTACGAGCTCCCTGTGCCTCACGGAAGGACCGGGGGTACACCAGGGAAATAAGGAAGCCCATGTCCGGAAAAGGACCAGGGCTATACTATATTGAGGACGGCGGGGCCGTTTTTCCTGGGAAAGACCAGGTGTACCCAGCAATTTTTAATACATTTCATAAAAATTCTGCAAAACGGTTCCCAAAATCTGACTTACGTACAGGTCTGCAGGCGCTTACGCTTCCCCGGCTGCGCCGTTCCGTGGCACAAGGCGCGCTCAATATTAATTCACGGGCCGGTTTTTTAAAAAGATACCGTTTATTGTTGATATTATAATAGCATATATCAACGTAAACGTCAAATAAAATGTTGTCATGTTTCTGTTTTTTTCGGATTTCATGAAACGCCCGCGCCTCCGTCTGTTAAAATGTAGGTTTTATGCGAAAAAAATGTATGTTCATTCAAGGATTCCCGAGGGGGAATCAAAAAATCGCGTATTTTTATTCAAAAAACGCGATTATAAGGGTAAAATCCGAGGCAGATCGCGCTCGTTGTTAAGTTCGGCCCGTCGCCGGGGCCGTTTTCCGCGTCGTGTTGGCGTAATGCTTCCGATTTTGCTTCTTCCAGGCTGTTGGCCTGGACCAAAATCTCGTGTTTCGTGGTTTTCTCTACCAGGATACGGTATGTCTGCATGATATATCCTCCTTTGTGGCGTCGTAATTCATTGTTTTCTTTGTTCTCTGCCTTGCTGACAGGCCGACAGTAGAAATTAAGAGAAAGACGCAAAGAAAACAGGGAATGGAAAGACCTTGTTGGTGGATGAAGTCATTTTTGGAGTGTTGAAAGTTAGCGTATGCTAACCGTTCACCGTCCTTCGGTATGATTTCTCATTTTCGTACTAAAAATATAACAATTCGTTCTACTCGTCAGCACCCTCCGAGGTACGTAGTTATATATGTTATGATATTTCATCTGATAAATATAAAAAGCGATCGGGATTAAGTAGTCCCGGTATTCCCGGCCGGCGTCCGCCATACCCGGGCCCTTGCCTCCGCCGGCCTATATCGGCCCGTGAATTAACCGTGAGCGCATCCGTCGGGGCGTCTGCGCTCCCAGTTAGGCTTACGCCATAGGTCACGCTTACGCTTCGGACTGAACGCTTACGCTGGAAATTGATCCGCGCTCGCTTACGCTCGCGCGGTTCCGTGGCACTTCCGGATTTGGACACTGTACCCTCCCCCTTTCATGCCCCCACTGCGGGCGGATAAAAAAAGCCGGTACAAAAAACCGCGGAGCGAATGCCCCGACGGTCTTCTGTACCGGCCTGTAGCTGGATTCTGCACTGAAGTGAATAGGTTTGCGGAAGAAAATGACATGTAATCTGAAAAAAATGCACGGGCCGGCCCGAAGGCCGTCTGCCAATAAAAAAATACCGAGGCGCACAGCACGCCTCGGCAAGAAAAAACTTACGCAATCTTGATTTTTTCTGATTCGCCGGTCTCGAACAGGCCGAAGCACGACCCAATCGTCTTCAAACTGCCTTTGAACTTCTGTGCGTCTTCAGAGACTTTCACATCGTTCACGGTTTTTACACCGGCTTCGGCGACTTCATTGACCAGTTTCGCACCGGTCTCTGTGCCGAATTTCACGACGGAACCCAATAAGCCCGCACCAATCTGCAGACCCATGCCAACGGCGGGTTTCGCCACATCGTTTACCGTGAAATCCACGGTCTTCGTAGCCATAGAGCCTGCCTTGTGCAGGATATTAGCCACGGTTTCGCGCCGTTCCAGTTTCGCGATTACTTCCTGCAAAGCCTTGACCTGGTCATCGGTCAGTTCAGCGGTAATCTCGATGGTTCCGGGCGTAGTCCCGGTAGCGGTTCCTTTTGCACTTAAGCCCAGCTGGGTCATTAACTGCAGAACCTGCGCAGCCTTCTCAACAGGGCAGGTGATTTTCTTCTCAACAGCAACAGGTGTAGCCATAGTATCATGCTCCTTTCTCTTCTGTACGTTCCAGTATGACGGCGCCGTAGCGGTCCACCAGATACTGGACGCGTTCCTGATTCCATTTCCCGATAATGTGCGGTAGCACGGAAGCTTTTATCAGCCCGTGCCTCGTGTAGCACTTCGCCGGGATTTCCACACGGTATCCGTTCTTGCTAACTATCTGCGAAGTTGCAAGAGTCCGTACCTTCTTCCCAGTCTGTCTGTAAAATTTGTTTCTTGTAATCATCCCGCAATACCTCCCCGTAAGCAATTCGGACACCGTAAAAGACGGGGTCGTGCGTAATGCACGCCCCGCCCTTTGTTATCAGGCGTACAGTTCCTCAACAGAGCCGTCGTCCTTGCTGGCGTCGTCGTTGCCCGGCAGTTCGTCCCAGCACCCCTTGATGGTGTTCAAGAGTTTAGCCAGGGATTTCCACGGTTTTTCGGGGTCTTTCGCCTTACTGATGTAAGCGCGGGGGTACAGAGTACCCTTCACCTGCACCACGGCGTCTTCCCGATTGGCTTTGTTCCAGCCCCGTACGCGTACGCCTTCGGCGGATACGCCGTCTACGAAGTTCAGAACCTGACCGTCATAAACGGTTACATCTTCGGGAATAATCAGTTCGAACAGCGCAGCGTTGCCGGAAGCCTGCAGGTGTACTGCGTGACCAGCCTTGAACGCGTTTGCCAGCGCTTGTGCAAGGTCGTCATACGCGCAGTGGTCGGCTTCGGTGTCGTTGTTGCGACTGCCGTCCTTGTTGATGGACAGTGCTTCGATGTCCTCGGTGGTCATGAAGCGTCCGCCTTTCAGATAGGGCACCATCTGATAATACTTGATGGCTACCTGGCCGACGGTATAGATTTCGATGCTGGCCTTCTTGCCCGCTGCCGTGAAGGCTTCGCAGGCGGTGGTGATTTCCTTCGCGATACGGCTCATCAGAGCCTGGCGCAGGGTCTTGCCGGCAGGTACTGCTACGGTCTCGTTGGAACCTTTGCGGTTAGGCAGGTCAGGGCGCATCCTGCAGATACGCATCATGCCGTTACGGCCGACTGCAATCAGTTCTACCTGGGCTCTTTTGTTGGATACGGAATTGGTCATGGTACATCTCTCCTTTTCTTCTCTGGCGGTTATATTAGAACTACTTTCTTTCCCGCCTAAAATTAATATAATAGTAGGTTTTTAGCAGGCCAACATAAAAATTGACAGGCAAAAACCCCCAAAAAAACCAAAGAATGGAAAACTGGCAAGGAAGACAGGCCGAAAGTAAAGGCAGACAGGCCTGCCGAATAAGTCAGGAATTCCCCTTGCGGAATCCCGACACGAAACTGACTATGTAAAACAATGCCATGCAAATCACGCCCAGACCCAGAATTTCGGGCAGGAACGCGAAGATTACCACAAGGCATGCGATGGTCAGCAGTACGTCAAGCACATCCATCAGAAGGCCTCCTTTCGAATCCAGCAAAGGAACTTCCACAGGACTCCCAGCATGTACCCGGCGACGTACAGGGTGGCGCCGAACACGGCAGTGATGACCGCGGACAGGCCGGAGGCGATATAAAACAAAGTATTCATTACATCACTCTCCTTTTTAATAGTCGTAACCGAAGGCTTCTGCCTCGTCGTCCTGCCAGGCAAAGTTCAGCCGTTCTTCCAGTTCGCCGATCCAGATAACCAGGTCGACCAGGTCATCGATGTCGGTCCCGTTTGCCAGCTCCCTGGCGTATTCTTCCCGTGCTTCGTCCAGCATGGACTGGATCTTGTACGGGTCTTCGTATCTTCTGTACATAGGTATTCCTCCTTTAAAAACAGGATGGGTCCTCTTAACGGCGGGACCCGTAGCCGTCAGTATCGCTGAGACTTATTTAAGGACCAGCAAGGCTCGACCATTCCTTACTGGATACTATGCCGCTGTCGCGACACACTATTCAATAAGGAGGAAGGCAGTTTTTCGTGGATGCCACTGCCAAACCATTTGTCCTGAAGAAACAACTGTACCGCCCACCGTGCTTTTACGCGAAATGCGTACATCCGGACCGTTTTACGGCTGTCACACAGTTGCTTCTTCAGGGGCTCCCGCTTATTTTCAAGGCCGGGAGCCATAACCTTCTCGCGAATTCAGTTGGGTCGGGTCGCCATCCTTATCACCCGGGTGAGTTGACGTACGCACTCACCGTTCCCTTTACATTTCTGCGGACAGGGATTAGGCCGTATTTTCAGTAGCGGATTTCGGCTCCGTTAGCCTGCCGGACGGTTTTACTTAATGGAATCGAAAGCCGTCAAAAACACCAACGCGGTTCACTTACCTGGGCGGAACCGGTTAGCACCCCAATCCAGTCTGCCTTTTTATTTTTAAAGAAAAACGAAAAAGACAGAGAAAAACAAACATAACAGTCCCAGGGGGACCAAAAAAACCAGGGAATGGAACGCCGGGCCAAACAATCAGGACTGCCCGAACAGATGAACAGGCCGACAGCCCGGAGGGCTTTTACCTGACTTCCTCGCATATCTTCCCTTCCATCCGTTTCTTCCGGGCAATTTCGTCCAGCTTTTGGATGGCTTTGGCAAGACGGAGACAGTCCGTGATTTTCAGGTCGCCGGTGTCGATGATAACGTCGCCGGAGATTTCTATCTGCCCTTCAACAGGGTTGACATAGAATTCGTCGACATGTTTACCGTCTTCCTTCTCGGTCCAGATTAGCGGGTATTTTTTCTGGATGTTGAAGTCAAGCGTGCCCTTCTGGTTCAGGAATTCAAGCTTCATCTGCAATCACCTCCTCCAGATATTTGGCCATGGCGGTCACGGTGTCCGGATCGGCCGTGACTTTGATGTCTCCGACCGATTCCAGCTTGAACTTTGCTTTGTCGTCGGAGACGTGTCCTTTAATCACGAGGTTCTTGAAAATAATAGACATTTCTTTTGGCATTTCAGGCCACCTTCCTTTCTCTACCGTTTCGGCCGACCGCGACGATCTTGATCGAACCTGCTTTTAATCCCTCTATCACCATATTGCAGAACTGACGTTCCAGGTTGGGGATTAATTCCTTGTAGAATACGTACTGCTTGGCATCATGCAGCATCAGGCTGTACTTGTGCCGGATCTCACGGCGCAGGCGCTCTAATGCCCGGCCCAAATCATCATAGGCGTAGAGCAATATGTCCTGATGCGTAAAAGAATACACGTAATGACTTTTTTCCATAGATTGGATCATGACAGCACTTCCTTTCTTTTTTATAGATAAAATAAAATTTTACGATAGGCCAAACCCCCAGATGAACAGACCAGAAGGCCCAAAAAAACCAGGGAATGGAACCGCCGGCCGGAACAGTCAGACCGGCAGGAACAGATGAACAGGCCGGAAGAAACAGTCAGGGGAAAGGTTTTCCCCCTGACAGGTCTTCCGCACGGGTTTTCAGGTGCGCCCGCAGAGCCCGGAGGGCAGGGGCCATGCCGGAGGCGGGAATCAGCCCACCTCTTCGGCCACGACGCAGATCGTCTCCAGGTCCCGGCCCATCTTCATCACGTTCGTGATCCTGTAGGTTTTGCCTACAATGTGCTCAAGATACGTGCTGTTGCCGCCGGGCACCTGCGGGAAACCGACGCCGCCACGGTCCAGGCCGTACTTCTCGCTGAACAGATAAGGAACATAATCCTTAATGTTCTTAATGTTCGACGGACGACGATCCGTGATCTGCTGGGTTGCGGGATTATACAGCTTTACGGTAAACGTGATCCCCGCTTTTTCCCGCATGTTCTCGATCCGGGAGATACGTTTCTCCACGTTGTAGTCGGGATCCAGACATTTGCCGTTAAAGTTCTGTTTCCAGATACGGAACACGGCAATCTTGTTATTGCCCTTATGCTGCGGCACCATGTCTACGACCGGGCGGCTGATAATCGGGCGGTTCTTCTCGTCGGACTCCAGGCAGAATTCGCCGTTTACATGGTTCCCCACGTAAAAACCGTCGTCGCTGATTCCGTTCGTGAAGGTAACCTTCTCGCCCAGATATGCCTTGCCGGCGCCAAACTTATAGACGGGCATCTCAAAGCGGGCGTCTTTGCAGAGCTTATTTACATAATGTCCCACGATCTCTACGAACTGGGTATAAAAACTTGTGTACTTATGAGGAACTGCGTCCTCCTTTGCATAATTGGAGGCCCGCAGCACGATGCCGAGGACCTTCTCCGGATCAGTGATCCGCACACGGTTTAAAAGCGCGTAGGTCATGTCGACGACATGTTTCTTGGCCAATGCCTTGTCGTTGCCGTCGCCCTTCATCAGGTCCTGATAGAAGTCGTTCAGCAGTTTGATGCTGCTGTCCAGCATCGTGCCGCCGGATACTTCGACCGTATCCTGTTCGATCTCGCCTTTTAACGCCTCGCGCAACCGGTTCAGGGCCAGACCGAAGATGTACCGTTTCATCGTGCCGATCGGATCGTTCACGAGAAGCGTCATCTTCTGCTGCTCTTTCTTGGACGCATGGCTGCCGCAGACGTCGATGAACTGGTCGATCTTAAGCTCGGAGCGGCTCACCTTGATTTCGGCATAATCCGTAGAAGCGACCGCAGAGGAACGGACACGGTCCCCGATCTCACGCAGGAACGGAACTTTGACCTGGGCGCCGTTCTTGGCCGCGTCGATGACGTCGTTCATGGATTTGGACAGCACGGCGTTAAAATCCCACAGCATCCGGATCGCCGATTCCATCGACCAGTCGCTCATCCAGACCGCCTCTTCGAAGTCGTCTACATAGGTCGTCTCATGCCCGGCAAAAGACACGTCGACGCCTAGGTTATTGGATCCGTCCGCATTGAACAGACGATGATACGGAGTCTCGCCCGGGACCGCCGGTACGAGGACCGGGTTGCCTTTGCCGTCCAGGATTTCCTGGTCTTTCAGCCAGTGGAAGATCTGATCCGGCGTGATCTCTCCCATCAGGAGCATGGAGAGCATTGTGGACACGGTCACGTTGCAGCCGGCCACGATACCGATCGCCGGGTTCGGTTCCCGGTCTTCGGACGCGTCGTCCAGTGCCCAGGAATACAGGAATGAAGTCGGGCCCAGGTCGTAATTAAATTCGACATAGACGTTGCCGGGCTGGGATCCGCCAAAATCGTTGGAGTAACTTTCCAGATCTTTATACACGTTCTTCACGGCGAACTCGGTCTGTAAGCATACACCGTCCCCGTCAAAATCCGCGCCGGATAACTTATTCGTCGTGCCGGGCACCATTGAGGCGATCATGACCATGGCGCCGGTGATGGACTTCAGATACGCGAGCAGCGCCCTTTTATACCGGGATCCCAGGTCCAGGGCCAGGATCCGGTCGACCATCTCTTTCCGGGATACGGCACGGCCTTTGATGAACGCGCCAAAGTCGATCAGCGGATATCTAATGATAACCGCATCGAACCCGGTCCCGTCGTCCTCGGACTTCCAGCCCGGAGTATAAAACTCATCGGCTGCCAGCAGCTGCGCGTTGAAGAACCGGCCGATATCCGGGACGAGCTTCAGATATTTGCCGGACACGGTCAGGTTGCAGCGGTTCAGACGGTGGTTGACCGTATCGGCAATCGCCTTGACCGCGATGCGTTTGATCTGGACGTCATGGTTCATCGCCTGCGGGCACAGGCGCTGGATCGTCGCGATGTTATACGCGTCGGCGGACACGTCGATATCGGTTATCAGTTCTTCTGCCAGCTCATCCACCGCATCAAATTCCACATGATTGAAGATACGGTCCAGAGAAGCCGGGGCGACTTCCTGGTACATATCCTCAAACTTCTTGCCGGTCAGCTGCATCTGAACGATGCCCTGTTTAGACAGAGGAATAAATCCTCTCGGCGTATGGGAAATATCCATGAGACGCAGTTCCAGGGGCTGCGAAAAATCGGTGGAACATTTCACGCAGGTCGTGTCGCCGAAATATTCGACCTGTTGCAGGTCGCCGATCACGACGAGATAGTCTTCGTAGGCTTTATCCCGCATCATCTTTGCGAACTTCACGCCGTCTTCAAAGGTACGGTCCAGCCTGATGATGTCTTTAATAACGCCCATCTCTAACAGCCAGGCGATGACGGTCAGGATCGCATGGCGGCGTACGACCTGGTTATGGCCTTTGACGAAGCTATTGATCCGGTGCTGGCCGCCGAATTTATACGCTTCGAGCTCGGAGATCGGATACCCGAACCGTTTCTCGGCTTCTTCCTGAATCTTTTCTACGGCTACAGAACCGGCGCCGTCACCGGCCACAATTTCAGATCCGTCCGGCAGCTTAGACTTCAGGTCGCCAATGACAAAAGCCAGGTTATTTAAATATCCAAGTCCGGTAGACGGGGTCACGCCCAGGGCCTGCCGGCCCACGAGTTTGATACCCTTGTCGACACGGAGCTGTTCGCCGGCATTGGCTTCTTTTTCAACGGCATACATGCCGCCGGTCGCGACGTTGATCGCGTTTTCGAGCCAGGCCCTGCGGCTTGTATTAGAACCGTCGGCTTCCACCGGGATATGGATCATGGGGGTCATGCCGGTACGATAGCCTGACGGAGAATCGATGAAATACATGAAATGTCTTGCAGTCCCCTGCTGGATCCAATATTCCATCGCGCCCTCGTTGTTCAGCTTTTTAACGGCGCCGGTCAGAGACTGATATTTTCCGTGTTTATTTTTGAAGACGACGGCGACACCGCCTTCACAGAACGTATTCTCCAGGATCCAGACGCCATGTCGGATGATCGGCCGCACGATGCTGCGGACACGATGTTTTTTGCGGCCGATACCGTCGAAGGTTACGGTGATGATATCGCCGGTGCCGTCCTCGACGAGACAGGCAGTCTTATGGGAATCGCGCAGCCGCACTTTCCCCATCTTGATCAGACCGGCATCCAGCAGGCGCTGGTGGGCATAACCGGTATAAAGGGTGTCGATCGCGAAGATCGCATCTTCCTCTTCTTCCAGCTTCGGCCAAAACTTCAGGCCCATCCGCCGTGCCTTCCGGCGCGCCGTCGTGCCCTTCTGCTCAATTGTGATCGCATTGATCAACATGCGCAGACGGTACAGCTTACCGAATACGAAGTTCTTCCGCTGCTTTTCGATGTCTTCCGGCATCGCGAGCGGGATCTTAAAATCGACGACATCAAAGTTGATCATAGGGTCTTCATAAAAATCCATATCAAATTCCTCCTTTGCGCTCTTGGCTTCTTCATCCAAGGCAGCCAGCATATCGTAAACGCCGGCTTCTTTATTATCAACGTACTCCTCGTACGTGATGCCTTGTTCAACGGCAGCAGCCTCATCGGCAGCTACCTCGTCCAGAAATTCCTGGCGGCTGTCTTCTTCTGCACGACGAATATCATTCGCATGCAATTCGGCATCGATTTCATCTAATTCTTCCTGTGCTGGCTTTTCTTGATCAAATGTTTTATTCCAGTCCAATAAATCGAGCTTTTCTTGCGTAGACAAGGATTCTCCTTTGATAACGCCTCTTACAAACAGGCCATTCAAATACTTTTCACGATCCATATAGGCTTCCTCCTTTTCTTCCTCAGCGGCGCTCTCCGGTGCGCCATAATATTCGTACCAGCTTGTAAAATCATGTGAGAAGCTTGTTTTACCGGCAGAAATTGCCCTGCAGACACGGCTCGAGAACTCGCTGATGGATTCGCAGCACTGATCAAAATCTTCACAGTTTTCTGCGGCCCACCAGTCAGATTCGTGCTCGAATGTTTTGCCGTCGCATTCCAGCGTTGTCTTATTGGGCGTTACATGGTACGTTTTCCCGTCGACAGTGAAATCGAAGATACCGATCTCGACGGTAGCAGGGTCCATCAGATGAGAGCAGATGAACCTTGCAATCATAGTAGAAATGTTTAAGCTTTCCCAACCATTGTTGATAATAATATTAGTCATGTTATTTTCCTCCTTTTTTATGTACTCGCCTTCTCGTTTAAGTTTCAAAAATTTTTTAACAATATTTTTAAAGAAGGCGGGTAAAACAATTTACAAGTTTAACAGAAAGAGGTATAATAAAACCGCAGCCAGGTTGTGGTGGACCAGGCTGCGGTCAATTACATCTCTTTTAGATGGCGTCTTCCTCTTGGTTTACGGAGCCGGGGAAGACGTTTTCTGTTGGGCCGGTAACAGAACGGCGTGTATCCGGAACAACTCCGATGACCCAGGTCTCACGGTCTTTTCTCTTGGTTTTCACCCCCTTAGCATTTAAGGCCTTCTCGATGGCCAGGATCAGACGGGCTACATTACTGTTGCCGTTTCCGTAGCCAAGCCAAAACTGTTTGCCAAGCAGATCCTTTTGTCCAGATGGGCCAAATTGCGGATGCCGGTATGCAAGTTTCCACTGCCAGCAACCGACGTAATTATTGCGGCCATTATAAACAAAGCCCAAAAAATACTCAGATTTCCCTATCTCGCCTTCTTTGATGGTAATCCAACGTGAGGTTGCGGTTTCTTTTCCTTTCACAAGGATATTGAAGTCAATCCGCATGCCACTTATGGGCGGTTCCATGCCGGCCAGATCCGCATAGGCATCGGCCATTGCTTCAGCGTAATTGTTTTCCATCTTCTTTTCCTCCTTTTTATTCCCGAATATTTTTACAAGTCTGCTTTGAACCGTTTTAGCTACGGCTTCATCGACAAGTCCGACGATTTCCTTGTATACTTCGCGGCCAAACTCAATCGCCGTATTTAAAGTTACTATCACGCCTTCTTCTTTGTACAACAGTACAGCGTGGCCCGGCTTATCGATGCTGTAATCAATATTGCAGCCGGAATCTTGTAAAATCCGGAAAATTTCATCGAAAATACATTTTTCTTCATCGCTCTTCTTGCTGATAAACTCGTTCAGTTTTGCTTTTTTGTCCATAATATTTTCCTCCTTTTTCTGCTCAGTTGCGCTCTTTTTCTCTTCTTCTAATGTCTGCCAGTATTTAATAACTTCGGTTAGTTTGGTCGCATAGTTGTTTTTATTTACGTTAAACTTCTGTCGAAGCCCAAATGCACAGAACTCATCAACGTAACATTCGTGCTTGTGCAAGTCGTGCATAAGTTTGATATATAAAGGAACATTTTTGGGGTTCCGTTTGCTTCCATCGATACGGCGACCACTTTCAAATTCAATAATACATCCCGGCCATTCTGCATCGTCGTTTTCATTGACGACATAGCGCCAGGCGATGTTGTTTTCCGCTTTCTCAAGGCTTTCTGCTTTTGTAAAGGCAGTCCCTAAATCAATCAAGCCTGCGTCATCGTACACCTTAAAATCGATACCATACTTTTTCATGCTCTTTTCCTCCTATTCTTTCTTGCCAAAAATGGCAAAATATAATAAAATAGGAGTACGTTGAGGTCTGGTAAATTTCAACGTACTCCTTAAGCGTCTGGATATTAGCAGTGTCCGGGCGCTTATTAAATCGGGTCAATTTATGGTATAATAAAATTATGGTGAGGCTTTGTGCATATCGTCCCCCAATGATAGCCGGAACCTCTTGCCGAAGCAAGAGGCCCGTACTACCATTAAGGTTTACCAGGCAGATTTAGCTATCAGTAGGCAGATAACAAAAATTACCAGGAAGACGATAATGCTCATCGCTCTCACCTCCTTTTATTATGACTAAGCTAATAACGGTAGCCAACCGTTTGCCTTAAGGCAGGCAAATATTTAAGAATCGCATCGCTTTTAGTAGGAGACCATCCGAAGATGGCCCGCTATCTCCTACCGGAGCTTAGAACCGTTTAACGTGGGTAATGTCCGATTCCGCGCAATATCCCCACGGCATTTTTACAATGCTACGATCGATATTCAATTCCAACGGTTTTTCATGGGTGTTACCGTCGAAACCTCTATATAAAAAGGGACGAATCCCTTTATTTAACTTCGGCATATATAAATCCGAAAATAAATAAAAGGGCCGGCCGCCCTATTTATATAGAACGACCGGCAAAACCGGTTAGAGGCTCTTCAGCTTTTCTAAATCAACCTCTATAACCGGCAGATCAACAAAGCCGCTGGACAAATACCCAATCAGCTTTTTGACTACCCCATGCCGACACAGCTCGTTGAGCACACCGGTATTCTCAGAATAATCTTTAATCACGAGCACATCAGGACGCCGATATTTCTTATCCAGTTGTTTATGGTAGCCGATCAAGTTTAGCACGCATTCCGGCCCTTCTTCTGACCATACTTCGTACCGAGTATTTAAACCGGAACCACGGGTTACGATGGAAGCATTTTTAGCGTTGCAGTACATAGTCTTGAAGTTCATGTTCTTTACCTCCCCTTCAATTAAGCCTGTTTGCGTTCAACGTCAGCAGCATTATAGTCGACAACTTGCAGCCAGTCTGTCAGGGTCTTGACAGCAAGACCTTTCTTATAGCAATTAACTGCAATGATCGGCTGCATAATCATGCTATGTTTGACCTGAACCAGATTTTCTTTTTTCAGATCTTCATACATGGATACTGCTGCTTCTTTTGTGTTGATGTAATTAGCCATGGTCTTCCTCCGTTTCTCTTGCTTTTCTTCGCAAGATACGATAGAATAAGACTGGGCGTGGTTGTAGTTTTGCCCGGTTTTATCCTCTTAGACCCGGTATTGCGAGTACCGGGTCTTATTTAATGTCACGAAAGAACCTTATCGATAAGGTTCCTGCCTTGGCCCTTCGCTTTAAAGTAAACAAGCTACGAACTGTTTAACGTGGGCTGCCTTGCTTTGTCCCACGGATCAATTTACCGGCTGGCGAGGATGGCGCCGATTACAACACCGGCAATGACCGCGCCAGTGCGGTCATGATGATGGTGATGATGGTGCGGTCTGGGCGGACGCCTGTATCCGCGAACGTATCTCGGCGGCGGAGGCGGCATACGGAAGCACGCTTCTGCCGTCGGAGCCATTACATTTGCCATCACCAATACTGCTGCTACTAAACCGATAATCCTCTTTGCCATTACAAACACCTCCTTATGTTTGCGGCATACCCTTTCCGGGTCTGATGCCGGCCTACGACATGGCTATCGCAGGACTAGAGCACTAAGCCCTTAGCAGGATCAGTCATCTGTAATTTAGATGGCTGATCCTACTCTGGTCTTACTGATCTTTAAGATCAATAAGCATCCGGATCATAAATCCGGATACAATGGCAATGAATGCCAGCTTACCAATGATTTCTCCCATGGTAAACTCCTTTCTGCATACCAGCGTGTAGCCACCTAGAACGACTTGCAATTAAGCCCTTCTTCTCGGCCGCACTTATATATAAGAACGGCAAAGAAGAAAGACTTATATATATCCTCTTGACCTATATAAGACCAAGAGGATATAATATAAGCGGCAGGGAGCGTTGCTTCGGCTACTCCCTGCCTGTGATTAGGTGGTGTCTACTGGGTTACTTCATAAACCAAGCCCAGTAGACAACCATGTTGGTCCACAGCACGACAACGGCTGTGAAACCAATGATGCCCCTCAGATTCATCATCTGCGGCACCTCCTTTCCATAACAACCCAGATAAACCAAATAGGATTAGAGCCAGATGCTCCATAAGCAGCCCTATATAAGGACGGCTTACGGAGCACCAGACCTAAGCCTGGTGCCCCTTTTATCAAGACGCATACATAGCAGCTTCTTCTGAAATGGCTACACGCAATACCCCTGCTGCTTTTGCAGCACTCATGTCGCAGAGTAGTGCCCAATAAGCACCGCGTGCAGCTTGTTTCATTCCTTTCTCGGAAAGGGAAAAAACGAAGTCTGCATCTTTCTGAAGCTTTTCTTTTACCTTACGAGTGCAGTCATACTGCACTCCTCTCCAGGTAAATGTTGCCATCAAGGCAACCCGTTTGTTAATGTTCGTCATGATCATCATCTCCTTTCTGACGAACTAAAGAGGGAGACAGTCTCGCACACTGTCTCCCTCAATTTAATTTATAGGACTTATGGTTAAGCCCTCATTTCCACCCTCCCCCTGCCTGTCTCGCACCACGCAAGACAGGCAAGAGAAGGGCAGAATCAAGGCTTAGATTTGCTGATTAGAGCCATCATATGCATGTTCTGCATACGGGTTAATATTAGCAGCCTTTACTGCTGCACGATACTGCTCCTGTGCGGCATCCATTTCAGGGCAACCCTGAAACAGAAGCTGCATGTATTCAGTATCGTCACCGGTTTTATGTGCATTACGACGTGCCTGGCTCTTAGCCTTATTAAAGGCAACCATTAACGGCCATGCTGCTACAATAGCAGCACGAGCTTCTAAGACCGCAGAAATGTCTGCATCGTCAGTAAGCGGTACAACAACAGAAGCAGCGGCATCAACAATGCCATTGTTGACCAGATTGGCCGAAAACTCAGTTTCGCCAAGATCACGGCAAATAGCAACCGCCATGGTAGCGGCTGCAATAGCTTCAGGAGCAAAAGTTTGAAGAACATGATTAGGCTGTAAAGCAATGCCAGCAGCCTTTTTTGCTGCATAAACGTGCTTCATCAAAGCGATAGAGTTGGAATTTAACATGGTAATACCCCTTTCCTCGCACGACGGCGGAACAAGCGCCACAAAGGCGCAAAATAAAATACGGGCAACGATACCCGACGCAACGCGCACAACAAAAGAAGCGCGCGCTCAGCCGGACACCGCACACCACACCACGGCCAATCAAGAAAACAGCAGCGGCAGGCAAGCAGAAGCCAGGCGAACACAACGCACGCAGACACGCGCCCAACGCACGGCACGACGAGCGTCAACCAAAAGAGAGACGACGTCGACCGCACCAGCAACGGACGCAACAACCAGCGCAACGGCCAGAAACAGAGAAAGCAACGACAGAAAACGGGACATAGACACAACAAACACCCCCAAACAGAGCACACCAGCCGAAGCCAGAACAGACGAGGAGCAAGACCCCCGCAGCCGCAGCCCGGCCCCACAAGGGAGCCGGACGCAGAGCCGAGGCCTTACCGAGGACGAACCTCAACAAAACCGGACGGCAGCCACCGAGTAACGACAAACCCACGAGACCCAACAACGACACAGCCACGCGCACGCCACGAAGAAACAAAGGCGGACACGTCGTCGCCATCGGACTCGCCGTCCGACATAAACTCGGACGCAGAAGCAACAGAAACACCGCCGACAACAACAGAAGCGGACAAATCGCCAACCCGGCAAGCCCAAGGATCGGAAGAAGTGTCGTCACAAACGACAACAAGGCCAGACGGAGCAGCAGCAACACCAGCAAAGCCAAAGAAAACAACAGCAGCCAACAGAGAAACAACAAAACGACGTAACATAGTACACCTCCAAACCCCCGACGGAACGGGGCACGGCACGACGACCGCGAACGCGCAAAAATAAAGTCAAAAACCCCGGGGCGCGAAACCGGGGCCCGCAAAAAACCACAAAGAGCAGGTCCTCCCAGCAATTTTTATAAAAATCGAAAATCTAATTCACATTTCCCCGGCGTCTATATAAGCGCCGGTTTTTTGTTTCAGAAGTCAACACCCCACCTGCCCTTCTCTACAAATAAAAAAGGCCTCGGCCAAAACCGAAACCTAAAAATATTTTTATATAATTTTCCGTCCTTATAGGACGTTTTTTTATTTTTATATGTGTATTAAACAAAAAGAATAAGTAATGCTCCTCCTAAACAGGAGGAACATTACTTATGAATCAAATTTTATTGTTACCAATGGCAGACAACGAAACCAGACGTTTACTGTTTTTTGATGACTTATTAAGCATAGGTCAAAAGAATTATGCTACCATACAAAAATATGAAGAAAATGGCGGAAAATATTATTATATTGCTAAGGAATTATATGGTACCTGGCATAAAGCTTTAAAAGCTCATGCAAAAT
>Ga0310690_10005967_pt1 | contig 16236 bp, 20 predicted proteins | sample AusTroGonzalo_MG_2_FD_207661 | JGI IMG/M metagenome (GOLD analysis project Ga0310690, IMG submission 207661) | Bovine rumen microbial communities from tropical cattle in Woodstock, Queensland, Australia - Gonzalo_04 (v2) (version 2) | ecosystem: Host-associated > Mammals > Digestive system >... | reverse complement strand
ACTGTTGTTTAAAATATTTTAATTCTGCTTTCCAATCTTTATTTTCTTCTATATTGTTTTCGTTATCTTCTTCCATTTCTTCTCCTTCTAACCTCTAATTTCTAATCTCTAGCCTCTAATCTCTAGTCTCTATTACGGTAAATATTGACTTGGTTCTACGCACCTTCCATTCACTCTAACTTCAAAATGTAGATGTGGTCCTGTAGAATTGCCTGTTGAACCAGATTTCATCAATAACTGGCCGTTGTGCAACCTCATCACCTTCTTGTACTTCTCTAGAATTAGGCAAACCATGTGCATATAATGTCATTGTTCCATCATGATGATCAATAACTACGTATTCTCCATAGCTTCGATATGTTCCATTTGCATTTTTAATGGCATCAGAAATCACAACTGTTCCTGCTTTAACTGCTACCACATCACTTCCTAATGCAATCGCAAAATCAACACCAGTATGTCCTACATATCCATTATATCCTGTGGTAATATTTTCCTTTGTTTTACCAATCAATGGAGAAATATAACCTGATTGACTTGGCTTCATAGATTTAGCAATAGCATTTCTTTTGGCCAATTCTACTAGTTCTTTTTCAATTTCTTTTTTATCTATCTCAAATTGTTCTAATTGTTGATTCAATTCTATCTCTTCTTGTGATAAATTTGCAATTAATTCATTCTTGTCAGAAATCAATATTTCCATCGCATTGGTTTTAGATTCCAATAAGTCTTTTGTACTTTTAATCTCATTTCGCTTATCCTCGGCTAAATTGCTTTTAATCGCAACTGCCGTTTCATATATATCTAAACTGTGCAATAACTTGGTATCATATTCTGCTAGTTCTTCTAGTATATAATACTTTGTAAAGAAATCAGAAAGACTCGTTGAACCTAATAAAATGTCTAAATACGTTGTTCTGCTAGATTCGTATATTGCAATTAACCTTTTGTCTAATATTTCTTTTTGCTTATTATAATTCTCTGTCGCTATTGCTAATTCGGATTTTCTTTCTTCTAATTCTTGATCTAATACTTCTAAATTCTCTGTAGTTGTATTTAAAGCCTCTTCACATTCTTTAATCTGAACATTTAAACGATTGATTTGCTCTAAACTCGTAGTCATTGTTTCTCTAATACCAGCAATTTCCGTATTGGTACTCTCTATTTTTTGATTAATCTCGTTTTGCTGATTTTTCAGTTCTTCTTCTGTAATCGCATACGTTTTAAAGCCAATCAATAGAACCGCAAGGCTAATCAAAACATATGCAATTAACTTCATTGTATTCTTTTTCATTTGCTTATTTCCTTTCGGTTCTTCTTGGGGTGATTAATTTAGTACCACTGTAATGTTTTCCATATCTTGTTTTTGACCATTATAAGGAGAAACATAATCTGCTGGGTTCAAATATTCTCCATTAATTCTTATTTCAAAGTGAGCATGAGGACCTGTTGAATAACCTGTTGAGCCTACCTTTAAGACCGTCTGTCCTTGTCTTACAATATCTCCTTCTTTCACTTCTATCGAACTACCGTGCGCATATAAAGTCATAACGCCTCCACCATGATCAATCATTACCATATTACCATAAGCCGAATTATATTCTGCTTTGACAACCACGCCATCATTTGCTGCTACAAAATTAGCGCCATAAGGTGCTCCAATATCCATTCCTGTATGTAATTTATAAATTCCAGTAATAGGATGTGTACGCATACCAAAAGGAGATGTAACCGTTGGATAACCTGGAGCAGGCCAAATAAAGTTTCCACCAATATATTTTTTCCCTAAATGTTGTAGCGCAATTTCTTTGATTTCACTTTCGATGCTCTCTATTTCGTTTCTGTACTGTTCTATCTCTTGATATAATTGCACTTCCTCTTCATTTAGATTTGCAATTTTATTATTTTTTAAGATTTCCATATTATTTAAAGAAATCTCATATTTTTCTTTTGCATCTTTATCTTTTTCTAGTTCATCTTTTTTTTGTATTAGTGATGCAGCAATACTTTCCGTTTGACTTTTATCTTTCTTTACATGATTTACAAGCCTTTGATCTGCTTGTCCAATTTCCCCTAATAAATAATATCTAGATAAAAAATCCGAAATGCTTTTAGAATTTAATAAAACATCTAACATATGGGTATTTCCCATCTCATACATAATAACTAATCGCTTTTCTAATAGTGTTTTTTCTTGTTCATATCTTTCTGTAAGCTCTGCTAACTTCAATTCTTCTTCTTCTATCCAATTCATTAAAGAGAGTTCTTGAATTTCTAAATTAGCAATCTCATTACGTTTCTGTTCAATCTTCGTAGATAATTGCTCAATTTCTTCTAATGTTTCAGACAATATTCCTTCTACTACTCCTATTTGAGCTTCATTAGATGTGATTGCATTTTCTAAAGTATCTTTCTGGTTTTCCAAATCTTCAATTTGTATTTCGTATTCATCTTTTGGATCTTCTGGAACCTCAGGTGTTTCTGGTTCTTCTTGAATTAAATCCTGAAGATTTTCGCTTTCTGCCAAACTGATTGTCATTTCAAAAAAGCAAGAAAAAAGAAGAATAAAAATAATGAAAAACACTAAGATTCTATTTGTCTTTTGCTGCATTATCTTTATCCCTCCTTCTTAAAATTTGTATATCAACTTCAATTATACTTCTAAATATTTCTTCATAGAAATAGAGCTTCCTATGATTCCGATACCAATTCCTAATGCTAAGAAAACAATTGCAATCACTTGTGATAATTGCCCAAAGCTTAATAATCCAATATTCATTCTTTGTAAAACATCTGAATGTGCTATTTTATCAATCACGAAATCATAAGCTAATCCTAACATTAAAATAGTTAAAAGTGCTGCGATTAATCCAATAATAATACCTTCTACTACAAATGGTCCTCGAATAAATCCGATTTGTAGCGCCTACATATTTCATAATTGAAATCTCTCTTCTTCTGCTATGTACCGTTAATTTAATCGTATTAGAAATAATCGTAACCGCCATAATGATTAATAAAACAAAGATAATCATAACTGCTAGTCTTACACCATGGGCAATTTTGATTAAAGTGTCTATTGTTTCATTACTACTTCTAATCTTGTCCACATTTTCCATTCTTGCAATAGCACTTTCTACTTCTTGTGTATAAGATAAATCTGTTAAAGTCACTATATAAGAAACTGGAAAAATATTATTTTCCCCTTCATATCCATCAAAAATCCATTCTGCATCTTCAAAAGAGGTTTTCATCGTCTCTAATGCTTGTTGTTTTGAAACAAATTCTACTTTTTGAATTTTATCTGTTCCTATATTCCAAATATCAGATTCTAATTTATTAATCTGTTCATCAGTCGCATCTGTTGTCATATAAACTTGAATACCTTGCGAATTAGAAACTTGTTCTACTACTGAATTAGCATTTTCCCCAATCGCAAAGGCAACACCAAAAATAAACATGGCACAAATCATAGTAATTAAGGAAGTAAGACTCGATTTTTTATTTTTCAAAACATTTCGAAAGCCTTCACCTATAAAATAAAAACTATTCACCGCTATATCCTCCTTTTTTGTCGTCTCTGATGATGATACCTTTATCTATTTGAATAACTCTTTTTTTCATATGATCCACAATATCTTTAGCATGTGTAGCCATAACTACCGTTGTTCCTCTTGCATTAATTTCATTTAATAATTTCATAATATCCCAAGCTGTTTCTGGATCTAGATTTCCAGTAGGCTCATCTGCAATAATCATAGAAGGATTGTTAACTAATGCTCTAGCTAGCGCCACTCTTTGTTGTTCACCACCAGATAATTCCTCCGGATACATTTTTGCTTTATTGCTTAGACCCACTAAAGAAAGTACCATTGGAACTTGTCTTCTAATATGCTTTTGACTAGCACGAACAATGTGCATTGCAAAAGCAACATTGTCATATACTGTTTTATCTGGCAAAAGCCTAAAATCTTGAAAGACAACTCCCATACTTCTACGTAAATATGGCACTCTTTTTTTTCTTAAATAAGTGATATCTTTTCCATTAATAATAATATTTCCGTTTACTTGCCTCTTCTTCTTTTAAAATTAGTTTTATCAATGTAGATTTACCTGATCCAGATTGTCCAACCAAAAAAGCAAATTCACCTTTCTCAATTGTGAATGTAGCATTGTGCACAGCTTCTATTCCAGATTCATACATTTTAGATACATTTTTAAATTCAATCATTAGGATTAATCCTTCCTTAAAATTTATTTTATAATTCTATAATATCATACTATTAAAAGGCAAAAAAATCAATAGAATTTTTTTCAAAAAAGGCAGGAAAAATCAAAAAATGACACAAATCATATATATGATTTGTGTCATTTTTATTTTAACTTTAGTCATTTCTTTCTTCTCTTTGCGTTACAGGGACCTCTTCCATTTTACCATCACTAGAAATATGATATCGTTTATTCACTAAGTCCTTTGCTAAATCAATTCTATGTGTTACTAAAATTAACATTACATTTTTGTTTTTTGCATATTGTTTGATGATTTCTAATTGTTCTCTAATTAAGCTATCTTCAACATTTCCAACTGGTTCATCTACAATAACGACACTAGTTCCATCATTAATCCTATAAAATACCTTTGATAAGGCTAATCTTCTTTGTTGGCCTGTTGAAAACTGCATAAATTTCTTTTGAGCCAATTCCTCTAAAATGCCATCTTTTGATAATTTTAATTCTGTCATTATTTTTAATAAATGTTCTTTTTCTTCTTTAGATAATTCATAAATAGAATTCTTTCCAGTTATTTGATTTAATGCAGATGTTTCATTTCCTAGGTTGATACTAGGTCGAAACGAAATATATTCTCTACCAAAATGGTCTACTCGTTCTCCATTATCTAGCTCAATTTTAGCTTGATTATTAATATCTCCTCTTTTTAAAAATCTCAGGAAAGTACTCTTACCCGTTCCACTTTCGCCAGAAAGTAAAACAACATCTCCTCTTTTCATACTAAACTCTTTTACAAAAATTCTTGAACCATATTTTATTTCGCCACTATCATAATCTGTTGTTGGATAAAATTTTCCATCTAAATTGCGAATGCAAAATCCATCAAATGGTTGTGTAGCACCTTTTAATGGGTAAACTTTTTCTTGCATTTGTTTTTCTATTTCTTTTACTTTTTCAGAAATCTCTAAGAAATTTGCTTTTTCTTCTCTATCATTCAAAAATCTATTTATAATTTTAGTCGCATTAGATATATATACACCAGTTTCGCTAATACCTATTAAAGCGTTTGCTAATTCTTTCCCATCTAATTTATTATTATCTTTTATAGAGACATGATTTTTAATATATATTCCAATAATCAATGCTAATACTAATGAAGCTCCCGCATCAAATGCAAATCTTTTATTATCAGTTTTATTTTCCAAATCCTTTTGGCGCCTAGAATAACTTCTAATTTCTTCAATGATTGCGTCTTCAGCTTTATCACTGATTTGCTCATTATGTAATAAATCGTACGTTAATTGTCTATCCATTCTTGATAGTTTTCTTGCTTCTTCAGAATCCTTTTCAGAAGTAAATCTTTGCAACAAACTAAAACCAGAAGCAACCAATCCACCTAATGGAATAATCGGAAAACTTTTTTTGGAAGGATCCCCTTTTCCCTTTTCTTTTTCTTTCATTTTAGAAAACATTCCAATCATTCCAATGAAACTAGTACCTAATCCCATATAATTACCAATTTTATTCATTGTTAATATTTCTAACATAGTTTCATAGTCATCTAATATACTTAAAACTTCTCTAGGTGTCATACTAGTATCATACGTTACTTCTCTCATTTGATTTGTTTGAGGATCTTTCTCTATTCGAGTACATTGCTTTAGTAAAATACCATCTCGAGCAGCTTGAGCATATTGATAATGTTCCCTTAATTTTATTAGATGTTTTCTTAATGCATTTTCTCCTTTAAGATACCTATCAATTCTCCTACAAAATGTATTAATAAACTTATGATAAGAAACTAGATTTAATTTTGCTTTACTAACATCCTTCTCGCCTGTTTTTATATTTGATTCCGTAATATCCAATCCTTGTTTAATAATCTCTTCTAAAACGGAATATCCTATATAAATATCTGATAAATCTCTATCTTGATATGTTCCTTGTTGAAAAGAATTTTTTAAAATTTTTCTTTCACTTTTTTCTTTTGATAAAGGGTTTCTTAATAATTTTTGAGTTAATATTTCAGCAGATTGCCCCGGATGTCCAGTAAAAACTTTCTTTTTCATAAAACTTTTTCTCTCCTCAAAAGATTATGTCAACATTATATCATATTATGTAAACGTTTTCAAGTTTAAAAAAGAAAAGAGAATGTTAATCTCTAACATTCTCTGCAATCTTTTCTGGCGTTAAACCATAATATTTTAAAACTTCTTCTGCTTTTCCCGATCTACCAAATTCTTCTTTGACACCCATTTTTATCAATTTCTTAGGATATTCTGTAATTAGTACATCTGCAATAGCATCTCCTAAGCCACCATAAATACTGTGATCTTCGATAGAAATCAATTTATTCGTTTCTTTGGCACATTTTAAAATCAACTCTTTATCGATTGGTTTTATGGTATGAAAATCGACAACTCTAATATGGATGTTTTCTTTTTCCAATATTTCTTGTGCTTCTAAAGCTTTACAAACCATATCGCCTGTAGCAAATACTGTTCCATCTGTTCCATCACCAAAACAGATTCCTTTTCCCAATTCAAATTTTTGACTTTTATCATAAATCACAGGTGTTGCTAATCTACAGAATCGTAAATATACGGGTCCTTGTATTTTAGCAGCTTCTTTGACTGCCCATTTACTACTCAAATCATCTGACGGAGCTAAAATGGTAAAATTTGGTAGTCCTCGCACTAAGCTTAAATCTTCTAACATTTGATGGGTAGCACCATCTTCTCCTACTGTTAATCCATAATGTGTTCCAACAACTTTTACATTTAGCTTAGGATAAGCTACACTGGCTCTTAATTGATCATATCCTCTACCGGTAGAAAATACTGCAAATGATGCAGCAAATGGAATTTTTCCGCAAGTAGCCATTCCACTAGCTACGCCAATCATATTGCTCTCTGCAATACCCATATCAAAAAATCTATCTGGATATGCCTTTGCAAAACTATTTGTTTTTGTAGCACCGCTTAAATCAGCATCTAATACAACGATTTTTTCATTTTCATCCCCAAGTTCTTTTAACGCTTCTCCGAAACTAGCTCTTGTTGCTATTTTATTTTCTTTATCCATGATACATGCCCTCCAATTCTTCCATTGCTTGCCTATATTGTTCTTCATTAGGAGCTTTACCATGCCATTCTGCTTTATCTTCCATGAAAGAAACGCCTTTGCCTTTAACTGTTTTAGCAATAATTGCCGTCGGTCTTCCTTTACATGTTTTGGCTTCTTCTATTGCTTTTTCAATTTCATCAAAATCATTTCCATTTACTGTGATAACATGGAACCCAAAGCTTTTAAATTTCTCATCTATTGGGTATGGACTCATTACATCGCTAATTGCACCATCAATTTGTAAATTATTGTTATCAATAATCGCACAAAGATTATCTAGTTTATAGTGACTAGCACTCATAGCAGCTTCCCAAACTTGCCCTTCTTCAATTTCGCCATCACCTAATACACAATATACACGATAATCCTTTTGTTCTAATTTTCCAGCGATTGCCATTCCAACTGCTGCAGATAGCCCTTGCCCTAAAGAGCCTGTTGTCATATCTACACCTGGAATATGCTTCATATCTGGATGTCCTTGTAAGATTCCAGAAACCTGCCTAAAATCTTGCATTTCTGCTTCTGTAAAAAATCCTTTTTCTTTTAGACATGCATATAAAGCAGGTGCACAATGTCCTTTAGATAAAACAAATCTATCCCTTTCTTCTGCTTTTGGATTCTTTGGGTCAACCTTTAGTTCTTCAAAATACAAATATGTCATCACATCTGCTATAGATAAAGATCCTCCTGGGTGCCCAGACTTTGCGTTGTAAACAAGCTTGATAATATCTTGTCTAATTTTGTTTGCTTGCGCTTCTAATTCTAGTTTTTTCGTATTATTCATACAAGTCTCCTTTCGAATCCCCAAAAACAAATATTTAAAAGTTAATTACAATTTTTAAAAGATACCGGCAATAATCGCTAATGCTCCTAAATATCCCCACCAAGGAACCGTTTTTGCCGCAATCACAAATCTATGTGCTATCAATCCAAAGAAACTAAATATTGATGTAATTCCATTAAATCCAGCTTCTTTAATTGCTTTTGCATTAATATATTTACTCAAATCAAATCCTAATATGCTTCTTGTATTAATCTCATATCCAAAAATTTCAAAAATATAATCTTCATCTGGGAAGCTATCTTCTACTGCAATTTTATAAGTATCTACATAGCCAGCTCTAAATTTCAAAGTATAATCTTTAGATTTTCCAGGCTTTAAATCTGTAATTTCTAAATATCTAGATACTGCTTTTAGTTTCCCTTTTGCTAACAAATCTATTTTTAAGTATGCTTTGTCAACTGTCACATCTGTATTATTCTTAATACGGGCCGTAATATAACCATTTACATTACTAGCTCTTGCATCAATAATTTCAATATCTAATTTCATTTCTTCTCCTTGATATTGAAATACTTCTTTCACAGTTCCATTTAACTTAAAATACATTTGTTTAATTAATTGACTAGATAAAAACTCAGATGTTAAAAAGAATCCACCAATAATTAAAACATATATTAAAAAAGTTTTTAATGTTTTCATAAAACCCACCTTTTCTATACAGTTAATACTTTTTTATTATACAATACAAAGGGCAAAAAGTAAACAATTTTGCCAAAATTCACACAAAAAACAAAAAAGAAGAAGTTTATTTTCTTCTTCTTTTTCATTTTTTGAAATTTATTTGCTATTTTTAGTAGTTTTCTGCTTTTACCTCAAAATAAGCTTTTGGATGCGCACAAACTGGGCATACCTCTGGAGCAGCTTTTCCAATCACAACATGTCCACAGTTTCTGCAAATCCAAACTTTATCTCCATCTTTACTAAATACAAGTTCCCCTTCTACGTTTTCTAATAGTTTTCTATATCTTGCTTCGTGTTCTTTTTCAATTTTTCCTACAGATTCAAACAAAAATGCAATTCTTGTAAATCCTTCTTCGCGAGCTTCTTTTGCCATTCTATCGTACATATCTGTCCATTCAAAATTTTCGCCATCTGCGGCTGCTTTTAAATTCTCTGTTGTAGTAGGAACGTCTCCATCATTTAATAATTTAAACCAAATTTTTGCATGTTCTTTTTCATTATTAGCAGTTTCTTCAAAAATGGCAGCAATTTGCTCATATCCTTCTTTTCTGGCTTTACTAGCAAAATAAGTATACTTATTTCTAGCCTGAGATTCTCCTGCAAAAGCCTCCATTAAGTTTTTTTCTGTTTTTGTTCCTTTAATATTTTCCATATGAAACCTCCTTTCATTTGTTAGGCACATTGTATAATAAAATTTCAAAAATTTCAAGTAGTTTTATGCGACATATCATATGCTTAAATGAACCTTCTTAACTCTTCTTTACTGAATTGGTATTTCTTATTACAAAAGTGGCAAGACATTTCCACTTTATCATCTTCCTCTACCATTTTCCTTAATTCTTCTTTTCCAACTGTCATCAATGCTTCTAACATTCTTTCCTTACTACAATCACAAGCATATTTAGCCATATCATTTCTTTCCATTATTTTTACGTATTTGTCGTCTGTTACTTTCCTTGCCAATTCTTCAATAGAGAGATTGTTTTCTAGCATTTTAGAAACACTTCCCGCTTCATAAATGAATTTCTCTAAATTTTGAATATCTTCCTCTTTGGCGTCTGGCATTGGATTAATGATATATCCTCCTGCTTTTTTGACACCATTTTTATCTACTAAAACGCCTAAAGCAACCGCTGAATTGGTTTGTTCCGAATGTAAGAAATAATTAGCAAAATCATCTCCAATTTCTCCTGAAATAATCGGGCTAACACCTATGTATGGATCTTTTAAACCAATATCTTTTATCACATGAATAAACCCCTCTGTTCCAACAGCACCAGCAACATCTAGTTTGCCAAACTCATTTAGTGGCAAATCCACCGCTGGATTTATTACATATCCTTTCACAATTGGGGTATTATCACTTACTGTAAGCATTGTTCCAATTGGTCCGTTTCCTTTTATTTGGATAGTTAATTTATTCTCTTTTGATTTCATTTGGCAGCCAATTAAAGCAGTCATCGTTAGCAGACGGCCAAAGGCAGCTGTACATACTGGACTTAAATTATGTATTTTTCTTGCTTCTTCACAAATATCAGTTGATTCCATTGCAACAATAGCTATTCTTCCATCATAAGCTAGTCCTTTTATAATTCTATCTGACATCATATATCTCCTATATCAAAAATTTTTACAATGTGTAATCACACTCTAGAATCTCACCAGTGTAGTAATCAATTTTAAAATACCAGTTTAGTTCATGTCCACGTGCATAACCTGTTATGAAAGTAATTAACCAGAATGTTGTTGTAGGCTTATTGGGTGACTTTCCAAAGTAGCCATATGTACCATTCTTTACTAATTCACAAGTTACTTTTGCTATTCGTTTTTCATGCGTTTCTTCTTTTGCAATTTTAATTGCACCTTCTTTGGTAATATGTCCATTATTCACAATATCTTCCGTATAGTCATATTTATCAATGTTTTGATATTCTATCGATTGAAAGAAAAAAATAATCTCATGTCTTCCTGCATATAATTTTAAACCAACAACTAGTACAAAAAATTCTACTAGAAGGATTAACATTTTTCGATTGTTGTTTATATTCATTACATTTTTCTCTTGTAATATTGATAAAACAATGTACGTAATAATTAGTATGATTATAAATATAAAAAATATAATTATCATATTTACTCCTTTTCGATTCCCTATGGTTCAAATAAAAAACTCAATTAGCTATAAATAGCTAATTGAGTTTTTTGGTGACCCCTACGGGAATCGAACCCATGATTCCACCTTGAGAGGGTGGCGTCTTAACCGCTTGACCAAGGGGCCGTTCCATTTGAAACAGCTATTTATTTATACCATATTTTTCTATTTTAGTCAATACACCTCTTTAGGATTTCTTCTAAACGCTCATCTTGCATGGTCAAATATAAATATCCAATCAAAGCTTCCAATCCAGTTGCTTTACTATAATCTGCAATATTTCCATTTTTAGGAAGATGATGGTTTTCCACATTTCTTCCTCTTTTATAAATTTCTTGTTCTTCTTCTGTTAATATATTCCAAATTTTATCTAGAATATTAGCTTGTGCTTCTGCCTTTACAAATTGAATTGTTTCTATATGTAACTTATGTGGCTTCGCATTAGAAGTATTTATTAAATGTGTTCTGACATATAGTTCAAAAACACTATCTCCTGCATAGGCCCATACTAATGGGGAAAGCATTTTAGCTTCTTGTATATCTTTTTTTCTTTCAAATACATCCATTTTTCTTTTCCTTTTATTAATATGTGCATTGGTAGAATCCTAATTATATGACTCTACCAATGCTTGTCTCACAATTTCTTCGAGTTCATCCCCATGATAGGATCTTTTGTATCGAAAACGAATCCCATTTTTTTCCAGAAAGACTGTGGTTTCTTAAAAGGGCAACATCCATACAACTCCTTCACTTTAGGATAATTCTTTTTGACATATTCTTCCAAAGCCGCATATTGTGTTTTTCCTCTTCCTATACCCTGCTCGAAAACAATGAAATCGCTTATCAACATACGATCTAGTTGTGCTCCGGGAACAAGAACCATGTATCCGTCAGCCAAGTAATTTCCAGACATTCCGTCTGCTATCGGATTTCTCGTCTCATCGACATACGTAAGAATCCATTTGCCTCTTCCCTTTTCCAATTCCTTCAAGAATGTTCCTTTTGTCATCGTTCCATCTTCGTTTAGACCCAATTTAAAGTATTCTTCTCTGAGCAAGTTGGATCCTTTTGTCGTAGACACATTGTGTCCCAACATCTTACCGCTATAATCAATACGAGAAGCATTTCGGATATAATACCGGTAAACATTGGGAATTTCAGGTGAAAGCACCAAAAACTTCATATCCATACACTCCTGTCAAGGTTATTTTTGTACCAGACAGATTATAGCACAGTATTTGTAATTATGTCAACCGTTATATCTTTTCTAGTGTAATTTTTCCTATTCTTCCACTTCTAAAATCATCTAAAATAATTCTGCAAGTCTTTTCTATATCTTCTTTTCCACCAGAAATAAGTGCTCCTCTTTTTCGAGCAATCAATTTCATCAGTTCATATGTAGGATTTGATAAATCTTTGATTTCATCCCATTCTCTACTCTCAATCTTATATCTTTCTAATAACTTATCTTGATATTTATCGTTTAGAATTCTCAATAATTCATAAGCAATTTCTTGAGAATCTAAAATATCCTCTTTAATAGTTCCTGTAAAAGCTAAATTTAATGCAACTTCTTGATTTTCAAATTTAGGCCATAGTACACCTGGCGTATCTAATAATTCTTGATTGTCTCCGATACGAATCCATTGCTTTTCTTTTGTCACACCTGGTCGATTGGCAACTTCTAATTTATTTGTTTTAGCCATACGATTAATAAAAGAAGATTTTCCTACATTAGGAATTCCCAAAATCATTACTCTTGTTGTTTTATTCATTCTTCCTCTTAATGCTGCTTTTTTCTTATCTTCCTCCATTAATTCTTCTATCTTTTTTAGGACCTGATTCATACCTTTTCCAGAATTGCAATCTACTAACAAACAAGCATCACATTCTTTTGAAAAATGTGCCTTCCATCTTTCAGATTGTTTCTCGTCTGCTAAATCTATTTTATTTAACAATATTATTTTTTTCTTATTTTTAGTGATTGTTTGAATATCAGGATTTCTACTAGAAATAGGAATTCTTGCATCTAAAATTTCAATAATAATGTCCACCAAAGGCAGCAAATTCATAATTTCTTTTTTAGTTTTAGCCATATGACCTGGATACCAGTTTATATTAGTTTTATTTTCTTCCACTTACATCACTTCCTTTTAATATATCTATTTTATCATATTTATGTAGTAAACTTTCTTTTTACTTCATTAGTTAATTTTATTAAACTATCTAAATCCTTTACGAATTTTTCTTTTAAATATTCTAAAGTTTTATATGCACTTTCAACATCTTCATGTGTTATAGTTCCATCTTTTTCAGCTTCCAACAGTTCGTCTTCGTCTATTACTATTTCTTTTCCTTCAGGAGTAATTATCATATCTAAATATAAATCATCTTCGTATGGTATTCCATTTTCTAATCCCACGCTTCTAGCAATGTCAAAATACCATTCTATAAGATTTCCATTGTCATCAAACATTATTGTTAAAGCATATTTTTCATTATCTGGGTATAATTCAAACCATTCATAATTATTATCTTTTATGCATATGCTTTCAATTCCATTATTGACTATTAATGGTTTTTCAACGTTCTTTAATTTTATATAGCATGCATATCCACTAAAATATTCTGTTTCTAATCTATCTTGAAAGTATTTTCCTTCAACTTGATTTGCAAATCTTCTCTTCATTTATTTCACCTCATTTATCAAAATTTAATAGTATTATTAAAAAATGTAAAAATCTCAATGTTAAAAAAACTGTATTTTCAATGGTTTGAGTTAATGTTTATATAAATTGGTTTCTCGCAGTTTATATTAGTTTTATTTTCTTCCATTTATATTACTTCCTTATTCTAATCTAAGTTTATCCTTTATACTCTTTCAAAAAATCTTCTAATTCTTCTTCATTATTAAAAATATTTTCAAAGATATTATACAATGTATCTGTTGCCTCATATTCACCAATTGCATAACATTTTTTCCTAAACCATATGCAATTCCTGATTCTATATGAGCTGCTTTTCCTGCTGGTAAAACTAGTAAAAAGTTTTTTGAGTTCTTTTCCCCATTCAAATCTTGATTGAATAAATTTAATACTATTTCACTCTTTAAGTTTAATGCTTCAAATTCTTTTTGTTTTTCTTCTTGTGTTTGATTTTTATTTCCATATCCCCAGCTGTCTTCATTTTTTAAAAAGCAATAATAAGATATATTATATTTATCAAATAAATCACATATTTTTAATATATTTTCTTTATTTCTATTTCTTCCTGCTATAAAAAATTCATATTTATTTTCCATGATTCTTCTCCTTTTTATAAAAAATGTAAAAATCTCATTGTTAAAAAATCAGTATTTTCAAGGGTTTAAGTCAATGTTTATATTAATTAGTTTCTCGCAGTTAAAACTTGCCTGTCGAAACTTCTCATTCTCCATGTGAAACACTCCTTTAAATCTATAATCTTATTAATAATAAAATTTCAATTATTTGATAATCGTTGAGATTATATGACTACATGTTCCTTTTTCTTTATAATATTCACAGTCACAAACATATCTATTGTTATTGTATACTACGGTTCTAATCCCGTGTTCAGAATTAATAATTGTTTTATTATCTTTAAATGTAAGTCTTTCTGGTTCTAATATGTATCTTTTGGCTTTTTGAATCTTTCTTTGAAATATTGTATCTTCTTTTGAAACTTCTTCTACTATTTGAAGTGGTATTATATTTCTGTTATTTTCATTAATTTCAACTAACTTAATTTGTTTATTCTTTTTAAATTCATCAAGCCAATCATAATTAGCATTAAATATAGTTCCTATAATTTTCTTATCTATTGATAGCATTTTCAATAATAGTTCTTTGTATTCGTTTGAGAATAATTGCATTGGCCCTATCTCATCTATTATTAAATATTTAATATCTTTTGAATCTATTGCCCTATACAATTCTTTTAATCCTATATTTTCAAATACTTCTAAATCAACTCCGTATCTGCTAATTTTATATGGACTATCAAGTGATATATCTGCCAGAATACCTTCTTTGCCATTTAATGAAACAATTTTAAAGCCTATTCTCTCTCCATTTTCTCTTATTTCTTCTGTATAAAAACCTCCACAATTATTAGGTCCTAACATATTTACTATTTTCTTAATAGCTGTTGATTTTCCCGTTCTTGGTGGTGCAGTTAATAAATACATATATCAACATCTCCTTTTATAATATATCCCTATCCTAATATATACTTTTATCACTTTTTTCCATATACTTCTTAAATGACTGGATGGTTTCTTCTCTATCCATGCTTTTTAATTCTAAAATACTACTATCATGAGAATTATCTGTTAGATTTTTGATAAAATCATAAATTAGATTATCTCTAAATCCAATACTGGCAGCATCTTCTTTTGTATTTCCATAATAAACCTTTTTAATATTTGCCCATATAATTGCTGAAGCACACATTGGGCATGGATAACATGTTGTATATAATTCACATCCACTTAAATCATATGAATTAATATTTTTACAAGCATCTCTTATTGCCATTATTTCTGCATGAGCAGTTGGATCTTTATCACCTAATACATGATTTGAACCTTTCCCGATTATTACTCCATCTTTTACAATACAAGCCCCAAAGGGTCCACCTACACCTGTACTTAAGTTTTCTCTTGATAGATTATTTGCTATTTCCATATATTTATTCATATTTATTTCTCCCCTTCATATTCTAATTTAGAACAATGATATTTGTTCATTTTCTTTAATTTTTTTCTTATAAGCTTTAATAATATCGTTCATATTATAAAGTATTCCATATTTATCACATTCATCAGTTAATACCTTATATAATTTCTTATAATTAGGTACTGGGCAATTATAACTGTCACCATAACATTTAATATATTTATCTTTCAAATCAGGAAAATGTTTATCTAATTTTTCATAGTAATAATCTCTTTGATTTTCTCTTAAAGTCATTCCCATATATGTTTGGATAAATCTAGCACCACTTTCATGTGCTAGTCTTACTAATTCTTTAATATCTTCTTCACTATCTGTTATAAAGGGTAATACTGGATTCATCATAATCCCAACGAATATCCCATTATCACTTAGTTTTTTTATCGCTTCTAGTCTTTTAGATGAAACACATACATGAGGTTCAATTAATTTAGATAATTCATCTTTAG
>Ga0310690_10005966_pt1 | contig 16238 bp, 14 predicted proteins | sample AusTroGonzalo_MG_2_FD_207661 | JGI IMG/M metagenome (GOLD analysis project Ga0310690, IMG submission 207661) | Bovine rumen microbial communities from tropical cattle in Woodstock, Queensland, Australia - Gonzalo_04 (v2) (version 2) | ecosystem: Host-associated > Mammals > Digestive system >... | reverse complement strand
TGCCTGCACTTAATATATAAATATATAATGTATGGGAAAGTTTGAATTGATTTCACTACCCTTCGAGGCCTCTGCCTTGGAGCCGGTTATCAGCCGCGAGACCATCGGCTACCATCACGGGAAGCACTTGGCGGCTTACGTCAACAACCTCAACGCCCTCCTTCCCGGCAGCGGATTCGAGGAAGCAACACTCGAGGAGATTGTCTGCAAAGCCGACGGAGGCCTTTTCAATAATGCCGGACAGATACTGAATCACAACCTCTACTTCGGGCAGTTCAGCAAGTCGGCAAAGGCTGAGCCGACAGGTGCTCTGGCAAAAGCCATCGAGCGCGACTTCGGCTCCTTCGAGGCATTCAAGGCTGAGTTCCAGAAGAAGGGCGCGACTCTCTTCGGCTCCGGCTGGGTGTGGCTCTCGGCAGACAAGGACGGCAAGCTCATCATCACTCAGGAACCGAATGCTGCCAACCCGCTTCAGAAGGGCCTGAAGCCTCTCCTGACCTTCGACGTTTGGGAGCACGCCTACTATCTCGACTACCAGAACCGCCGCCCCGACCACCTCGCTGCCCTCTGGCAGATTGTGGATTGGGACGTCATCGAAAGGCGGTACGAGGCATAACTTGATGGCAGAAAACAAGGAACTCCGCACGGCTTGGGACTTCGTGGAGAACACGGGGCGAAGCATCTTCTTGACAGGAAAGGCGGGAACGGGCAAAACGACATTCCTGAAGACTGTAATGGCTCGCTCTCGCAAACGCCCTATCGTGGTGGCACCTACAGGCGTGGCGGCCATCAACGCAGGCGGCGTGACGATTCACTCCTTCTTCCAACTGCCTCTTTCCCCTTACGTCCCGGGAGCCAAGGTTGAGAGCAAATTCGATTTCAGCAAGGAGAAGCGCAAGATAATCGCTTCGATGGACTTGCTCATTATTGACGAAATCTCGATGGTACGTGCCGACTTGCTTGATGCCATCGATGCCGTGTTGCGCCGCTATCGTGAGCACGGACAGCCCTTTGGCGGCGTGCAACTCCTGATGATTGGTGACTTGGCACAACTGACGCCTGTCGTCACGCCCGAGGACGAGCTGATGCTGAAACCCTTTTACGACACGCCTTACTTCTTCGGCTCGAAGGCCCTTCAGCAGATTGACTATGTGACCATCCAATTGAGCCACATCTATCGTCAGCAGGACGAGTCGTTCATTTCCCTCCTGAGCGAGGTGCGAAGCGGGCATCCCTCGGCAGAGGCTTTGGGAAGGCTGAACTCTCGTTACCAGCCAAACTTTGTCCCGCGCCCCGAAGAACCTTATATTCGCCTCACTACCCACAACCATCAGGCCAACCATTACAACGAGTCGGAGCTTCAGAAACTGCCCGGACGTGCCTTCACCTATCATGCAGTAATCGAAGGCACCTTCCCCGATTACTCCTATCCTACTGCCGAGACGCTGGTCCTGAAAGAGGGCGCACAGGTGATGTTCGTGAAGAATGACCCTTCGGGCAATCATCAGTATTACAACGGACGCATCGGTCGTGTGCAGGAAGCCAGCGAGCGATACCTCTCTGTCTATTGCGAAGGTGATGCCGAAGCCATTGAGGTAGAGCCTTTGGAGTGGGAAAATACGCGCTACTCGCTGAACGAGAAGACGCGCGAGATAGAGTCGGAGGTGCAGGGGACGTTCAAGCAATTGCCCTTGCGACTGGCTTGGGCCATCACCATACACAAGAGTCAGGGCCTTACCTTCGACCGTGCCATCATCGACGCGAACCTGAGCTTTGCCCCTGGACAAGTGTATGTTGCCCTGAGCCGCTGTCGCACACTCGAAGGACTCGTCCTTGCCTCGCCCCTTGATGCCCACGCCATCATCAACGACCAGCGTGTTGACAACTATATCGCAGGGCAGGAAAGCGAGGCGGAACGCAGCATCCTGCAACTGCCCGTCCTCAAGCAGGAGTATGAACGCCACCTGTTGCTTCAGCTCTTCGACTTCCGTCCTATCCTCTACCTGCAAGAGTCAATGGTTCGCATCTTCTCGGAGTTCTTCTATCATAGCCATGCCTCGCTCACCCAATTGCACAGCCAAGCCTTGCAGGACATGCGGCAGCACATCATTACTGTTGCTGATAAATGGCGGCTAATGATTCAGTCAATGTCCTTCGAAGCCTTGCATGATGCCGACTTTCTTGACCGTATCAAACGTAGTGCCACGTACTTTGCCGACCATCTGCACACCATCCTCGAAAAGCCAATTGAGCTTAGCACTAAGGTCGAGACAAACAACAAGCAGGCTTCGCGCCGCCTGGGTAATACTCTACCCGACCTTCGTCAAGCCTGCCTTGCCCGCCTATACCTGCTCCAAAAGATTGCTGAGAAGGGTTACAGCGTCGGCACTTACCTTCGCGAGAAACAGATGTCGATGCTCGACGCCTTCCCCGACAAGTCGGAAAAGAAGTCCACTCGGCAACGCAAACCCAGAACCACAAAGGCTAAGACAAAAAATGTCACCGCCAAAGATATCCGTTTGGCAGTGACAAGAATGTTGAAGGAAGCATTACCCGTTTAGTTGCTGACTTCCCAAATGTCGTTTGTCTCGAGGAGTTCGGCAAAGTTGTGATACTTCTTCTTTGCCTTAACCTCCTCAATCTGTGCCGTCACACAATCATCATAAGTAGGTGCTTCCACGTCGCGGATAACGCCGAGGGCAATAGGCCACTCCATTTCTGCGAGCTTCAGCTGCAAGGTGTTGTCCTCGCACTTAGCATCGTGAACCAGCACATCGGCTTCCGTGTAACCATCCTCACCCAGCTTTACGGCCTTCACACCAAAGCCTTCCTGAACGATGCCGTATTCGTTGTTCTCGCCGAAGAGCATCTTCTCGCCATGCTTGAGGTAGATGGCATTCTTCGCACGACCTTCCTTGCTATAGACAGCATCGTGCGTGCCGTTGTTGAAGATAACACAGTTCTGCAGAATCTCACAGACGCTGGCACCCTTGTGATTGTAGGCAGCCTTGAGCACCTCGATAGTGCCCGGAGCATCGGTGGCAACGGCACGGGCAAAGAAATGACCGCGTGCGCCAAAGCAAAGCTCAGCAGGACGGAAGGGGTCCTCTACCGTTCCGTAAGGCGAAGACTTGCTGACGAAACCACGAGGGCTGGTAGGGCTGTACTGTCCCTTCGTCAAGCCATAGATGCGATTGTTTAGCAGAATCATGTTGAGGTTGATGTTCCTGCGGTTGGCATGTATGAAGTGGTTGCCACCAATGGCAAGGCCGTCGCCGTCACCGCTTACCTGCCATACGGCGAGGTCAGGATTGGCCACCTTGCAACCAGTAGCAATGGCAGCAGCTCTGCCGTGAATGGTATTCATGCCATAGGTTGCCATATAGTGCGGCAAACGGCTGGAACATCCGATACCGCTGATGACAGCTGTCTGAGAAGGTGCCACACCTATCTCAGCCATCGCCTTGTGCAAGTTGGCGAGGAAGAAGTGGTCGCCACATCCAGGACACCACCGCGGCTGTCCCTTCTTGAAATCGTTATTCGTATAAGCCATACTGTGTCCTTTTTACTTGTTAATAATCTGATTGAAAGCTTCGACAAGTTCGTTCACGACGAAGGGTTGTCCCTTTACTTGGTTGAACTGCATGGGTACGAAGCCATCGACCTTCATGCGAAGCCAGCCAGCAAGCTGCCCCATGTTCTGTTCTGCAACGACCACCTTCGGGTACTTCTTCAACACCTCGGCCGTGTTCTTGGGCAGAGGATTGATGTAGCGGAAGTGTGCAAGTGCAACCTTCTTTCCCCTTGCCCGCAGTTCGTCCATTGCGGCATGAAGGTGTCCGTAGGTGCCGCCGAAGCCAACAATCAACAACTCGGCATCGTCCTTGTCGCCCAGCACCTCGAGGTCGGGAACAGGGATAGCATCTATCTTTGCCTGACGCTTGCGAGTCATCAGGTCGTGGTTCTCAGGGGTGGTGCTGATGGCTCCCGTCTTGTCGTCCTTCTCAAGGCCGCCCAGGATGTGCTCGAAGCCCTCACGACCAGGAACAGCCCAGTAGCGGACGCCATCTTCATTGCGCATGTAGGGAGTCCATGAACCCCTGAGTTCCTCGGGAACGTATGGCGGCTGGATGGCAGGATAGTCTTTCAGGTCAGGCAGCTTGAAGGCTCCCGAACCATTGGCAACGAAGGCATCGGTCATCAGGATGACGGGCGTCATGTGCTCCAAGGCTATTTTGCTGGCAGCATACGCCATCTCGAAACAGTCGGTAGGACTGGCTGCGGCAACAACTGGCATTGGGCTCTCGCCGTTACGTCCGAAGAGTGCCTGCAAGAGGTCGGTCTGTTCGCTCTTGGTAGGAAGTCCTGTTGCAGGACCGCCACGCTGAACGTCGAGCACCACAAGGGGCAGCTCCATGATGACTGCTAGGTTCATTGCCTCGCTCTTGAGGCAGATGCCAGGACCGCTCGTGCTCGTCACAGCCAAAGCCCCGGCAAAGGATGCTCCGACAGCACTTGCGCAACCTGCTATCTCGTCTTCACATTGAACAGTAATCACGCCGAGGCTCTTGTGCTTCGACAGCTCATGCAGGACATCGGTTGCAGGCGTGATGGGATAGGAACCGAGATAGAGCTTCAGGCCTGCCTTCTCCGCTGCGGCAATGAAACCGTAGGCCGTTGCTTTGTTGCCCGTGATGTCCATGTAGCGACCGGGCACCTTGTTCTTCGTCTCGATGCGATAGACGTTGGCCACGCTCGAGTGCGTATTGTGTCCGTAGTCGAAACCTGCCTGAATGACCTTGATGTTTGCCTCTGCCACCTCAGGCTTCTTGGCAAACTTCTCTCTGAGGAAGTTGAAGGCGACATTGAGGTCGCGGTCGAAAAGCCAGCAGACGAGACCGAGGGCAAACATATTGCGGCACTTGCTGATGCTCTTGGCATCCATGCCGCTGTCCTTCAGGCAGTCCTTCACCATTGTGGTCAAGGGACATGCAATCACCCTGTCCGGGTCGATGCCCATCTCCCCGAGGTAATCCTCCGTCTTGAACTGTGCCTTTTCCAAATCCTTCGGGCCGAAGCTATCCGTATCGATGATGATAGCGGCACCCGGCTTAGCGTAGCGATACTGCGTCTTCAGGGCTGCGGCATTCATTGCCACGAGCACATCGCACTGGTCGCCAGGCGTATAAACCTGCCCAGCACCGATATGAACCTGAAAACCGCTCACGCCCGTCAGCGAACCTTGCGGAGCACGGATGTCGGCAGGATAGTCGGGGAAAGTGCTGATACTGTTGCCTACGGTAGCACTGACCGTAGAAAAAATGTTTCCGGCCAACTGCATACCGTCGCCGGAATCACCAGAGAATCTAACTACTACAGATTCCTTTTCCTTAATTTCCATTTGTTTAAGAATTAAGAATCAAGAATTAAGAATTTGCTGCCGTCATGCTTTCCGCGTCAATAGACTCTTGTCTGGTAGGAAATTCTTCACTCTTCATTCTTCGTTTATAAAGTTGTACTCCCGCCGGGAATCGAACCCGGATTGACGGTTTAGGAAACCGTAGTTCTATCCATTGAACTACAGGAGCGCATATACAATACCCCTGAAAATCGCCCGCAAAGATACAAACTTTTTATTAAATGAAGCCTCTTTTGCGCTTCTTTTTTTCTTAAAAAGAAACGAAACGAAAGAGAAACCAAGGAAACAAGCCCCTAACGTTCACCCATTATCGTCCTCTCCTCATTCATCTTCCCCTCCTATAGTTTTTCCCCAAAAAAACACTAAGTAGGGACATCAGTGATACTCCATCAATGTCCCTATCTTGATACCACTTTATGGAACCCTATGGGCAAATGCTCTTTCATCATGACCTTCCTTGCCGTGATGGCGAAGTGGTTATGTTTTGTCGCCTAATGTGTCAAGTTTCTTTTCCAATTGGTTAAGTTTCTCAAGCACTTCATCATTATTGTCTGCTGCCATTGCGTCAACAAAGATGCTGTTGACAAGGCTCATACCAATGATGCCGCCCATGAAAAGAAGGATTGAGAAATATATCCTTGCAAAAACAGCCATCGCTGCTCCACCATTTTGGGCAATTGCTTCTGGCATGTCATACCATCCTTCTATTGTAAACAAGCGAAATATCGAGTATACGCTTAGAGCAGGATTCCCAAAGAACTGAGGTGCAGAACTCCCAAAGAGGAATGTCGTTATGATGCTGAATACCAATAGAAGTACTATCAAGCCGAAAGTTACTATGAATGAAGCCTTAAATGCCAGTTTGATGCCATTTAGAAGGTTGTCGATGTTTGGAATAAATCTCAGCAGTCGGAAAGACTTAAATGCACGCATCGTCCTCAATGATAATAGAATGCTCGCACTTGGGAATTCCAATCCGAAAACGTTGATACAGGACGGAAGTGCTAACATCACAAGTATGAAATCGAAACGGTTCCAACCCTCACTCCAATATCCAGAGAAACCGCGTACATGTATCTTGATTACCGCTTCAAACAGGAACAAAAGGGTGAATAAACCATCTATGATTAGAAGAGTTTCACCTTGCTTTGACAGGAAACCGCTAATAAATATAATGCTCGTGTTGAGAAGAACCAACACCAGCATTATATGTTCATTCGTAAAGAAACGTTTTACCGACTCCATTTATGCATATCGTTTTGCAGCTTCTATCAATTGCTTCTTGAACTTATAAATGTCATCCAGCTTATTGATGCTTTCCATTTGCTCGTTTCTGTTTTCATCGACAAAACCAATACGCTTGTTGTTTGTGTTATTGAAATGCAATCTGCAAATGGGCTTACGGTTGTTGTCGTCTGCAAAGATGGCAAAATAAGATTGGGAGTCACGATAGGTTACTCGTTCCGATGAGATTATTTCGCAAACGATACTCTTCACGATATAATAGCCCTCCAGTTCCTCAACAGTTGTAATTATTTTAGATGTCTTGTCATCTTCCTTTATGGCATCATCTTCCTTTGTCTCAGTTGCTGACGAAGACGTTTTAACTGGTGCGCCAGCAGCTTCTGTAGCTTTGATGGCTATTCCGAGCTTTTCACTCATTACGTCGTTGATATGGCTGTTAAATGCTCGCTTCACGATGTCGGTAAACTGATCCAAAATCTTTTGCGTAACAATGCCTTCATACACACGCTTCGTCAACATTTTGACAAGGTCGGGCGAAGGCTCGGCAAATTCCGAGCGTATTATCTTCTTGACTTCCGACATGTACTTCAAATCATTGGCACTGCTCAGGATGTTGTCCAAGTCAAAGTTTGCCTTGCAGAATTTCTTTACTTCCTCAATTTGTGTCTCTCTGAGTTTCTCCAAATTGATTTCAAGGAATGGAACGTCATCCATAATGTTCTCCTTTATCAGATCGGCATAGAACCTGTAAACAATGCCATTTGTCAATACCCCAAACTTCGCTTTGGATGCAACATAGTAGCGCTTCAGCTGATTATCATGTAAGTTCAAGTCCTGTTTCCAATGCTTGCATTCAATCAACATGATTGGGGAGCCGTCCTTCATGATGGCATAATCTATCTTCTCCCCTTTCTTTTTTGTAATGTCGCAATCCATCTCTGGAACTACTTCCAATGGATTGAACACATCATATCCTAGCATTTGGATGAATGGCATGATAAATGCATTTTTCGTAGCCTCTTCTGTTTGGATGGATTCTTTCAATGCAGAAACTCGTTCAGCTAATTGGAAAATAGAATCTTTGAAGTCCATAGTTTGTTTTATTAAACTTAATCCTCCCAGTCCCTCGGAAGACTACTGTATGAATATGCTGAAGCGTGGAACTGTATCCACTTCTCCGTTCTGGGGTCCTGAGAAAACCTAATGTGGGAGATTAAGATAACTCCACGCTCACGCATGGAAGTCATCATGTTCTCTTGCCACATTTGAAATTTCTCAGGTTTCAGAACGCAAGACGAGCATAACGCTTCGTTTATTTCCGATAAAATGTGCTTTCCGTTAAGGATTGCGATGCAAAGATAGCGATTTATCCGATACTCACAAAGAAAAAGGCAGAAAAGTTTGGAAGTTATAAGGAAAGTCCCTCACTTTGCAGCGTCAAGACATTGGCTTTCAACTGGCATATTTGTTGAATACGGCAATAAAAGAGCGTTTCTACTCTTCCTTGCAAGCAAAACGGGAAATCAATCCAAATTGTAGCCGTAGGCTTTCATGGCACGGTCGCTTTGACGCCAGTCTTTATCGACCTTTACAAAGACTTCGAGATAGATGCTCTTGCCAAAGAACTTCTCGAGGCTCTTGCGGGCTTCGGTTGAGACGCGCTTCAGGGCGACACCTCCATGACCGATAATGATGCCCTTCTGCGACTCACGCTCGACAAAGATGACGGCACTGATGCGGATGTTCTTGTCCGTTTCCTTGAACTGCTCCACGACGACCTCAACGCTGTAGGGTATCTCCTTGTCATAGTAGAGAAGTATCTTCTCGCGGATGATTTCGGTGACGAAGAAACGGGCAGGCTTGTCTGTCCACTGGTCTTTGTCGAAGTAAGCAGGCGATTCAGGCAAAAGTTCCTGAATGCGATGCAAGACATTATCTACATTGAAGCGATGCAAGGCACTAATGGGGACAATCTCTGCCTCTGGCAACGCCTCGTGCCATAGTTCTACCTTCTTGGTCAAAGCCTTCTGGTCGCTGAGGTCTATCTTGTTGATGAGGACGAGGACAGGAGCTTTCTGCCTCTTGACCTTATCGAGGAAATCACTGTTCTTGTCGGGTGTCTCGACCATATCGGTGACGTAGAGCAAGACGTCGGCATCCTGCAAGGCACTCTCCGAGAACTGAAGCATCTGCTCCTGCAACTTATAGTTTGGTTTCAACACGCCAGGGGTATCGCTGAAACAGATTTGCATCTCAGGCGTGTTGAGGATGCCCATGATGCGATGGCGTGTCGTCTGAGCTTTGAAGGTGGCAATAGAAATACGTTCCCCTACAAGGAGATTCATCAGGGTTGACTTCCCGACATTCGGGTTGCCAACGATATTGACAAAGCCAGACTTAAACATCAATTCATAATTATTAATTCATAATTCATAATTGTTTCAAAACTGCTGGGCGTAGCCTTAATTATGAATTATGAATTGTGAATTATGCATTCTGGCGAAGCTTGTACCATTCTTCGCGAGTCATGAGCCCTTCCTTATAGAACTGGGCAGGCTCCTTGGCTGCTTCTGCTGCGCCGTCGTATCCCCATATCATGTAGCTTGCACCCCAGGTAAAACCTGCTCCGAAGGCGGTGAAGACCAGCTTGTCGCCTTTCTTAAGCTGGGGCTCATACTCCCACAGGCAAAGGGGCAGAGTGCCGCCCGACGTATTTGCCATGTGGTCGATGTTGACCATCACGTGCTCGCGGTCGATACCGATTTTGCTTGCCACAGAGACCTCGATGTTGATGTTGGCCTGATGGGGTACCACCCATGCAATGTCATCCTTCGTCAGGTTGTTGCGTTTGACGATGGTCTTGACAGCACTCGTCATGTCGAGTACGGCGTGCTTATACACAGCCCGACCTTCCTGATAGACAAAGTGTTCGCGGGCATCAACAGTCTCATGGCTGGGCATCTTGGCAGAACCGCCTGCAGCCATGTGAAGGTTCTGGTATCCCTTTCCGTCAACGCGGTAGTAGCCATCAATGAGTCCCACCTCCTCCGTTGTTGCCTCCATCATGACGCAGGCAGCGCCGTCGCCGAAGATGGGACAGGAGTTGCGGTCCTCATAGTTGGTCATCGAGCTCATGTGGTCGCCGCCGCAGACAATGATGCGCTTGTAGCGACCAGAGCGGATGTAGCTGGCTCCTGCCTCCATTGCATAGAGAAAGCCTGCACAGGCCGCCTCCATGTCGAAGCCGAAGGCGCTGGTCAGGCCACAGTTGCCAATGACGAGGGAAGCCGTCGAAGGGAAATGATAGTCGGGCGTAGTGGTAGCACAGATAACGAGTTCAACGGAATCGGGAGCTGCTCCTGTCTTTCGGAGCAACTGAGCGACGGCTCTCGTCATCAGGTAGGACGTTCCGCTGCCCTGTTCGGGCTTGAGGATGTGACGCGTCTTGACGCCGATGCGTTCCATTATCCATTCGTCGCTTGTATCCACGATACGCGACATTTCCTCGTTGTCGAGGATATAGTCGGGCACATATCCGCCCACGCCGGTTATTACGGCATTCACCATTTTAAGCTTCCTTTTCGATGGCGACCTTGCCGCGATAGTAACCGCAAGCAGGGCATACGGTGTGATAGATGTGGAACTCACCGCAGTTGGGGCATACTGCCAATGCGGGAGCTACGGCATTGTCGTGTGTTCTTCTCTTGAGGGTCCTGGTTTTGGACTGTCTTCTTTTAGGATGTGCCATTGTTATTTAAAATTTTTAATGTACGATGTACATGTTATTATTTACGATTAACGATATTCTTCAATGCGTCCCAACGTGGGTCACTCTCTGCCTCCTCCGAGGAGAAGTCCGTGGTAAGGCTCTCACACTGTTGGTGCACGTGGCGGAGGGGTATCTGAAGAGCTGCAAACTCGTAGATGTTCCAAGCCACGTTGAGTGTGCCTTCCCGCTCTGGGATGGTGACCACATCGCCGTCGTCGGCATATTCTTCGCCCATTACGACACGAAGTGTACTCTGGGCATCGATGGGTTGGTTCATGGGCTCAAGACAGCGGTCGCACGTTACTTCCACCTCGCCCTTCAGCTGGAACTCCAGCTCATAGGCGCCAGATGTCTGCTTCACCCGTAATGCAACATCGAGCAGGCCGTGTCTGATTTCAGGACCCTGAACGGCGGAGAAGAAGTCATTGTCGGCCTTCCAGCGGTACGACACAGTATCGCTCTTCATGCCTTTCAAATCAACTATATAACCGTCCAGTTTTTCCATCGGGCTGCAAAATTACTAAAAAAAACAATTACTCGTGCAACTTTGACTCGAAAAAAATGCTGATTTAGTGCTTTTTGAGTTCCACGCGGAAGGTTGTGCCCTTTCCCAACTCGGAATTTTTGACGAAAATGCGCCCATCATGATATTCCTCGACGATGCGCTTAGCGAGTGAAAGCCCAAGTCCCCAGCCGCGTTCTTTTGTCGTATAACCAGGTGTAAAGACGGAGCTGAAACGGTTCTTGGGGATGCCCTTGCCTGTATCGGCAACTTCGACGCTGATGCAATCGGGTTCCTCGCGGGCAGTAAGGGTGATGCTGCCCTTACCCTCCATCGCATCGATGGCATTCTTGCAGAGGTTCTCTATCACCCACTCAAAGAGAGGGGCGCTAACGGGAGCGATAAGAGGTTCAGTGGGCAAGTTGCAATTCATCGTGATGCGGTTGCTGGTGCGGCGGCTGATGTATTGCACCACGTTTGCCAGCACATCGTTGAGGTTCTCGGGCTTGGGTTCGGGTTGGGAGCCTATCTTGCTGAATCGCTCGGCGATACGTTGCAGACGCTGTATATCTTTGCCCATCTCGGGAAGCAGTTCGTCGTCGGGATAGGTTTCTCGCAACACTTCATGCCAAGCCATAAGGCTGCTGATGGGGGTTCCGAGTTGATGAGCCGTTTCCTTGCTCAAGCCAACCCACACCTTGTTCTGCTCTGCCTTCTTGCTGCTTAGCAAGGCGAAGATGGCTACGACAACAAAGATGAGCACGACGCCAAGCTGGACGTAAGGCCACCATGCCAAGCGGCGCAGGATGAGGCTGTCGGCATAGCAAATCTCCATGTAATCGGAATCGCCAAGGTTGATGTGGATGACTCTTCCTGCCTGTCGCATGGAGCGAGCGCGATGGAGCACCAGCGTATCGAGGGCTTCGCCCGATACCGTCCCGACCTCCATATTGCGGTAGTCCTGCACGCTCCCCTCGCTGTCGAGCACGACGACGGGGATGGTATTGTTGCTGTTGAGCACCGTCCAAACGAGGGTAAGGTCTGTGGTCTCATCGGCATTGTTCAACGAGCGCATGGCCTCTGCCCATATCTCCATCTTCCGTTGCTCCTCTATCTTGAGGTCATGCACCAGGAAATGCGAGACAACAAGCGAAGCTACGCTAAGCACGACTGCCAGCACGACCAGGACAATCTTCACCTGGCGTATTCTGTTTATCCATTGCATACGACATAATAACGTAAAAAAGTTACTTCTTATTGCCTTCAGAGACAAGAATTAAGCATTAATAAAACGACTTTCGCCTGAAAAAGCTCAAGTATTATTTGGCTTTTTACGCACTTCTTAGTAATTTTGCACCCGTGAAACGTTTCGTACTATACATTACCTTATTATATTGTGCGCTGCTGATGGCAGGGTGCAGCGACGAGCTTGAGCCGCCAGTTGACCCTGGTCCTCAGCCTCGGGCAGAAGCCGAGCGAACCGTCATCGTCTATATGGCGGGCGACAACTCGCTGGGCAATGCTGCGGAAGACAACTTCATTCCTGCCGATACCACCGAGATGTTGCGCGGCAAAGACCTGATTCCCGAGGACGTCAACTTCTTCATCTATATCGACGACCGGCAGCAAAAGCCTGCCATCTACGAGCTTTCGCGAAAGGGCGGAATACAGCTTTGGAAGCAATACGAGACGGAGTTGAACAGCATCGACCCGCAGACGATGCTCAGCGTACTTCGCGAGATAGAGCGCTGTTTCCCTGCCCGCCACTATGGTATCACTTTCTGGTCGCACGCCACGGGATGGGCTCCTGAGCGATTGTCGGCAAGGCGGAAGACCTTTGGAATGGATTTGTCGCAAGGCACACCTTCGGGGAAGTATGAGATGGAGATTCCTGCGCTTCGTGAAGTGCTTGCCCAATTGCCCAAGTTCGACTATATCTTCTTCGATGCCTGCTTCATGCAATGCATCGAGGTGGCTTACGAGTTGAAGGACGTGACGAACTTTATGGTTGGCTCCCCTGCGGAGATTCCCGCGCCTGGAGCTCCCTATAATAAAATCGTCGAAGCCCTTTGCAAAGGCGATGCCGAGGGTATTGTCCGAGGTTACGACAGCGGCTATCCCACCCCCGTCTATTCGGGTGTCCTGCTCTCCTGCATCGATTGCTCGAAGCTCGATGCCCTGGCAAGGGCTACGGGACAGCTATTGAGGCCTATCTACATGAGTCAAGCCTCATTACCGCTGCAAAACCTCCAGTACTATTGCAACAGAACCGTAGAAAGGTATTCCTATTGCTTCGACATGCGGACAACGATGTGCCGCCTGCTTTCTGAGGAAGACTACGCTAACTGGATGGAGCTTTTCGACGAAGCAGTACCTCTGCGCACGCACTCCACTCCCGATCCTTACGATTATTACGGCTGCCCCACATGGAATGCATGGTGGTGCACCCCTGCAAGATTAAAGGACCCGACGTGCTACGGCGGCGTGTCGATGTTTATTCCCCTTGACGTTTATGACAACTGTAGCTTGAACGAGGACTTCCAGAGGACGTCCTGGTGCGCGGCTATGGGTTTTTAGGCAAGGGGATGGTGACGCTTATCAGCCCTGCGGAGTAGGGAGCTATCTCATACTGATTGAAGAGGAACATGATGCTGTCGCTGCCTTTGAGCAGGAAGTTGTTTGTCAGGAAGACATCGCCCAGCATGGTGATGCCTGTCGTTTCCTGTAGTTCGGTGAGGTCCCATGCTTCCCAATCGCGGCAGAGCTGCTTTTCCATTTCCTTCAGCACATCCGCTTCCTTTTCGGCAGGAATGACGTCCTTGACGTTCAGGAGCTTGCCGCTCTCCTTCTCGAAGTTATAGTAGTGCACCTCATAGCTGCCGTGAGCGCCGCCCACGAAGCTGGTCGTCTTCGTCTCATAGGACATGATGCCCTCCCGACTTTCTTCGACAGGCTTGCCTTCGACAGAGAAATAGTACTGGAAGATGTCCTTCCATTCGGCTTCAGGTTCGTACCTCTCGGCAAGTTCAACCTTCCATTCAGCATCCAAGCTGTCAGCAAAGGCAGCCAGAGTGGCTTGTATTGTGGGACGGCTGGAAGTGACCATCACGCTATCGCGAATCATGTCGGCAACACTTTTTGCCAGCTCACTTTCGCCAGAAAGCGTGTCGAGCTTGAGCTCAATCAAGTAGCAACGGCTCTCACCCTCTGCGATAGGATTCTCCAAGCAGACGGAGGCCGTGCCCCATACGAGTTCTTCCGTTTCCTCTACGACTGCCTTCTTCTCGCACGAGCACATAAGGGCCAGAGCGACGAGAGGAAGGATAAAAAGATACTTCTTCATGTTATGTTGGTTATAAGAGTAAAAAGGCTAAGTTCTTTATTTACCGAGAATTTGCCGCAAAGGTACGAAAAACCGAGCAAACCGCAAAGAGATTTTTGTCTTTTTACTGAATTGCTCGGTTGATTTCTTCTTTTTACGATGGTACTACCTCCCTGCCGCTCGTTAGCACGACGAAGCGAGGTTTCTGTGCCTTCGGGTTTTCATGTTCTCAACACAACCTGTTATGCGCGCCAACATAACGTGCCGTGTCGGCCATCATAACGTGTTATGTTGGGCATCATAACGTGTCGTGTTGGGCATCATAACGTGCCGTGTTTCCTAAAGCGCTATCTTCTTGCCGTCCACGACATAGATGCTGGGATGCCTCTTGCCGTTTCCCTGCGAGCGCTTGCCTTTTGTCTTGCGACCTTGAATGTCATACCACCAGCTTCCTGTGCCTTCCCTCGGGTCTTTCTCGTAAACGGGCGACCGCCTCAAGCTGGCAGCATCTACAGGTAGCGTGACCTCCACCAAGACGGGACGATGGTCGGAAGCCTCCGGCGCATTTATGACCTGACGCTTCTTGAGAGCCTTGAACTTGCGGCCATAACAAGCGATATAGTCGATGATGGACTTCGGGTTGCGGGCAGGGAAGGTGAAGTTCGAGTTGTTTGCCGTCAGGTTGTTGAGGAAGACGAAGTTATCCTTCTTCATCTGCTTGATGAGCGTAGAGCTCGGCTCATCGTTCCAGTCGCCGCAGATGAAGAAGGGCTTATCCCAACTTGCTGCCTCCTCCTCGATGATGGCCAGCGAAGCGAGACGGCAAGAGTCGTTGAGGTCGAGGTGTGTGCAGGCAAATACATAATCGAAGAACTCGCAGACGAGCAGCGTCCGAGGCTCAGTTCCCGGCAAGGGAATGTTATGGACGCTCCAGGGCTTCTCCTTGCTGAGGATGGCAACACCATACTTGCCTCTGGTAAGAGGAATAGCAGGTCCGAAGGTGCTATACATCGACAGGCGGTCACCAAAATGCGCCGCTTGGTCAATATATCCAGAGCGCTTCACGACGCTATCAACCTCCTGAAGGCCAATTACATCAGGCCCTGCCTCAAGCATAATGAGTGCCTGACGGTCGAGGTCTATCTCGTTATCCATCCCTTCGCCGTGGCGGATGTTGTAGGTCATAATCCTCAGCGACCTAACGCTGTCTTCCTGTGTGCAGGCTGTAAGACAAGGGAGCAACAGGCATAGAACTAATCCTATTCTGTATTTCATGGTTGTGTACCTCCTTTCCCTACTTCTTCTTATTAAGGTCGAGCACTCGGACAGCACGGAACTTCAAGCCTGCTCCATGTCCGAGGAAGCCAATGTGACCTGTCTTGTTGAACATACCTGGGTGGTTCTTGTGGTCAACCGTATAGGGATTGTTGTCGCTGCCGTCAGGAGCAACGTTGTGTCCTTGGCAGGCCTCCTTGATGTCGCCATCCACGATGACTTCTCCATTGACCGTAACGGTGATGTGGTTGCCCTTCACACGGATTTCCTCCTCGCTCCATTCGCCAAGAGGCTTGTGCTTGATACGCTTGGCAGGAATGACGCCATAAACGGAGCCATGCACCTGATACTCGCGAAGGCCGGCATAGATGGGGTCGTCGTGGTCGAGTATCTGGCTCTCGCACATGCCGTAGTAAGCAGCATCGACGCCCATCGGAGTGCGGATGCCCACGCCATTATTGACGCCTGGGCGCAGGAAGCAGAACTCGAAGCGGAAGATGAAATCGCGATATTCCTTCTTGGTGTAGAGGTTGCTCTCGTTGCCGTAATTGGCTGTCACGTTGATGCAACCGTTGATGGGAACGTAGCCAACCTTGTTGCCCACGAAGTTGTCGAGGTTCGTGCCGTCGAAAAGAAGCTCGAAGCCTTGCTTCTTCTCCTCGTCGGAGAGGACATAAGGCTCTACTGGCTGTATCTCCGAAAGCTT
>Ga0310690_10005964_pt1 | contig 16240 bp, 9 predicted proteins | sample AusTroGonzalo_MG_2_FD_207661 | JGI IMG/M metagenome (GOLD analysis project Ga0310690, IMG submission 207661) | Bovine rumen microbial communities from tropical cattle in Woodstock, Queensland, Australia - Gonzalo_04 (v2) (version 2) | ecosystem: Host-associated > Mammals > Digestive system >... | reverse complement strand
TCTATTTTCGGTGAAAACCTCTTTAAAATCCTTGATTTTATTGATGTGATTGTTGATGCTTTCCGTTATTTCCTCTAATGTCGGTCCCTTTTTTGGGTTTGCAGCAACCACATCGTCAAAGTAATGGCCATCTTGCCGAGCTACTTTTTCATCCAAATGCAGTTTGGCAAGTGAAATGTAAAGTTCGGCATTGTAAATATTCTGATTGATAGCTTTTTCCTGTAAAAATGGGTCGTAAGTGTCGAGGCGTTTTTCGATTATCAGAGCCATTTTGTATAACGATGCCGCATGGGCATTCTTTTTTGATTGCGAAAATTCCTGAAGAGTTTGGAATGCTTCGTTATCCGACATTGTTTTCAAACTCTCGTACACATCCTTATACTTCTGCGAAAAGGTTGCAGAACTGATTAACAGACTAACAGCAAGTATTATATAACGTTTCATTGTATTCTGATAATTAAGAAGTTATTCAATAATTTTAATTTCCACTCTTCGGTTTTGAGCCCGATTCTCGTCCGATGTGTTTGGCAGAATAGGCATGGTTTCACCATAACCTTTTGCCAGTATCATATCTTCGTTTATGCCATTGTCTGTCAGATATTTGGTGGCCATTTGAGCCCGTTTTTCTGAAAGACGCATGTTGTACCAGTCGGAACCCAAATCATCGGTATGAGCCGAAAGTTCGATTTTCACATTATCGTTCAGTTTCAGGAATTCGATAATTCGGTTTAGCTCAGTAAACGAAGCGGTGTTCAATTCCGCAGAGTTGACCTCAAAGGTTATATTGTTGAAAGTCATCTTTGTATCTTTCGTCAGCAGATCGAGTTTGATGTTGAGTTTTTGCGTTTTCTTCGATTTCGACATGTCAACTTTTGTGCTGCTGTAGGTGTAGCCTTTTTTAGCCACGTCAATTTCGTAGCTGTCACCTTCACGAAGTTCCACAATCAGGTTACCGTCTTTGTCGCGTTTTGCAACCACCGATTGTGTTTCGTTGCGGCTCAGGTTCTTCACATTGACAATTACCGAATCGCCACCTTCGCCCGCGTCAATGTCAAGGATCATCGTTGTTTTCGACGGACTCAGTTCCACATCCTCCTCAAATTCATTGTAGAAAATGTCGGCAATGGTGTTGAGGTAAATGTCATGCGGTTGATAGTAATTGCAGCTGATATGGACTTTATAGGTTTTACCGATGTTAAGTTTGCTTTTGAATTTACCTATTTCAGTCGGAATCAGACTGTCAACAAGCAGCTCGCTGGTAGCCGAATCGTAGACAGACACTTTCGGCGACAGCGGATTGTACATCTCTTTATCGAAAACGTTGAGGTCGAATTCAACGGTTGAAAACAATGTTGTATCAAACTGTTTTTTAATGTTTTCGGTGAAATAATCGGTTTTTTCGTAATGGTAGGAGTGTGAATAGCCGTTTTTGAAATAATCAATTTTATAATTGCCATTTTCGTTTAGATAAATTGAATATTGGCCCTTATCGTTGGTTGAGTATTCGCCTAAAACAGCCGAAGTAATCAGGTCAGACACAACCACTTGTGCCAAAAGAGGCTCGTTTGTGTTCTGCTCCTTGATGGTTCCCACGAGGCGCATTGTCGGATAGGGTTTCAAACCATCGTTAACCGAATATTGATAGGTCTTGTTAGGGTTTTTCTTAGTTGGCTTTTTCGGGCTGGTGTTTTTAATCAAAACAGAGCCGTCAGTGGTCATCTGCGGCGACAGGTCATTGTAGTCGGTACTAACTTCTACAATACATTTCGGCAGTGTCCAGCCGTTTTCGAAAATCACCTCAGATTTCAACTGAGTGTGATAGATGTTGTAAACGTCATCGGGCAGTTTTTTGCCTTGCGGCGTGGTGTCGGGCCTCATCGACGAGAACAAAAGAGTTCGGCCGTCAGCGCATAGAAAAGGTGTTTCCTGACAGCCGGTATTGAAGACTTTAGGCAACGCTCGCGGGCCTATCCATCGGCCATCATTCTCGCGGCTGTACATCACAAGTTGTTTGCAAGTTTCTTCTGATTTAGCTTTTGGCCGTAGGAAAAAAATGAAATTGTTATCGGCTGATATTGAGGGAGAAAACTCATCTTCCGATGAATTCACAGGTTCATCGAATTTGGTGACATTATCCCAGTTGCCATTTTCATACGTAACGTACATTATATCGAACGACGACTCTGTTTTGGCGTGAAAAAACAGTTTATTTCCATCGTGATTAAACGAAAAGCCACCAATTTGATTGCCAAGCATTTTTGTCAGAATGGGGATGGTTTTAGGTTCAGTCCAGGTATCACCAACTTTTTCAGATTCAAAAACGGCTTTTCCTTCATCCTTTTCCAAAATGAACACTATTTTATCGCCAGTGTGCGTGAGTGCAGCATTGTTTACCATACCATCGAAAGAGGGAAAAAGGTCGGTTTGAGCTTGACAGGAAAAAGTTCCTAAAAGTGCTGCAAATGTGTACAATAAGTGACGTTTGCGTATCATTTTTATATTGTTTTAATCACCAATCAGAATAAATGGCGCCCAATAATATGGGCGAGAGTAATTTTTATCCAATATTAATATCTGTTTTGCTTTTTGCAAAAGTGCGGCATAATTAAGTTCATTGTTCTCTTTCAGTAACATTTGCTGATAGAACTCAACCATCATTTGCGAGGTTGAATTATCCGACACTTTCCAAAGCGATACAAGCAAATTTGATGCGCCAGAGTAGAGGAAAGCCCGCGTCAGACCGACAATACCTTCGCCGCGCATAATCTTGCCCAAACCCGTTTCGCAAGCCGACAGAGCAAGCAGATCGCATTTGAGAGTAAGGTTGTAGACATCGCCCGAATACATCATGCCATCGTCGGTTTTCGATTGGCTGAACTGGATGCCTGACAGTTCAGGCTTTTCAGAATTGACAAAGCCGTGAGTGGCAAGGTGAATGTATTTATAGTTTGATATTGAATCATTTGCAAAGGAACTTTTGTTGGCGCATCCCCAAAGCAGAGCTTTTGCGCGTATGCCCGATTTGGTAAACATCGAGAAGATGTTGCGGAGCTCTTGCTCAGACGAGGCCAAAGGTTCTATCTTGCTGTTAGTCTGATAGTCAAGGTCATTGAATGTTTTTTCCTTCTTCAGACTGCTGTTCAACTCCACGCCCGTGAATTTGCCTTTTGTAAAGACAGGCGCCATACCAAACCAGCCGCTTGTTCCATTATTTCGGTTGCGCGTAATATCGCGGTTATAAAGAGTTGCAGAATAGGCGTAACTGATTGAATATTTTTTAATTAAATAGTCATAATTCGAATAATCGAAAACTGAGCCTTCTTTTTTGGCGGTGGTCAACGTTTCGTATGGGATCTGGTTCAGTGCTCCGTCAGGAACAATCACCAGATTTGTGATATTGTCGGGCAAAGTATCGGGGAACAGCTTCGTATACAGCATGTACGACAAGTTGTTGAATATGATTGCCGAATTCTGCGACGACTGCAAAATTGAGTTTCTATAAGTTCTTGCTGTGTCGGCTATGTTGCCTTCAAAGTTGCTTGTAACCACCTTGAAATCAGTTGATGTTATGCACACCGCGTAAAAAACCTTGTCGTTAATCAAGTACATACGCAGTTGAGTGTTGGGTTTGATGTTTTTCTGTACTTCGCGCAGTCCGACAATGTTATCAGCGTACTTAAGTTGGTGATATTCAGGATATTTTTTTTCGAGTTCTTTTACAAACGAATCGTGACGCTTGTTGGCGTTGAATAAACTATCTCGTATTTGTGCCGCGTTTTTTGGTTTTTCGGCCAACTTTTGTTCAAAATAGAGAACATCGGCCGCCAGTTTATTTTCCTTTTGTTGAAGGTCTTCGGGGATGCCAGCTAACTTCAAAGCATCCTGGCTTGCCATTGATTCCAGAAGATTGTTTGATTTGCCTTTTTCAACGTAAGAAAACGCCAACTCCTCATATTTTTTTTGTTCAGCCGCCGATAATTTGCTCATTATAAGTTCGGTACAAACCTCAAGAGCACCTTCATAACATTTGATAGCCAACGCTCCCAACACCAGTTTGTCGGTTTTTGTGAAGGCCGAACGGCGCATTTGCGTAATCAGGTTGTCGCAGAGTTTGAAATGTTCAAGCGCATATTCCAAATCCTTTTTGTCTCTTGTCTTCAAATATCTTTGAGTAAGAGCGTTAGCACGCGAGAGAAGGGAGTTCACAAAAACATTTTGGTCAAAAAATCCAACCTCACCAGGCAGATTTTCCTTTTTGTGGTCATACTTTTCGTGGTTGGCTTCAAGCGCAATTCCGTAATCCTCAATGGCGTCATCGTATTTGCCAAGTTTCACGTTAATATCGCCCATACTATTGTAAACCAATGCAATATATGGATGTTTACTGCCGAACGATTTCTTGTAGATTTCCACAGCATTATTGTAAAAGATATGAGCCGAATCGAGTTTTTCGGCTCGCAGATAGGCTGTGGCGATATTATTGTCGGTATTAGCAATCAGAGTTTGGTTAGCCGATGGTATTTTAGAATATATATCGCTGGCTATCTTATAATTAGATACTGCCTCACTATTGTTTCCGCTTTTTAAAAGAGCGTTTCCGAGGTTGTTGTATGTTTCCGCCATCTCCTGAGTGAGGGCATCGCCATTTTCCTTAAGCAAACTGATTGATTTTCTGAAATAAAACAATGCTTGGCGGTATTCCTCAAGGTTTTGATAGATTGTACCAATATTGTTGTAAATGGGCGAAAGTTGTTTGCTTGAAGCACCTTTTGTATCTGTTTCAATCGTAAGGGCCTTGTTGTAATAGTCGAGCGCCAAATCATTTTGTCCCAATCTGTTATACAGGTTGCCCATATTCAGATATACCTCGCCCATTCTTTCAGACGAAGTGCCTTCTGTTCCAGCAAAAATCTTTTCAGCTGTTTCAAAGCACTCTAAGGCTTTGTTGAAGTTACCCAATCGGCTGTAGATAGTACCTAGATTGTTCAGTGTGCCGGCATATTTTGAATTGTTTTCGCCATACTGTTTTTTCTTGATTTCCAAAGATTTGTTGATACAATCCAGAGCCAATTTGTAATCACCAACGGCTTTGCAGTATAGTCCGTAATTGTTATAGAAAACATCAACTTTTGCGGCAGCAATGTTCTCGTTTTCAATTATTTGAATAGCCTTTTCGTATATTTTTCCTGCCTCGTCATAATTCGACAAGTTATATTCAGCATTACCGTAATTTGTATATAAATCAATGGTTTGTGCTCTTTTGTCGAGATTTTTTGATGTCTTCACGGCCAGACTGCGTTTGTAAATTTCAACCGCGTCAGCGAATTTTTCCTGACTCATGTAAACGGCGGCAATTTTTTCTTCAGCCGATGCGGTTTTGGGGCTTTGGCTACCATATAGTTCTTTAGTTATCGAGTAAGCTTTTTGATAATTTGGTTTGGCTTTCTCAACATTTCCGCTATTAAAATATTCATTACCAATTGATTCGTAAATAACGGCTTCTAATTCCTTATCTTTTTCTGCCAAGATGCGGTTAGCCCTAAGATATTGGTTTATAGCCTCTTGAGAATCACCTTTTGCCGAATGGTAATTGCCCAACCCCAGGACTGCTTGAACATAGATGATAGGTTGCTGCAGACTGTCGGTTGATGGCAAAATGTTGGAATACAAATTTTTCGCCATCTCCAGATTGTTTTGCTGCTCATAGATTTTGGCCATTTCAATCTGTGCAAGACCTTTGATTTCAGCATCCTTTGTGTTGTTGGCAACCTCGGCAAATTTTGTCATTGCGTTACCGCCTAAATATTGCTCGGTACGGCCGTATGCCAGCAGCACGTTGTAGTAAGTATCATCCTTTGTGGTTTTGGCCGCCAATGCTCTGCCAAAATAGTTTTCGGCACGTTTGAAATCGTCCTGTTGCTCACTAAGCAAACCCAGATAAAAGTACGCGTTAATGTACAAATCGTTCTTCAAGCCAAGAGTTTCACAAGTGTTCTTAACTTCATTGAAAAGCGTTTCTGCCTGCGGGAAGTTTTTGTCATTGTAATTCTTCAGTGCCTCTTTATATTTCAATAATGCGGCTTCTTCCGACACCTCGTCGCCCGAATAATTTCCTGCCAGCCGATAGTAGAACGCCGATGAGTCTGTTTTGCCCAACGATTCGTAGATGTTACCCAAAGTAGTGTATGCTTGATAGTAGTCGCCGTTTTCAGCCACTTCAAGTCGTTTTTTCATCTCAATCGACCGCAGATGGCACTTTTTTGCCGCCTCGTAGTCCGATGCCGCTTCATACGAATTACCTAAATTGAACAGGCAGATGGCTAAAGTTTCAGAATCTTCATTGCCGATGATGTTCAGCACCTTATTGTAGTAGAAAATCGATTTCAATGGATTGTTCACGCCGTAATATGCCTCGCCCAAAGTGTGGAAAATCAGCACATTGACTTCTGACGTTGAATCGGTTTTGCCATATGTGTCGGCAATGGCGTTCTCCAAAATTTCAACGGCTTTACCATGTCTGTCAGTATTAACGTAGGCCACACCTGATTGATAAGCGGCAATCAGATAGTTTTCGTATTGGTTGCTGCACTTGAATATTTTGGCCGATTTTTCATAAAGTTCGGCCGCTGCAGCATCATCAGAGTTTTGAGCCTCGTTAAAATATTTTGTTGCCTCCGAAACATTGCAGTTTTGCGCCGCCGCAATGCTTATGATGGATGAACACCAAATGACAGACAAGATTTTTTTCATATTGTAATTCAGCAGATTACTGTTAGTTTTCGTTCATCATTATACGAAAAATGCCCGGCTGAATTAACAATCGGGCATTCTAAACATTTATAACAGAGTTATTTAATATTATTGTTTATCCATGATTCCACAGCTTCCGATGTGGTTTTTCCGTAATAATCGTTCACAAAGTTAGCCGAAGCGGAAATCTTGGCTTCCTTTTTACCTTTCATCGTATTGAAAATCAAATCGATTTCCTCTTTCAAAACATCATTGTCGATATAAACAGGAGTAAATACTGATTTGTTGCTTACACCAAATTCATCGTTGTAGCAGATTTCAACTTTTTCAGGTTTGTTTTGAAGAAGGCTTTCGGGCAGAACAAGCTTACCATTGCTCAAAACAACTTTGTCGTTAATTGTCTGACCGTTAGCATCATAATTCACAGTAAAATAGCTGTCGTCGCCAATCAAAAGTTTGTCGCCATCAATTTTCAGACTGTCGTAGCCCGTAATGGCCACATTGCCAGCATAAAAATCAAGTACTTCCGATGGTTGTGAAGGAAGAGCGGCTCTTACGCTCATGTTGTTAGGCGAAGGCAGGAACTGCGGACCGCCGTTGTCGGAGTTGGCGCTCAAGGTCATGCAGCCTTTTTCTTTGTTAACAACCACGGCGCGCGAATAATTATTCTTGAAAGTCAGGTTCTCGTTGCTTACAACATCTTCACCAATGGCAAGAACGTTGCCCGTCTTAACGCGGTGAATCTCACCTTGAACTTTCACTACTTTATAATTTTCAGGCTTTTGTGCAGAAACCGAAATCGGCAAAGCCAATGCTGCTATTGCGGCAAAACATGTAAATTTTGTTATTGTTTTCATAGTAATACAGTTTAAAACATACAACCGTTTAAAATATACAAATATAATACTTTTTTAATTATCGAATCCGCTTGCTAAAAACGCACACGATTACCAAAAAAGGCTGAATTTATGCTATTTAAGATTTTTATTTATCCAAGATTCAACGGTTTCAGCAGTGGTTTTTCCGTAGAAATCGTTCACAAAAACGACCGATGCTGAAATACGACTGTCGTTCCCGCCAGGTATTGCATTGAAAATCAAATCAAGTTCTTTTTTCAAAACATTGTCATCAACATAAATGGGTTTGAACTCCGATTTTTTTCTGAGGCCGAATTCATTATTGTAGCAAATCTCAACCTTTTCTGGTTTGTTTTGGATAAGAGTTGCGGGCAGAGCAAGTTTACCGTTTTTGAAAACCAGTTTGTCGTTTACCTCTTTGCCGCCAGCAGTATAGTTGACAGTAAAATAGCTCTCATCGTTAATTGGAAGTTTATCATCATCGATTTTCAAACTGTCGCAGCCAGTGACGGCAACAAAACCATAATAAAAATCAAGAACCTCCGACGGTTGGGCAGGAACAGCCGAACGTACGCTCATGTTGTTCGGAGCCGGCATAAACTGCGGGCCGCCATTGCTTGAATTGGCGCTGAGAATCATGCAGCCTTTTTCTTTGTTAACAACCATTGCACGAGAATAATTGTCTTTGAAGTTCAGATTCTCGTTGCTTACGACATTCTCGCCTATTGAAAGGTTATTACCGGTTTTTACCCGGACTATTTCACCTTGAACCTTCACGACTTTATAAGTAACCGAAGATTGAGCATTCGCTGAAAAAGCAAAAGCAAATACTGATGCAGCGACGATGGACATTTTTGAAAAAGTATTCATAGCATAACAGGTTAAAAATTTTCACAAATATAAATTTTTGTTTTCAATGTTGTTCAACAACGCATTAAAAATCAACGGAAATTTTTGTTTTTAGCAGAAAAATCGTTGTGAAATAAGTGCAGAGCACCGATGACAAATTATACAGCATGTTGGAAAAGATCAAAAAGACCATAATTTTCCAATTCGTAATAATAACTCGTAATTTACAATCCAAATAACATGTTTTTGCTGATATTTCTAATAAAATATTGATTTTTGTGCCGTAAAAATTAAGAATTGTTAAAACGATTAATCGGATGTTACTAAAAAACGTTCAATTAATCTGAAAATCAATAAAAACAGTTTATGGGTGTTCATCACGAGTGCGGTGTGTTGGGAATTTACGGGGTGCAGGACGCCGCGCAACTGGCTTACTATGCGCTTCACAGCCTTCAACACCGCGGGCAGCAGAGTTGCGGAATTGTAACTTTCGACAACGGCGAAATGCACATTATGAAAGGGCAAGGGCTTGTGAACGAGGTTTTTAACCAACAGAATCTCAAGACATTGACGGGCAATATTGCCATTGGTCATGTTCGTTACCCGACAACCAACGTGGGAGGGATTGAAAATGTGCAGCCTTTCTCGTTCCGCCACCATACGGGCGATTTTGCGCTTGCTCATAACGGCAACATTGTCAATTTCAACGAGATACGCCGCTATCAGGAGCAGCGCGGAAGTTTGTTTCAGACCACATCGGACAGCGAACTTTTCGCGCACCTCATCAAGAAAAATTACTCTGACGACCATCGCATCCACAATATTCTTGACGCGCTAAATATTCTGGAGGGAGCCTTCTCGCTCGTGGTTATGACGGCCAACAGGCTCTATGCCTGCCGCGACAAGTATGGATTTCATCCGCTGTCGGTGGGGCGTTTGGGCGACGGCTACATTGTGGCTAGCGAAACGTGCGCATTCGATGCCGTGGGTGCGGAATTTCTGCGCGACGTGGAGCCAGGAGAGGTGCTCGCCATCGACCATCACGGCTTGCGCTCGAACCGCTATACCAACGTCTGCCACCACAATATGTGCGCAATGGAGTACATCTATTTTGCCCGCCCTGACAGCGATATTGAGGGCTGCAATGTTCATGCGTACCGCAAGAATTCGGGTAAGTTGCTATGGCAGGAACACCCCGTTGAGGCTGACATTGTGGTTGGAGTGCCCGATTCGAGTTTGAGCGCGGCTATCGGCTATGCTGAGGCCAGCGGAATTCCTTATGAGATGGGACTGCTGAAAAGCAAATATGTGGCGCGGACATTCATCCAGCCCACACAGGAATTGCGCGACCGAGGTGTGAAGATGAAGCTTTCGCCCGTTCGCAGCGTGGTCAGCGGCAAACGCATTGTTTTAATCGATGACTCTATTGTGCGCGGCACCACTTCACGGCAGATTGTCAAGATGTTACGTGATGCAGGTGCTACTGAGGTGCACTTGTGCATTGCCAGTCCGAAGTACGCTTTTCCCTGCTATTACGGCATCGACACAGGCACGTCGGACCAGTTGATTGGAGCGAGCAACAGCGTTGAGCAGATTCGCGATTTTGTTGGTGCCGACTCACTCTATTTTCTGTCGGAAAAGGCCATGTATCAGGCGGGTAACCGAACCGATTTATGCGCCGCCTGCTTCAACGGCCAGTATCCGACAAAGTTGTATGATTTAGAAATCAATAATCAAAAATAAGATATGTCAAAATTTGTGTTTGTTACAGGCGGAGTGGTGTCAGGATTGGGCAAGGGCATCACGGCATCGAGCGTGGCGCTGCTGCTTAAAGCGCACGGCCACAAGGTTTTTATGCAGAAGTTCGACCCCTACATCAACGTTGACCCAGGCACTATGAGCCCCTACCAGCACGGCGAGGTTTTTGTGACTGCCGACGGCACCGAAACCGATTTGGATTTAGGTCATTATGAGCGTTTTATCGACGAGGAGATGAACTATACGTCGAACATCACAATGGGCAAGGTGCTGAAATCGGTCATCGATAAGGAGCGCCGCGGCGATTTCCTTGGAGGCACGGTGCAGATTGTGCCGCACGTAACTGACGAGATTAAAAACAAGATTTACGAGGCAGCTTCATCGTCTGGTGCCGATGTGGTGATTACGGAGATTGGCGGCACCATTGGTGATATTGAGAGTGAGGCTTTTCTCGAGGCTCTGCGCCAGGTGAAACTCGAAAACCACCCCGACGACACACTTTTCATTCACACCACGCTAGTTCCTGCGCTTTTCGGGTCTAACGAGCTGAAAACCAAGCCAACACAGCACTCTGTGATTGAGTTGCGCGGCAAGGGTATCCAACCAGACATCATTGTCTGCCGCACACCAGTGATACTCGATGCTGACGTGCGCCGCAAAATAGGCTTATTCTGCTCTGTACCAGCGGATTGCGTTATTTCAAGTGCCGACGTCGATAACATTTACCAGATACCATTGCTTTATCATCGGCAGAAAATTGATTCACTGATAATCAAACGGTTGAGATTGCCGCGGGGCAAATTCGATATAAAATTCTGGACCGATATGGTTAGCCGTGTCAACCATCTGAAACACGATATGCACGTTGCCCTTGTCGGGAAATACACTGATTTGCAAGACGCGTATATCAGTGTGGCAGAGTCACTTAAGCATGCGGGTTACAAGTTTGGAGTGAGAGTTCACGTCGATTATGTCGATTCCGAAACTCTTGAGCCGATGAATGACGCCGAAGTGGCCGAAAGGCTGTCGGGCTTTGCAGGAATAGTTGTTCCTGGCGGCTTCGGGCAACGAGGAATCGAAGGAATGGTGAAAGCTTGCCGTTTCGCCCGTGAGCGCAATGTGCCTTATTTGGGATTGTGTTTGGGAATGCAGATAGCCACTATTGAGTTTGCTCGCAATGTTGCGGGGCTTGCAGGCGCCACTTCAACTGAATTTGACGCTAACACAGCGCATCCTGTCATCTGCCTGATGGAGGAGCAGAAGGGTATCACGAATATGGGAGGAACGCTGCGTCTGGGCAATTACGATTGCGCCATTGTTTCAGGCACACGCGCTGCTGCGGCCTACGGCACCGACCATATTGTAGAGCGCCATCGCCACCGTTACGAGTTCAACAACAGCTACCGCGACGCGATTACATCGGCGGGATTGGTTGTGTCTGGCGTCAACCCGAAACTTGACCTTGTTGAGATTGTGGAGAACCCTGCATGCCGCTTTTTTGTGGCTTGTCAGTTCCACCCAGAATTCAAAAGCCGCCCAACCAAACCGCATCCGCTGTTTGTGGGTTTTGTGGAGAGTTGCTTGAAGGATTTATAACAAAAAGACGATTGAAAATCAATTAATCATCATTTTGCGTATATCATTGGTAATCTGCCGAATATTGTTAATCTGCTCGGCATTGAAATTCAGGTCGCCGTTGTCTTTGATGATTATGCGTTTGTTGACGGTATCAATAGACAGACATCCCTGTGGCACACGAATGACAAATTCATCGAAAGCCTTGCGCAGCTTGCGTAGCATAACAAGGTAGCTCGACACGTCAATATCGTTCTGCTGATTTTGCAGAAGGTTGATGATGATATTGAGCGAGAAACGTTGTGTGGCTATTCGGCTCACCATCTTAGCGTCGGGCTGGTTGTACATGTTGATGGCCAGATAGAGAGTCTCAGTCCAGCCGCCAAGCAGCACCAGAGCCGCGTTGTTGCCGCGTCCGCAGTTATTCAGATAATTTGTGATGTCTTTATATGCAACGCGTGCAATGGATTTTAGTGTATCGATGTCGGCAGTGTGTGAGCCGGCTTTTTCGGCGGTCATTGATACAAAATTCGAAGGCACGCCAAGTTGTTCAGAAAGTGATTGTATGGTTTTAATGTAAGAGTTTGCCTGCTGATTCTGCTCAAACACCCAAAGATAGTTGAGGTCGGCACCATAAACGCCGATATTCAGAGCCTTACTCGTGCTGTGAGTGTATTTGTCAACATTGTTGATTGAATTGACAAGGTTCGACTTGTAGAACGACGAGTAGTTGTTTATCAAATTCGACATGTCGGTGGGAGTGAAGATGTTGTAAAAGATGATATCTTCATCGTCCAAGCCGGAGGGCAGGGGTTTTTCATTTTCAAAAACATCAGCTTCAATAGCGTTTTTTTTGGTTTTGACATTGTTGCAGCTTGAAAAAACAATGGCCGCGCCCAGCAAAATACAACCGAAAATTCTCTTTGTCCCCATAGAAGTAGTGTTTTTGAAGTTTCAAATCGTAAATGTAATAAAAACCAATTATAAAACAGAATTGTGCATAAAAAATGTGGTACGACATTTGATGTTTCGAAGCACGAAATAAATTTGTGTGTTTTAGCAATCCCGCAGTGCTAAATGCGGATTGCCAGAGAAAACACAAAAAGTATAATGCTGATAAGCAGATTATTAGAGGACAATGAAATTTAAAAGTTGGATTGAGGCCGCACGATTGCGGACATTGCCGCTGTCGGTGTCAGGAATAATTGTCGGTTGCGGCATGGCTTTTGCCGACAACAGTTTTAACTGGTTGCTTTTCGCCCTGCTTATAGCGACAACCATACTGCTGCAGGTTTTGGGCAATTTTGCCAACGATTTGGGTGATTTTCAGCATGGAACAGACAACGAAAACCGAATTGGACCAAAGCGCACGCTGCAAGGCGGAGGATTGACCGTTGGCGAGATGAAGCGCGGAATTGTGCTGATGATAGTGCTTTCGCTGGTGGTGGGAATGACAATGCTCTGCGTTTCGTTCGGCATAAGTACAGGCTTTTGGATTTTCGTGGTTATTGGCCTTGCCGCCATAGTTGCCGCCATCCGCTATACCATGGGCCGCAATCCATTCGGTTACCGCGGACTGGGCGATTTGATGGTGCTGATTTTCTTCGGATTTGCCACCGTCACAGGTTCGTATTTCATTATGACACATCAAGTTTCTGTCAATTCAATACTGATGGGAACAGCCATTGGTTTCATGAGCGTTGGAGTGTTGAATGTCAACAACTTGCGTGATAGTGCAAGCGACAAGGAATCGGGGAAAATGACAATTGTGGTAAAGTTAGGCACGCGTTTCGGACAGATTTACCATTTTGTGCTTTGCCTTTCGGCAATAGCGCTGATTGCCGCCACGTTGGTGATGGAGCAGCGCTTTGCGGGCATGCTTTGGGTGTTGCTTCCAACCGTATTGTTGATAATGCACAGCCTTAGAGTTCTTCGGGCCACCGACGTGAAAACTCTCGACCCCGAGCTCAAAAAGCTGTCGCTGACCACACTGCTGATGTCGGTCTTATATGTGGCGGCAATAATATGGTAAAAGTGCTTATTTTTTGAAAAACAACACTTTACAACTCACCCAACATCTTAATATTTCGGCTTCATTCCCAAATTGTAGAACGCAAACGCCAGCTCGTCAGCATTTTCCTCAATCCATTTCGATGTCGGTTTGCCAGCACCGTGGCCGGCATTGGTCTCGATGCGGATGAGCACAGGTGCAGCGCCTTGCTGATGCTCTTGCAGTGTGGCCGCAAATTTGAACGAGTGAGCCGGCACAACGCGGTCGTCGTGGTCGCCAGTGGTTACGAGCGTTGCAGGATAAGCCTTGTCAGTGATGGTGTGCAGCGGCGAGTAGCCAATCAGATATTGGAACATCTGCAGGCTATCCTCGCTGGTGCCGTAGTCGGTTGCCCAGTGGCGGCCGATGGTAAACTTGTGATAACGAAGCATATCCATCACGCCCACTGCTGGCAGCGAAACGCCGTATAAATCAGGTCGTTGGTTGACAACTGCACCCACCAGCAGACCGCCGTTCGAGCCGCCTTGCAGCACAATATTTCCGGCCGTGGTGTAGCCCTCGGCAATCATATACTCGGCTGCAGCAATGCAGTCGTCGAACACGTTCTGCTTCTGCATCAGCGTTCCGGCGCGGTGCCAGTCCTCGCCATACTCTCCGCCGCCGCGAAGGTTCATCTGGCAGTAGATTCCGCCCTGCTCAAGCCACACGGCCTGCTGCATACCAAAATCGGGTGTCAGCGTGATGTTGAAACCGCCGTAGCCGTACATCCAGACCTTATGGCTGCCGTCGAGATTAATGCCCTCTTTATGAACAATGAACATCGGAATCCGCGCCCCGTCCTTGCTTGTGTAGAACACCTGCTTGGTCACGTAGCCGCTGCCATCAAAATCAATGTCGGCCCGATGGTAAACCTCTGATTTATTGGTGTTAACATCGTATTTATAGATGGTTGACGGCGAAGTGAACGTTTCCATCGCGTAGAAGGTGATGTTGTCGTCCTTGTCGTCGTCGAAGCCGCCAGCCGTGCCAATTTGCGGCAGCTCAACGTCGTGCAGATACTCGCCTTTGAGCGAATAAACCTCATAATGGCTCTGCGCGTCCTTGATGTATTCGGCAATCAGTTTGCCCACCTTCAAGCTCACCGATGCCAGCACATTTTCCTTTTCGGGAATCACCTCAACCCAGTTTTTGACGTCGGGTTTTGCCGGGTCGATTGAGATAAGGCGATATTTTGGTGCGCCGAAATCGGTCAGAACCAACATTTTACCATCGCAATCCTCAATAACCGAGTAGTTGTTGTCGAAATTCTCAACAATACGCTTTACTGGACCATTGTTTTTCAAATCTTTGATATACAAAGCGTTGCCTGATGTCGATTCCGACACATAGATGCGCATAATCGTCTCGTCGTCGTCAACACTGGCATTAAACATCCACTCGGGGTGCTGCGGGTCTTCGTAAATAAGTTTGTCATTTGCTTGATTATCACCAATTTTGTGATAGTAAATCTTGCTGTTGACATTCTCGCCAGTCAGTGCGTCGCCGCCTGTCGGCTCGGGGAAGCGAGAATAGAAGAAACCGTCTTTGTACCACGCAATTCCCGAAAATTTCACCCATTGGATATGGTCGTCGAGTGTTTTGCCAGTGGCAATCTCTTTGACATACAGCTCGTTCCAATCAGAGCCTGCGCGTGCGATTCCGTAACCGAGATAGCGGCCGTCGTGCGAAATCGATACCGTTGAAAGCGCCACTGTGCCGTCGTCCGACAGTTTGTTCGGGTCGAGCAGCTCAACCTCCTTGCCGCCCAGCGTGTCGCTGTAGTACATCACATACTGGTTCTGCATACCGTCTTTCTTGTACCAGAAATAACGTCCGGCACGCTTTCGCGGCATACTGATTTTCTGATAGTTATAAATCTGTTCCAATCGGGTTTTCACCTGCTCGCGGAACGGAATTTTCTCTAAATAGCCGAAAGTCAGCTTGTTCTGCTCAGCCACCCATTGCGCGGTTTCATCGGAATTGTCGTCCTCAAGCCAACGGTACGGGTCGGCCACCTGCTGACCGAAGTAAACGTCAACAGTATCAACTTTTTTTGTCATCGGATATGTGATTTTGTCGTTTTGGCAGCCCGTTGCCATCAGCAATAGTAAAGCCGCAGGTAAATAGTTGTATTTCATAATTAAGATATTGTTACCATTTTATCTCCCCTTTTCCCTCGCGGATGATTTCGAATTCGTCTGTGGTACAATCAATTACCGTTGATGGTTGATTGTCACCATAGCCTCCGTCGATGACGGCATCCACCATGTTTCCGTAGCGCTCGTGGATAAGCTCGGGGTCGGTGATGTATTCGGTCACTTCATCTTCATCATCGTGCACCGACGATGACAGCAGAGGCCGTCCAAGTTCAGTCACAATGCTGCGGATGATGTTGTTGTCC
>Ga0310690_10005963_pt1 | contig 16246 bp, 7 predicted proteins | sample AusTroGonzalo_MG_2_FD_207661 | JGI IMG/M metagenome (GOLD analysis project Ga0310690, IMG submission 207661) | Bovine rumen microbial communities from tropical cattle in Woodstock, Queensland, Australia - Gonzalo_04 (v2) (version 2) | ecosystem: Host-associated > Mammals > Digestive system >... | reverse complement strand
CGCCGGTCCCGACATCGGTGACCATCCAGGGGGCCGTGATCAATCCCTCCAACTACACAGTCACCTACAGCAACAACACTAATGCGGGCACCGCCACGCTGACGGTTACCGGAAAAGGCAACTACGAATCTTACAAATCCATCACATTCAAGATCAACAAGATTCAGATCGATTGGCCATGCACGGTCATGGACTATGACGGCAACAATCACAGCGACGATATCGAAGACGGGGCGTACTACACCGTTCAGACACATGCTTCGGGAAGATACGTCGGAGAATACAACGCGACCATCGCCATAACTAACCCGAACGTCGAATGGAGCGACTCGGAACAGACCGTCAGAACCGATGTAGCACTATGGATCAGAGATGTGTACCCCACAGTCACCTATATACTGGGCCAGGACACCAAGATAGGAACGTTCTCATCGGTGGACGTACCGTACCAATACCCCGTATCCGAAGGATTGGTGCTTCCGAGCGGCGATCTTGTCTCGCCGTACAGTCTTACGGGATATGATGTGGAGTTCGTAGGGTGGTACGAGACAGGAGGCAACCCGCAGAATCTGGTCACGGAGATACCGGCCTACTCCATGGGGGACAAGAGCTTCACCGCGAAATACAACGAGACCCCCAAGGAGTACACCGTCACCTTCAATCTGCAGGGAAAGGGCGCCAACTTCTCGGTCAAGGGTTACTACAACGGCACCCTATCAGAGCCTGCGAACACCCCGACATATATCAGCCACGATTTCGCTGGCTGGTATAAGGATCCTGACTGCAACACCCCATGGAACTTCGACACGGATGTAATCAAATCGGACACTAGCATATTCGCCAAATGGGATCTTAAGAAGTTCACCGTTACCTGGCAGAACTATGACGGCACGGAATTGGAGAAAGATCTGAACGTACAGTACAACAGCTTCGCATCATATGACAGCACCACCCCCACAAGGTCCGCGACCGAATCCTACACCTACACATTCAAATGCTGGAAGAAGGCAGATACGGAGATCACCGATCTGAGTGCGGAGAGAGTGACCGACAACGTCACGTACGTCGCAGTGTTCTTCGAGAATAGGGTGACCCACACAGTCACCTTCGGGTACAGCGATTTATTCGTAATCACACCGATGGGAGTTGACAATACCAACAAGGTCTATCACGACGATAAGTTCACCTTCAAGCTGACAGTCGTCGACTCCAGATACTCGCAGATCATCACAAAGGACCTGCTGTCGGTCAAATACAGCTACAACAACCAGACTCTTGGATTCACCAGGACCTCCGCGACCATGGAGGACGGCAATCCCGTCGGGGTTTTCGAATCCGACAACAACATCTTGGGTGACATCACGCTTGATTTCAATGGAATCACCCTCAACGAATACACCGTGACCTGGAAATCGGTATACAAGAACGGCTCCGGGGATATCGAGGAGACCTACACGATCAAACCCGACGAGACAATCAGGCACGGCACGGTTGCACCGAACACCTACGGCAACAATCCCCCCATCACCTCGGAACCCGAGAAATACACCTATGACTTCGTCCGCTGGACGATCAACGGGGAGCCTGTCGGTCTGTTCACGGCCATCACGATTACGTCAAACACGGAGATAGTTGCAGAATTCGCCAACAAGGCGCTCAGACAGTATTCGGTCAGCTACGGCCAGAACGATGTGTTCACAATCGTGTCCCCGACGAATATGCAGGCTGGTTACGGGACCACGCTCTACTTCGACCTGGTCATAAACAGTCCGATGTTCTCCCAGGTCGTCGAGACCCCGAGGGTCAAGATATATGCCGTGGATAACGTCAATACCACCCCGACGGAAGCCGATCTAATCACTCAGGGCGAATACGAGTTTGTCAACGGGAAGCACCTTAGGCACTATTCGATAACGAACGTCACCAAGAACATGTACCTCCAGATGACCGGAATAACGATCAACGGTTACACCATCACCTGGGAGGTCGGAAACTCTTCATACAGTCAGCAGGACGTCAAGATCAATACTCTGCCGGTGCCGGATCTCGTCCCCACCAAATCACCTACTGAAAATAGCCGTTTCATCCTCTATTGGATGCGCGGAGGCGTCGAGGTCGACATAACCTCCGACTCTCAGAGGATCACCTCCGATGCCACCTACACTGCCGGATTCAGAGAGGTGTGCGACATCACCTTCTCTGACTCCCCGGTCATTATCATAAAGCCATCGAACAGCACCGTTGTCGAAAAAGGAGGAAACTACTCGTTCAGAATCCAGCCGATACCGGGCACCCCTTACGACAAGCTCAACGAGCTCAGCGTCAGGGTCGGAAGCGAGACTTTGTTGCCCGACCAGACCGGACTGTACACCCTGACGAACGTCACCGGACACACATCCGTTATCATCGACGTCACACTCAACCAATACAGCGTGACCTGGTTGAAGAAATACGTTGATCAGGATGACAATACTGAGAAGACGGAGACGCTGTACGTTGATAACTACCGGTATAGGCACGGTATCTCGCTCCCCAATCTGTCGGGAGGCGTCCCGTCCATCGACACGCAGAAGTACGATTACCAATTCGCCAAATGGATAGTTGGCAATCAGGAATATGTCGATTTCCCCAGTATGGCCATCACCAGCGACCTCACCGTAACGGCGGTCTTCAATTACGTTGGCCTGCAGAAGTACACGGTAAGCTACGACCCCAATGACCTGTTCACCATCAATTCGGATAAACCGGAGAACTCCATGACAGTCGACTATGGGGACAGTCTGCAGATAGAGTTCACAATCAACCCGCCATCGTTCTCGCAGGTCATCTCGGAACAGCGTCTTATCATCAAAACGCGTCCCACGGCGGATCCCAATGCCACTCCATCCAGTGCCCTTCCGTCAGGAACCCCACAGCAGAAGAACGACGGCAAATGGTACAACACATTCACAATCGATTCCGTAACGGAGAACCTCACTCTGATCCTCGATGGAATCTCATTAAACAGGTACATGGTGAAATGGTACGATGGAGAAACGATGGTGGGTGCTGGCGTTGTCCCTCATGGAGTCGAACTCGAAGCGCCTGAAATAAACAAGGTAGGACACACCATCACAGATGTCGTATGGCATAAGGGAAGCCCGACAGGTGAGGCGGTATCTTTAGAAGGAGGTGTTACCGATAACACCAATCTGTACGCAACATACACCGCCACCAAGATCAAGTACGATGTCAGCCTCCAGCAGGGATTGGGATATGAACTCTACTACCTGGTCGGTGAGGTACATACGACCGATACGGCAAAGGTTGAGCATGGAGACGAACTGACCTTGTTCTTCGTCACGACCGACAATTACACCTTGGATTCTTTCAAGATATACAAGAACGGAACCGAGGTGACTGGGAGCTTGGTGCAACAGGGCAACACCACCGTATACATACTGGTGCTAAGCAATGTGACCGAGAACACATCCATAGTTGTAGACAACAGCGTCTTGGCAAATACCTACACTGTGACCTGGAGCTGGCTGAATTCTAGACAGAGCGAAACCCCTGTATCTCAGACGACAACGGTCAGCCACGAGTATCATCCTGTAGCACCCGTCGTCCCGACGAAAACCGATGATACTGGAGAATTCACCTACACATTCCTGAAATGGCAGTTGAACAGCGAAGATGTCAATCTTAGCTCGTACCTGGTCACTGGTCCCGTAACGTTCGTTGCGGTATTCACGGAGACAGAAGTCAAACATGAGGTAAGGACTAGCAACAGCAACTCCATTTCCATCGAGTCGGACGGTGAACATGAGGTAGGATTGGTCAAGCACAATAGCGTTTACTCATTCAAACTGAAGATCCTTGACATGTCCTACTCGCAGCTACTTACCGATAGCTCGAAGAGGATCGCCATCACATACAAGGTTGGCAACGATACCAAGGGCGTGTCCATGGTCGGGAACTACGTTGAAGAGAGCAATACCGTTTACGCGATATTCAAAACCGATGAACCTGTCACCCAGGACATCCTGTTGGAATTCAGCAACATAACGATGAACGAGTACACGGTCACATGGAATTATGCTGACAACACATCACAAACTGGGTCGCTGAAAGCATCCGACAAATACAGACATGGAACGGCCATCAGTAGCCCGTCGGTGACCGCACCCTCGGCGTTCACGAACGATCCTGCGCATGTCTACACGTTCAGCGGATGGAAGGTTAAGGTCGGCAATGCGGACTACACCAGCTATGGCAGCTCCGATACACTGTTCCCCCTCACCATCACCGGCGATACGATAATAGAGGCGCAGTACACACAGGGAACCAGACAGTATACCGTCTCATACACCCCGAACACTGTCTTCGACATCAATCAAAACGGTGTCGCATCGGATGCTGTGAGCTTCAACGTAAATTACGATTACCCGTTCTCTTTCACGTTCGAGATCGATGCCAAGTACTCGCAGGTCCTGACCGGAAACAACAAGGTGGAGATCGTACCGGTTTCAGTCACCAGCGGAACCAGATATGCTACGCTTAATCAGGTGGCTAACAGCTATACTGAGGTTGGCAACATCCATAAGGCGACCTATACCATAGAGCATGTCACGGAAGACCTTGTCCTGGATTTCGACAAGATAACAATCAACAGCTACACGATCACCTGGAAAGACGGCGATAAATCCGTTACCAACATCTCCAAATACGGAACGTCCCCACAGCCCGCATTCACACCGGTCAAGGAGGATACAGAAGATTCAAGGTTCAGGCAATATTGGATTATCGAAGATAACGAAACAGAGGTGGACCTCGGATCCGATGGTCAAAAGGTCTACAGCGACCGCACCTATGTGGCAAGATTCCAGGAGATATGCGATGTGAACTTCCCCGGAAACGGTGCCTTTGATGTGAATTTTGAAAACAACACCTCGACTCCTGTCGTCAGAGGCGGAACCATTCAATTCACTATCACCTCTGATGATCCCAAATACAACAGGCTGTCCGGACTCAAGGTGTTCGTATCCGGTCAAGAGGCACCGTTGACGGCAGTAAACGGGGTTTTCACCATATCGAACATCACCGCCCACAAAACTGTCAACGTAATAGTGACCCTGAACGACTACACCGTCAAGTACGGATGGAAGTGCACCCAAGAGGGGGAGTCACAGGAGGTAACCAACCTGTTGACACAGACCTTCAAGCACAACATGAACATGCCCTACCCCGGCGTACCCAACATTGACACCAATCAGTATGTGTACACTTTCGACCACTGGGAGCTGAAAATCGGAAATGCAAGCCCTATCGTGTTGGATCCTGACTCCGATCCGCAGATCTTGACTGACGACCTCGAGTATGTCGCGATATTCACCAAGAAAGAGCTTAGGGAATTCACCGTAACGTACTCCCCCAGTCCCCAATTCGTTGTACTCACAGGAAACGAGACGGGCAGCGAGGTCGTGAGCTCTTTCAAGGTGAAATACGGAGAGAATTTCAACTTCATGTTCAAGGTGGTTGCTCCCGGATTCACACAGATCATCACCAAAACACCTGAACAGGAAGGGTTGCTGATCAGTGCTAGGAACGGCTCCGCCAATATCCCTCTTGATAGGAATGAAGAGGATCCCTTGACCGATATCAACGGCAATTATTACCACACATACACACTGGCCAATGTGCAAAGCGACTACACCCTTGCGTTCGCGAACATAACCCTCAACACATACACTGTCAAATGGGTCATAGACAAAGGAACCGCGACCACTGACGATGACGTCCTCCTGAGCAGTCCGGTCAAGCACGGATCGCGTCCTATCGCTCCAGATACCAGCACATATTGGCCGGAATACGATCCTGTGAAGAAGACCGTCGCAGTCGAGTGGAAGCAGAACGACAGCATAGTCGACATATCTACTGCAACAATAACGGCGGATGTGACCTATAACGCCGTGTTCGACCTCGAGGACCGCAAGTACAGGATCGTCTGGTTGAACTACGACGGTAACCCGCTCCATGATTTGCCCGAGGAGGTCGCTTACGGTCAGATCCCTGAGTACAGTGGCGACACCCCGACCAAACCCGGTGACGAGGAGTTCACCTACACCTTCGACGACAGGTGGTCGCCTGCAGTCACCGCGGTAACCGGTGATGCGATATACACCGCCATGTACGATCCGATACCGGTGAAGCACACCGTGACCTGGAAGAACGATGACGGATCGATCATCGAATACGACACGAACCTTGCCTACAACAGCGTCCCGTCATATGACGGCACGACCCCGACCAAGGCACCGGATGCACAATATACCTACACATTCAAGTGCTGGAAGAGAGCGGAAACGGAGATCAGCGACATGTCTGCCGAGAGAGTGCTCTCCGATCTCATCTACACCGCCGTATACGATACTACGCTCAACAAGTACACGGTCATATGGGCCAGCGATGACGGATCGGTCCTTGAGAAGGACGTAGAGGTGGAATACGGCACCATGCCCTCATACGACAGCCTGAAACCCGTAAAGGAACGCACTCCACAGTACAAGTACAGGTTCCTTGAATGGGACAGGACCATAACGGAGGTCACCGGCAACACCACGTATTTCGCCACATACGCCTCGGAGGTCAACAAGTACACCGTGACCTGGAAGAACGATGACGGCACGCTCCTTAGGACTGAAATACTAGAATACGGAGCCACCCCATCCTACGGTTCCGACCCGTCGAAGAACAAGGATCTGATAAACACCTATACGTTCGACAAGTGGTCCCCGGCCGTGACCAGTGTCAAAGGCGATGCCACTTACACTGCGATATACACGCCAACAAAGATAGACGTCCAGATCGATGTCGTAGTTTCAAACGGAACGTACAACGCAGGAACCCTGGAGTTCATGCAAGGATACTCGAATGAGATTCACGCATTCGGTAACAGCACCATCATGCCGAAGGTAATCACCACGATAATTGAGGATGAGGAGACGGGAATGGATACCGAGACCGAAGTCTACGAGCTCCTGATAGACGGAAAGGCCGTCTGTAAAGCGATCCCCAATACTGCAGAGGGATATCATAGTGAGTTCGTAGGATGGTTCGTTGACGAGGTCATTCTGGACGATACCATCTCAACCAACGGAAGGGATCTGACGGTCACCGCAAAATTCGATATGCACCCTGAGTCCTACTCAGCTGCCTTCAACGTGAACAATGGCTCCGAAGGATACGGAAACATCAAAATCAACGACACTTCCGCCAGCCACCATATACTTAGCAACATCTCCGCCAACACCATCATCACCGTGAACAGCGACAGCAGCCTTACGATCGGAGGGAACACCATAACCGCAATCCTGCCAGCGGCTTCTGACTGGGATTATGCGTTTGACGGTTGGTTCTACGTCGAGAGCAACGAACCTGTCACGACCGGCGATATGCTTGGAGAGATGACTGACATCTACGCAAAGGTGTCTCGCTCCACCACGTATTACACAGTAACCTGGGTCGACTATGACGGAACCGTCCTCCTGGAAGAAAGCGTTCAAAAGAACAAGATGCCCGATTACAGCGGCATCCCAATCAGGCCGGGAAGCGGAGGCGTGATCTACACCTTCAACGGATGGAGCCCGACCATAGTTGCGGCTTCTGCGGATGCGACCTACACCGCGACCTACACACCCGACCATATCACGCGTATCGTGACTGTGAAACTCGGAGGAGGCGGATCCGACCTGGTATTCGACGGAGGAACCTGGAAGTACGACTCCGTCACAGACTCCTACACAGGAATCTTCAAGGACGGTTACAACCTGGATCTTGGATTCGTCATCAAGAATCCCGACGAACTGTACAACTACGAGTTCAGGAATTGGACCTCGGGCGAAGCCGTGGTCATTCCCGGAACGGTCACCGCTGACATCACCTACACGGCCGTCTATGACAGCTACGACAGGAAGCACACGGTATTCTGGATCGACGGAAACGGTTCGATCATCGACACCACCATCGTAGCATACAACCATGCCCCTGTCCATGCCGACCCCGCGATTCCTAGTGATCTCAGCACCAACTACGAGTTCATAGGCTGGGCAAAGAACCGTGGTGGCGTGAACCTGTCCGAGGAGAGGATCATCGCCAACACCACTTACAGGGCCATGTTCGGTCCCGCACCGTACACCGTTTACTTCAACTCCAACGGAGGATCGGCTCCCAGCCCCTCGAGCAAGGAGGTCAACATCGGCTACGAATACGGAGCATTGGCGACCACCTCTCGTGATGGTTTCACATTCGACGGATGGTTCACCCAGTCCAGCGGAGGAATGAGGATAACCCCGACCACGATCGTCGATACCGACAGGGACCTGACGCTCTACGCACACTGGACCCCGATCCAGGCCGATCCCGAGCAGACACCTTCCGGACACGGTTCGGGCCCATCCCCCAACAAACCCGTGACCGAGGTCATAACCAACCCCGACGGTTCCGTCACTGAGAAAACGACCGATACCAAGGTCAACAAGGATGGAAGCGTCACCCATAAGGTTACAGAGAAGACGGAGACCGATACCGATACCACCGAGAGGACCGAGGAGAAGACCAACAACACCGACGGTACGGTGCATGAGAAGGTGACGGAGAAGGTCACCCAATCCGATGAGTCCTCCACGGAGAAGACCGTGGAGACCGTGACCCATCCCGACGGCTCGACCGAGGTTAGGACCACGGACACTCAGACCGACAAGGATGGACACTTCACCTCCAAGGAGAAGACTGAGTTCTCGAACGGGGTCACCATAGAGGTCGGTTACTCCGGTGACAAGAGGAACAAGGTCATCGAACCCGGTATCGATGTGAACCTCGGAAACGAGGACAAGCTTACCAAGCCCCAGGAGGATGTGGTCAACGAGAAGATCGATGAGGTCTATCAGACCAGATCAGGACCTAACTTGGTCATCGTCAGCTCATCCAGCACCGAGATCCCCAGGAGCATCATCGACAACATCATTGGAAGCGATGGTGCCCTCGTCTACATACAGGGAGGATACGAGCTCACCATATCGGCCGCCGTCCTGGAGGATATAGGAATCCCTGCCGTCCAGAACGGACTCAACATCGGCAAGGGTACCGTCCCCGAGAAATACAGGGAGAGGGTCCAGGAAGCCCCTGTGTACGACATCAGCATCTCAGTAGATAGCAAAGAATACCACGACAACTTCGCGGAGCCTGTTAAGACCAGCATCCCGTATCAGCTGGAACCTGGCCAGGTCCCCGAGGGAATCGTCGTATACTTCCTGGGTGATGAGAAGATGGAGCTCCTCAAATCGGAATATGTCGATGGAAGGGTCGTGTTCTATCTGCCCCATATGAGTCTGTACACCATAATGTACGAGGAACCGACCGAATCCGGCGGAGACAACACGTGGATCTACGCGGCCTTGGGCATACTGGCTGCAATCGCGGTCGTGGCTGTCGTGCTTAGAACGAGGTATCATTGACGGAAAAACCGTTAATACGAACAAGCCGTACGTTCAAGCATGGCAGCGGATCAATCCGAGGAATTCAGGAAGTTCATCCTGGAGAACAGGGAGATCATAGAGGACATCCTCAACGAGGGCAAGAAGAAGTCAGAGGACATCATCGAAGAAAATGTCGACAAGGCGAAGGCGAAAGCCAAGGATGTCGGCGATGCCATGTTCACAATCCTGAACGATGACGATGTCCAGAAGCATTTCATAACCGGATGCCTGGAGTTCATCCACTTCTTCGAGGCGGTCGTCAAGGCTGCGCCCATGTCGCCCGAGGCCAGGGAAGCTGTGGAGAAGTTCGAGCAGTCCCGCGACAACGCCATCAGGAACGTCGTGATGGCCGGTGCTAAGGACAGGATGGAGAGCATCAACATCAACGATAAGACGAAGACCTCCACCGCCAAGAAGAAGGAGAAGGTCGAGAACATCTCCATCAGGGATGTCAAGGGCTCCAAGAAGGAATCCAGCAAGAAAGCCTGATCACACTTTATGGGCCTTCAGGTTCTCCTCGAGTTCCTCGATGGTGTAGAACTTGCAGACGTCGCAGACCTTGTCGCACATCTCCTCTTTGTTACTGATGAGGCCATCCTTTAACATGTAAGGCGAGACGTCCTTGTCGAAGGCACCCCAGAAGGTCGCCATCACGCAGTGCTGGGCGTACATCCCCATTAGCAGCGCTGAATCGCAATCGTTCTCATGGATCACGTCCGCTAGGGTCGTGTTATAGAACGAGTTCATGTGGTATTTCTCCACGATATGGTCCCCTTCCTTGATCTCGAAACCGTCCAGGAGATCGAACGGGTCGTCCGTTATCCCCTGCTGGTGGGTCGGGCCCTTGAACAGTATCCATATGACCGGCCTCCCTGCCTCCCTGAACATGTCAATCGCCCTGCTCATCACAGGGTAATGCTTCTTGGCCGATATGGGAGTCTGGTCATCGCCGCCGATGAGGAACTTCTTCTGGACATCCACGATCACCAGGGCCAGCTTGCGTTCGTTCTTGTCTACGACCTTCATGGACTTGTGTTCCATACCATCACTCAGCACTTATTGTTCTTAATCATGTAATAACATATCGCGAACATCACGGCGATGTATAGCACGACAATGACTATTGAATCCAATCCGACTGCGTAATCCGGCAGCATTATCCCCCTCATGAGGTTGCTCACATGGGTTAGCGGCAGAGCGTAGATCACGAAGGCCACATAGTCGGGGAGTATGTTCACATCGAACAGCGTTCCGCACAGGAACGTCATGGGGACTATGGCGATGCTGGAGAACAACGACAGGTTCTGCGTCTTGTTGGTCATGATTCCCGCCATGAGCCCCAGCAGGGAGAACATCAGACTTCCTACGATTATCACTAGGAAGATCCATGGGCTGATTATCACCCGAGGGGACAGCAGCCATCCCACCACCAGCAGTATGGTGCAGCTGATCAGCGCCCTGACCATGCCCTGGACCGTCTTTCCGAGGATTATGGCGGAGATATGGATGGGGCATAGGAGCAGCTCGTCGAAACTCATGTAGAAGAGCCTCTGGACCAGTACCTTCATCGATACCGTGCTGAACGTCGCGGACAGTGTGGTCAGTGCGATTATTCCGGGGACGATGTACATGACGTAGGATGCGGGATCCTCCATGCTCCCTCCGACACCGAAACCGAACGCCAGAAGATAGAGAAGAGGACCTATTAGCGAGGACAGGAAGACCTCCACCAGGTTCCCCTTCATGTACTCGAGATCACCCCAGGCGACACGGTAGGTCTCGTCGATGATGCTCATTGCAGCTTACCTCCCGACTCCCCGGTCAGCTCCAGGAACACATCCTCCAGGGATGTCCTCCTGATGTTGAACATCGCCTCCCCCAGCTCAGCCGAGTAGGCCTTGGCCTCCGCCATGGATCCGAAATAGCGCTTCCTGCGCCTGACATCATCCGATATCTCGACACATACCCTGCCGATCCTGTCACGAAGCTCCTCCACGGTTCCGACCGCCACGAGCTTACCGTGATTGATGATGGCCACCCTGTCGCACAGGGTCTCGGCCTCCTCGATATAATGTGTTGTGAGGAAGATCGTTGTCCCTCTGGAATTGAGCTGGCGGACCAGGTCCCACAGCATGTGGCGGGAACGGGTATCCAGACCTGCGGTGGGCTCGTCCAGCAGTAGTATCTTGGGCTCATGGATGATCGCCGCCACTATGGACGCCTTCCTCTTCCACCCTCCGGAGAGGTCCATGACCTTGTGGTCCATGAATTCCTCCAGCTCCAGGATGTCCGCTGTCTCCTTGATTACACGGTCCATCTCCTTCTTGGGAACCTTGTGGAGGATGGCGTGATGCTTGAGGTTCTGCCTGACGGTCAGGTCCTTGTCCAGCGAGATGTGCTGCTGGGCTATGCCTATCAGCTTCCTGGCTTCCAGGAATTCGGTGCGTATGTCGTGGCCGTCTATGGAGACGGATCCTGAATCCATCTTCTGTATGGTGGTGATAGTGCGTATAGAGGTTGTCTTACCAGCACCGTTGGGACCGAGGAAGCCGAATATCTCGCCTTCCTTCACATCGAAGGATATGCCGTCGACAGCGGCGAAATCCCCGAACTTGACGACCAGGTCCCTGACCTCGACGATGTTCCCCATTCAGTTCCTCCCTTTGACCAGCACATGTCTGCTTATCAATATGAATATGACTGCGTAGACGAAAATGATGACCAGCGATATCCACGGGAACTCGGTGTCGAGTATGGTGGACCTTATGCAGTCTGTGGAATGCGACAGCGGAAGGATGTACAATATGTCCTTGGCGATCTCGGGAAGGGCGTCCAATGAGAATATGGTGCCCGAGAGGAAGGACATCGGGGTTATGACCAGTGTCGTGAACATGGTCATGGTCAGATGCGAGTTGGAGAGCATCCCCGCAACGACTCCGAGCAACGCGTAGGTCAGGCAGCAGATCAGGATCATCGCCACCGCACCTATGGTGAGATGCATGTCAGGCGATATCGCCATGCCTATGGCGTAGAGTACCGTACAGCTGATGATGCTCCTTATCATCCCGGCCCATGCCTTGCCCAGTATGATCGCCAGAGGCTTCATTGAGCACAGGAACAGCTCGTCGAAGCTCTGGAAGTACGTACGTTGGATCATGACCTTCGTCGCCACGTTGTTAAAGCATGAGGTCATGGTCGACATGGAGATGACTCCCGGGATCATGAACGCTATGTAATCGAATCCGTCCACCTTTGCGCCTGCGCCGAACCCGTATCCGAAAGCGACTATGTACAGAAGCGGCGTGACCAAGGAGGTTACCAGTACGATGATCAGGTTCCTCTTGATGAACATGAAGTCGATCCATGCCACACGGAAGGAGTCTGCGATTACCGTCATACCCTGTACTCCACCTCCTCCGTGGCCTTGGTGTTCTCCCTTCCGGTAAGCTCCAGGAACACATCCTCCAGGTTCGTTGCCCTGGTGGTCACCTGGATGTTCTCGTCCAGCGTGTCCCTGAACGATCTTGCTTCCGCCGGGTCGTGGAAGTATCTGTACTTCTTCTCGCCTTCCTCGATGTACTCGACGGCCCATCTGCCCAGCGTATCGTACAGTTCCGTTGGCGTACCCTCCGCGATGATCTTTCCGTGGTTGAGGATCGCTATCCTATCGCAGAGCTCCTCGGCCTCGTCCATGTAATGTGTCGTAAGGAAGATTGTGGTGCCCTGGTGGTTCAGTTCCCTGATAAGCTTCCAGAGCATATGCCTGGATTGAGTGTCGAGACCCGCGGTGGGTTCGTCCATGAAGAGTATCGTGGGCTCGTGAATGAGGGCGCAGACTATGGCAACCCTCCTCTTCCACCCTCCGGACAGGTTGATCGCCATGTAGTCCATGTACGGCTCTAGGTCCATCACCTTGATCAGACGGTCGATGCGCTCCTTAGCGACCTTCTTTGGGATGCGGTGGAGCATCGCATGATACCAGATGTTCTCGCTGACGGACACGTCCTTGTCGAGCGCGATGTGCTGCTGGATGATTCCCACCTTCTCTTTCACGGGATCGTCCAGGCCTTTGACGGTGTGCCCTTCAATGACTATCTCTCCGGAAGTGGGAGGCGTCAAGGTCGTCAGTACCCTGATGGTGGTGGTCTTCCCGGCACCGTTGGGCCCGAGGAAGCCGTAGATCTCGCCGCGTTTCACCGCGACATCGATGTTGTCCACTGCTGCGAATTCACCGAACTTCTTGGTGATGCCCTTGCCGTGGATTATGTGATCATCACTCATTCAGACCCTCCAGCTCCCCTTCCAGATCCTCGTACAGCTCCTGTAACCTCTGCCTTGTCTCGTCGTCAGCGTCCCACATCTCCCTGAATATGGCCTCCAGCAGCCTGCTGGTGACCTCCATCATCGCATAGGGGTTGGCGTCCCTGAACCATTCGGCGTTCTCCTTGTTGAACAGGAAGTTGTCCGCTATGGACTTGTACTCCCATCCCTCGATGATGTCCGATGTGGCATCCCAGCCGAAGACGAACTCGGTCATCTTCGATATCTCCTGGGCACCCTTGAATCCGTGGGGCTTCAGTCCCTCGAACCACTTCGGGTTGTTGATCTTGCTGCGGAATATGTAACGACCCTCTTCATCGATGGTCTTCGTCTTGATGTTGGAGGTGTCCGCTGAGAAACCGATTATCGACATCGGCATCTCGCCGCGGACCGATTTCACGGCCGCATTGAACCCTCCCAGATCGGTATAGACGTCATCGTTGTCGAACATGTCGTACTCTCTGCTGACGCTGTTCTTGACAGTGACATCCATGTTCATAAGCTTGTGGCGGAACGCGTCCGGTTTCCTCTCGCCGTGCCTACCTATGCCGTAGGCGTACTCCCCGTAGTCGCGGTATATCTTCCCGATATCCGACTGGTCCTTCCAGTCCGAGGTCCTGACCAGGATGTTGGTTCCCGACCCGTAGGTGCCTGGAGCGTCTCCGAATATGCGGATCATCGCGTCCTCCCTGGCCTGGTCCTCCGGCATGCCCTCCTCTATCGACAGGACTATGTCCTTGCGCAGGTTCGCCAGCAGGTAGTTCTCCTCCTCGGATTCGTCAAGTTCGGCCACCATGTGCACGGCGCGGTCGATCATCCTGACCAGATTGGGGAAAGTGTCCCTGAACAGGCCGCTGATCCTCAGCGTGACGTCTATCCTTGGCCTCCCGAGCTCGGATACAGGTATGACCTCCAGGTCCTTGACGCGTCCCGCATATCCTGTCCATACCGGACGGATTCCCATCAACCATAGGACATATGCGGTGTCATCACCCCCGGTCTTCATAGTGTCCGTGGCCCACATGACTATCCCTATGTTCCTCGGGTACGAACCGTGCTCGTCTACATACCTCTCCAGCATCTGGTCGGCCATCGTCTTTCCGATCTCCCAGCTGGAATGCCACGGAACGGCATCGGGGTCTATCGAGTAGAAGTTCCTCCCTGTGGGAAGAATCTGGGCCCTGCCGCGGGAGGGGCATCCGGATGGTCCGGGCTCTACGAAGCGCCCTTCGAGACCCTTCATCACACTGTCGATCTCGTTGCCCATCTTCATCAGGTTCGGATATACCTCGTCACAGACGAAAGTTACGGTCTTGTTCACATCATCCGAGGAGTATTTCGAAGCGATCCTCAGACAGGCCTCCCTGTCGAATCCTGCTGCCGCCATCTCGGAGATCAACGATTCCATCGAAGTCTCCACCTCCTCGAGGACCTGTCCCTTCAGCCTTCCTGTCTTGGGATCGGTCCCTGAGGCATTGTTCTGTATATCCAGGATGTCGTATCCCATTGAATTTGCGATCCCCTCGCGAAGGGAGGGTATCTCTCCGTTGGCGACACGGACCAGCGTGTAGATGTCCTCCTCGAGCCTCTGTCCTTGGGGGATGTCTCCGAGGATGTGCAGTCCGTCCTTGATGAGATTCTCCTTGATGTCCACCACGTAATCGTAGAGCTCGTCCATCTTGGATTCCAGCTCCTAATCCGAGCATTTGGGGTCCAGCTTCAGGTCGTTGTACATCTCCATCCTCTGGAGTATCTCCCTCAGCTTCGTGAATATCAGCGTGACGTTCTGGTCCTGCCCCTGCGTGCGGGCGGTCATGTAGTTCTGGACCGTGCCCTCCAGCTCCAGGATCTCATCGTATCCTCCGGCACGGGTCATGGTCGGGATCATGTGGTCGATGATGACGGCCGCTGCACGCCTCTTCGCCTGGACACCCTCTCCTGGATTGCCAATCACGTACGGATAGATGTCGGGAAGCGAGCAGAGTATGTAGTCCGGACAGCAGTCCCCGCTGAGCGCGATGGATTTGCCGGGAAGCCACTCCAGGGTACCGTGCGTCCCGACGTGGATGACGGCGTTGGCCCCGAAGTCGTATCTCAGCCATTTGTAATAAGCGTAATATTGATGGGGATGTACGCAGTTGGGATCGTGATAGCTCGCCTGTATGTCCCTGCCCCTGTCAGGCTGGAATCCGACGATGATGTTCCCGAACACCGTTCCGGGTGCGATTATGTCCTTGCCGACGGTGTAGAAATCCCCAGGCGGTTTGCCCCAATCCTTCTCAAGATGCTCGCGGGCCCTGTCGGAAAGCTCCCTGTACCACTCGTCGTACTGCTCGGGAGGTATCGTGTCCACCGATCTCTTCCTGATCTCGTCCGCGGATATCCAATCGGTGTCGTTGGTGAGTCCGGAC
>Ga0310690_10005962_pt1 | contig 16247 bp, 10 predicted proteins | sample AusTroGonzalo_MG_2_FD_207661 | JGI IMG/M metagenome (GOLD analysis project Ga0310690, IMG submission 207661) | Bovine rumen microbial communities from tropical cattle in Woodstock, Queensland, Australia - Gonzalo_04 (v2) (version 2) | ecosystem: Host-associated > Mammals > Digestive system >... | reverse complement strand
CGGCTGCATCCAGAACTCGATGGACTCCGAGGAGCGCCGCGCCCAGTACGCCTGCGACATCACCTACGGCACGAACAGCGAGTTCGGCTTCGACTACCTGCGCGACAACGGCATGGCGCAGCAGCCCGAGCAGGTCGTGCAGAGCGGCCACAACTTCGCTATCGTCGACGAGGTCGACTCGATCCTCATCGACGAGGCGAGGACGCCCCTCATCATATCGGGCCCGGCGACCATATCGACTGCGCACGTATACGTCGAGCTAAACCCGCTCGTCTCGTCGATCGTGCGCGTGCAGACCGCTATGTGCAACGACCTCGTGCAGGCGGCGAAGAAGGCCTACGAGTCGGGCGACGTAGAGACGTTCAAGGAGAAGATCTACCAGGTCTACCACTCGATGCCGCGCCACAAGCAGTTCCGCCACCTCCTCGAGAACGCGGAGCTTCGCAAGCACCACGAGGACGTCGAGATGCAGATGCTCTCCGAGATGCGCAAGGAGCGCGCGAGGGAGCTGAAGGGCGAGCTGTACTTCACGATCGACGAGCGCACCCGCGAGGTCTCTCTCACCGACAAGGGCTGCGAGAAGATATGCCCGCAGGACCCGCAGATGTTCGTCCTCCCCGACCTGGCGGCCGAGATGTCGGCGATAGACGGCGACGCGTCGCTCTCCGACGCCGAGCGCATCGAGCGCCGCCGCGACGCGCAGAGCGCGTTCGTCGAGAAGTCCGACAGGGTGCACGTCGTCGACCAGCTGCTCAGGGCGTACTGCCTCTACGAGAAGGACGTCGAGTACGTCGTCCAGGACAACCACGTCTACATCGTCGACGAGTTCACGGGCCGCGTGCTCCCGGGCCGCAGGTGGTCCGACGGGCTCCACCAGGCGGTCGAGGCGAAGGAGGGCGTCGAGATCGAGAAGGAGTCGCAGACCCTCGCGACGATCACGATCCAGAACTACTTCCGCCTGTACAAGAAGCTTTCCGGCATGACCGGCACTGCCGAGACGGAGGCCGCCGAGTTCAAGTCTATCTACAAGCTCGACGTCGTCTCGGTGCCGACCAACAAGCCGGTGAACCGCGTCGACGGCAACGACCAGATATACCGCACGGAGCGCGAGAAGTTCAAGGCGATCATCGCCGACGTCGAGCGCCGCCACGCGATGGGCCAGCCGATCCTGCTCGGCACCGTCGAGGTCGCTACTTCCGAAGTGCTCTCGCGCATGCTCAAGCTGGCGCACATCCCGCACGAGGTGCTGAACGCGAAGAACCACGCGCGCGAGGCCGAGATCGTCGCCCTCGCGGGCCAGCGCGGCGCCGTCACGATCGCGACCAACATGGCCGGCCGCGGAACCGACATCAAGCTCGGCGAGGGGGTGCCAGAGGTGGGCGGACTCCACGTCATCGGCTCCGAGCGCCACGAGTCGCGGCGCATCGACCGCCAGCTGCGCGGGCGCTGCTCGCGACAGGGCGACCCCGGAAGTTCCCAGTTCTTCATCTCGCTCGAGGACAAGCTTATGCGGCTCTTCGGTTCGCAGAGGCTCTCTGGCATCATGCAGCGCCTCGGCCTCAAGGAGGGCGAGGTTATGGAGCACCGCTGGCTGAACCGCTCCGTCGAGACGGCGCAGCGCCGCGTCGAGCAGCAGCACTTCGCGGTGAGAAAGCGCACGCTCGAGTACGACGACGTGATGAACAAGCAGCGCTCGGTCGTGTACGAGCTGCGCGGCAAGGTGCTGACGGGCGACCAGGCGACCGTCCACAACCTCATCCTCGACGTGATGAACGACCTTGTCATGACGCAGGCCGAGAGATACCTCTTCGACGCGAAGGACGGCTCGCTCGTCGACTTCATGAACTGGCTTGGCGTGACGTTCCCCGTGACGGTGACCGAAGACGAGATACGCCCGCTGATGGGCACGCCCGATGCAGCCGGCGAGCTCGTCATGAAGAAGGTCGAGGAGGCGTACGAGACCAAGTGCTCCGGCGAGGACCAGGACACGCTCCCCTACATGGAGCGCGGCGTCTTCCTGCAGGTCATCGACCGCGAGTGGCAGGACTACCTGCGCGCGATGGACGACCTCAGGACGGGCGTCAACCTGCGCGCCTACGGCCAGCGCGACCCGCTCATCGAGTACAAGAAGGAGGCCTTCGGCATGTTCGAGACGCTGATGGCCACGATCAAGTCGAAGGTCGTCTCGGCAGAGTTCCGCAGCGCGACGGCGACGCGCATGCAGGCGGCGTTCAACATGATGCGCATGGCGCAGACGAACGCCGGCGAGTTCGACGGCGGCGCGGAGGACGACGGCGGCGCAAGGCCGCAGGGCAGGGGCGCGCCGGCCTCCGGCAAGACGATAGGCGACGTGTTCGCCTCGATGATGTCGCGTCCGGCGGCGTCTGGCGGCGGCGGAATGCCGTTCCCGCAGCCGATGGCGGCGCCTACTACGCGCGCGGCGGTGGGGCGCAACGACCCGTGTCCGTGCGGGTCGGGCAAGAAATACAAGAAGTGCTGTGGAAGGGGGTTGACATGACGACTGCGATAATTCTGGCGGCGGGGAAGTCCGAGCGCATGGGGAAGGGCGTGGACAAGGCGTTCCTGAGCCTTGTCGACAAGCCGGTGGTGGCGTGGTCGCTGCTGGCGTTCGAGAGGTGCAAGGACGTGGACCGCATAGTCCTCGTCGTGCGCAAGGAGCAGCAGCTCGCGGCAAAGGCCGTCTGCAAGATGTTCGGCATTTCGAAGCTCGACAAGGTCGTGCCGGGCGGGCAGAAGCGCCAGGAGTCCGTCGCGGCGGGGCTTGCCGCGTGCGACCTCGACACTCGCTACGTGATTGTCCACGACGGGGCTCGCCCGCTGGTGACGCCCGAACTCGTATCCGAGGCCATGAAGGCCGTGAAGCGCAGCCCGGCGGTCGCCGTCGGGCGCCCGATGACCGACACGGTAAAGAGCTGCGCGAAGGGCTCCGTCGTCTCCGAGACGGTGCCGCGCGACCGCCTCTGGGTCGTGCAGACGCCGCAGGTCTTCCAGATGAGGGAGATTCGCGCCGCGTACCGCTCGCTCGGCAAGCAGGAGGTCACCGACGACTGCCAGGCGGTCGAGCTCTGCGGCGGCACGGTGCGCATAATGGAGTGGCTCAGGCCGAACTTCAAGATAACGACGGTGGAGGACCTACAGCTCGCGGCGGTGCTGCTGAAGAGCTAGGCTGGACGACGACATGGACAGGCTATTCGCGATACTCGGCGACATACACTCGAACCTGGACGCGCTCCAGGTCGTGCTCGAGGACTGCCGCGCGCATGGCGTCACCGACTTCCTCTGCACGGGCGACGTCGTCGGCTACAACGCCTGCCCCCACGAGTGCCTGCAGATAGTCCGCGATCTCGGCTGTCCCGTCGTCATGGGCAACCACGACCACTACGTATCGTCCGCCCAGAACCTCGACGACTTCAACCCGCACGCGGCGGCCGTCATCGAGTGGACCCGCAGCCAGATGACGGAGGACGAAATCGCGTACCTTAGGTCGCTTCCGTTCTCCATGACCAGGATGGGCGTCACGCTCGTCCACTCTACGCTCGACAACCCGTCCGCGTTCGGGTACGTCTTCGACCACCTGCAGGCCGAGGCGCACTTCGTCCACCAGGTGACCCCGCTGTGCTTCCACGGCCACACGCACTGCCCGATGATCTACGAGAAGCAGCTCGGGGCCGTCTATCGCATAGACGCGCAGGACTTCAGGATGCCGATTGGCCGCAAGTACTTCGTCAACGTCGGCTCTGTCGGACAGCCGCGCGACGGCGACCCCCGCGCAGCGTACGTGCTCTACAGCCCGAAGGACCGCACGGTGCGCTTCCGCAGGCTCGAGTACGACATCGTCGCGGCGCAGGAGAGGATCCGGCTGGCCGGTCTTCCCGACCGCCTGGCCGACCGCCTGGCAGTAGGACAGTAGCGGCCGCAGAATCCGCATGGTGCAATGGAAGAGGAGCTGACAGAGGAGGAACGCGCGCGGATACGCAACCTGGTTGCGTTTCAGAAGGTGGCCCTGGGCATCGCCCTGCGGTGGTGGCCGCTCTTCGCCGCCGTGTTCTGCGTGCTTGCGCTGGCGTTCTCCGGCTTTCTTTGGATACGCGGCTCGGCAAGCGTCAAGCGCTACGAGGCGACGACGCGGCTCATGTACGCGCCGAAGAAGATCGCCCGCGTCGACGCCTTGAGCGACAAGCAGATGATGACGATTCTCGAGCGCCCGTCGCTGAAGCGCCGCGTGGCCGAGCGCATCGACATGGACGAAATGGAGCGCATGTGCCTCTCGGCCGAGATGAAGATCGCGCAGGGCAAGCGGCAGAGCAACCTGTTCGTCCTTACCGCCGCCTCCAAGACGCGCAAGGGTGCCTTCGCAAAGGCGAACGCCTATGCCGACATCCTCATAGACGAGTATGTCTCGTTCCGTTCCAAAGACCTCGAGAACTGGCGCAGGTCGCTTGAGGAGAGGCGCAAGACGCTCGTCGGCAAGCTTTCCGACGTCGAGGCCGAGGAGGCGACGTTCAAGGCCCGCACCGGCGCGCTCACGCCGAAAGAGGCCCTTGCCACGCTCAACAAGCTCATCTCGGACCAGCGTCGCAACGACTCCGCCCTCGGAGTGGACGCGGCCAACGAGGAGATCAAGAAGCGCAAGCTGTCGCTGGCGGTTGGAAAGAGGGGCGAGGCGGTGTCGGCGAACGCGCAGGGAATCCGCCGCCGCGTGGACGGCATCGCGGCGATAGACGCCGAGCTCTTGACGCTGCGCGAGAAGTACACCGACATCAACCCGAAGGTGGCGGGGAAGGTGCAGGAGCGCGCCGACCGCGTGGCGGAGCTAGCGAAGTTCCTCGAGGACGCTGGCGTGGGCGGGCTCGACCTCGAGAAAATCGACCAGATCGAGAAGTCGGCGACAGAGCTTGCCGAATGCTCCACCCGCCTTGACGCGATTGCCGAGAAGCGCATGGCACTGAGGCGCGAGATCGCCGACAACGAGAAGCGGGCGTCCGAGCTGGCGCTGACGGTGATGGACTTCGAGCGCATCGAGACCAGGCGCGAGGACATCCTCGCGCAGGTACACGAGCTCGACGAGCAGCTTGGGGGAATCTCCTACGCAATCGGGTCCCTAAGGAACGACCTCAGGCAGATCGAGCGCACCGGCGGCGCGGACGACCACGGACCGTTCGGCGCGAAGAAGGGCATAGTGGCCGTCGGCGCGGCGTTTGTCTGCGCCGCGATGATGTTGCTCGTGATCATCGGGTTCGAGCTCTTGTTCGGCAAGGTGCGCGGCGGGCGCGAGATAGCGGCGTACGAGGGGATAGACTTCCTCGGCTCCCTGCCGGCAAAGGGCGCGATGGCGCCGGAGGAGGCCCGCGAGTCGATGGGTGTCGTCGCCCTCAAGACGCTCCTCGCCGCAAAGGAGGCGAAGGCGATATTCTCCTGCAGGCTGCCTGGCGCCGAGCCAAGCGAGGAGTTCTCGGAGGCGATAGACTTCACTGCGACCATGTCGGGCGCAAGCTGCTTCCTCCTAGACATCGTCTCGCAGGACGGCTTCGTTCCGCCGGAGGGCGCTGAGCAGATGATAGGCGTCGTCCGGAGCGGGCAGCACGGCTGGTTCCCGGCGGCGAACCGCTTCGCGCTTGCTCCGACCGAGCTGCAGATCTTGAAGGCCGACATCGCGGCGCTGGGCGAGACGTTCGACAACGTGTTCGTCCGCATCGAGGGTACGGTGCGCGTGGGCGGCACGTTCTTCGACCAGTTGCTTGGCCTGTGCGAGGCCGTCCTGCTCCTTGTCGGGGCGGGCGGCACCACGCGCCGTGCGTTTGCGTTCGCCCGCCGCCACCTCGAGGCGTCCGGCAAGCCGGTAATGGCGATAGCGACGGGGGCTTCCGCGAAGAGCGTGCGCGCCGACATGGAGGTGCTGTCGTGAAGATTTCGGTTGTGAAAGTTTCCGTTGTAAAGGTTGCGGCGGCGTGCCTGGCCTTTGCAGGGTGCTACATGGACAGGTGGACGACCAACTACGACGACCTGCCCGACATATCCACGGCTGACGACGAAGCCGTAATCGGGGAGAGCGGCCGCAGCGAAGAGGACGCCGCCCGCATCCGCAAGCGCCTGATGGAGCTCGACATGGAGGAGGAGCCCGCATACCACATGAACGCTGGCGACCAGATCGAGATACGCGTATACGACCACCCCGACCTCGGGATGACGACGCGCATCGGACCCGACGGCATGATCGGCTTCGCGTTCATGGGGCAGGTCAAGCTGAGCGGGCAGACGATCGCCCAGGGCGCGGAGTGCATACGCGAGGGGCTTGCCCCGTACGTGAAGAACCCCGTCGTCAGCATCACCATACGCGACGTGCAGAGCGAAACGGCGACGATAGCAGGGGCGTGTGCGAAGCCGGGCGTCTACGGAGTCTCCAACTCGACGCGCCTCGCCGACTTCTACGCGATGGCCGGCTCGAGCGCGAAGCGCCTCTTCAACGGCGTCGACGTGGACGTCGCCGACCTGGAGCATTCCATCCTCGTAAGGCGCGGCGAGATACTCCCGGTCGACTTCCGCCAGGCCGTAGACCGCGGCGACCAGCTGAACAACGTGCGCGTCCGCAGGGGCGACTACGTGTTCATCGCGCAGCGAATGGAGTCGTCCGTCATAATCTGCGGAGACGTCAAGTCGCCGCACAAGCGCCTATACGAGTCGGGCATGGGACTCCTGGAGACGCTGACAGCCGCGGGGTGGCTTGCCGAGACGCACTGGAAGAACGTCATAATCATCCGCGACGGGCTCGCCAACCCGAAGTTCTACAAGGTCAACATAGACGGCATCCTCGCCGGGAAGTGCCGCAACGTGCCGCTTAAGGCCGGCGATGTCATATACGTCCCCAAGGACGACCTCTCGGAGTACAACGTCTTCGTGCGGAAGCTCCTTCCAACGGCGCAGATTTTCAGCCTGATCGCCGGGCGCGCGTCGGCGGTTGGCATCAGCAGCAGCAACTAGCGGCATGAAGTACGCAGTATTCGCGATAGCAGCGCTTGGCGTGCCTCCTCTCGCGGTCATCCTGTCCATGAACAGGGCGTGGATGAAGTACGCCGTATGGGCGATGATAGGCGCGCTCGCCGTATACCAGAACACTGCCATAAACTTCTTCTCGTACGAACACTACCGCGGCACGTCGCGCGGCATGGAGGTCAGCGTCGTATACCTGCTGGCCGCCGCGTTGCTGATAGCGTCCGCCGTCAGGCGAAAGAGGCCGGGGCTCGTGCCGTCGTGGGGCGCGGCGGTCTACCTTCTCTACTTCGCGCTCTGCCTGCCGTCGTGGGGCACTGCCGAGAACACGCTCTTCGCCTGGATGGAAACGTGGAAGATGATCATGCTCTACCTGACCTATCTTTCCGTAAGGGCGTATCTCAACGTGACGGACGACGCAAGGCCGCTTGTGAAGGGGCTTGCGGTCTTTGCAGTGTTCAACTTCCTCCTGATGGTCAAGGACCACCTGTCCGGAGTGTACCAACCGCACGGGGTCTTCCCCCACCAGAACGGCCTTGCAATGGCCATGCACCTCTTCGCAAACCTCTTCTTTGCCTACTTCCTCTCCGACGGGTGGCGGAAGTCGAAGCTGAACGCCTTCGCGTTCGTCGCCGCGTCCGCCTGCATAGTGAGGACGTATTCGCGCGGCGCGCTGGCCATGATCCCCGTGTCCTTCGCCGTGACGTTCGCGCTTTCCGCGTTTGTCGGGGCCAAGACTTCCGTGCTGCGCGTCTTCGCCCGCGTCCTGCCGATCGCCGCCGTCGGGCTCGTCGGGCTTGCGCTAATGCTGCCGCGCATCATAGAGCGATTCGAGAAGGCCCCCGAGGCGTCCAAGAACACGCGTGTCGAGCTTGCGCTCTGCGCTAAGGAGATGATGGCCGACGAGCCGTGGCGAGGGGTCGGCATTAACAACTGGGGCATAAAGATAAACCCGCCCTACGACTACGCGGAGCGCGCGGGGCGCAAAAACAACCGCGGAGAGGATTTCAGGGATGGCATCGTCGAGACCGTGTACCTCCTGGTCGGCGCGGAGTGCGGCATCCCCGCGCTCGCCGCAATGATCCTCTGGTTCCTGTGGTATCTCGTGCTATGCGTCAGGCTTGTGAAGAAGCTGAAAGGCACGCCATACTCCGCGATCCCGGCTGGTCTTGCGGGTGGCCTTCTGGCTTGTTACCTGCAGAGCTGTTTGGAATGGGTCTTGCGACAGCAGATGAACCTCATACTGCTCATGATCTTCTTTGGCATTCTAGACTACCTGTCGGCAAACTGCGCACGCCTAGCTTCGCATCCCGCAGACAAGGGGGACCGTCATGTGTAGCGTTGCGACGGCGTTGCTGGCCGCGTCGATGTTGAGGTACCTCGACCCGTATACGGCGCTCTACCAGACAGACGACGACCGCGAAGGGCGCGCCCTGTCGTCGGAGCCTGGCTGGTGGCCATCCGCAAACGGGCAGAAGGATCCGCTGGCGAAGAATCCCGAGGCGCGAATACTCTACAGCGTCTTTCGAACTAGCGACAAGCCGTTCGATGGATATGACCCCGAAAAGCCAAGCCCGCTCTTCAAGGTAAACCAGGTCGGCTACTATCCCAATCAGCCGAAGTTCGTATATCTCGGCGCATGGCTGGGGCCGAAACTCGGCGCATGGAAGCCGAGGTGGGGTAACGGGTGGGAGGTGGTGGACGCCGAGACGCGGAAGGTCGTGTATGCAAGTAGCGAGCAGCCTCTCTTGCGCGTACCTGACGCGACGACGAAAGAGGGCACGCCGTTCACAGGCGAAGAGACTTACGAGATGGACTTCTCGTCCGTCACGACCGAGGGAACGTATTTTGTGCGCGTTTCGGGCGTAGGGCGAAGCGCAGATTTCAGGATCTGGCGCGGCGCGGCAGAGTCCGCATTCCGCGTACACATGGGCGGGCTCTACCAGAAGCGCTGCGGCATCGCGAAGACCGAGCCGTACACCCACTGGACCGCAGGCGCATGCCACACGAACGTCGTGTGCGGCACTTTTGCGCCGGAAGAAGGCAAGCTGCCGAAAGACGTAAGGTGGTTCGACGTCATACGCTGCAACACCGACTGGGAGAACGGCGAAAGGATCGCCGTGACCGGTGGATGGCATGACGCGGCAGACTACGACCGCCGCCCTGCGCACCTAAACATAGTCAACGACCTTTGCGCCGTCTACCTGCTGAAGCCGTCGAACTTCCGCGACGGGCAGCTCGCGATTCCAGAGAACGCGAACGGAATACCCGACGTCCTCGACGAGGCGGAGTGGGGGCTAAGGCACCTTCTTGCCGTTCAGCAGAAGGATGGCGGCGTCGGCACGTGGATAGAGACGACGGGGCATCCCGTTCCCGGAAACGTCGCGGAGCGCGACACCATGAGCTACGCCGTCTCGCGCGCCACGCGCGGCAGTTCGCTCGCATACGCCGCACACGCCGCGCTTCTCGCGAGGTGCAATCCGACCTTCAAGGATAAGTATCTCGACTCGGCGAAACGCGCGTGGGATTTCGCTATGAAGGCCGAGCCCGCTCACGCGACGTTTGCCGTTTCGGGAAAGAGGGGCCCTTTCTCGCGCGACAGGCGCACGGTGGAGTGGAACGAGCCGGAGGCGCTTTCCGCGTTGGCGCTAGCCAAGGCTGCGATCAACCTTTTCGCGCTCACGGGCGACATGTCGTACTTGGAAACCTTCGAGCGCATGAAGAAAGGCGCACTTGCGGACTTGAAGAAGAACGAGTGGAAGTGGGGCGCGCTGTCTTTTGCGGGCGAGCGTGCGCTTGGAATGCCGCCTGAGGCGAAGTGGCTTTGGAAGGAATGGGAACGCAGGCTTCTAAACCGGGCGAACGACATGGCAAGGCAGGTGAACGAGGCGTACGCCTACAGGTGCCCCTGGTGGTTTCCCGGAAAGGGCTGGTGCAATGCGATGAGCTGGGGGCAGAGCCATCCGCTTCGCCGCGCACAGACGCTGATCGCCGCGCATGCGGCGACTGGAAATGAGAAGTACCTCGACGCAGCATACGCCGCGCTCGATTTCCACAATGGATGCAATCCTCAGGGTACGACGCTCACGAGCGGGCTTGGCCGTGTCTATCCCGTCGCGTTTCTAGACCTGCCGTCGTACGTAGACGGAATCGCCGAGTACGTTCCCGGAATAACGCCGTATAGGTGGAACTACGGAATGCCCGCAAAGGCGGTGGAGCTTGTCTATGGCGGCGACAAGGCGCTTGCCGCGAGGTGCCCGATCTGGCGCAGGTGGGGCAACGTCGAGAATCAGACGGTCGCCGCGAGCGAATACACGGTGTGGGAGACTGTCGCCCCGGCGGCGTCGGTATGCGGCTATCTGCTGACCCCGACAGGAACTCCGCCGCCGGTCCGTCCGGCTCCGGCGGAGGACGTCAGGAAACTTGAAGGATATTGGACGATGCCGTGAGGCAATATTGGAGGCAATGAGAAAATGAACGAAAGCAAGATGTCCACTACGGTGGTGACGGCGGGCGACAGGGCGTTCGCCTGGGGAGCGCTGATCTTGGTCGCAAGCATGCGCAAAAACGGAATGGCGCATCCAGTGATCGTGGGAACGACTGGCTGGACTGAGGACATGAAGGCCAAGGTCCTGTCCTTGGGCGGCGTGACGCTGAAGGAGCTTCCGCCGTCGCGCCAGTGCGTTACTTGCCAGAAGCCGATGCTCATGAACCTTGACGAAATCGACACCGACTGGGTCTGCTGGGCCGACTCCGACGGCGCATTCGTAGGCGACTGCTCGGAATGGCTTGTCGGCGACAATCCCGACGAGATAGTCATCCGCAAGTACAGCCCGCCGCCGGACGACTTCAAGCCCGCTACGCTCGAGACGTGGCGGCGCGACGTAGAGAAGTTCTGCGGAGCGGCGCTTCCAGAAAGTCGCTATCCTACGCGCATGAACGCGCCATTTATCGTCCTCAACCGCAAGTGGCGGCCGTTCATGGAGCGCTGGCAGAGGCAGATCGGGAACGTGCTGCCGGCGGACGTCGCGATAATCATGAAGCACGGCTCGCCGTATTTCCAGACCGACGAAAGCGTGATAGGCAGCCTCCTCTGCTTCGACCCCGAGGCTCCGAAGGTCGTGGATGTCTACAAGGCGAACGGCAGCGTCGACAGGAGCCGCTACTTTGCGCACTTCGCATACAACCCGAAGCCGTGGCAGATGTGGAACTCGTATTCCCTCAAGTGGCACGGCATCGTCGCCCCCGTCGTCGACTGGCTCGTCGAGAAGGGCGTCGTGAAGCCGTGCGAGCTGCCGCTGCCGCTTAGGAAGGGCTGGTGGCCCGTCTGCCGCGCCGCAGCGCCCCTCGCGCCGTGGGTCTGGCGCGGCATAAAGCTCAAGAGAAAGATTTTCAAGGCATGAAACTCGACTTCAAGAAAAACGTCAAGCGCAACATGCTGGCCAATGCGGCCAGTAGCGGCATTCGCCTTGTCTTCCCGTTCCTCAACCGCACGCTTTTCCTCTGGCTCCTCAGCCCTGCGTTCCTCGGCCTCAACGGGCTCTTCAGCTCCGTCCTCGGGGTCCTCGCGCTCGCCGAGCTTGGCTTCGGCACCGCCGTCGTATGCTCGATGTATAAGCCCGTGGCGGAAGACGACAGGGACCTTCTCCGCGCCTATCTCAAGTTCTACCGCACCGTCTACCGCTGCGTCGGTGTCGTAATCTTCGCCCTTGGCCTCGCGCTTCTCCCGTTCCTCGACAGGCTCGTACACGGAACCGTGCCGCCGGGCATAGACCTGCACATCCTCTACGTCATCCACCTCGTCAACACGGCGGCGAGCTACTTCCTCTTCGCATACCGGGGCGTGGTGCTAGGCGCGCATCACCGCAACGATGTCATAACGAACATCCGTACCGCCGTCTCCGTGGCGCAGTACGTCGCGGTGTTCCTTATCCTCTTGGTGATGCGGTACTTCCTCGACCAGCCGCCGGCGATGGTCTACTACTGCTACGTCATAGCGACAGTCGTCTTCACCGTCGTGCAGAACGTATTGCTTGTCACCGCGTCCCGCAGGCTCTTCCCCGACATCGAGCCGCGCGGCGTTCTGCCGGCCAGCCTGCGCCGCCACGTCCTCTCCGACGTCAAGTCGATCTTCATGCACAAGGTGGGCGGGGTGGTCACCCATTCGACGGACAATCTCGTGATCTCGGCGTTCCTCGGCCTCGTCGCGGTCGCCGCGTACGGCAACTACTACTATGTCGTCACTTCCGTCGGCAGCCTCGTCGCGATTGTCTATGCGTCGATGACGGGCGGCTTTGGCAACAAGATATACACGGAGTCGAAGGAGGAGAACTTCAAGCTCCTGATGAGGATGAACAGCCTTTCGATGTCGGTCGTCATCTTCTGCGCGGCGATGATGACTGCGCTCTACCAGCCGTTCATCTCCGTGTGGGTCAAGGACGACCCCGCCCTCGTGCGCCATGCCCTTACGCCTGTCCTGATGGTCCTCTATTTCTACGTCATGCAGTCGCGCCAGGTGCTGATGTCGTTCAAGTCCGCCGCGTCGCTCTGGTCGCAGGACCGCTGGAAGCCGATTGTCGCGGGCGCCGTCAACCTGGGGACGAACATCCTCTTCGTCGTGCTGCTGCCCGACGCCTACAAGCTCGACGGCGTCATCTTCTCGACCATCATCGGCTTTGCGTTCATCCAGATTCCGTGGGAGTCGCACGTCATGTTCACGGCGTTCTTCTCCCGCGCCGAGTCGCGTCTCTGGTGGCGTGCGCAGCTTCGCTTCGCATTGATCGCCGTCGCGCTGTGCGCTGCGGCTTGGTGGGCGGCGAGCCTTGTTCCGCTCGCCGGGATCGTGGGGCTGGCCGCGAAGGGCGTAGTGGCGTTCGCGGTGTCCGCCGGCGCGGTGCTTGCGTTCTTCAGGGAGGATATGATGTCCATCGTCAAGTCGAAGGGGAGGAAGTGAGTGTGGAAAAGATCGACTTTGTCGTGACGTGGGTAGACGGCGGCGACAGCGAATGGCTCGCCGAGAAGAGGAAGTATCTCGATGCCGCGTCGTCCGCAACTTCGTCGCTCGCAGGCGGCGAGGCCAACTCCGACTGTCGCTATCGCGACTGCGGGCTTCTCAAGTACTGGTTCCGCTCCGTCGAGAAGTTCGCCCCGTGGGCAGACCGCGTGTTCTTCGTGACGTGCGGCCAGAAGCCGGACTGGCTCGACGAAACGAACCCCAAGCTGCGCCTCGTGAACCACATGGACTACATTCCGTCCGAATACTTGCCGACGTTCCATTCGGACACGATCGAGCTGAACCTACACCGCATTCCCGACCTTTCGGAGCATTTTGTCCTCTTTAACGACGACATGTTCCTCCTGAGGCCGTCCACTCCTGACCAGTTCTTCCGCGGCGGACTTCCCGTCCTCGCATGCGACTTGGGCATCCCGAGGTGGCTTGGCTGCTCGACCGCGAGCCGCATCGTCGTAAACAACGGCGGTATCCTCGCCCGTAGCATGGACGTCGTGGGCCTCATACGGCGCAACATCCTCAAGTTCGTCGACGTTCGCGAGCTTGGCCTTGCGCGCGCCGCGAAGAACTTCGCCTCGTTCGCCGTGAACCGCATGTTCATCCCCGGCACGTTCGGCCATCTCCCGCTCCCGCACCTCAAGTCGACGTTCGACGAAATATGGCGCGCGCAGCCGGACATCATGGACAAGTCTTCGCGAAGCCGCTTCCGCATAAACGACGGCGTCAGCCACTGGCTCGCGGCGGCCTGGAACATGGCGAAGGGCGACTTTGTGCCGCTGAACGAAAAGCGTCGCGGCGAGACGGTCCTCCTCGACGACTCGAACCTTGAGCGCGCCTGCAGGCTCGTCGCGTCGCAGGCGCATCCGCAGCTCTGCATCAACGACTCCGAGCGCATCGCCGACCCGGAAGAGTGCTTCAGGCGCGTCGCCGCCGCCTTCGAAAGCATCCTCCCCGAGAAGTCCTCTTTCGAGAAGTAGGCTCGGCGCGGAGGATCGCCGTCACTTGCGAAGCCGGTCGCGAAGTTCCGTAAGCGGGAAGTACGCGAAGCGGAAGAACGCGTCGGAGAGCCAGGCGAGGCGCGGACAGGCCACGAAGAGCTTCATGAACAGCCCGGCTACCCGCCGTGACTTCGTGGAGGCGCGAAGGAGGCAGTCTAGCCCGCCGAAGCCGTCGGCGAAGAGATGCTGAAGAGTCTCTAGCCTGCGCTGGCGCGGCGTGTTCGCGATGACGCGCGGCGCGAACCAGTAGTAGCATATCCAGTTTAGCCAGTGCTTCGCCCAGTACGCCGATATGCGCCGGTCGAAGCCAGCCTCTGCGGACACCTTTGCGTGGAACGCGAGAAGCGACTTCAGTATGGCGGCATAGTCCTTCAGGAAGTAGTCCGTCTTCTTCGCAAGCGTAGATATCGAACCCGCCCTTATCCTGTAGAGGTAGTACGGCACGTGTATGGGGACGACGCGCTTTGCGAGGTATAGGGCGCGCGGCGCGAACTCGCTGTCCTGCCGCTTCATCCCGTGCAGGCACTTGAGGCCGTTCGAGACCAAGTGCCCGCGCCTGAACACCGATAGCTGCAGCATCGGGCAGGGGTCGCGGCGGAGCTTGTATATCATGAGTGTCGCAGAAGGACCGTCAAGCTCGCCGTTGAAGTCTGCGGGGTAGTTGTCGCGAAGGGGCGCATTGCCCCCGTGAACCTCGTCGATTACGGGCATGGCGCAAGGGTAGATGTCGGCGCCCGGCCTCTCAGCGATCTTGTCGTGTATCTCCTGGAGCGACCCTTCGGCTATGGTGTCGTCGCCGTCGAGGAAGATGACGTACTCGCCTGCCGCCATGTCGATGCCGGTGTTGCGCGAGGCAGAGCACGATCCGCTGCGCGGTCCCGTGAACATCTTGAAGCGCGGGTCCTTCGCCACGTACTCGCGCGCGATTTCCTCCGTCCTGTCCTTGGAAGTCTCCACGCCGAGAATGCATTCCCAGTCTTGGAACGGCTGGCCTATGACCGAGTCAAGGCAGTCGCGCATGTACGGCTCGACGTCGCAGCACGGGATGATTAGCGAAAAGAAAGGTTTTGCGTCGTTCATGTCAGCTGTAGTTTTCTGAAAGTCGCGGTAGTATAGCAAATTGGCCTGCGGCGCGCAATGCTCGGGATTATGGTATAATACCCGCCAAATTTTGGAGACACGATCGGGATGTTCGAGGAAAACGTTTTCGGGCGGCTGGACCAGAGGCTTCAGCGCGCGGTGGCGGACGCCGGCTACGAGAAGCCGACGCCGATACAGGAGAAGTCCATGCCGTACCTTTTCGACGGCAAGGACCTGATAGGCATTGCGCAGACGGGCACCGGAAAGACGGCTGCGTTCATGCTGCCCATCCTCGACCACCTCCTCCGCAATAGGCGTCCTCGCCACATCGGGCATCCGCGCGCGCTCGTCCTCTCCCCTACGCGCGAGCTCGCCGTCCAGACGGCGGAGAACGTGCGCCGCTACTCGAAGCACTCCGAAATCCCGTTTGCCTGCCTTATCGGCGGCGTTAGCCAGTACGGGCAGGTCAAGGACGTCAAGAAGGGCGCCGAGACCGTGATCGCGTGCCCCGGCCGCCTTATCGACCTCATGACGCAGGGGATACTCTACCTCGACCAGGTGGAGTGCTTCGTCCTCGACGAGGCCGACCGGATGCTCGACATGGGCTTCCTGCCCGACATCAAGCGCATCATCTCGAAGCTGCCCGCCGCGCGGCAGTCGCTCTTCTTTTCGGCGACGATGTCGCCCGCGATTGCGAAGCTTGCCGCAGAGCTCGTGCGCGACCCGGTGAAGGTCGAGATATCCCCAGAGACCCCGGCGGTCGAGAAGATCAACCAGCGCGTCATGTTCGTCGAGCGCGCCTGCAAGGACTCGCTCCTCATCCACCTCCTGAAGACGCATCCCGAGTGGACGAAGGTGATTGTGTTCGCGAAGATGCGCCACGGCGCGGACCGCGTCGTCAAGAAGCTCTCGCGCGAGGGGCTTTCCTGCGCGGCGATCCACTCCGACAAGACGCAGAACCAGCGCACGCGCGCGCTTGACGGCTTCCGCAAGGGCGACGTGCGCATCCTGGTCGCGACCGACATCGCCTCTCGCGGCATAGACGTTCCCGACGTCAGCTGCGTAATCAACATGGAGCTGCCGCTTGAGACCGAGTCGTACGTGCACCGCATCGGGCGCACGGCGCGCGCGGGGCTCGCGGGCGCGGCAAT
>Ga0310690_10005961_pt1 | contig 16250 bp, 13 predicted proteins | sample AusTroGonzalo_MG_2_FD_207661 | JGI IMG/M metagenome (GOLD analysis project Ga0310690, IMG submission 207661) | Bovine rumen microbial communities from tropical cattle in Woodstock, Queensland, Australia - Gonzalo_04 (v2) (version 2) | ecosystem: Host-associated > Mammals > Digestive system >... | reverse complement strand
CGGGGACTTGGGAAAGCGCTGGTGTCCTATATCGTCTCGCTGCCGGAATATGCCGGGCTTCGGGGCCTTCTGCTGACGAAGGACGCGCACGGACTGTATGAAAAATATGGATTTGAAACAGTTGAAGGCAGGGCGATGGTGAAATCGCCGGGCCTCTGATAACGCGGAGGAAAAAATCAGTAGCAGGAAATGGTAAAGATCAGAGCAAATGGAGTATGATATGGAATTACGAAAAATCAATGTGCAGGATGCAGCAGCTCAATGGGCATATACATCAGAACTGCCAGCAGATGAGAATGGATTGACAAATCCATATCACGGCGTTTCCTTTGACGAATACACTGAAAAGGTACTGCCGACGCTGAGATCCTATGAGCACCCGGTTCATATGCCGGACTGGTTTGTCCCTGAAACGTACTATTATCTGTGGGATGAAGATCGCCTGATCGGAGAATTCCGGATACGACATCACCTGACAGAAGCGCTCCGGAATGGTGCAGGGCATATTGGATACAGCATCCGGAAAGACGAACGGGGGAAAGGGTATGGAACAGCTGGATTAGCGCTCACGCTTCAGATCGCGAAAAAGATTGTTCCGGAGGAAGAGATCTATCTTCGGGTCAATCTGGACAACCCTGCCTCCCTCCACGTTATGCTCCACAACGGCGGACGCGTTATCGGACAAGATGAAAGCCACTATTTTGTCCGGATTGCAAACCCCGGCAAGGGGCGATACCCATCTGTCAAAGAAGCAAAGGAAATCCTGGCCGAGGCAGAGCTGTGCAACCCGGGCCCGTGGGGCGATCACAGCAGAACGGCTGCTCACTGCGCTGAAAAGATCGCGACATATTCCGGCCTCTGTCCTGAAAAAGCCTATGTCCTTGGCTTGCTGCATGATATCGGAAGAAAATTCGGGAAGCGGCACCTTGGACATGTGTCAGATGGATATTCGTATATGATGAAGCTGGATTATCCGGATGCCGCCAGAATCTGCCTGACCCATTCCTTCAATGAGATGAGTATCGAAGGCTATGTCGGTCGCTTTGACACGACGGACGCGGAAACCGAGTTGATCCGAACAAAACTGCGGGAAGTTGTTCCGGATGATTATGATCTGCTGATCCAACTGTGCGATGCCATTTCCGGTTCCGAGGGTGTGATGGACATCATTGATCGAATGTCTGATGTCAGGCAGCGTTACGGAGATTACGACCAGGGGAAATGGAATAAAAACCTGGAACTGAAAGATTACTTCGAGAAACGGATGAATCGTAATCTTTACGAGGCAGTTGAGAAAGACACCTTTCACAACTGATAAAGCATTCTGGAAAAGTACCGGATGGTCAACGTAATCAATTACGCCCTTTCCCATGACGGGGTGATTCCGTATTACCAGGGGATTTATGACAATAAGGAGCAGGCGATCCATCATTACGAGGCCCTGATGCGGCTGAGGGATGAGAACGGCAAGGTGTATACTCCTTTTTCCTTCCTGGGGGTCGCCCGGTCCTATGGACTGCTGTATGACGCACTGTCCATGGAGATGATCCGAAAGGTTTTTGACGCGTTCAAGGACAGCGAAGAGAAGAGCGTGAGCATCAACCTTGGCATGCGGGACATCAAAAATGAGGAACTGACCCGGTATATCTACGATTTCCTGTCCACGGCCCTCCATCCGGAGCACTTTATCTTCGAAATCCTTGAAAATGAGGATGTGGATGAATATGATACCTTGCTGCGGTTTGTGAACAGCATTCATAAACTCGGCGGTAAAACATCGATCGATGATTTCGGAAGCGGGTATTCTAATCTGCTGCATGTGGTCAACATCCCGGCGGATTTCCTGAAGATTGATGGTTCCATCGTGAAGGAGTGCGGCAGAAACAAGGCTTCCGAAGGGCTGGTGCAGCTGATTTCAGCATGGAACAGGATGAGCGAGACCGACTCCAAAATTGTCGCGGAGTACGTGGAAAACGAAGAGATTCAGGATAAGCTTCTCCGGTATCATATTGATTATTCCCAGGGTTATCTGTTTTCCAGGCCTGTTCCGGAGATCCCGAAACCCGAAGAGAAACAAAACCCGGAAACTGAAAAATAACCTGAGACAGGGAGAAAGTCGATGAAGGACAGCAGCAATCGAATCAGAACACTCCAGGCTGCAGAGCACGATGAACGAATCGCTGAAGGCCAGTTATGTCAGCGTGATGAACAACAGGCTTTTTACCCTGATGAAGGACAAGGCGATCCAGTTCCAGGGTGTTCAGCAAAGGAGCGTGATTGGCAATTTCAATCTCGGCCGGAACCGGATCCTGGATTTTATGACATGGACCACCAATTACGGCGCCCCGGGAGAGGCCGCCCTTGAGCATCTGATCCGCCAGATGGACAGCATTGGCCTTCAAAACGCCGCCATGTACCTGTATCGGGAGCCAATTGTCTATTCAGAGAATGATCAGATCCAGCTGCCGGAGATGATGCGGCTGCGGTGCGTGATTCGAAACGGCGAATTGTTTACGTTTCCGGCGGACAGAAAGGAATGCGCTGTTGCGGAAATCTACAGCCGGGAAGAGCTTCCGGTGGTAAAAATGGGCTATGTCTCCTATCCGCTGTTCTGTGGAAAGTACCTCTTCGGCATGCTCATCTGTGGGGCGGAAATGCGCCTGTTCGAAATCGGGGAATTCCTGACTTTCCAGCTCGGCAGAGCGATCAGTATGAACTGGGTAGAAGGTTCGAATCCGCCCGGTATGAACCTGTACCGGAGAAAGATATCGACCTGATGGAAAGATCAAGGGGATCGGACGATGGGCACTGCACCCATGCCAATCTCTACAATGAATGGGTAGACATAAAGAAAGCCCGGGAGGAAGCCCGGGTGCTTTTTGAATTCAGGACTGGCGTCAGATATACCAAACCGGAATCTGAAGAATGTTTTCCCGGAGCATACCGGGCTGGGGGCAGGCGCATATAATTGCTCCGGTTCCCCGCTTTTTATCATTCACTTTATCAAGCACGGTGAATGCTGCCGTTTCGTCAGCAGAAACAGCAGTGCTTTCTTTGATCTCTATAGGATACAGAATGCCGTTTTCCTCAATAATCAGATCAATTTCACTTTCAATCTCTACGATATCGCCATTTTTCTTCTTTTTCTGTTTGTCTCTGCCTCTGTAATATGAAACGCAGTAATGATAATCTATTCCCCGATTCGCATAAGATTTGAGAATTTCAGAGATGACAAACGTTTCAAAAAATGCTCCGCTCATTGCCCCGTTTGCCAGGGTTTCCGGCGTCAGCCACCTGGTCAGATAAGCAGCCAGTCCCGTGTCACGGAAATACACCTTCGGTGTTTTGATTGCACGCTTCAGTATGCTGGGTGTATATGCTTCCAGCAGATAAATGATTCCGGAAGCTTCCAGAATGGACATCCACGCTTTTACAGTTGTCTGGTCTTTGCTGATCTCATCCGCAATATTGGCATAATTAACCATTTGCCCTGTCCGTGCGGCAACAGCGACCATGAATCTGCGGAAATCATTCAGATCCTGTACAGCTGTCAGTTTACGGACGTCCCGTTCCAGATAGGTTTTGACATAGCTTGAAAAGAAAATTCCCCAATCAACATCCGGATCCTGTAGTTCCGGGTATCCGCCACGATGAATTCTTTCCCAGAGATTTCCGGGTTTTTTGACCGATTGATTGCGTTCACTGATATATGCCATGGTCGGTAAAAACGGTTGATTAAAAGCGTCTCTGTCTATCTCTCTTTGCGATAGAGGCAATAATTCAATAATACCAACGCGGCCAGAAAGAGATTCAGAGGCCTTTTCCATCAGCTCAAGGGGTTGAGAGCCGGAGAGGCAGAACAGGCCTTTCTCTGTTCTTTCATCACAGACAATTTTGATAAACCGAAACAGTTCCGGAGCACGCTGCACTTCATCATAAATCACAGGAGGCTGATTCAGCATCATAAACATATTTGGATTATTGATTGCCTGATTCTCAATAAAAGGATCATCAATCGGCACATATTTTTTATCGGGGAATAGCTCTCTGATCATCCTGGATTTCCCGGTTTGGCGGGCCCCGGTTATCAGAATGCTTTTGAAAGTACTGTTCGAATGGAGTGCGACATCTTCAATTGCTCTATGAATATACTCCATGGCGAAATCCTCCTTATGGCAAATCTGGGATTGAATCCCAGATTTGCCATCATTATAGCAGGAATCCGTACAAAAAGCAACAGGGAACTTTTCCATCACCCAATTGGTCTTGAACGTTTAACGCGCACAATTTTGTCAAATTTTCAAAATTGTGCGCGTTAAATTGCTTTTTTGTAATGCGCGGAACACAAGGTATTGATAGACAGATTATCTGATAACGGCAAAAACAACGTTGCATTGTTATTTTTGCCGAAAATCATTGTAACGGGATGACCGGCGGTCAGAATCTTACAGCAGATTCCGCTGGATTTTCCCGGAGATGGTTTTGGGCAGTTCCTCGCGGAAAACGATCTTCCGGGGATATTTGTAGGGCGCGGTGTGCTGCTTGACATAATTCTGGATTTCCTTCTTCAGCTCCTCCGTACCTTCGGTGCCTTTGGTCAGCACGATGGACGCCTTGACGATCTGGCCGCGAATATCATCCGGCTCCGCCGATACGCCGCATTCCAGCACATAGGGCAGCTCCATGATCACGCTTTCGATCTCGAAGGGCCCGATCCGGTAGCCGGAGGACTTGATGACGTCGTCGATCCGGCTGACGTACCAGAAATACCCGTCCTCATCCCGCCAGGCGGTGTCGCCGGTGTGGTACAGCCCGTCATACCAGGCTTCCCGGGTCTTTTCCTCGTCCAGATAGTATTCCCGGAACAGGCCGCAGGGGGCGGAATCCTTCGTACGGATCACGATTTCGCCCACTTCGCCGTTGGGCACGGGATTGCCCTCCGGGTCGACGATATCCACGTCGTATTGCGGGTTGGCCTTGCCCATGGAGCCGATCCGGGGTACGCTGCCGTACAGATTGCCGATGGTCAGGGTCGTCTCCGTCTGGCCGAAGCCCTCCATGATCTTCAGGCCGGTGGCCTTTTCGAACTGGCGGAACACTTCGGGATTGAGCGCCTCCCCGGCGGTGGTCATATGATGGATGGAGGACAGATCGTAGTTCTCCAGATCGACCTTGATGAACATTCGGAGCATCGTGGGCGGGGCGCAGAACGTGGTAATGTTGTACTTCTTGAACATCGGCAGAATGTCCGCCGCGTCAAATTTGTCAAAGTCGTAGACAAACACTGCGCCTTCGCACAGCCACTGGCCATAGAGCTTGCCCCACAGGGACTTGCCCCAGCCGGTATCGGAGATGGTATAATGCAGCCCGTCCCGCTCGCAGCAGTGCCAGTACTTGGCGGTCACATAGTGCCCCAGGGCGTAGGTATGTTTGTGCTGAGCCATCTTCGGATTGCCGGTCGTGCCGGAGGTGAAGAACATGAGCGCAGGCTCGTTGCCGCAGGAGGCGTCCTCCGGGCGATGGTAGCGGCGGGTGAACAGCGGGTACTCGGCGTCAAAGTCATGCCAGCCCTCCCGGTTTCCGTTCACCATGATGAGGGTCTGGACGGTGGGACAGTTCCTGGCCGCGCGCTCGGCGATCTCGGCGGTATCCCCGTCGGCCGTGCAGATGAGGGCCTTGACGCCGGCAGACTGGAAACGGTATTCGAAATCGTGCTCCTTGAGCTGGTTGGTGGCCGGGATGGCGATCGCGCCCAGCTTGTGCAGCGCCACCATGGAGAACCAGAACTGGTAGTGCCGCTTGAGCACCAGCATCACCCGGTCGCCCTTGCGGATCCCCAGGGAGGTGAAGTAATTGGCGCACTGATTGGAGGCGTCCTTGATGTCCTTGAAGGTGAAACGGCGCTCCTGGTGATTTTTGTCCACATAGAGCATGGCCAGCTTGTCCGGATATTCCCGGGCGATTCCGTCCACGATGTCAAAGCCGAAGTTGAAGGTCTCCGCGTTGGGGAAGGAGATGGCGGTGAGCCGGCCCTGGGCGTCTTCCTTCGCGTCGATGAATTTGGAGGCGACCAGGTGGGACGCGTCCCGTGCCGGCTTCGGCGCCTCGACGACTTCCTCCGCGGGCTTCGGCGCCTCCCCCGGCAGGATGATGGCCACAAACACGCAATCCTTCCCGTCCACGGCGATCATGCCGTGGGGGAGGGAGGAGTTGTAATAGATGCTGTCGCCCTCCTGCAGGATCTCGGTATGGTCGCCGACCTGCACCTTCAGATGGCCGGAAACGATGATATCGAACTCCTGCCCCTGGTGGCTGACGAGGTGGATGGGCTCGTTTTGCTGCTTTTCGGAGTATTCATAGCGCACCCAGTAGGGCTCGGCGATCTTGTCCCTGAATTTGGGGGCCAGGTTCGAGATGGCGATGCCTTCCTCCCGGGCGGTGGATTCCCCCTTGCCCCGCCGGGTGACGGTGTAGGAGGACAGATAGGCGTTGTGGCCCTCCAGCAGCTCGGTCAGCTCCATGTTAAAGGCCTGAGCTGATTTGTAGATAAAGGTGAAGGGCATGTCCGTCCGCCCGGCCTCATACATCCGGTATTCGTCGGGGGATACTTCGGTTTTTTCCGCCATGTCCTCCGGGGTCCACCCGAGGATTTCCCGCATTTCCCGCAGGCGGGAAGCGATTGCGCCAAGCTGATTGAGATCGTTCTGGGTGTTCATGGGAAGGCTCCTTTCCGAAAAAAATGACCCGTCTCTGCTTTGAGACGGGTCTTCATGACTCGCGGTACCACTCAAATTGCGTGGGGATTCCACGCCGCTCCAGGCACTGACATGCCCTGTGCATTCACGCAGCATTCACGGGAGACGCCTACGGGGGATGACCCTTTCGGATCTCCGGCTCAGAAGTGATGGGATGAAGCTTCAGCCCGCCGGTTCACACCATTCCCGGCTCTCTGCGGGGCCTCCCGCTGTTCCGTCTTCGTCACAGCCTTTCGTATGAAATTGTTGGGATTCTATCACAGGAAAACCGGTCTGTCAAGTATGGAATCATGTTTTTTGCCTGTTTTTTTCGTCCGATCGCGGCGGGAAGAAGGGTCGGAAAACCGCCGGAGGGCTCCCGCACGCTTGACTTTTTTGCGGAATCTGGATAGACTGTATGTAAAAGAGGCCGTTTTTTGCGTTTTTGTGAACTGAACAGAGGGGGTGATCCGATGGATGAACTGTTTGGAAGACATTTTATCTCCCTGATTCTGATTTTCCTGTTCTCTGTCTGGCTTGGTTCACAGCGATCCACGCGGGATAAGGAGCTCAGCTATTTCTGGCTGACGGTGATCAGCTGTTTCCTGCTGGTGATGGAGGACTGGCTGGAAAGTCAGGCCTCTCTGGATCCGTCCCTGCGATTCTGGCGAACCTTTCTGTCCGTGGCCGGCTATGTGCTCCGGTCTACGGCGACGGTGGGGCTGGTGCTGGTGGTCTGCGAGCCGGGGAGCAGAACCCGGGCCATCTGGATTCCCTGGGTGATAAACCTGCTGGTGAGCGCGACGGCGTTTTTTTCCGATATCGCGTTTGGATTTGATGAGAATTATACATTTTACCGCGGCCCGCTGGGATATGTGGCGTTTATTGTCCCCCTGTTTTATCTGATCCTGATCCTGTGGCTGACCTTCCGGCGCTACGGGGCGGACAGCCGGAGAAAGGACTGGCTGCTCCTGATTTCCTGCGCGGTTTTCTGCCTGCTGTCGGCCGTTCTGGACGCGACGCGCGGCGGTGTCCGGCTGCACGAGGCGATCATGATCAGCCTGATCTTCTTCTACGTGTTTCTCCGTTCCTATGATGTCCGGCGGGATTCGCTGACCCGGCTTCTGAACCGGCAATCGTTCTATGAGGATTCCAGAGCGCTGCGGAAAAGTATCCGCGCTTCCGTTTCCCTGGACATGAACGGGCTCAAGACAATTAACGATACCCAGGGGCATCAGGCGGGCGACAGAGCGCTGAGAACCATCGGGGAATGTCTGCGGGATGTGACGAATCAGCAGGTGCGGGCGTACCGGATCGGCGGCGATGAGTTCGTGCTCCTGATTTTCCGGGAGGATGAGGCGGCTGACCGGGAGATGATGGAGGAGATTCAGCGCCGCGTGGCCAAGGCGGGATACAGCATTGCCTGCGGATATGCCATGAGGCAGGAGGGCGATGATCCGGACAGCCTGGTTCGCCGGTCGGACATGAAGATGTTCGAACAGAAGGCGCAGTATTATCAGGAGAAAAAGCATGACCGGCGCCATCGGTCAACGGATGGGAACACGCACTATTCCGGCGATCGGAAAAAAGCCCTGGAGGATTCGCCGCAGCCTCTGGCCGTGTACGAGTTCAGCGATCACCGGGTGAACACCCTGGTGGTGTCGGACGGGTTCTGCCGGTTGTTTGGCTATCCGGATCGGGAGCAGGCCGTCTATGTGCTGGATCATGACCGGTACAAGGATATCCACGCGGACGATCGGGAACGGGTATCCGGCGAATTTCTGCGCTTTTCCGAGGGAAACGAGCTGGACGTCGTCTATCGGACCCAGGCGGGAATGGCGGCCAATTATCGCGTGATTCATGCCCGCGGCATCCACGAGCACACGTCCACCGGTGCGCGGATCGCCCATGTCTGGTATATGGATGAAGGCGTCTATGTCCGGGGACAGGAAGAATCCGGAACGCCGATCAATCAGGCGCTGAACAGAGCCCTGCATGAGGAAAGCATCCTGCACGCGACCCGGTTCGACACGCTGACCGGCCTGCCCAATCTGACCTGGTTTTTCGAGCTGTACGAGGCCGGGAAAGCCCGGATCCTCGGCGAGGGGAAACAGGCCTGTCTCCTTTACATGGATCTGAACGGCATGAAGATGTTCAATAACAAATTCGGCTTCGCCGAGGGCGATCAGCTGCTGAAAGCTTTCGCGGAGGCGCTGGTCAGGATCTTTGGAAAGGAAAACTGCTGCCACGTGACCGCGGGCCGCTTTGCCGCCGGCACGACGGAGCAGGAGGCGGAGGGCCAGCTTCAGCGGCTGTTTGCGGACGCGCGGGAAATGAACGGCGGCAGAACGCTGCCGGTCCGCGTGGGAATCTATTCTACCGGCATTGAGAACGTCCCGGTCAGTTCGGCTTATGACAGAGCCCAGATGGCCTGCAACGCAGCGCGCGCCTCCGAGGTCTCGACCTTCAAGCATTATGACCTGGAGCTGCGGAACGCCGCGCGGAATCATCAGTATCTGCTGGAAAACATCGACAGGGCGGTGGCGGAGCGATGGATCCAGGTTTATTATCAGCCGATCGTCCGCTCGGCGGATGAAACCGTCTGCGACGAGGAAGCGCTGGCCCGGTGGGTGGATCCGGTGCAGGGCTTCCTGTCTCCGGCCGCCTTTGTTCCGCTGCTGGAGAAGGCCGGGCTGATCTATAAGCTGGATCTGTGCGTGCTGGAGCAGGTGCTGGAGAAAATCCAAATCCGGAAAGCCGCCGGGCTGGACACGGTGCCCCAGTCCATCAACCTGTCCAGATCGGATTTTGAAGCCTGCGATATCGTGGAGGAAATCCGGAAGCGGGTGGACGAAGCGGGCGTCGGCCGGGATCTGATTACCATCGAGATCACGGAAAGCATCATCGGCAGCGATTTTGACTTCATGAAGGAGCGGATCGCCCGGTTCCAGGAGCTGGGGTTCGCCGTCTGGATGGATGACTTCGGCAGCGGATATTCATCCCTGGATGTGCTCCGGGATATTCAGTTTGACCTGATCAAGTTCGACATGAGCTTTATGCGCAAGATTGACGAGGGGGAGAAGGGAAAGATCATCCTGACCGAGCTGATGAAGATGGCCGCGTCCCTTCAGGTGGAAACAATCTGTGAAGGCGTGGAGACGGAGGAGCATGTCCGGTTCCTGCAGCGGATCGGCTGCACCAAGCAGCAGGGGTATTTCTTTGGAAAGCCGGCCCTCTGGAATGGGGAAGAAAACCAATCTGAAGTTTAGTCCCCAGCGGCCTCGACGGTCAGGTTCTTTTCCGATACCCATCCGCGCTGGCCGTTTCCTTCCACGAGGAAGAAATCCTTGCTTTGCTGAACGATGGCGACCTTCGTCCCGATTTTCCAGTCGGCGATGCCCCGGCCTTTCGCGGAGGCCGTGGCCCGAATCTTCACGGTGGCGGTGCCCCGGGTTTTCCCGTTCACGGAGATGAGGCCCGTCCGGAATTCCCCTTCGCCGGCGGCGAGCAGATCCACGCTCTTCCTGCTGACAAAGCCCCAGGTGTTCCGGTAGAAAATGTAGACGCTGTCTTTGTCCACGCTGAGGACGGGCAGCAGCGCGCCTTCCGGAATGGCTTTGAAACCGGAAAGCTTATTCCCGTCCCCGTCGGTGAAGGAGGCGCCGCCCTTTTTTGTGACGATGGCGAGGGAGGGTCCGTCGGAAAAGACATCCTGACCGCCTTCCCGGGAAAGCACGGTCCAGCGCAGATCCTTCGTCAGCACCGTCCGGGGGTCTTCCTCGCCGCGGCGGACGACGCATTGCAGCGTTCCCGTCTGCTCCAGGCGCGGCAGCGGCCGGGCGGGATCGTCGGCGCCTTCCGCTTCATCCGCCAGGGTCAGCCAGGGGCGGCGAATCAGCCGCATGCCGCGTTTGGCGCAATAGCTCAGATCCATCCAGTAGGTCATGCCGCCGTATTCCTGCGTTTCAAAGAAATAACGCAGCCCCGGGATTTCCTCGAGGGACTGGATGGCCGTAAAGGTGCCGTCCTCGTCCTGTAAATAGATCGCACCGTTTTTCAGCCGTTCCCACGTCGCGCCGGGGGCGGAATCCACGATGTGGACTTTCGCGCCGTCCTCGCTGAGCCCGTCCGCCAGGGCGATATGCCCGATCACGATGCTGAAGCTGAAAAGATCACCGCGCCGCAGGCCGATGGCCAGCTCTTTTTCGGTTTCGATCAGTTCCGGCTCGGTCAGGAAGCCAAACTGCTCCCCCGCCAGGGTCAGCAGGCGCTCGTTGTCCGTGCCCCGCTCTTCGATATAACATTTGGTATATTGGGTGCCCAACGTGTCCGGCATGACGGCGGCCCCGCTGTGGCCGAGGCGCTGCAGGGCGTGGCTCAGGGCGAAGATCGCGCAGCCCGCCTTCTGCAGGGAGCGCTTATGCTTGGCGGAGTAGACCTTGTCCTTCCACCAGCCGTCCTTCTGGCTGTAAACGATGTCCGCTCCCGCCTGTTCCGGCAGGGCGCCGGAAACCGGGATGGTGATCTCCGCGGTTTCCGTGTCCTTCTTGCCATAGGAAACGGTCACCTTCAGCAGATGGGCCTTTTCCGTCCGGGGGCGGAAGCTGGCGGTGAAATGGGTGTCCGCCTCGCCGGAGAAGACGACGCCGTCCTCCGTCTCCAGCGTATAGGCCACGCTTTGCGCGCCTTCCCGGCCGGGCGTGACCACGACGTCCACATATTCGCCGACCTTCGGATCCGCGGGGGTAAAGGCGATGGCGGGTTCCGCCAGCGCGGCCGCGGAGAAAAGCAGGCAGCCCATGATCCCCAGGATCAGCAGCAGTCGTTTCATCAGCATTTCCTCATACGCTCCGCAGCGCCTGATCCAGATCGGCGATCAGGTCGCCCACGCTTTCCAGGCCGACGCTCAGGCGCACCAGATCCGGCGAGACGCCGGCGGCGCGCAGTTCCTCGTCGTTCATCTGGCGGTGCGTGGCGCTGGCGGGATGCAGGCAACAGGTGCGGGCGTCCGCCACGTGGGTTTCGATGGCGGCGATCTTCAGGGCTTTCATGAAGGCTTCCGCCGCCTTCCGCCCGCCGCGTACACCGAAGGAAACCACGCCGCAGGAGCCGTTGGGCAGGTATTTCCGGGCCCGGTCGTAATACGGGTCTCCCGGCAGCCCGCAGTATCTGACCCAGGCGACCTGCTCATGCCCCTGCAGGAATTCGGCCACGGCCTGCGCGTTTTCGCAGTGCCGCTGCATGCGCACCGGAAGGCTTTCCAGCCCCAGATTCAGCAGGAAAGCGCTCTGGGGGCTCTGGACGGATCCGAAATCGCGCATCAGCTGGGCGGTTGCTTTGGTAATGAAGGCACCGCCCAGGCCGAACCGCTCCGTGTAGATGATCCCGTGATAGCTTTCATCCGGCGTGGTGAGGCCGGGGAATTTGTCCGGCTCCCGGGTCCAGTCGAAGCGCCCGCTGTCCACGATGCAGCCGCCCACGGCGGAGCCGTGCCCGTCCATGTATTTGGTCGTGGAATGGGTCACGATATCCGCGCCCCACTCAAAGGGGCGGCAGTTGATGGGCGTGGCGAAGGTGTTGTCCACAATCAGCGGGACGCCGTGGGCGTGAGCCGCCCGGGCGAACATCTCGATATCCAGCACGCACAGCGCGGGGTTGGCGATGGTTTCGCCGAAGACGGCCTTCGTGTTGGGCTGGAAAGCGGCGTTCAGCGCCTCTTCCGTGCAGTCCGGGGGAACGAACGTGAAGGAAATTCCCATTTTTTTCATCGTGACCGCGAAGAGGTTATAAGTCCCGCCGTAGATCGCGGAACTGGCGACCACATGGTCGCCGGCGTTGGCGATGTTGAAAACCGCGTAGAAGTTGGCGGCCTGGCCGGAGGAGGTCAGCATGGCGGCGGAGCCGCCTTCCAGGGAGCAGATTTTGGCCGCCACCAGATCGCAGGTGGGATTCTGCAGCCGGGAATAGAAGTATCCGGAAGCCTCCAGGTCGAACAGCTTGCCCATGTCCTCGCTGGTGTCGTATTTGAAGGTGGTGGACTGAATGATGGGGATCTGCCTCGGTTCGCCGTTCCCCGGGATATAACCAGCCTGAATGCAACGTGTTTCGATACCGGTCATGACGATCATCCTTTCCGACATTACTGCGTTCCGGGGGAGATTGTACCATATTGTTCCGGAGGTTTCAACCGTGGAAAAAACAATCCCGGCCTTGAAAAACAAGCGCCTGTGTGGTATCCTATTTAGATAGAAACTGTTCCGGGGGAACGATGGGGACGAAAGGGAGTGGTCGGGATGCATAAAACCATGAACCTGAAGGGGTTTGTGCTGATCCTGGGGATCATGCTGGCGGTTTTTCTGGTGGCGCATCTGGTGCTGCGGGGGAACATGAACGCCACGGCGGAGAAGGAGAATACCCTTCGGGTCGCGCTGACGCGCCTGCAGGAGGAAAACAAGGATCTGGACAATCAGCTCAGGGTGGTGGGCACGGACGGCTATATCGTCTCCAGTGCCATGCAGAACTATGATTACGTCCGGCAGAACGCCATTCGCTTCGTCTTTACGAATCCGGACGCGCTGGACGCCTACTCTGAAGAGGAAATGCGGATCTATCTGGACGAGACGGGCGACCAGTGAAAAGGAGGCGTCCCCTGTGAAAGCAGCTGTCATCGGCATCGGGTCCAATTCAGTCCGCGTCCTGCTGGCTGACGTGGGGGAGGAAACCTTTTCGCGCCTGTGGCGGGACCGGGAGGCGCCGCGCCTGTTCGCGGGGCTGGATGAGCGGGGGAACCTCAGCCGGGAGAGTATGGAGCGCACGGTAAAAGCCGTGGGCCGGATGACGGAGGAGGCCAGGGCCCGGGGCGCGGAGCGCGTTCACATTTTTGCCACCAGCGCGGCGCGGGATGCCGCCAACGGTCAGGCATTTATGGCCGCGGTGGAGGAGGCGGCCGGCGTGAGGCTGGAGATCATCAGCGGGGAGGAAGAGGCGGTCCTGAGCTATCTTGGCGCTTCCTGCGCGGTCGGGCGCTTCGATCATTGCGGCGTCGTGGATATCGGCGGCGGCAGCACGGAGCTGATTTCCGGCACGGAGTGGGAGATCGACTGCGCCTTTTCCTGCCAGATGGGCGCCGTGCGGCTGTTCCGGCAGTGGGCGATCAACGGGCACGAAGACATGAAGGTCGTGGAGGCCGCCGCCACCTCCATCCTCAACGACAATCTGCGGCAGCATCCGGAGTTCGCGCTTCCGGAAATCTGGGTGGGCACGGGAGGCACCTTTACCTCTCTGGCCTCCGTTGCCCGGCAGGTTCCCTGGACGGATCGGAGCAACATGCACGGGACAAGGCTTTCCGAGGCGGAGATTCGCGGCATCGGGGAGCGGCTGGCGGATATGCCCCTGGAGGAGCGGCTGGCGATGCCCAGCCTGCAGCCGGGGCGGGCGGATATCGTGGTGCACGGCATCTGTATTCTGCTGGCGGTGATGAACCGCCTGGGGATTGAGCGAATCATGGTCAGTGAATGGGGAAATCTGGACGGGTACTTCCGCTGGGAGTATTACTGCAAAAAGGAAAAGGATGACGCCGTCCGGACGGAAAGATAAGGAGACAGTCAATGCTGGAGATGAAAAACATCTCTTTCCAGGTGGACGCGGAAGGGCTTGGAAAGGAGATCATCCGGGACGTGAGTCTGACCGTGCCGGATCGGAAACTGATGGTTATTACCGGGCCGAACGGGGGCGGAAAAAGTACCCTGGCCAAACTGATCGCCGGGATCGAAAAGCCCACGGGCGGTCAGATTTTTTGGAACGGCCGGGATGTGACGGAAACGGGCCCGACGGACCGGGCGCGGATGGGCATCGCCTACGCGTTCCAGCAGCCCGTGCGGTTCAAGGGGATCCGGGTGCTGGATCTGATCCGGATCGCGGCGGGGAAGACGCTGTCCGTCTCCGACGCCTGTGAATATCTGTCCGCGGTGGGCCTGTGCGCCCGGGACTATATGGAGCGGGAAGTGAACGCCAGCCTCAGCGGCGGGGAACTGAAGCGGATCGAGATCGCCACGGTGCTGGCCAGGAACGCGTCGTTGTCCGTTTTTGACGAGCCGGAGGCGGGCATTGATCTCTGGAGCTTCCGGAATTTGATCGACGTCTTCCGGCGGATGCGGGAGCGCATGGAGGACAGCTCCATCCTGATCATTTCCCACCAGGAGCGAATCCTGAATATCGCGGACGAGATTGTGGTGCTGCGGGACGGCCGCGTGGAAAAGCGGGGCACCCACAGCGAACTGTATCCCGGCCTGATGGCGGACAGCGCCTCGGAGGCCTGCGAGTGTGAGGGCTGGATCCGGGCCATGGGGAAGGGGGAAAACGCCTGATGCTGAAGCTGGATGAGATTCAGAAGCGGCTGCTGCGGGAAGTGGCCGATCTGCATGATGTGCCGGAAGGCGCGTATAATATCCGCTCGAACAGCGCTTCCGCCGGGCGGAAATCCACCGCCAATATCGAGATCGTCCCCAAGGAGTCGGTCAGCGGTCTGGAGATCCGGATCAAACCGGGCACGAAGCATGAGAGCGTTCATATCCCCGTGGTGATGACCCAGAGCGGGCTGAAGGAAGTGGTCTATAACGATTTCTACATCGGCGAGGATGCGGACGTGGTGATCGTGGCGGGCTGCGGGATTGATAACTGCGGCAATCAGGATTCGCAGCATGACGGCATCCACTCCTTCTATGTGGGGCGGAACGCCCACGTGAAGTATGTGGAAAAGCATTACGGCTCCGGGGACGGCGCCGGAAAGCGCATTTTGAATCCCGAAACCCGGGTGTACCTGGAGGAAGGCAGCTCCGCGGAAATGGAAATGGTCCAGATCAAGGGTGTGGATGACACGGTTCGCACCACCACGGCGGAGCTGGCGGCCGGCGCGCGGCTGGTCGTGCGGGAGCGGCTGATGACCCACGGGGATCAGCAGGCGACCAGCGTCTATGTGGTGAACCTGAACGGGGAGGGCGCCAGCGCGGATGTGGTGAACCGCTCGGTGGCCCGGGATCATTCCTTCCAGAAGTTTGACGCGAAGATCGTGGGCAACGCGCCCTGCCAGGGGCACACGGAATGTGATTCCATCATCATGGATCAGGGGCGGATCCTGGCGTCTCCGGGGCTGGAGGCGAACCATGTGGACGCGGCCCTGGTGCATGAAGCCGCGATCGGAAAGATCGCCGGGGAGCAGCTTGTCAAGCTGATGACCCTGGGGCTGACCGAGGCTGAGGCGGAGGAGCAGATTATCAACGGATTCCTGCAGTGATGTTCAATCTGTGCAGTAAGCCGCCGTGGGGTATTTGCTAGACGCAGGCCTTGAGAACGCCGGTTCTTAGCGATAAACGAGACGTATGTCGAAGTTTGAGCTTAGAACCGCTGCGTTCGAACGGAAGCGAGAGGGCCGGAACCTGCCGCCGCCAGTGGCGGAAGCAGGCAGGTGGAGGGCCCAATGAGCAAAGGCTTGTGACGAACGTCAGTGAAGTCAGAAGC
>Ga0310690_10005960_pt1 | contig 16254 bp, 28 predicted proteins | sample AusTroGonzalo_MG_2_FD_207661 | JGI IMG/M metagenome (GOLD analysis project Ga0310690, IMG submission 207661) | Bovine rumen microbial communities from tropical cattle in Woodstock, Queensland, Australia - Gonzalo_04 (v2) (version 2) | ecosystem: Host-associated > Mammals > Digestive system >... | reverse complement strand
GATGAACCTTGAAGACTGGTACAATGAAACCGAGCGGCCCGAGGAACGCGAGCTGAAGCGCAAGCTCCAGCATCAGGCGATCCGGGAGCTGATCGGAGAAATTCTACTTGTCATCCTGGGCATCGTTATCCTCCTGTTTTTCGTTTACGCGACGCCGCCGTCGTGGAGCGCGATAAACGACCTGGACGAAGAGGAAATTGCGCGGCGGCTGCATATCTATGGCGAGCCTGTCGAGTTTAGCATGAGATACTTCAACCACAAGACGGAGGCTGGGAAGTGAGCGAGGCGGCGAGCGAGATTTTCGGCGCGCGGGAGCGTCCGTACGACATGCGCTGGGGAACGCCGGAGCAGGTCAAGGATCAGTTCGGGATCAGCGTCGCCGTGCTGAAGTCCGCGTGGAAGCGCGGCTGGGTGCGCGCGCGCCAGGGGAACTGGGAGAGCGACGACAAGCGGACGCAGACGGTTTTCTGCTTCGAGGACATCCACGGATTCATGGAACGCGTCATGCACCAGGTGACGGAAGATTACGCAAAGAAATGGTGGACGGACGAGACGGTGGCAGCGCTTTCGGACAAGAAACCGGACGGGCCGTACCTTCGCGCGCGGATCGGCGCGCCCAGGAGCGAGCCGCCGACGCCAAGGGCCAAGCGGCCCGCCGTGCGCAAGGACGGCTATGCGCCGCTGTCGAGGAAAGGCTAGAACAGGAGACAGGCATGGATCAGGTAATACATGTGAAGGTACCGGAAGGATGGTACGAGGGACTGCGTACCCTGGCGAACGGCGCCGAGGGCACGATAAACCAGCAGACGCGGCTTGCGATCCGCGAGCGGCTGGAACGCAAAGGACTTCTGGCGGAACGCCAGGACGGACGCCAGACGGAGCTGGCGAATCAGGAGAAGAAAGTCAGGTGAAGAAATGACAGTGATGACTAATCTAGTGGTTGCGCTGATGATCGTGACCAACGGAATGGAATCGGTAAAGGCGCGAGTAGTAAACGATTCGCCGCCGGAAAACGAGTGGATTGTGAGTGTTTGCGGGCCGGTCGAGACGCTTTACAGGAAAACATGCACAACGAATTTCATCTATTCGGCAGACATTAACGTGGAATTGCTAAGTGCCTATTGTCACGTGCTGGGATGCAACAAGAGAAAGCAGTTTACGGTAAAGGATATTTTTGGCTGCCCTGTTGAATCATTCTTTGTGCGGTGGGATAAGCCGATATTCTGCAAAGAGCATGAGAAAGGCAAGGTGGAGAAATGAGCAAATACCTTGTTGAATACGGTGCGCTTCAAGCGGACGCCAAGCGCCTGATTGAGTGCGACACATCCGCGAATCCAGCCGTGAAAATCACGGAGGATTTCGCCAGAGAGATCGCGGCTGCCCTTAATAGCCACGAGCCTGGAGCTTCACTCGATTACCGCCCGACGGACGCTGCCCTCAATGAGATCGAAAAGATCGCCAAACGTATGATAGACAGCAGTATGCAAGGCGGAGGTTGCATACTGGCAATGGTTGACGATTACAGGAAGATCAACGCGGCCCGCAAACGCATGTTGTCGAATTCAAATGAAAGCGAGGTGAAGGGATGAGCGAGAAGAAAATCATGGGCTTGTCCGACTTTGAAAAGTTGACGGGCTATTATTTAACGAATGCGTTCGCTAACATAGATGAACGCATTAGAGTCAAAAATGAGTTGGTGGTTATCGGCTATTGTGACGCGCCGGCGAGCAAGGGGCATCACCTTGCCAAGCGCGAAGGATTGCTGAAGCATTCCGTGAATGTGACGCAACGGCTGGTCGAGCTGACAAAGGCGTTTAACGTACGCTGGCCGCGCTACGAGTCGCCGTATATCGTTGGGTTGCTGCATGACCTCGTGAAGTGCCGGTGCTACCGCGCCGTAGAGGGCATGTATATGACGTGGGAGTATGTGCAGCCAGAGTATCACGGGCATGGGGCATGCTCCGTTGCGATCGCGGCGGAGCTGGGAATCCAGCTGATGCGCGAGGAGATCGCGGCGATCATGTTCCACATGGGGCCGTGGGGAGTCGGCAAGGAGTATTCCGAAGGCGAGTTCCGGGCGGCGATGAAGGCTTTCGCGCCGCAGATCATCGCCACGCACACGGCTGACTGGTATGCATGCAAGGTGGATGAAAGCGAGTGGGGAAATGAGCGAGAATGAGACGATGGCGGACATCCGCAGAGAGGCGGAAGGAATGTTCCGCGAGCTTTGCATAAAGCATGTGGACGACTTGGGACACATGCAAGCCATGCAGCAGTTCAACCGTATCTTTGATCGCATCGAGGCGGCGACGAAGCGGGAGCGCGAGAAGTTGTCATCGTGCTATGTCCGCTCGACGAATGAAGCGGCAAGGATCATCGGGCGTTCTGGCGCGGTCAATGCGGCGAAGATGTACAAGGCCTTGGTCACCATCCGCGAGAAGTGTGTCATATACAACAATGCCCTTGCTGAAGAGATTGATGCCATTTGCGGAAATGCAATCTCTGCGCCACCGAGGAACTGCGACGTCTATGACAACCCGTACGATGCGGCGGACGCATGGCCAGAAAACGAGCTGTGTGCCGGGCGCAGGTTTAATAACAAATCCTGCGACGGATGCGGGTACAGCCCGGCAAGGTGCGTGTCGAGATGGCTCTACGAAGCAGCGAAAGGCGAGGTGGGGAAATGACAGAAGGTATGATGACCGCAGTCGGGACACAGATGTTGTTTGTGTTCTCGGTCGCCTTTGCCGTTGGGCTACTCCTGGGCGCAGGACATAAGGAAGACAAAATAGTTGAACGGTTGAAAAAGGCAGACGCCGAGGGCAAGTCTCTAAAGGATGCGCTTAAGGAACTGACCCAGGACGACGAAGACGAAAGCGAGGTGGCCAATGGATAAAGAACTTGTGCAGGAAGCAAGGAATGAAGCGCAACGGTGCCGCGCCGACTACATGAACTGCGTTTTGTGTGGCAATAAGGCAATGACATGTTGCTACGACACGCAGAATTGTTTGACAAGCTGGCAGACAGTCTCGAGGAAGGCGAGGTGAAGTCATGAACGAGACGCTTGACGACATCGTGGCGTGGATCCGTGAGATAGCACAGAGCTATAAGCAATCTACTGCTTATGACAAGGTGACTATCGAAGGACTTAAAGTTTGCTTTGCGCTCGAGAAGATCGCCGACAGCATCGAAGCGGCGACGCGCGAGAACCGTTTCCACTACCGCACATACGAAGAGGCAGTTTGTGACTTCATAAACCAGGTGCACGGCATTGTGAAGTTCGACGCGAACGACGAGTTTGCCCGCTGGCTTTTTAACAAGAAAGTCGGGGTGGTGAAATGATAATACCTCTTGGAATGATACGCGCGACCAGACGAGACGGCTATGGGCGTCCGGTGGACTTCCTCATAAATCCGCTTCAAGTCGTGGGTATAATAGGCCATACCGACCGCACGATTGTTTTTCTTAGCGATGGGCGGACTATTGACGTTTGCGAATCCGCCGACACGCTTGAAAAGGCGTGGTGCAATATCATGAAGAACGCCGTTGAAGAACCAGGGCTGGAGGATCTGTCATGAAGCCGGTAAAAGCGATCGACCTTGTGTTTAGGGCGCAGCCGATGATTGCGACGTTGCGCCAGATCATCAGTCAGAACTGCGACGAAAGCAAGATGCGCGTGTTCATCGACGACATCGACAACTGGCTCGATGGAGCCAGGACGCTCATGCAGAGAAAGGACGGTGCGAAATGATGGCATCAGCAGATGGCGACATGCACATCGAAGACTTCTCCCATTGCGACTACTGCCACAACCGCGAGGAGTGCTACGACGAGACCATGGTCGTTGACTTGTGCACCTCGTTCGACAAGGACGAAGTCGCATACGCCGCCCTTTTGCGGAAGATCAACGAGAACAACGAAAAGAATCTTACGCCGGGGACAATCTGTGCGGGTAGCCTAAGACCTCCGAGGATTGTCCCCGGCGCAATCGCAGCGCAGAACAGGAGGCTGAAGCGTAGCGAGTGCGCCGTCCTGCACCTCGGACTGAAGAGCCACTGGTACAGGATGATCGACTCCGGCATGAAGAAGGTCGAGTTCCGCGAGGCGACGCCGTACTGGCAAACACGCATCGCGAACTGGGCAAGGCGCATGCACGAAGGAAAGACGCCGGTACTGGAGTTCCAGAACGGCTACGGCCGCTTCTCTCCGCGCATGTGGTTCATCGCCGGTCGCGGCGAGGGCGTGATATTCACATTCAGCGGCGCCGACGTGCCCGTGCAACACAAAGAGCTTGGCGAGTTCCAGAAGGCACGGTACACGCTTTTTATCGGCGATCGCGTGAGACTTGTGGACGAAGGCGAGGTGGATGGATGAACATCAGGCTGACATACCACACGGCGAGCGGCAAGAAGGTCGAAAAGGACTTCAGCGATCCCATGGAGATCATCGGTTATATTTACCGCTGCTGGGCTTCGACGCGGAACGCGGCCAGCACACGAGAGATACGGGAGAGGCTTGACGCGAAGCAAGTTGAATTGCTCGGGGAGGATGAGGATGGGCAATAATAAAATACCACTCAGGGACGCACCGACAAAGCCGGTCGAGCTATCCGGCTATTGGGGCGAGCATGGACACTCCACCATCGTCGTCAAATGCCCCTGGTGCGGACATCGGACACGGGCTTTTATTTGGAGTCTGTCTGGAAGTGGCAAGCGATGCGAGAACCCGGACTGCCGCGCACTTCTGACTCCCACGGTCGCGTTTCTTGACCGCCAGGCCGAAAAGCTTTCGCAACAGGTAAAAACGCCTAACGCCATTGGGCGATCAACACAAGGAGAAAAAAGATGAAAAAGAAGAAAAAGTCCGAGCGCGGCTCGGACGATAATGCCACAGGACATGGCGCGAAGGCGCTCGGACGGACGCGGATCGAAGCCGCTGCGCATCAGCTCAGGCCGGCGCCGTGGAATCCACGCCCGGAGATAACGAGCGATAGCGTCGCCGACATCACGGCGAGCGTCCGCGAGATAGGGCTTATCCAGCCGCTTGTCGTGATAAAGGATCCCGACAAGAAACCGGTAAGGGGCGTGGAATTCTACCTCGTCGTCGCCGGGCACCGGCGCTTCAGGGCTTGCGTGGACGCGGGGCTTTCGCCGATCCCGTGCGACGTGATCGACTGCGACGTGACGACGGCGAAGCGTGTCACGATGATCGAAAACCTTCAGCGCAAGGACGTCGATCCGCTCATGGAGGCCGACCTGATCGCCGGACTCATCGAGGGCGGCATGACACAGGCCGAGATTGCGGCCGAGACTGGGCGCGGAGAGAAATGGGTAGCGAGACGCGCGAACCTGCGCAAGCTGTCGAAGTCGTGGCGCAAGCGTGTCGCGGACGGCGAGCAGTTCACCGTCGACTGCCTGGAACACGTCGCGGCGTATCCGGAGGAGATTCAGGAAAGGCTGAAGGATGCGAAGGGGTACAGCTACTACTACGGCGGCACTCCCGAGACGATAACATGGCAGCAGATCAGCAGCCGATTCAGGAACGCGAGCCGAGACCTGAAGAGCGCCGCGTTCAACACCGCAGATTGTCTCGTCTGCCTGAACAACACAGGATGCTGCCCCGACCTCTTCGACCAGGACGGCGGAAAGAACGCAAAGCTCGGGCGGTGCCTGTGCGACAGGTGCTGGCGCGACAAGCAGGAGGCGCACGTCTCGGAGACAGTCTCCAAGGCGGAGAAGAATGGCGTTAAGATCGTCAGGAAGAAACCAAAATGGGGATATTCCGCCACCGACCACAAGACGAAGACAAACACGACACTGTATGTCTACAAGGACGGCGACCAGATGGTCGCAAAATGGTACGAGCCTCCGGCGATCGGGGAGAAGAAAGCGAAGTCCAAGGAGGAGAAGCGGGAGGAACGCGAGGCGAAGAGGCGTGAAAACCTGCTCCAGACCGCGAGGGACGAGGCCTGCGAAAAGTTCACCGATTGGGTCGACGAACATGCGAAAGACGGCGACTGGCCAAAGTGGTTCGTCGATGCCGCAGTAGCGGACATGGTTCAGGAGATAAGCGACTACGGGGCAGGCGACCTTGAAGCCGCTGTCGATGCGTTTGTGGCGAACACGGGCTTCACGGCATCCGATGCAGAGGCCGACAAGTTGTACAAGGAGTGTCTTGCGCAATGCGCCGAGGCGAAAGCGGCCGAGGCGAAGGCGGCCGACACCACGGACAGCGAAGTTCCCGACGAGGCGGAGTTGTAGATGAGGAAGGCCCGGCCATGTGCGAAGTGTCCGAAGCGCGACGGGTTCGGCGTGTGCGTCATCCTCGGAAAGTGGATGTCGTCGCTGCATCCGTCGTGCGCCTACGGGCGCAAGCTGATGAACAACGCGTACATGGCCGGGTATATGCGCGAGCACTACAAGCCAAGGAAGGAGCGCAAGAAATGATTGAGAAGATATTTCCGGTCGCGCTGATCGTCCTGGACGTCGCTGCGGCTGTCGTGTACGCCGCTTGCGGCGACTGGCGGAGGTTCATCTACTGGTTGGCGGCGGCGACGCTGACGGCCACGGTTACGTTCTAGGATGGATGCCGATGGAGGAACGGGAAAAGATCGTTCGAGGCTACCTTCAGAAGCACATCCGGGAGAAGCCATCGTTGCAGACGGACGCCGCGCGCGCCCACTTCCGGGAGTTCTGGACGTGGCTAAAGGGCCATCTGCCGCACCTGACGACGGGCTACGCCGTCCAGCTTGTGCGATTGGAGGTCGAAGAGTATGCGCCGCCGGTGCCCTTCTCTGCCCGGACGTTCGTGCTGAGCGGCGATCCGCCGCCGGTGCGGCGCGAGCCGAAGGTGCGCGTCGAGAGGCACAGGGAAGACCCGAGGCAAAGGAGGCTGCTGTGATAAAGCGTGTGTGGCTGACGATATCGGGAGGGTGCGTTTACCGGCTCTACGAGCGCGGGAACGGCGTCCTCGGGCAGATTACGCGGCAGGAGCGCGGAGAGGCGGAGGCGCCCTTCTCCGAGGTCCTGCCGCTGTCCGCGCTGGCGGACAAGATCGACTGGATCGCCAGCCACAGCGTGGAAATGGAGGGAGAGGAAGCCGCAAGGGAAGCAATGCAATGATCGTATTGTCCGAAATGGTAAAGGACATCATCTTCGGGGAGGATTTCTCCGACCGCGAAAAGGTGCTCCTGCTGAAAAAGCTCATTGTGCCGGAGCTTAAGGTGGACGTTTACACGGAACGTCTCGCGAAGCTATGCGATGCTGACAAGGAACGGGCAAAGGAGCGGGCCGAACGGCGCCGCGAACAGAACCGTCAAGCGCAGCAGCGATACCGCGAGAGCCACGTGGAAGATGCGTCCGAGCCTGTAAGCAAAGTAAGCGACAGTAAGCAAGCGTCAGCAGGAGTAAGCAAGAGTAAGCAATGTAAGCACCTTACCGATACCGATACCGATACCGTTACCGAAGATAATACAATCAAAGATATTAACCGACCCGACACCGACGCGTGTGCGCGCTCGCGCACGCGCGGGGGAACAGGCAAAAAATGTGTCTGTCCGTCCTGGACGATGGACGACGGGCGGCTGATGAGCGGCGAGTTCCCCACCACGACGATCCTGCGATCGGCGCTGGGGCGCGGCTGCTGGCGTGCGGCGATCGACCAGCTCGGCGAGGCGACGGTGCTGGGCGAGTTCGGCGTGTTCCGAGCCGAGATTAACGCGGGCGAGGCGGTCGAAAATCCGGCGGCGGCCTTCACGGCGCGGCTGAAGAAGCTGGGCTTCCAGGCGGGCCGCCGGAAACAGGGGTTTTCGGGAGTTGACGGGAGTGTCCAGAGATGAAGCGGAAGAAACTAGGCTTGACGCTCATGGAAGAGCATTTCTGCCAGCTCGTCGCGCTGGGCAAGAACGCGCGCGAGGCATATTCCGAGGCATTCTCGATCGCGATCACGGACGAGCGCCGCAAGCATTCGATCGACAATCGCGCGAGCAGGCTTCAGAAGCGGGCCGACATCATCAGCCGGATCGCGGAGGCGGCTGGCGAGAACAAGCGCAAGAACCGCGAAATGTGGGAGAGCCGAAGCGAAGAGATCGCGGAAGGAATATTCGACGCGATTTCAAAGGCCATGCGCTCGGTGACGAAAGAAGGAAAGCCCGCCATACTTGACAGGGACACGCTGAAAGGAATCGAGGTGCTGGCGAAGTTGAAAGGCTTGAACGCGCCAGAGGAAACCATATTGACGCCAGGCCATACGGAGAAATTCGAGCCGCGAGGTGTCGAGGCAATGAGCGACGCCGACCTGAAGGCTATCATCGAACAGGAACAGACAATCGACGTCGAGGCGGAGGAAGTCAGGCAATGATCGGAGCGAGGGAAGCGAGGATCGAACTGCTGCGCAGGGCCGCGCAAGGCAACCTGCTGGCGTTCCTGCAATACTGCTGGTGGATGCCGTCGCCGCTTCACATCGGGCGGCACACGCGCGAGCTTTGCGCACGTCTGACAAGGGCTGTCGTGGACTTCCGGCATGGGAAAGACACGTATCTCATCGTGACCCTGCCCTTCCGCCACGGGAAGAGCGACCTCGTTTCGCGCGCCCTTCCGGCCTTTTTCATCGGAATGTGCGCGGACATGCAGCCGAACGTCATCATGAGCGGGTACGGCTCGTCGCTCGTCAAGGGCTTTTCAGCGAATGTACAGGCGATCGTCGAGAGCGAGGCGTATAAGCGCGTGTTTCCAGGCATTAGGATTGATCCGGACAAGAACGCAACAGACGAATGGAAGATCAAGGACTCCGTTTCGAGCGTGTACGCGCAGGGCCTCGGAGGATCCATCACCGGCAAGGGCGGCAACCTGATCATCATCGACGACTACTGCAAGAACGCCGAAGAGGCGGAGAGCCAGACCACGCGCGACAAGACATGGGAATCGTTCAAGACCGACCTCTGCACGCGAACGAACGCACCGGCTCACATCATCATCGTTTGCGCTACGAGATGGCATGTGGACGATCTCGTCGGTCGAATCTACGGGGAGATGGCGAAGAACCCCGACTATCCGCGGTACGAATCGCTCGTCTATCCGGCGCACAAGGAAGGTCCGGACGGATGGGACACGCTCTTCCCCGAGCATTACAAGGCGTCGTGGTATGCGATGCAGCGATCGCAGCTGGGGCCCTACCAGGCGGCCGCCCTTCTCGACTGCGATCCGCGCCGGGCCGGCAAGACCGTGTTCAGGCGCGAATGGCTCGAATACTACACGGGCGAGATCGACTGGCGGCAGATGCGCATCATGATATTCGTTGACGGCGCGAAGTCGAAGAAGAAGACGAGCGACTACACCTGCATCGAAGTCTGGGGACGGAACCGAGACGGCCGGTACTACCTGCTGGACGGCGTGCACGCGCGGCTTAACCTGGCCGAGAAGATCGCCGAGCTGTTCCGTCTCGTCGGACGCTATGGCGGCGCCCGCAAGGTGGACTGCGTATGGTGGGAGCAGGTCGGGCCGATGAGCGACGTGGAAGCGCTGCACATGGAGATGAACAGGCGGCTCTACCACTTCACCGTCCGCGAACTACGCCACAACACGAACAAGGACTTCCGCATCATGCGGCTCGTGGTGCCGTTCGCCAAGCGGGAGATAGTGTTGCCCTTGCGCATGGTGCGGACGCGGATCGTCGAGCCAGGGGACGGACGCCCGCCGGAAGCGCAGATTTACGATTTCGTCCAGGAGCTTGTCGAGGACGAACTTATGCTCTACACGGGCGACCAGACCTCGATCGAACACGACGACATCATCGACTGCATGGCCGACCTGACCGACGAAGAGGTGCTGCGTTACTTCACGCCGCCCGAGGATGGCGCGCCGAACGGCATGCTTACGGAGAAGGCCGGCCGCAAAGAGGCTTCCACAAGGCTTTTTGCGCGCTGACGAAAACGTGTCAAGCACAAAATAGGCCATTTTAATTTTTTTTTCAAAGGCCGTATTTTCTCATTGCGCTTATTGCGTTCCTTTCGCACCTTTTAAGTTTTCGGGCTCTGGAGAAATTTCTTGAAGCTTGAAAACGTGGTTTATAATCTCGCACGTACGCAGAGCACAGCGAAAGGAGATGCACGAAATGGGAAGTTCAAAAAGCAAGACGTCGTCCAGAACGCCACAGGGCGTGGTATCGCAACAGAACGCGAGCGCGGCCACGACTCCGACGGTCGCACCTGCGGTGACGACACCGGTCGCGGACGTCGTGACGCCAGCCGTGGCACGTGACATTTCGGCGGACACCGAGGCCGCCCAGCAGAACCAGAAGCTCGCGAGGAGCCGCCTGTCGGGAATACGCTCCACGTGGTCCACGTTCGGCGGCTCGTCCTCCAAGCTCGGATCGTGAGGCGACGATGGACTTCTCGCTCATCGCCAAGCACTGCCGCCACGTCGAAGGCAAGCTCTTCGACGTGTTCGATAAGCGCAAGCAGCTTCTCCTGGACGTGGCGCGCGAGTTCTATCCGGCTGCGATTCCGGGACTCTCGAAGGGCGTGGACGAAATGGCCGACGGCTACGTCCACGACGACGACCACCGGATGCTGACGACCGTGCCGATGGACTGCATGAAGCGCGGCGCCGCCGGATTTCATGGCAACCTGACGAGCCCAACGACGCCGTGGTTCCGGTTCAAGCTGCCGGACTTCATGGTGCCGAACGGCGAGACCACGCACGAACAGCGCAAGCTGCTCGACGACATCACCCAGGCGACTCGCTGGACGTTCAGCCGGTCGAACGCCTACCCGATGCTCAACAGGCTCTACAAGCAGCTGCTGACGTTCGGATTCGGCTGCATGGTCGTAGTGGCTGACAAGACGCGCATCGCCCGCGTGACCACGCTGCGGATCGGAACCTACGCGCTGGGCGTGGGCGACGACGGACAGGTGGACAAGTGCGTGCGCCGATTCGCGTGGACGGCCGCGCAGATCCTCGCCAACTTCGGACGAGAACTCGTACCGAAGTACATCATCGACGCCGAGAAGGATCCCGTCAAGCGCTTCGAGGTGTGCAACCTGATTGAGCCGAACGCGACGGGCGACGACAGGAAGCATGATCCGATCGCCCGCGAGCTTGCAATGTCTTCAGATGTCGTTTACCGGTCGCTGTTCTGGCTCAAGGGCGGAACGGGACATAAGAACGACGGCTTTCTCCGCGCGATCGGCTTCAGCGTCAAGCCCATCGTCGCGCCGCGCATGGAATGCGAGGACGGCGACGTTTACGGACTTGGGCCCGGGATCGACGCGCTCGATCTGGCGCGCGGCTGCCAGAGCTTCAAGTACGACGAGTTGAACATCGTCGGTCGTCAGTCGGAGCCGCCGGTCGTGGCGACCGACGAGCTGAAGGACGAAGGCCTGCGCCTCTATCGCGGCGCCGTCAACTACGCCCGCTTCGGCGAGCAGCGGGCCGCCGCAGTCGCTCCCGTCTTTCCGAATCCACCCGGGCCGGAAGGCGCGAGGGAGGAACGGGCTGACGCCGCGCAGGAGATTTCGCGTCTCTTCTTCAACGACGCCTTCAGCGTCATCGACGCCGTGCGCAGGGGCGAGACGGGCCGCATGACGGCAACCGAGGTCGAGGCGCACGTCCGCGAGGCCATGCAGCGTCTGGCGCCGGTCGCTACGCTGTTCGACACGGAACTGCTCGATCCGCTCGTCTCGATCATGGCGAAGTACACGGTTGCGGCCATGCCGCAGCCGCTCACGCCAGACGAGAGCAGCCAGCTACGCGACGTGGACGTGGAATACGTGTCAGCGATCCACCTTGCTCAAAAGCAGAGCACGATTGCCGGAATCCAGCAGGTGTTCGACGTGGCTGCGGCCATGAACAAGGGCGGCAAGCCCAACGCGCTCTATCGCGTGGACGAGGACAAAATGGTCGTCAAGCTGGCGGAACTGATCGGATGCCCTGAATCGTGCCTGAAGAGCGACGAGGAAGTGGCGGCGGCGAAACAAGCCCAGCAAAAGGCCATGGCCGAGCAGGAGCAGATCGCCAAGACACAGGTCGCCGTCGATGCCGCCAAGAACCTTGGCAGCATACCTCTCGACAAGGACCACGCGGGCAGCGTACTCGCTGCGGCCATGCAGAACGGAGGCGCGGCGTGAGGAAGCAGCCCTTCGCCAATGTTTCCGTCGCGGAGAAGAAGGCCGAGCGCGCCCGCGCCGCGCGCCGCTTCTCCGACCTCCGCGCGTCGCTGACGAGGCTCGTCAAGAACGACGACTTCCGCGCGTGGTTCAGGTACATCGACTGGGAACTTTGCGGAGAGGATTTCGGATCGGGAACGCTCGACGAGTTTACGCAAGGCAAGCGGGCGACGATCGGATTCCTGAAGGATTCGATCGCCCTGGCCGAGGGAGGTCCGGAGTTCCTTGGCGAACTTGCGAAAAAGCACTTTGCCGCTGTTGCGGATGCACGCATCCGGGCGCAGCATGACAACAACGAAAACGGAGAATAAGCAATGGGAGATCAAACCACCACGCCGCCCGCTAGCGGCGAGCAGACCACCACGCCGCCGGCCACGACTACGCCGCCGGCCACGACTACGCCGCCGGCCACAACCACGCCGCCGGCGACCACGACTACGCCGCCCGCTGGCGAAGAGACGGCCATTCCGGTTGCAGCTGGCGAGCAGACCACCACGCCACCGGCTACGACTACGCCGCCCGCGACCACCACGCCGCCCACGACCACCACGCCGCCGGCGGAGATAAACGTCGAGGACTACGCGCAAGGCGTGACGATCGACGCGGAGATCGCGAAGAACGTCGAAGTTGACCAGGGCGCCATGAACGCAGTCGCTCCGATCCTGAAGGATGCGGGCGTTTCCGTCGAGATGGCCAGCAAGCTCGTCAACGCGCTTGCCCGGTACCAGATCGAACAGTTCAAGGAACGCCAGCAGCAGCGCTTCGCCGACAACAAGGCGATGCGCGACGCCGCCGTGCAGAAGTACAGCAAGACCGACTTCGAGCAGATAAACGCGGGCATCGACGCGGCCTTCAAGAAGGACGGCGTGATGAACTACGTCATCCGCCATTCCGAGATCGGCAACGATCCCGAGTTCCTGGAGCTGATGAAGTGGTACGGCCAGCACCATCCGACGAACATGCAGCCGGACGCCAGCGGCGCCGTCAGCGGCACCACTGGCCAGAGCGCCGGATTCAGCGGCATCGCCCAGGCGTGGAACTAACGACAATTTGCCGTCGGGTTCGCGGGTGCGACACAAGGCGGCGGACGGTCCTGGACGTACCAGGAGGAAAAAAAGAAGGAAACGAAAAAAATGCAGGTAAACGGAACAAGAGTCCTGACCTACGCTGATTTCGTGAAGGGCCTCGACCCCAAGGGCAATTTCGCCCACAGGATCGTCGAGCTCGTCTCGAAGAAGGTAGACATCCTGGACGACATGACGGTGATCGAGGCCAACGACGGCTCCGCGCTCCAGACCACGGTCCGCACGGAAACGCCGAAGCCGGTGTGGACCACCTACTACGGCGGCATCCCGTCGAACAAGGGCAGCAAGGCCAAGATCAAGGTCGGATCCGGAAGGATGGGCACGAAGATCACGGTTGACAAGGCCCTCTACGACGAATCCAAGGACAAGGACGCCGTGCTCGAGGACGAGATTCGAGCGAACATCACGGGCATGAAGAACGAGCTCGCCAGCGCGCTCGTCTATGGCCGCATCTCCGACAACCCGCTCGGGATCAACGGTCTCTTCAAGCACTACAGCGAGTACGGCAGCGAGTCGGCGGACGACACGGAGTCGGCCCACTACGTCTTCAACGCGCTCGGCCTCACCGGTAACACGACGAACAAGACGAAGCTCGGCTCCATCGCGATCGTCGGCTGGTCGCCGAACACGATCACAGCGTTCCACCCCGAGGGCCACGGCACGGGCGGCATCGAGAAGAGCGACAAGCGCGTCGTGGACATCGCCGATCCGGACAAGGGCGGCGACGCGACGTACGAGGCGTACCTCCAGTACCTCTACTGGAAGCTCGGCCTCGCGGTGCGCGACTACCGCTACGGCGGCCGTATCTGCAACATCCAGCGCGACCTGATGCTTACCAAGGGCTACGAGGGCAGCTACGTCGAGCTGATCGACCGCATGTCGATGCGTGTCCTGGATGACGACGTGAAGCAGGCGTTCTACATGGACAAGTTGATGTGGGAGAAGGTCTGCACGCTCTACTCGCGCCTCACCCGCGCGAACGCGTTCTCGTTCCATCAGGTCGAGGGACGCAAGGAGAAGCGCCTCTTCGGTATTCCGGTGCGCATCATGGACCCGATGAAGGTGAACGAGGCCGAAGTGCCCGCGTTCTCCGCCTAATCCAAGGAGGAAAAGACAATGCACGACAAGACTCTGTTTTTCTTCGACCGCAAGCCCCTCGCCGCCGCGAACAACACGGAGATCACTTCAAAGCTGATCGACATGCGCTTCAACGGCGACGACGTGGACGGGCGGCTGTTCATCAACGCGCAGCTCGGCGCGGCTCCCGCCTCCGGCGTCGTCCGCTTCAAGCTACTCACCTCGTACGACGGCACCACCTGGGTTGACTTGATCACGGTCAACAACTCGGGCGCGACGCTGTACAAGGGACGTCTTCCGCGCGGCATCCGCCGCTATTTGAAGGCGGAGGCGAAGGTGACGACCGAGCTGGGCGCGGCGACCACCGTGTTCGCGGAGATCACCGACGCGATCGAGAACGGCCTGGACATGAACCTTGTCCAGAAGTCCGACGCCACCGACCAGGCGGCCGCCGGCGATGCCGTCCGCGCCGTGGTCGAGGCGTAATATCCACCACCCGCTCCGTCGTCCGTTCGTCTGTTCTCCGTACGGACGGCGGAGCAACTTTCCGAAAGAAGGATACCGACATGAAGATTATCTGCAAATCCGACACGCAGGTCCTGGGCTATGGAATCGTGTCGAAGGGCGAGACGATCGAATGGCCAGACGGACGCCCCTTCCCGCCGCATGTGCTCGGCAATTTCAAGACGGCCGAGGGCGAAGCGCTCTGCAACCCCTCTCCCGCCAAGGCTGGCGACAAGCCCGCCGACGGCAACGGCGACAAGCCCGCCGACGGCAACGGCGACAAGCCCGCCGACGGCAACGGCGACAAGCCCGCCGACGGCGAGAAGCAGACCGACGGCAACGGCGAACCCGGCAACGGCGAACCGCGCCAGCCCACGCTCGAGGAAGTGGCTGCCGAACAGAAGCGCGCCGAGAAGATCGCGCTTGAAGAGCTTGTGAAGAAGACGGCCGCGCTCGGCAAGCAGAAGCTGACCGCCGCGCTCGACGCTTCCGGCGTCCCCTACAAGGGCAACGCCTCCTGCGCAGAGCTCGCGAAGGCGCTCCTGCGTTCTCAGGGCCAGGAAGTCTGACGGAGGCGCAACTATGGCGAAGACGGTCAAGTTCGGGATCGACGCGGCACACTCCCGCCTATGGATCGACGAGGGCAAGCTGTTCCTCGGAACATCCGCCAAGATCGACCTTATCGACTGGGAGGTTGACGACGACGGCTACACGCCGGTCGTCACCGTGTTCCTTCCCGGCTCGCCCGTCCCGCTCGCGCAGTCGGCCTACGACGACGGCGCGCTGACGCTCGACCTCACCGGCGAGGAACTGCGCAAGGCTTTCCATGGAGAGCCGGCGCGCCATCAGTTCGTGGCCTACCTCAACCAGAAGCTGCCCGGCGGCACATGGAAGCCGGACGTGGAAGCCGTCGGCAGCATCTTCATCGAGTGGTCGCCCCAGGCCTTCGACTCCGAGGCCGGGACGGTCGCGACGATGAAGGGCCCGCCCGGACAGGACGGGCAGGACGGCAAGAGCGCCTATCAGCTGGCCGTGGAGAACGGCTACACGGGGACGCTCCAGGAGTGGCTTGCGTCCATGCAGGTCGGCAGGGCGCTCGAGGGCAAGACGTTCGAGTTCTCGACCGCCAACGCCCGCAAGATGGCCGACGGCCTGAAGATGATATTCGAGGCTTTGGGAGGATCTGTTACATGAGGAAGATTGTGTTTATATTCGCGCTTGCCGCTGCCGCCGTTTCAACCGCATTCGCCGCCAGCGTTTCGACGGCGAAGTTCGGCGACATCGGCATGGACGACAACGTGGTGACGAACGTCACGTTCGATGGATTACTGACTGAACATCAGGACATCAGCGGCAAGGCCGACACGACGAACGTTTACACGAAGGCCGAGACAGACGCAAGGATCGTAAACATCGTCACGAACG
>Ga0310690_10005959_pt1 | contig 16256 bp, 6 predicted proteins | sample AusTroGonzalo_MG_2_FD_207661 | JGI IMG/M metagenome (GOLD analysis project Ga0310690, IMG submission 207661) | Bovine rumen microbial communities from tropical cattle in Woodstock, Queensland, Australia - Gonzalo_04 (v2) (version 2) | ecosystem: Host-associated > Mammals > Digestive system >... | reverse complement strand
TCTTGCGGCAAGTCTATTGAATACGAGACCCTTTCCAGCAAGCGACCCGAGTTTCGGTCTGTTTATGAATTGAGGGAGGCGTACCCCGACAGTGCCTTGCTGCTTTTCAACCGCGTTGCCGACACCCTCGACGAGGCTGCGCTGCAACGACGTTCGGCTTTCATGTTCAATGAATATCAGGTGCTTAAGGCTGAGGTTTACTCCAAGAATCATGACGATGCAGAAAACGACAGCCTGTTGGTGTCGGCATGTGATTTCTATGAATCGCTGTTGCCCAATCAGCGCACCATGAACCGAAACAAAGCCTTGACCTATCAGTATGCGCGTGCGTGCTATTATAAGGCGGTGGCTGAGGAACATAAAGAACCAACTTACCTACAGGCATTTCCCGACTATCTCAAGGCACTATGGATTGTGGATGGACTGGGGAACAAGCGACATTTCTTTGTTTGGGGAAGGAAAAAGGCCGAATATGAGCATTCTACAGGTTTGATTTACGACCGTATCGCTCGGTTTTTCTACAATCACGACATGTTGGAACATGCCCTTGAGTGTTTGGAATTGTCTAATGAGAGCTTTTCTTCGGAAGGCAGTTTGGAGGGCATAGCGTCCAACTTGAATTTGATGGGTGATGTCATGCTGGCTCAGGAAAAACGGGAAGATGCCGTGGTCTTTTACCGTCAAGCGGACAGTGTTTATGGTTTGTTGGGTAGGGAAGATGCATATATGAATTTCAACGGATTGCTCCATCGTTCCATCACGTTGGTGACTATGGGTAGGAGTGATGAGTCCAAAGTTTTGCTTTTGCAAGCGTTGGAGAATACTAATCGGCCTTGGATGGCTCGCCGATTGCATTTCGCTTTGGGTTATGTCTATAATGACCTCCAACAGTATGATTCTGCGATGTTCCATTATGAGCAGAGTTATCCTTTGCTGCCTCGCCAAACGCTCAAGTCGTATGCCAACATTGTCAAGTTGGCGCAACGGCTAGGGGAGACCGAGAAGGCGGTATATTATGGAGGGCTGCTTGCTGATTTTAGTGTTCAGCATATACGCAGAATTCAGTACAACAATTACCTTATAACACTTTTCGAGAACTATAAGAGGGATAGTAAGGAAGTGCGTCACAAGGATTTGATGTTTTTTGTGCTGTTTGTGGTTGTTGTACTATTCTTGTTTAACGTTATCGATGTAGTTCTCATCCAATATCGCAAAAGGAGGCATCAGCGTGAAATTGAGCGGCACGAAAGGATTAAGGAGTCGCTGGAAAACGAAATCGAAACCACGCGAAGGACGGCACGCCGCAAAGAAGAGGAGGTTAAGGCATTGGAAAGCAAGTTGCAAAAAACCATCAATAATCCTGATTTCCAGCACCAGCCTTTTGCAAAGAAGCTGGAAACGCTCTGTGAAATGCCCATTTGCAAGCGAGTCTGCATGGTGAAGGATGCCAACGTGAAGGCGGGTTCGGCATACCCTGAATTGGTGTTGTCGGAAAAACAAATGAGTAGTCTTGTCGATGCGGTGGATGCGGTTTTCCCGAAATTCTCCGTCAAGATTATGGAGAAGTATCCGCGCATGAAAAGGTCGGATGTGATTTATTGTTGCATGTACATTTTGGGCGTTACCGAGGTGCAAGCTGCTGCGCTGACGGGCAAGACTTACCAAGCCGTTTGGACCCGTTCAGTGAAATTGCATGAAATCTTTAATTACAAGTCGAATTTGCAGGTGTTTTTGCATGGCTTTCTTAAAAATTGGTAATCAGTGTGTTATCGGTATTTTAATGGGTTCAATCAAATTTTGATTGGTGTACTTGATTTTATTTTATTATTTTTACAAATTTCTGTAAATAAGATAGATAAGACTTTTTCCTTTGATTGTGTTTGATTTGAATTTTTGTCCACAATTTTTTGTGTTCGGTTTGGCGCTTTATTTTTGCGCCTTGTTTTCAAAACTCATACCCGTGAAATTTATAATGAAAAATGTGGACCTAGGTCAGATGATTCAAGATGAAATGCACCGTCAGGGGCGCTCAGTTGGTTGGCTGGCCAAGGAAATCTATTGCGAAAAGTCCAATGTGTATAAGATGTTCAAGCGGCGGTCCATCGATGTGGTGCGGCTGATGAAAATCTCCGAGGTGCTTAACCATAACTTTCTGAGAGATTGTTTCGATGAGGTGGATGGTGAGTTGGAGATTAAATGAGTTTTCTCGCGTTTAAAATTTCCGTTTTTTCGTTTTTTCTATCGAAAAAATCCTTACCTTTGCGCATTGTTAGCGAAGGCTTATGGAAATCTTGGATTTGTACGATAAAGAACTGAAAATCACTGGGAAAACCATCGAGCGCGGGCAACATGTTCCGTATGGCTATTTGATTCCCATTGTGGCCGTGTTCATTTATAACGATGAAAAGCAATTCCTCATCCAGAAGGTGGCGCCCTCGAAGGGCAATTATTACGCTTCGACGGCGGGTCATGTGCAAGCGGGCGAAATCGACTTCTCGAAAGCCATGCTGCGTGAGTTGCAGGAGGAAATCGGGCTGAATGCGACAAAGAGTGAGCTCAAGTTGGTGAAAATCAGGAGGTATGAGTATAAGTTCACTTTCCTATATATTTTGAAGCGCAATTTGTCCATTGAAGAGCTGCAGTTGCAGCATGAGGAAGTGGAGTCTGTGAAGTGGATGGACCTAAGAGAGATAGAGGCGTTGTGCAAGCAGGGGCTGTTCAATAGGACGCATTATGAGTTGCTTCGCGACTGCGTGGGAAGCGACTTTTTTAAAGATGAGGCGTAAGATTTGAAATTTTTTTCTTGCTGACTAAGGGTAAAACCGAAGTTAGTAGTCATATAGTTGTCTAGACAACAAAAAAACGCGTTTACTATGCATTTAAATGCGCAACTTATGCTTAGCAAATTTGCCGCCGCCGTGCCCTTTGGCATAGGTGGTATTCCTGTTTTTGCGGCATTGCCTCTCGCGTCTCGCGTCCCGCAGTCCCGCGTCTTTAGCTTTGACAACAATCAATCAATTCACTTAATTATTAACCAATTCAATTCATTATGAAAAAGAAAGTATTTTCTTTGATGATGACGCTTTTGCTTGCCTTTGTGGGCGTGGCGAAGGCGGATGTAGTTGAGATTGGCGATGGAACTGGTACTACGTACTATTTCCCCATCGACAATTACTTTAACTACTCATGTACGGAGCAGATTTATCTTGCTTCGGAGATAGGGACTGCTGGCACCATCAATGCCATCAGTTTCTATTACAACTACGGCACGGCCTACACGGCCAACAACGTGACAATGTACATGAAGCATGTGTCGCGTTCGGCGTTTGCCTCCACTAGCGATTGTGAGGCTCTCGCTTCGGGTGACATCGTGTGGACTGGTGCTATTGCTCCGACTGCCGCTGGGTGGTATACTTTCACCCTCGACACGCCGTTTGAGTACAATGGCACGGACAACCTGCTGGTTGCCTTCTTCGATGGCACTAGTGGTTATCCGGGAACGAGCTACACCTGGCGTCAGACCACGTCGCCTAACTCGGCCTACATGGCTCTGCGCTACTACAGCGACAGCTCCACCCCCGATCCGTACAACCTGAGTTCGTACAGCGGCAGCAAGACGTGGTACACCTATCGTGGCAACATCCAGATCGACATCACTCCTGGTGGTGGCGCTGGCGGTGGCGAACCTGCCACGTTGCTGGTGCACGATGGCACTGCCACCAACGGCAATGTTCCTGTGTACGGTTTCTATGCCGACGCTTATCTGAAGTGCGAAATGGTGTATCCCGCCGCTGAGCTGAGCGACATGAACGGTGGTACCATCAATGCCATCACGTTCTACGCCACTACTCCGGCTACTGAGGCATGGACTAGCACCTGGCAAGTCTTCGTGAGCGAAGTGGCCGATGCTACCATCAGCAGCTTCTACGGTCCTGGCACCGTTGTCTATGAAGGTACTCTCGATGGCACTGGAACTGAAATGACCATCAATTTCACTACTCCTTACCAGTACAACGGTGGTAACCTGTTAGTCGGTGTGTATAACATTGCTACTGGTAACTACAAGTCCGTTACTTGGGCTGGTGAGACTGTTACTGGCGCTTCGGTGCAAGGCTACGACTACAGCAGCCTGAGCGGCATTACTGCTGCACAGCGCAACTTCCTTCCCAAGACCAACTTCGACTACATCACCGCTGGTGGTGGCCAAGGTGGCGGTACTCAGAACGTCATCTTCGCCCTCCAGGACGGTGTTGAGGTGGAGACCGTTCAAGTTGGTCCTCGCCCGAGCGGCGCTTGGATGGAACCCTTCACGTTCCAACTGCGCAACGACGGTCCTGCCACGATCTTGAACCTCATCGACTTCACTCCTACAGATTACTTCACTGTTGTGGGTCCCGAACTTCCTGTTGAAATGGACCAAAACGAAGAAATCGACATTCAGTTGACCACTGGCACCAGCACCGACACGCTGTGGCAGATGGTGGCCATCTACGGTGAAGGCCGCACGGCCCGCGTGTGGGACATCAAGGCTGAGCCTTACACTCCCGGTACTCCCGACGTTTGGGAGCTGGCTTGCACACAAGCTACTTCATTCCCCTTCGTTGAAGTGCCTGCTACGGCTCACCACGTCACGTTGTACGACAACTATACGCTGCCCTTCCCTGAAATTCCGGAAGGCTACGATGCCGTTTACAAACTCGTGTTTGCCAACGACGTGAATTTGGACGCCGAAGTCACTTCTGGTGCCGACGGCAAGGTGGCTCTCTACACTGAGGACTTCTACGGTGAAGGCGGCCCCATGGCTACCAACAGCTACAATGGTCCTACTGCTGGCGCTGGCGGTGCTGGCGGCGGTGCTCCTTTCGAGGCCCAGATTGGTGAAGGTACCAGCACGAGTGGATACTTCCCCTTCTACACCTTGTATAATTACAGCATTGCTGAGAACCTCTACCTCGCCACTGAGCTTGTCGAGGCTGGTGTGACCACCGCCCCGATGAACAGCCTCAGCTGGTATGCCACTAACACTACTGGCTATGAGCAACAAGGCATCACCATCTGGATGGCCAATGTGGAAGACGAGGCTTTGACGACCACTTCTCACATTACCACTGGTATGACCAAGGTTTACACTGGTGCCATGACTCCTCTTGTTGGCTGGAACGAGTTCGTCTTCAATGAGGGTAGCTTTGCTTGGGACGGCCACAGCAACGTGCTGATTTATTGCCAACGCAACAACGGCGCTTGGAACAGCACCATTAACTGGCAAGCCACTACTGCCATGCCTTTCACCTGCATGGCTTACCGTTACCAAGACAGCGGTGCATACGATGAAACCGTTGCCAATACGATGTACACCAGCACGACCCGTCCGAACATCATCATGAAGAGCATGGGCCGTACCGATACGCCTGACCCGAATGCTAATCTTGCTACTGGAACTGCTGAAATCAGCTACGGTCCTGTCATCACCGACGCTCCTGTTGCAGCTGGCACCTACTATCTGGTAGCTTCTTCAACGGATCAAGATTTCGAGGTGACAATCAACAGAGTGGCTATGCCTTGCCCGGTGGTTGACGGCTTTAATTTCGGTGTAATTCCTGCTGATGATGCAGCTGACATTGAACCCAATGTCGTTGAACTGAAGTGGAACAACCCGGCCAATGCCACCGAATACCAAGTTGTTTTCGGTAGCACCTACCACCCGGAAGCCAGTCACCCGCAGACCGTCATCTCCGACTGGATGCCTGTGAGCGGTGCAACTGGCAGCTTCTATGTCACCAACTTATGGAACAACACCAACTACTTCTGGCATGTGGTGTTCCGCAACAACGGTGCTTGCGCTGGTGGCGTGAGCAGCCCGGTCTGGGGCTTCACCACTCACCTCAATGCTCCGCACGATCTCGAAGCTGATGACGAGACCATCTTCAATGATGAAACCGTCACCCTTACTTGGAGCTCCGTCGTTGACCGTACTTATCGTCAGTACTTCGTCTATCGCGATGGTGTGAAGATTGGTGAAACCACTATGAACCAAATTGGTGAAACCACCTACACTGATGGTCCTCTGGCCTACAACATGACCGGTTATGTGTACTACGTCACTGCCGTTTATGACGAAGGCGAAAGCGCTCCGTCGAACACCGTGAACGTGAAGGTCTCTGGTTATACCAACAATACTGGTATCAACGGTTATGTTTATGAGCAAGATGGAACTACCGGTATCGCGGGAGCCACCGTCACTTTGACTGGTGCCGACGAATTCGGTGATCCTCACATCTACACTGCCACCACTGACGAAACCGGTTACTACAACAAGTGCGTCTATGCTGGTACCTACACCGATGCTATTGCTTCGAAGGAAGGTTATCAGGCGGTACAGACGAACCATGTATTGCCCTTCAATGCTCCTTACAATGGTCAAGTGAACGATGTGAACTTCGTCATGGACGAGAACTTTGTTCCTGTTTGCCAAGTCATGGCTCAGTACTATCCTGACAGCCTCGATCCTGCTAGCCCGTATGTGAAGGTTTACTGGGGTTGCGGTCTGCCTGGCTTCACAATCACTGAGGACTTCGAAAGCGGTGACTTCAACAGCTTCGATTGGCAAATCGATCCTACTTATCCTTGGACCATTTCCACCACCAACCCGTACGAAGGCACCTACTGCATGAAGAGCGGTGGCGCCGGCGTGGCTAGCGTGGTGAGCAACATGACCGTGACGGTTGATATTTCTTCCGACGGTTTGATGAGCTTCTTCGGCAAGATCTCCAGCGAAAACAACTGGGACTTCGGTTACTTCTATATCGACGGTGTCCAGAAGGGCAGCTACACTGGTGCTGGCAGCTGGACTGAATACAACTTCGACATCACTGCTGGTACTCACACCTTCCAGTGGAGATACACGAAGGACGGTAGCGTGAACAGCAACGAAGACTGCTTCTATGTGGACTATATCTCCTTCTACAAGCAGCCCGAACGTTCCAATGACGATCCCGATAGCCGTCACTTCTCGCACTACAGAGTGTATCGCACCGACTGCTACAACGATGGTCCTTACACCTTGCTTGATGAAGCACAAAACGCTTTTGGCAACACCAGAGTCCTGGGTTGCGAAGTGACTGACACTGTTTTCATCGACACCTACTGGAACGATCCTCAGTTCACGCAACCTGGCGTGTACAAGTGGGGCGTTGGTGTTGTCTATGTTGGCAACCGTGGCGAAGAGATTGAAGGTCCTATCAGCTGGACTGAACCTATCTCCGTTGAACCTGAAATGGCTACTCGTCAGACGGTGACCATCGGTGATGGTACGAGCACGAACTATTATTCTCCGTACAACAGCTTGTGGGGCTACTCGTTCGTCGAGCAGGTTTACACTGCTGCTGAGATTGGTACTCCTGGTGTCATCAATGCTATCAGCTTCAACTTGCGTGAAAGCGATGCTTCTCAAACCAATCAGATTGATGTCTTCATGAAGAACGTTTCGAGAACCAACTTCGCAAGCAACTCTGATTGGGAGTCTGTTACTGCCTCTGACATGGTGTTTAGCGGCACTGTGACATTCAACCCCGGTTGGTCAACCATCGTTCTTGATACTCCGTTCCAATATGACGGTACAAGCAACCTGATGATTGGTATCCACGAGTACACCTCGGGCTATAGCACCCGTTACTTCTACCACTCATCTGTTCCTGGCGGTTTGATTTCGGGTCATAGCGATTCGGTCAATCCCGATCCGTTCAACATGGGTTCATACACTGGTACGATGTACACGCAAAACTACCGTGCCAACATCCAACTCGACATCACGGCTGGTGGTGGCGGCGGTTCTATCGATCCCGGTATTGCTGGTGGCAACGAGCCTGTGCAAGAGCCTCGCGAGAGCGTGATTGTCTGGTCGAACTGCCTCGATAAGGACATGTACCTCGATCATGTTTCTGTCAATGTGTTGCTGAACAGCGCCGACAGTCCGGAAGGTACTTTGGTGAGATTCACCAACTATAACCAAGCTGAGCAACAGAACTATCCTGTCGCTGACGTCACTCTCGATGAGTCGGGTTACTACCTCTGGGATCACTTCCGTAAGGGTGAATACCGCGTTGATGTTGAACTCGATGGCTATGCACCTATCACCGACAGCGTGAGCATCTGGTCCACGACCGACCTCCGTTATGTCTTGACAGAGCTCTTCTACGGTGTTGAAAACATTTACGTCTCCCGTACTGGCTGGGCCATGTGGGAAGACAGCCATAACGTCACTGGCGGTGGCCAAGGCGGCGGTGGCGGCCAAGGTGGCGGCACTGCCTTCACTGAAGACTTTGAGAGCGGCATTCCGGCCGACTGGACGTTGATCGACGCCGACGGCGACGGCAACAACTGGTACGACCTGATTGACAACAACCCGAACAACATTCCTGGCCACAACGGTTCTATCGGCTTTGCCACTTCGGCCAGTTACAACGGTTCCGTCCTGTATCCTGACAACTACCTTGTCACACCTCAAGTGACGCTGGGTGGTAGCTTCAGCTTCTGGGCTTGCGGTCAGGATGCCAGCTGGGCTGCTGAGCACTTCGGCGTGGCCGTCTCGACGAGTGGCAACAGCAATGCTAGCGACTTCACGACCATCCAAGAGTGGACCCTGACGGCCAAGAGCCTCGGTGCTCCGACGAGCGATACTCGTAGTGGTAACCGCGATCAGGGTGCCTGGTATCAGTACACCGTTGACCTGAGCAGCTATGCCGGTCAGACTGGTTATGTGGCTATCCGTCACTTCGGCTGCCACGACATGTTCCGTATCAATGTTGACGATGTCGTCATGGGCGGTGCCAAGAGCGAGGCCAACGATCGTCACTTCGAGTACTACAAGGTCATGTGCACCAGCATCGACGGTGTGCCGATCTTCAACCACAACACTGTGCATCCGTTCTGCCAGCTGTCCTACAACGAGCCTTACAATGCTCCGCTTGTCGAGGGTGAACACTACCTCTGCAAGGTTGCTTGCATGTACACCACTGGCATGGGCGCTTGGAGCGAGCCTGTTGAATGGGTTTATGAACCTTGCGAACATTGGGGTCCTGTTGATGAAGTCAGTGTCAACACTGCCAGCCAAGGTAACCACATTGAGTGGGTGTTCGACCACGGCTACAACCCGTACGATCCGGGTACTGGCGGCGGTGGCGGCGGCCAAGGCGGCCAAACTGCTACGGTCATCCTGACTGCTGGCGACGTTTGGGGCGACGGCTCTGGCTACCAGATGCTGCTCGATGCTGATGCCAATGCTTTTGGCACGACCATTCCTGAGACTGGCGCTTTGAGCTTGAACTGCTCTGGCAACGAGTCCATCTATGCCGAGTTCGAGTACAAGATCCCGACCAACGCTGATGGCAACTGCACGACCCAGAACATGGTCATGAACAACAGCGTGACTATCGAGATTCCTGCTGGCACCTACGACTGGTGCATCACCAACCCGACTCCTGGCGATCGTATTTGGATTGCCTCTGCACAAGGTAACGTGGGTGGCCGTCAGAACGACTACGTCTTCGAGGCTGGCAGCACCTATCAATTCACCGTGACGATGCAAGGCAACAATGACGCTGTCAATGTGACCGTTACTGGTGGCGCCAAGAACAGAGTTTCTCCTCTGGCTAGCGGCGAAGTGAAAGACATCGCTAACGTCGTTCCTGGTGACTATGGCTACATTGTCCGTCCTCTCAATAACACCAGCAACATGGTGGGTCAAAACTTCGTGATGACCAGCGAGACGAGCCTGACCTTCAGCATCACCGACATCACCTACTTCGATGAGCGTATGTACTTCCTCTACAACTTGATGAATGACAGCCGCTTCGATGTGGTTGTTGCCGAAAACGATGGCAACTTCGTTGTGAATGCTAGCAATGCATATGCCAATCTTGACCTTGAAGAAGCTTTCAGCGACTTCAGCAACGAAAATGCTAACCAGTTTGCACAACTGAGTAAGGAAGAGCTTGTCGAGATGACGATGACATACAAGGATAATATGCCTAACGAGTATGTTGTTTCTGTGATGTCAGACATGATTGTCCGTTCACGTGAGAATGATCATTGCGAAGAGGCTCTGCCTTTCTGCACTGAAATGGAAACCTATCAGTATCCTGCTAGCTCGGGTCAACCTTCATCTTATCACGATCCGTTGTCGCAACAAGAGGGAGGGCCTATTGACTTCAGCTGCTTGTCCACACAGCCTAACCAGGCTTGGTATTACTTCCGCATCGATGTTCCTGGACAACTCAATATCCGTATTGAGACCAATCCTTCTCAAGACATCGACTTCTGCTGCTGGGGTCCCTTCGATGACCCGCTTGCACCTTGCCCGAACGGTCTCACGACTGATAAAGTGTCAGATTGCAGCTTCTCAGCAGCTCATGTGGAAAATTGCATGATTCCTGGTACATATTCCAGCCATACGCCTCAAACTGGCGAGTACTACATCCTTGTACTTACCAATTATTCAGCTCAACCTACCGAAGTTACCTTCTGGAGTATGGGTGATGCTACAACAGACTGCAACATCGTCGTCAATACCGACGTCATCGGCTTCTTGATCACGCAAGATGGCGAGTATCTCGCTTTTGCTGGTCCGGACGATCGTGAGTACACTCACGAAGGTGAATTCGGTGAGCACGAGTACTGCGTCCGCCCGATCTATCCTGGTGAAATGACCTTGCCCGACCACAACTATGGTTGGTCAATGGGTTGCCCGGTCTGCCAAGGCGGTCAAGGTGGTGACTTCTGCGAAGCTGGTGCTGCTATCCACGGCGAGCCTCTCAACGGTACCGACCAAGTGAAGATTTGGTGGGGCGAAGAGAATCCTGGCCCAGGCCCGCAAGGTGCCACTTCCTTCACTGAAGACTTCGAAGGTGGCCTGAACGGCTGGAACGTCCTCACCGTCCTCAGCGATGGTGGCTCATGGATCCACAGCAACGACAACCTCGGTGGTTACGACTACACCTCACATGCCCACAGCGGCTCTGGCTTTGCCATGTGCTACTCGTTCGTGGACTATGTTGGTTCCTTCAACACCGACAGTTACATCTATACTCCTCAGAAGTATGACATCGTCAACGGTTCAACGCTGACCTTCTGGGCCGACAATGCCAACGACAGCTATCCTGAGAACTTCTCAGTGTGTGTTGCCACTGCCGACAACCCGACTGCTTCTGACTTCACTCAAGTGTGGAGCGGTGGTGCCAAGGGTGGTGCTGCCAAGGCCAACAACCGTCACGACGCCAACCGTTATGACAACTGGCGTTCACACACCATCGACCTGAGCGCCTATGCTGGTCAGAGCGTGTATATCGCCTTCCACGATGTCAACTACGACATGTATGAGATCTGGATTGACGACGTCGAGCTGACCGCCGGTGCCAAGAACCGCGCTGGTATCGAAAGCTACAATGTGTATCGTTCGACCGAAAACGCCAACTACACCTTAATTGGTAATGTTCCCGCTGTTGCCGGTCAGACCTACTACGAGTACATCGACACCCCGGCCACCGCTGGTTCCTACTACTACCAGGTGACGGCTGTCTATGCTGCATGCGAGTCTGAACCCGCTGCCGCTTACGACACTCCTGCCAACAACTACGTTATGGTTAGCGTTGATAACGTCAACGAAGACGGTAACGAAGTTGCCATCTACCCGAACCCGACGAAGGGCAACGTGACCATCGAAGCCACGGGCATGAACCACATCACTGTGGTGAGCGTCCTCGGTCAGGTGGTTTACGACGCTGAGGTTGATGCCGACCACGTGACCCTGAACATGAACCAGTTCAACGCTGGCATGTACACGGTGCGCGTTTCGACCGCCGAAGGCGTGGCTGTCCGCCGCGTGACGGTGATCAGATAAATGATGTAGGGTTTTGTGGAGACGCAATCATTGCGTCTCTACAGCCCTGACATTTGTCTATACGACCAAAAAATTGGCGATCCCAAAAACTTGGGGTCGCCTTTTTTTTGCACCATTGCGAAAAAACACTATCTTTGCGGCAACTTATAGAATAATCAATACCTTAATTAATATGATCGCAAAAGAATTACTCGACCCGAAAAGTATCGTGGTCGTTGGTGCTTCCGCCGACATCCATAAACCAGGCGGCAAAGTCTTGTTGAACCTCATGAACAGCCCCTTCAAGGGACAAATTTATGCTGTGAACCCTAAAGAAGCTGAAGTTCAGGGTGTTAAATGTTATGCTAAGGTCGATGACCTGCCGCAAGTGGATTGCGCGATTTTGGCCATTGCCGCCAAATATTGCCCTGCAACGGTCGATACGTTGGCCTTGCAGAAAGGCACAAAGGGCTTCATCATCATTTCCGCTGGTTTCGGCGAGGAAAATGAAGAAGGTGCAGCCTATGAGAAACACATTGCCGACACTATCAACAGTGTGGGCGGTTCATTGATTGGCCCCAACTGCACGGGCTTCCTCAATACGAACTATTGTGGCGCTTTCGATGCACCCATCCCGACTCTTGACCCGCATGGTGTGGATTTTATCACGGGTTCAGGTGCCACTGCAGTGTTCATCAAGGAATATGGTATCAGCAATGGCTTGACTTTCAATAGTGTTTGGGCAGTCGGTAACTCGGCTCAGGTGGGTATCGAGGATGTTCTTGAACACCTTGACGAGACCTTTGACCCTGAGAAGAGCAGCCGTGTCATCATGCTGTACATGGAAAAGATTTCCGACCCGCAGAAGATGTTGAAACATGCCCGTTCGCTTATCAACAAGGGCTGCAAGATTGCTGCCATCAAGTCGGGTGGCTCTGCTGCTGGTAGCCGTGCCGCCAGTTCACACACGGGTGCTTTGGCCACTTCGGATGTCGCCGTCGATGCATTGTTCCGCAAGGCGGGTATCGTGCGTTGCCAAAACCGTCAAGAACTGACGACGGTTTGTGCCATCTTCATGCACCCCGAAGTGAAAGGTAAGAACATGGCCGTCATTACCCACGCCGGTGGTCCTGCCGTGATGCTTACTGATGTACTTTCCAACAACGGCATGGATGTGCCGCACATCGAAGGCCCGAAGGCGCAGGAATTGTTGAGCAAACTTTACAACGGCTCTTCTGTTGGCAACCCGATTGACTTCTTGGCTACGGGTACTGCTGAACAGCTCGGCTATATCATTGATGCCGTGGAGAATGACTTCGACGACATCGATTGCATGTGCGTCATCTTTGGTTCGCCTGGCTTGTTCCAGAATTATGAGGTTTATAAGGTTTTGGACGAGAAGATGAAGACCTGCAAGAAGCCTATTTTCCCGATTCTGCCGTCCATCATCAACGTAAAGGACGAAATCGAGGACTTCCTCCGCAACAAGCACCGCATCAACTTCCCCGAGGAGTGTGTGTTCGGCAATGCTCTGTGCAAAGTCTATAACACGCCCAAGCCGCAGCCTGAAAATCCCGAAATGCCCAAGATTGATGTGAAGCGCATCCGTGAGGTCATCGACAGCTGCGAGAATGGCTACATTGATCCCGATAAGATTTACCAACTCCTTGATGCTGCGGGCATTGCGCAAAAGCAAATCCGCGTTGTCGATCAAAAACAACAAGCCGTTGATTTCGCCAACGAAGTGGGTTATCCGCTCGTGATGAAGGTCGTCGGCCCCGTCCACAAGAGCGATGTTGGCGGCGTTACTTTGAATGTGCGCGACATCGAGACCGTTCAGAAGGAATTTGACCGCTTGATGGCCATTAAGGACACCTATGCTGTGGAGATGTATCCTATGCTCGATGGTACGGAGGTCTATATCGGCGCCATCCGCGATCCGAAGTTTGGTCATCAGGTATTCTTCGGTCTGGGCGGCATCTTCATCGAGGTGTTGAAGGACGTGCAGAGCGCTTTGGCACCCGTCAATGTTGCCGAAGCCAAAGACTTGTTGACAAAGTTGCGCGGCTACAAGATTTTGCAAGGTGTTCGTGGCCAACAGCCCGTCAATATTGATGTGTACGCCGAGCAGATTGCCCGCGTCAGCGCTTTAGTGATGGCTGCGCCCGAGATTGCCGAGATGGATTTGAACCCGTTATTGGGCAATCCGAAGAATGTCGTTGCGGTAGATGCACGTATCCGCATTGAGAAATAATAATGGCGTTGTAGAGACGCATTGAATGCGTCTTTTTGCGAGACGCAAGCATTGCGTCTCTACAGGCCAAATTGTATGCATTATGATTACCGAAAAATCCACTTATTACCTCGTTTACGCCGCTTTGGTTGCCGTTACCTTTTTGATAGACAATATCTTATTGAAAAAGACCGACAAGATTTCGCGCGTCATCGGTTATGTCTTAAGCATCATTGTGGATTTGTCCCTTTTCGGCTTTGGCATTTATCTCTATTATGCCAAGGGCGAGGACCAGACGGGGTTTGTGCTCGGTGGCATTTTGTGCGGCATTTGTCTGCTGTGCCTGTTGGGGCGTTATTGGCAGAACAAGGAGGCCGACAAAAGAAGGAGGAGCGAGTGAAACGCTGGGTTGCCATCGTGTTGGCTGTTCTGCTGCCGCAGATGTTGCTGGCACAAGGCGACGGCGTTACTTTTTCCAAAAACGGAGGGTTCTATAAGGAACCCTTTTCGCTTTCTTTGCAGTGTGAAGGAGGCTATCAGATTCGCTACACAACAAATGGTAGCACTCCAATGGTGACTTCAGCATTGTATGAGTCTCCATTGTTTTTGGATGAGCAATTATATTCAAAATCAGATATTTATACGGTACAAACCGCTATTGACGAGTTGTTTTATAAGCCTGAATCGGTGCGGCATTGCATCACGCTTCGGGCGGCTGCTTTCGATGACGAGGGGAATCGGGTTGGACCTGTCGTGACCCAGAGTTATTTCATTCGCTCGTTGGGTTGTGATACACACGGTTTGCCCGTGATGGCCATTTGCGCCGATTCTTTGGATTTGTTTGATTATGAGACAGGGATCCTCGTTCCTGGAGTGCATTTCGACCCGAACGATGTCTATTGGACGGGCAACTACTACGAAAGTGGCAGAGAATGGGAACGCCTCGTCAATGTGGAGTATTATGAGTTTTCTGACAACAAAGGCATCAACCAGCAGGCTGGACTGCGCACGCATGGTGGTACAGCACGACGTGGCTTGCAGAAAGGCATGAAGCTGTATGCGCGCGAGGAATATGGCACCAAACGCTTCAAACACAGGTTCTTTGATGACATTCCGAATGACAGTTTCAAGCACCTTGTCCTCAAACCCTTCATTGACCAATGGTTTGTGTCGGGCATTCAAGACGACATCACGAACCACATGGCACACGGACTTAATTTGGAGTCGTTGGCTTCGCGCCCGATTGTGCTGTTCCTTAATGGCGAGTACTGGGGAGTCTATTACTTTCGCGAAAAGCCTGATGCTCACTATCTTGAGGATCATTTTGACCATCCTGATGGCGAGTTTAACATTATCGGGGATTGGTATGGTCAAGTTGAGGACGGAGATAATGCAGATTTTGTTGCGATGATGCATTGGCTGCAAAATGCCGACCTGACCGAAAATGAAAACTATGAAAAGCTCTGCTCGTGGATTGACATGGACTGCTTCATCGACTACTACTGCCTTGAGATGTTCATTGGCAACAACGACTGGCCAGCCAACAACATGCGCTGTTACCAATGGCGTGACGGACAATGGCGTTGGATTTTCTTCGACGGCGACGATGCTCTATTGAAGTTGGACTTTGACGTGTTTTATAATGCGACTACCACAGACAATCTGGGTTGGCCCACCGACGCACGTTCCACTTTGATGTTTAGAAAACTGCTTGAAAATGAGAATTTTGAGATTCGGTTTTTGAATCGGCTTGAGGAGTTAATGGCTACACAGTTCAGCTATGCTTCCACTAAACCTTTATATGAGGCTGCTGCCAATCTGGTCAGGGATGAGATGACGCAACAGGCGGAGCGATTCAATCGGCCAAGACATTTAGATGATTGGGAAAGCAAGATAGCCACCATCAACGACTTCTTGAAACATCGAGTGGAAAACATGCGCGAGCGACTAGATGAGTTTATCTATGTTAGCGACACTAGTTTGGTATTCAGTGGTTTATATCCCAATCCAACGCAAGGCGATTTCAATTTGATTCTTTGGAGCGACAGCTTTACGATGCGCGATGTCATTGTGTATGACGTGTTGGGTCGGCAAGTGGCTTCCACCAAAGTCGTTTTGATGTCGGGGGAGAATGAGGTGAAAATACCTTGT
>Ga0310690_10005958_pt1 | contig 16258 bp, 6 predicted proteins | sample AusTroGonzalo_MG_2_FD_207661 | JGI IMG/M metagenome (GOLD analysis project Ga0310690, IMG submission 207661) | Bovine rumen microbial communities from tropical cattle in Woodstock, Queensland, Australia - Gonzalo_04 (v2) (version 2) | ecosystem: Host-associated > Mammals > Digestive system >... | reverse complement strand
ATAGTAATCACTAGGCTGGTTATACTCGTTGTCGTCAGTCACATTAAACTCTGCAATCTCATGCAGGTCTTTGTTGGCGATGCTTGTCAGATCAACCAGGTCGGCGCGCAACTCACCAAACAGGATGGTGCGGTCGGCCAGCGTCTGCAATTTGGCCAGAATGCCGGTAACAGAGTAGATGGTATCAACATGGTTGTTCAAATGCTCCTCTTCGGCATAGAGTACGTCATCGCTCTCTTGATTGAAAAAGTCCTCGCAGGAGGTGAGGGTTGCGGCCATACCGCAACCAATCACACCTGCGCAGAATATCTTAGAAATCTTGGTAATCATAATAATCTTTTTTCTTGTTTCAATATTCACGTTCGATTACAAGTTAAACTTCACACCAGCCACAATGCTACGGCTCATGGGGAGACGGCCGAGGTCAATACCCTGACCAAGAACGCTCGAAGTCATAGACATCTCGGGATCGCTGCCCAGATACTTGGTGAAGGTGAGCAGGTTGTTGCCCTGAATCCAGAACTGAACGCCCTGGATGTACTCAGACTTCAGAGGCAGGTTGTAGCTCAGGGTCACGGTCTTCAGACGCAGGTATGAGCCGTCCTCAATCCAGCGGTCACTGAAGCGTGAGTTGCCCTTGGGATCCTGGAAGGCGATGCGAGGCATATCAGTCTCCTGACCTTCCACCTGCCAGCGGCGCAGCATAGCTGTGCTCTGGTTCATAAAGCGCTCACCACCCTCGAGCTGAGAACGCATGTAGTTGTAGATATCGTTGCCCAGAGAATAGTTGAAGTTCAGGTCGAGCTTCAGGTTCTTCCAAGACAATGAAGTGAAGATATTACCATAGATATCGGGGTTGGGGTCACCGATGATGGTCTGGTCGGCCTCGCTGATCATACCGTCGCCATTGAGGTCGGCGAAATGTACGTCACCAGCCTCGAAGAGCACGTGGTCGATACCGTTCTCTGCCATAGAGTAGAGACCCTTAGGATCATAGGTAGCCTGACCTGCAGCGTGAGCTGAGGCAGCCTGAGCCTCTGCGGTGGTAGAGAACACGCCGAGAGCCTTGTAGCCATAGAACAGGTTGGCAGCCTGGCCTACCTGTGTGCGAATGGTAGCGCCATAGAGGCTGTTGTCCAAGTGGTCAGCGCCGTCGGGCAGAGCAGAGATCTGGTTCTTGTAGTGACCTACGCTTGCACCAACTTCCCACTGCCAGTCCTTCAGGTTGAGTACCTTAGCATTGAAGTTCACGTCGAAGCCTTCGTTCTTCAGCTTACCCTCGTTAGACCAGTTCTCCTTCAGACCGCTGAGGAAGCCCAGCTGTTGGAGAGCCAACAGGTTGTCGGTGGTAGAGCGGAAGTAGTTGAAGCCTAAGCTCAAACGGTTGTTGAGGAAGCTGGCTTCCAGACCGGCGTTGAAGCGACGAGTGGTCTCCCACTTAATCTGGGTGTTACCGATACCATCGAACGACAGAGTAGAGATGGTGTGGAGGAACTGACCAGAGCGGAAGAAGCTACGAGCAGCATAGTAGTTGATATCGTCGTTACCACTGATGTCATAGCCTGTAGAGAGTCGCAGATAATCCAGACCCTTAACGTTGGCCATCCAAGGCTCGTTGGTGAGCACCCATGAAGCCTGTACGCCGGGGAATACACCCCAAGCGGCATTGAACAGACGGAAGTCACCACCTTCCTGACCAAAGCGAGAAGAACCATCGATAGAGAGGTTTGCCTGGAGGAAGTAGCGGCCCAAGTAGTTATAGTCAGCCTGTGCATACCAAGAGAGTGAGTTCCAGTTCTCATTCACACCCTGGGCATCCTTATCCTTCAACTGACCAGAAATCTGAGGGGTCTTATCACTACCAGTGTCGTAACCTACGGCAGAGTTGGTAGAGAAGCTCTCCCAATTGATGCGGGCACCACCAAACAGATGGAGATAGTGGGCATCGAAACGATCCTCCCAGTCAATGCGGGTATCACTCATCAGTGAGTTCTGCTTAGAAGCCAGCGAGCGGGTCTCGTTATGACGGAAGCCACCCAGACGTGATACATAGTAGGAATCAGGTGTACCGTTGATAGGAATATAGAACAGCTCATTGGTGTTCACCAGGTTGTAGCTGAAGTGCTCGCTCACGAAGAGGTTCTGTTTGATCTCGTACTTAGGAGTCACAGTCAGATTGAGCATAGAAGTCTCGAAACGGTTCTTAGACTCAGCCTCAGCATACTCGTTGATGGCGGCGGGGTTACCTAACTGCCAGTTGTACTTGGTGTAGTTATACAAGGCCTCAGTCAGATAGGTCTCAGGCTCGATATCCCAGTGAGAGTCAGAGAAGCGACCTGCACCTGCCTCATCATGACCATAGCTGTAGGGGCTCAGGAAGGGACTCTTAACATAAGCCAGGAAAGCAGGCGAGGTTGGTGTACCATCGTCATAGCTCTCAGGAGCACCATCGTTGCGGATGTCGCGAGTCTGGTTGGCAAACGAAGCGTCGAAGCGTACAGACAACTTGCGGCTCAGCGAGATATCGGTATTGAAACGCACGTTCAAACGGTCCATATCGTTATATTTCAGCGTGCTCTCAGCAGTGGTATAGCCCACCGACAGGTTATAGTTGGCAACAGCGTCACCACCCTCGATATTGATACCATAGTTCTGAGTCATAGCAGTACGATAGACATAGTCTTTCCAGTCTGTGTTCTGATGATACTGATCATAGTAGTAGTACTTTCTGCCGTTCTGGTCGTACTCAGGCTTCAGGAAGCTGAACTCCAACAGCTTGGTGTTGGTGGTCTTCAGCATCTCAGAGGCATAGCTACGATACTGACCGGCATCCATCACTGAGAGATACTTGGGCTCGAGCACCACGCCAGCAGAGATGTTGGCGGTAATGCGGGTTGCCATAGACTTGTTACGACGGGTCTGAATCAAAATCACACCGTTAGCACCCTTTGAACCATAAAGAGCGGTACCGTTACGCATCACGGTCACCTTCTCGATGTCGGCAGGGTTCAGGTTTGTCAGCACATCGTTGTAGAAGCCGTCGTGAAGCAGGGTGCGACCATACTGCTGGTCGATGATTACGTCGTCGATGATAATCAGAGGCTGAGCATTCACATTGAGTGAGTTCAGACCCTGGATGAACATCACGCTACCCACGCCAGGAGTACCGTTCATAGAGGTGGTATAGACCTGCGCACCCAGCTGCTTCTGGATCTCATCCTTGATATTGAGAGCACTGGTGTACTTGAAGTCCTTCATCTCAAAGTCACTGCGCACGTTGGTCTGTGTTCCGAACTCTGCCTTGAACGTGGTGGGATACAGATAGACATCTTTCTGCTTCTCACCCTTCTGCAAGCCAATCTTCACAGGGTTGTGGTCAGGCGTGGTGAAATAGATGCCTGAGGCAAAGAGAGGCACCTTCACGGTATAGCCACCATCGTCACCCGTCAGGGCACTGTAGCCCTCAACCTCGGCAGCGCGAACAATTGCACCCGAAACGGGCTGCTTGGTGGCAGCATCATAAACGAAACCACTCACCGAACGCGTCTCGTACTGCTTCTTCAGTTTTACAACTCGCTGTACCTGAGCCTCCTCAATTACCTCTTCTTCGTCGTCATCATAATCCTGAGCAGAGATACTCAAAGGAAAAGCCATCAGCAGCGAAAATCCAAATAAGATATATCGTTTCATATCGTTCTTTCTTTTTTTATGTGAACATTAGCGTTGCAAATACCAGGCTTTATAAGACCTGTCTGTGTATTTTCCGTGAGGATACAGCAGAACACCAGGAGTACCTACGTGGTTGGCAGCAACAGGCACTGCAGGACTGCCAATCTCACTGGGCAGAGCGTCAACGATCTCAAGTGTTCCGTGAGGAACCAGGAGGATACAATTGATACGCATGGTACGTGTCTTCTTGTTGTTACGGATATCGGCGTTACCCACACGGGTCTCAATCTTCAGACATGCCTGCAGGTCATCCTCGGTCACACCATAAGTACAGGTGTTGAACTGATAGTTCTCAGCCAGCAGGATATAGTCGATGGCATCCTTTGTGGTCACGAAGGTCTTGTGTGTACCATCGGCACCCATCAGCTGCTCTTCACCCTTACCAGGGTTAAAGACGGTGCAACGTACCTCTGTTGGCAGACGCTGGAATTCCGAAGCGGTAGAGTCACCAGCCAAAGCAGGTGCAGTCACCAGATAGATATCGTAACCCATGTTTGACAGCACATTGGGCAGGATATAGGTTACCGAGTGGTTCATCGTGGTTGTACGCTGGTCGAACTCGATATACTGATTGCCCCACAGCTTATCAAAGAACTTGCTATCAGAAGCCACAGAGTGGAGCACCTGCATAATCGTCTCGATAGAGTCAGTGGGGTTGGTGCTCGACTGATCCTTCACCTTACTTACCTCCTTAATCTTGCTGACCGAGAAGATATAATTATTGAAGGTGTTCAGATCGGTGATGTTCCAGTCAGAAGTCTTCAGCACCTCGCCATTGCTGCACTGAACCTTCTCGACATTGCCCATGGCGCCCTTGGCCTCAAGGGGCTTAAAGTACTGATAGTACTCGAAGGGACGGAACCACTGAGACTTACGGTTCACATAGTTGATAGTAGCCTCTGTTGACATGGCTGAGTCCTGCAGCTGCTCATCAGAGTTGAAGGTGCGGCTGAAAGAAGAACCAGCAAGGACAGCCAGACGAGGCATGGTGTAAACCAAAGAGTCGCGGTTAGCCACCCTTTCTGGATAATTGAAGTAAGGCTCATATTTCTCAACGAGTTCCTTCCAAGTATCGTTCTTTGGAGCCAGGAACAGATAGGTACTATCCTCAGAGTTGATACGGCCTGTCCAGCTGAACAACTCATTGATCTGATAGAACACTGAGTCCAGATACTGCATCTTACCATCAACGATACTACCGGGCACACTCTGACCGGGATCAAACTCTCTGTAATAGTAGTGAGGGTTATAGAGGAAACTGCTCAAGCTGTCGAGCTCAGAATCCTTGCTCACATACTCAAACACGGTGGGCAGATAGTTCACCTGCTTGTCCAGCGTATAGAGCACGCCGTTCTCATAAAGCTGGTTCTTGTCGAGCAGCTTCACACCATTGATGGCGCTATCGCTCAGCACGGCATACTTACCGTTCATCATCACGATAGAGTCGATTCTCAGACTAGACACTGAGTGGTTGTAGAGTGCGATGTGGTTCTGAACAAACTCCTTCAGCACCGTATTGTTCTTCTGAGGCACATTGGCAGCAACCTGCTGCTTGTAATCGTTAATCCATGCCTCTGCCTGAGCCTGGGTAAACTGGTCGTTGGTAGGTGCAAAGACCGTGAACACCTGGCTGCCATCGAGGACAGACTTATAGTTGCAGGCCTCCAAGACGCTGGCAAAGTTTGACAGGTTACTGTTGGTTGAGATAGCCTGCCACAGAGAGCCTTCGTGCATACTGTTCGTACCACTGCCCAAACTCTCATAGTGGTCGTCCCATGTATCGGTACAAGCCACGAAGGTGAGGGCGGCTACTGCCAGCCCTAACACCTTAGAATATAATAGTTTTTTGGAAATCATAGTTACTAATTTTCAAATTGTCATTTGTCCGTTTAGAGGTCGTCCTCCATTTCGCCAGAGCCATCTACACTGTAAACACTCTTTGGAACCATCTCGAAGAAGTCGAGCATGAACTCATTATCATTACCCTGCTTACCATCAGATGCAACGCGGAAACGCAGATAGTGGTCCTTGGTGGCATCAATATAGGTCTGACACAGAATACGGCGCATCATGTGAACGATGCCCCATGAATAGTTCTTCGTTGAACCGTTGTTACTGATGTTATAGCAAGAACGCGGTCCACGATAAGCACCCAGGTTCTTCAGCAGCTTCTGCTCTGAAGCCAGGTCCTCAATGCTGGTCTCCTTATACTTGGTGAGCTGGGGGTCATCGCTGGCACGGCTACCCAGGTAGGCCTCAGCATCCAGCGTGTTAATCATATCCAAGGGGATACCCTGAGGAATACCATCGAAGTACACCTGCATCACACCACGGGTCTCCAGCGGAGCGAAGCCCAGGCGCAACTGCCATTCACCACTATAGGGCACGGGAGGAATACGGAAGGTGAAGTCATAGTCGCCGAAGAGATTCAGCTCATCACCCTGCCATGACCAGAACTCCCAGTGGGGACGACGGCCAACAAAGTGACAGTTGGTATTGAATTTCACGTTATCCAGATAACCCATGGGGAAGTAACGGTTCTTACCGTTCTTTGGCTGCTCAGAGTCATCGGGCACGTCATTGTTATCATCGGCACGGAAGTTACCCTTCAGACGCATATCGTTGGTCATGATCTCGGGGAACACGGTAGAGAAGTCCATACGGATACGCATGTTCTGTACCACGTCGCGAACCTCCTTACTGAATACCACCAGATCATCTACATAGAAGTAGTGACCATTGAGGGCATCGTGGTTAGGCTTCGTCTCAACAGTAGCGTCAACGAAAGCACCACGCTCGGTATAGTCGGGAGCCTCATAACGACGGTTTACGAAGTGACCACCCTTCTTATCGGCATCCTCGCCGAGGATGTCAACAGGCAGAGCCTTGCCATAAACATCCTCGCGGCGGTTCTTACTCAGCTGCTCAATCTTCAGCATGGTGTGAGGCAGCAGGGTCTCATACCAGTCAACGGGATTCACCCACTTAGTCTCGAAACCGAAGGCTTCCTTCGTCTCAGTCACCACGAGAGCAGTCAGGTCGGCAGTACCGGGGACATAGCGAGTCATAATGTGGTACTGAACGAAGCGCTTCAGGGGGTTGATACTGTCGGTAAGGTTCTCAAACTTCCAGCCTTCCTTGGCCTCATCGAGTGGATTACCGTCCTCATCATGTCCATAGACAGGACCATAAACCTTACAAGCCAAATCATAGAGTGCATAGAGGTCACCCTTGCTAGTGTCGATGGGCTGACCCTTATAACCGTTCTTGAAGTACTCACGATAGATAGAGTCAGGCTCTACAAAGGCGGTGAAACCATACTTACGGGTATCAGGCACCCAAGCCACCTCTTTTCTAACGTGTGACTTATAGTAATACTTCACATACTTCTTGGGATCCCAATTCTCATCGGCCACCTTCTCTACAAGCAGATCTTTCAGGCCAGTAGCCTCGAAAGCCTTGTAGAACAGACTAATCTTGGGGTTATCGCGCAAGATATCGGTCACGGTGCTGTTTGACTTCTCAATCACCATGTCGATAGGCTGCACAATACCATTCTCCACAGAGTCGTTCTGGTGAACAACAGTACCGTCGTCATAGGTCTTCTCGAAGATGATGTGGGTCAGACCCTCGAGGTAAACCACAGCGTTACTGTCGTTGTCGACACCCTGAGAGGTGGCGATATAACGACCCAGCAGGTTGGCGTTGGGCAGACGGTCCTGTGTCATCTCAAATGTAGAGTAGATATTGTTTACAAGGTGTGTACGGGCGATGGTATCGCAGTCTTCTTTAGACAACTGGTCAACGCTGGTCAAACCACGATCCTGCAGGTATTTGTCAACAGCATCATTGTCGGGCAGGAAGCAGGTATACTTACCATAGGTAGAGAGCAGAGACATCAGCTCGGCCTTTTCTACGATGTCGGCAAATTCACTATACTGCGGACGATTTCTCAGATAGTCGCTCATCATCTCACCCGTAAACGCATAGAAATACTCGCTATCGGGCTCATCAGAGCAGCTGGTCAGCGAACCTGAAGCCAGGAGGGCAGCCAGTGCCATGAAAGCAACCTTGATATTCTTCTTGATATTCATAGTTTTCTTTTTTTGAGTATTCATTATTATTTGGCTGTTTTCTCCATACTAGAGTTCTCACCACTACCGAATGAGGGATTCTGAACCAGATTGTGGTTCACCTTCAACTCCTCATAGTTATAGGGCCAGAAGATGGCATCCATCTTCTTAAAGAAGTTCTGGGCAAACTGACTGTTGACGTCATCACGCTTAGTAACAGCAGAGATAACCTCGTCGGTCTTGTCGGCACGCATGGCATAGCGAACCAGGTCGTACCAGCGTTTACCCTCAAACATCAACTCACGATGGCGCTCACGCTTCACCAAGTCACTCATCATGTTCTTGGTGTTATAGTCGGCCAAATGGAGAGTATCCTTGTCAACCAAAGTGGTCTGGATAGGCTTGCAGATAGAACGCTTATTAACAGCGTTCACCAGATTGAAAGCCTCCTCAAGGAGAGGTTTATTGAAGGCTACGTCTTCAGCATCAGTACCATCAACCATCTTCTGGCAGAGGGCCTCGGCCTTCAGCAGCATGATGTCGGGCAGACGATAGATAATCCAGTGGCTACCGTTACTGTTGTCAGGGTACATGGGGCTTGACACTGATGTAGGAGCACTACCAGACTGCATGGTCCAGTTGATGTATTCGCTCGACATCTTGGTGATAGCCTCTCTGTTCGTGCTGTAGTTGATATACAGACGGGCATCCTGAATCTCCTTGTCGGTCTCGAAGAGTTCCTTAGCCTTTGACTCCTTCACCTCACCATCGATGTAAGAAGAGGCGGTGACCAGACCTACAGTAGAACGGTCGTTGCCATAGAAAGAGGCGATGGCGCTATTGTTCGTACCACCTGTAGAGGCGGGGTCAGCGTCATAGTTCAGCTCGAAGATAACCTCCTTGGCAGCCTCTCTTCTGATCTCAGCGGTAAAGATAGTCTCATAGGCATCACCATAGACATTACCAGAGATCAGATGATAGATCAAGGGGAAGCCGTTCAAACGCTTGTCAACAAGAGGCTGATAGCTGAAGTTACGATAGTACTCCTTGTAGTAGTCCTCAGCATACTGCTTCTTTGAAGCGATGACGATATCGGCATACTTGATACAGTTGTCATAGTCTTCGGCCCAGAGATACATCTCACAGAGCATCGCATTAATAGCGTCCTGCGTAATACGACCTGTCTGATAACGGTTCTTGGTTGTGGGATAGCGTCTCACAGCGTCGTTCTTTACGCTCTCCAGGTCGCTGATGATGTTGTTCAGCACTTCCTTGAAAGGAGTAGCGGGCAGGTCCATCGTCTGGTCATCGTCGGTGAAGGCCTCACGAGAGAAGGGCACGTCACGGAACGTACGGATCAGATAGAAATAGCAGAGTGAACGCAATGCTGTTACCTCGGCGATATTGGCCTTCAGGTCACCCTCTGTATAGGCAGGGTCCTTGGCAGCCACATCAGGAGCATATTTAAGCACCGTGTTACAACGGTTGATCACGTCATAGAAGTTCACCCAAGTGGTATAGGTATTCTTGGCGGTGATGTTCTCCTTCAGGATATTGTACAGGTTACCATCGCTGTTGATGTTATTACCCGACATGATATTATCGCTACGGAACTCACCCCAGACCATCATACGTTTACGTGTGTCAGCGTCCTGAAGTGCAGAATAGCAGCCAGCAACGATATTCTCCACGTCTGCCTTTTCATTCCAGAAGTCCTCCAGAATGATCTCACGCTGGTCCTTGATTTCCAGGAAGTCAGCACATGACGTGAGACCACAGCAAAGGCAGATTGCACTGATTATCTTATAATAATTCTTTTTCATAATCTTCATGTTTCTTTAGAGTTGTCAATCCACATTTTAGAAATCAACAGTGATACCAAGCGTATATGAACGTGAACGAGGTGTCTGGGCACCATCGGTAGCAGGTGACTCGCCGCCGAATGCGATATCGGGGTCAACACCAGAGTACTTGGTAAGTACAAAGGGGTTGTTGATACTTGCATAGAACGAAAGGCGGTTAAGACCACACCAAGTCAAGTACTTCTTCTTCACGTTGTAGTTCAACTGTGCATAGCTCATACGCAGATAGCTACCATCCTCAACGAAGCGGTCGCTAATCAGCGTGTTGTAGTTACTGTTATTACCGTACATAGCACGTGGGATAACGGTCACGTCACCCTCCTGACGCCAGCGGTAGTTCACAGCCTGACTCTGGTTGTTGTTGCTGATCATAGCCTCAGAATCCAGACGAGCCAGGTTGATGATCTTGTTACCTACACGATAGGTGAACTGTGTAGACAGACGCCAGTCACCATAGCTGAAGTTGAAGCCGAAACCACCAGTCAGCTTAGGCAGTGAAGAGCCCAGATAGGTGATATCCAGAGCGTTGATCTGACCGTCGTGGTTCAGGTCCTCGTAGATAGCATCACCACCGTTGAAACCGGGGAAGTTCTGGTCGTGACCAGTACCGTCGATACGATAGTCATAACGCATACGAACAGGAGTGTTGGTGCTGGGGTTCAGGATCAGGTTGCCGTTCTCGTCAACAGCCACAGGAGCAGTCTTGCCCTCGGCACGGAACTTCTGCCAGTAAGCCTGAATCTCATCAGGTGTCATACCTGCCACAGCATTCTTGAAGGTGTTGTAGTTGTACTGGTATACACCCTGGTACTTGAAACCGTAGATAGCACCGAATGGGTTGTGCAGCTGTACGCGCTGCAGGGTCTCGCGGTTGGCATAGCCATAAACTGAGTTCTTGCTGTCGAGGATATTGGCATCCATCTCCAGGATCTCGTTACGGTTGTTACCGAAGTTCACGTTCATATCCATTCTGAACTTACCGGCCTTGATGAGCTGGTTGGTATTAATGTGGAACTCCCAACCGGTGTTGCGCATCTTACCGTTGTTATGAGTAGGAACAGTAGAGAAACCTGAGTTAGAAGGAATGCGGAAACCACCAAGCAACATGTCAGAACGGGTTGACTGATAACCCTCGAGGGTCAGGTTCAACTTACCGTCGAACAGGCCTACGTCGATACCGAAGTTATAGCTCTGAATCTGCTCCCATCTCAGGTCAGACAGACGGATGTTCAGGGGTTTCATGGCTGACATATCGATATAGCGTGAAGCAGAACCATATTTAGAAGTATAGAGGTAGTTCTGACCAGGCTGGCTACCATTCAGACCCCAGCTGGGACGGATAGCGAACATTGAGAGCAGGGGCTTCAGTTTCTGCATCCAAGGCTCGTCACTGATAATCCACTTCAGAGATACTGAGGGGAAGTAACCCCAACGGTTGCCAGGACCGAACTTCGTGGTACCATCGACACGCAGGGTGAGGTCGGCCACATAACGGCCTTTGTAAGCATAGTGGCCAGAGAATGTATAGTACATAGAGCGCCACTGGCTGAAACCAGATGACGGGGTATCAATCATACCTGCAGTAGGCGATACGATGACGCTACCTGTAGAAGGCAGACCGTAAGCCGATGTAGACTGAGAGTTGCTTGAACCTGAAGTCAGCTCGAAGCGGCCCATCATCATGGCACTGTGATCCTTGTTGGCGAAAGCCGGAATCAAGGTCAGAGTCTGCTTGGTGTTGAATGAAACGCTCTTGTTAGAACCAGAAGAAGCGGTATTCAACTTATCCTTCCAAGTCTTAGAAACAAGCTCCTGGGGATAGAAAGCATCGTTATAACCATTAGAGATGTTCATATAAACCGAACCACGCCAGTTCAACTGCCAGTGATCCTCATCAAGACCCAGCAAGTTGTAGCTTACCACCAGCTCGGGGTTCATATCATAGTTGGTCTGATTTCTGCGAGCCAACTTGGCCACAGCCACAGGGTTAGAATAGTTACGCTGGTCGTCCTTGAAGACTTCTGAGCCGATATAGGGACCGCTCTGCAACATATTATAGAAGATGTCAGTATCCTCACCAGTCAGAGGATCCTTCTCATAGATACTCATGTTAGGCATCTTCTTCAGGGCAATAGGCAGCAACTCCTCGTAGTTACGCTTGTTCTTAGTGTAGGTCATTGAGAAGTTGGTGCTCACACGGATACGCTGGCTGACATTATAGTCCAGGTTCACACGGGTAGAGAAACGGCTGAGTTTCTGCTCAATGATGGTACCAGTCTCATGGTCGAAACCTGCACCAACACGGAAGCTGGCCTTCTCACCACCACCGGTGATGGTGGCATAGTGGTTCTGGCGAAGACCCCACTGGGTTACCTCATCACGCCAATCGGTGTTGTCGCGATACTGACGCCACTCTGAGAAACCAGAGGTGTTATCCAAATAGTTAATCTCGGGGATACGGTCACCGTCAGAGGCATTATCATCCTGACGAGGATTGAAATAAGCCTCCTTCAACATCATGGTGTAGTCATCACCATTCAGCAGGTCATAGCCTTTGGGCTGATAGGTACCAGTGAGCTTCAGAGAGTAGGTTACGTGAGGTTTACCCTGCACACCACGCTTGGTGGTAAGCTCGATAACACCGTTACCACCCTGAGAACCGTAAACGGCACAAGCGGCAGCATCCTTCAGCACGGTGATTGATGCGATATCCTCGGGGTTGATGTTCAGCAGCTCGGCGAACTTCTCATCGTTGGCGCCCTGCATATCGAAGTTGTCGAGGTTCACCTCACGAATGTTACCATCGACCACGATCAGCGGGTTGGCATCGGTCAGCGTTGACAGAGAAGAAGCACCACGCAGACGCATGGTAGAACCTGAACCCAGGTTACCAGAGTTACTGATAATATCCAGACCAGCAATACGTCCCTGCAGAGCCTCGTCGACAGAGGTAATGCCCAGACCCTCAAACTCCTTCATCGAGATGGTCTGCGTTGCATAAGAGATCTCTCGCTGGGGGATAGGCAGGGTGTTACCCTGAAGACGCTGCTTACCCTTAATGGTAACGGTCTTCAGCACGGTCTTAGACTTCATCTGAATCTTGAAAGAAGACTTGTTGATGGGCAAAATCACATCGGTCATACCCACATAGGTAATCTTCAGTTTGTTCTTGGGGTTACTCACCTTCATGGTGAAGTTACCATTCAAGTCGGTAATCGTTGAGTTGATGTTACGGTCGTTGGCATCAACCTCACGTACGGCGGCACCCATCAGAGGGCCCATATCGTCGCTCACTGTACCGTGAACCGACGTAATCGTCTGTGCGCTCAATGTTGTAGAGAACAACAGCGCCAGCATCATTATGATAGATTTAAGTATTCTCATACGTTAGTTCCTCCTCTCTTTTATTTAAGTGCTTTCAGTGCGTCAACCACAACGTCACGCCAGGGACGCATGTTCTCATACTTCATGACACCGTCAATCTGGTGGAGAACCACGTTACTAGCCATGAACATACGTGAGGTGTTGGTGTAAGGTTTGTTCTCAAACCAGTACTCACGACAGACCTTATTATAAAGACCCTTGTCGGTCTTCACATGGTGAACGCCACCAATAGCATCGGTGATGGTCATGCTGGCGTTGTCGTAATTAACCTTGATAGGATAGTAACGACCCGTGCTGGAGTTACGCTTCATACTCTCGAAAGAGGTGGGAGTATTGGCGGCCTTTGCCATACCAATGGCCACAGAGTTATCCTGAACGTGATAACGGATGAAGTCGTTAACGATGTTACGGATAGTCTCGATAACGGTCTTCTGAACCTTAGAACGATCGGCATTGTACTCATACCAACCCTCAGCAATACAGATGCTGTCAACGGCAGGTTCCTCACCAGTTACCTCGCTATAGTCACCACGAGAGAGTTCCTCTTCTGTAGGCAGTTTCTTCTCGGCCTGCAGAGCCTGAATGGCAGCGTTTGTCGGCACATAAACATTATAGTTATAGTTGTCGAGGATGCGCAGGTTCTCACTACCCTGTGCGGTCAGACCAGCATAGTAAGTGGTAGAACCCTTGATGGTCGTAGCCAGCAAATCACAGTAGTCATTTTTCAGGAGAGTGAAGAACGACTGGAATTCAGGCTCATTCTTCAGCGTCAGGTAAACGCTGTTCTGTGCACCCATAGGACACTGAGTCTCCAACTGGTAAGAGTTACCGTTCTGCTTGTCATAGCGCTGAACACTGGTAATCTTATGGCCATTGTGCTCCATCTGCCAACCGCCCTCGAAGCAAAGGCTGTCGCCTACATAAGAGGCACGAACGATGGCACCACCCTTGGTCTTGAAGTAGTTATAACCAGCCTTCACATAGTCTTCCACCGTCATGGTCTTGTCGGGGATAACCACAATCAGCTGGTCCATCATACCATCAAACACGGTATTGATCACGTTGTCGGCAACCTGTTGCTGCTTCTGAGCACCCTTAACGATATTACCATTGGCATCAACCTGACCCTCATAACGACGAGCCTTTACGCTCTTGCTGGTGAGGTCCCAACGGAACTCAAAGATATCGGGAGTCTCTACAACAACGCTATCGCCTGCATCGTTTTGGACCTTAGAGGTCTTACCATAAGAACCCTGGTCAACATAGCTGACAAGTGCACCATTGGTGGGGAGCAGCAATGCATATTTAGAGTCCATAGACAACAGGTAAGGCAAGAAGCCACGAGCATCGATACCACCACGATAGATAATATTCATCGTTGACACATGGGCCAATGCAGGATAAGCCACTGAGGCGAACTCAGCAGGCGTGAACACCTTGTTAGTCTTATAAACAACACCGTTACAACCCATATAGGTACCATCAATGTCAGCAGGAGTAATATTCAAAGGCTCCTTGGCATCGTTAAGTACGAGGTCGAACTTCGAGGGAACTGCCTCAGAGAACGTAGTCAGCATGTTAACGTTAATCAGCTTGGCGATGATGTCATCGGGAATAGAGTCCATTTCCTTGTACTCATCCTGTAACTCCTTACCAGAACCATTCCACCAATCGAGGATGGCTTTGTTTGTAGGAGCAATCATCACACCGGCATCAAAGTGAACGTCGTTGTCGTTCTTTGAGTTGTTGTCGATATACTGGTTCCAAGCGGGGTCATACTTCAGATACGCATACACCAGGTTACCCTCGGGGTCGGTGGGCTTATCATTACCCTTGTTGGTGTAGTTCACGATACGACCGGTTCTGTGGTCAAAGCCACGCTGGCTGAAATAGCGCAGCACAAAGACAGAGTCCTCAGAGTTGTAGATACGGTCATACTCGCGCGTACCTTCTTCATAATAATAAGGTGCAGAGAAACGGTCCAGCAGGCGACTCCAGATAGAGGTTGAGGGATCCTGACGGATAATCTCAGCCATGTTGGGACTTGACTCAATCACACCATCCACCTTGTGGATATAACCGTTCTTACATGTGATATCATAATCAATCTTCTTACGGCTGGGGTCACCAGAGTTAACCACCTGTTTGCCATTAACCCAAGCTTCCTCGATGCTGTTGGCACGGCCATTGGTCAGCACCTTCAAGTCAGCAGCTGTAATGTTGTTGTTCTCAAGATAAGCGGGAAGGAAGTGAATCATTGTTGGCTTTGTGGCATCCTTAAACAAGGGGATAGCCTTGCCGCGCTGACGCAGATAATCCCAATACTTCACCTTCGGCATAGAGTCGAGAGGCATCACATAGACAGAGTCATAGATTTCCGTCGATGACTCACGGCGCATGGTACGGCCCCACTCTGGCGTGGCGGCATCACCCTGTGCCTTACCGTTTGACATCAGCTCAAGCAGATAGGCGTTGTTGATCATCGAATTCTTCAACAACATCTTCTTCTTGGCATCACTCAGGTCTTCATAGCGGCTAACGCCCCATGTGTTCGACTTAAACCACGCATCAAATGCGCTGTCTGAAGCAACGAACAATGTTCTAGAACCTGTGTGGCTAAGGACTTCCTTTTGGTCGAGGTCGTCGATTAGACGCAGCATGGTCTTGTAGTTGCCTTCATCCTGCAAACGCTCATAGATAGAGTTTCCCAGCCATTCAGGCTGTCCTGTAAGGATTAGATCGTCGTCTTTACACGACTGCATCACGGAGGCTCCTATCAGCAGTGCACAGGCGGCGAGAGCCACACTTCGTCCTTGCTTTACGATAGTTTTACGTTCCATAAGTTTTGTTAGTTATTTAATATGTAATTATTGTTTATGCTTCTTATTTTAGTCCTATATATTGAGTCCTGTTGCCAGGATCGGTGTCTTCATATTTGGGGGCTCCATAGGGAGCAGAGTCGGTAAATTCATTTCTCCGGTGGGTTTTGGTTGAACATTCATTAAATAAACGAAGGAACCGGAGACAGCCTTTTCGGCTGTCCCCAGTCCCTTTTATGAGAGATTGGTCAGTTTTTTACTTCTGAACATTTTTATTAATTGCGAATCTTCTGAATCAGAGTAGCACCGTTGCTCAGGGTTACCTTCTGGATCATGATACCCTTGTGAGCCTTGGTAGCCTTGCGGCCATCGAGTGTGAAGTACTCAACCT
>Ga0310690_10005957_pt1 | contig 16259 bp, 7 predicted proteins | sample AusTroGonzalo_MG_2_FD_207661 | JGI IMG/M metagenome (GOLD analysis project Ga0310690, IMG submission 207661) | Bovine rumen microbial communities from tropical cattle in Woodstock, Queensland, Australia - Gonzalo_04 (v2) (version 2) | ecosystem: Host-associated > Mammals > Digestive system >... | reverse complement strand
AGCCATCGGCGGCCTGCTCCTTCCCCCGCGCCAGAAGGATGTATTCGCGAACGGTCTTTCCCTCGATCAGCTCCTTGACCAGGCCAAAGGCCTTGTAGATCTTCGCCAGCGAGGCCAGGAACTCCGATCGGCCATACCCCGCATCGACCGCCAGCAGCAGATGCTGGTGCCAGAGCGTCTGCTCCACCCCCATGCGCTGCAGGGTGGGAATCACCGTCGCCAGCTCCCGCACGTATTCCGCAAGCGCCTTGCTGTGCTTGATCGGAACCTTTCCGCAAATCTCCTCGACGATCTCCTGCGGACTGGGCGTCTGTTCACCGGCAGCGGCGCTTTCGGTCTCTGCTTCGTCCGCGGCCGACGCAGTCGGCGATTCATCCGGCGAAGACACGTCCGACTCGGATTGCTCTTCCGCTGGAGCCTCCGCAGGAGGAGCCTTTTCCTCGGGCTTGTACACCGGCAAGTCCAGCCCGGCAATGTCCCCTGAAAACATCGTATGCTTCCACGGACTCTCCTCGCCCAATTCCTGCATGCGCGCCGCCAGATGCTTGATGAAGTCCTCGCGTCCCGATGGTTTCATTTCAAGCGTCAGGCTTGTGCCCGAGCTCGATTTGAGGGTGACGTCCGACTCGGTTGCCACCCACTTCTCCAGCAGCCTCACGACGCGCACGCCCTCCGTCCGCTGCTGGTCAAGCCATGCGCGTTCAAATGTCACAACTATTCTGCTCATCTTCTCTTACACCCAACTTCTTCGTTCTGCTCGTCCGTATTATACCACATTTCGGGCGCAGAATCCTAGGTAAAGCGAAAATGACGCGGAAAAGCGCAAGCCGGGCTATTCGCTTTGGATCTCCAGGACCACCGGACCGAACAGGCCTGATTCCATCAACTTCTCATTTGCCGTCCACAAGCGGCAAGTGGTGAACGCATGGCGGCCGGTGGGTGACGATGCTCCGCGCAGCAGCCATTCCGGCCAGTACTTGACCAGCGGATAACCCTTGCTCATGCTGCCATCATCCCATTCGCAGTCGTCAGGTAGTTTCGCATCGCCAATAAGCCTGTTCGGCCAAAGGTTGGTAATCTTGATCTCAATGTTGATAGTAGGGTTGGCATCTCCCCCTTGCACTGCATCTGTAATGTCCACTTTGTACGGCGGGCACCATAGTGCCGGATAGGTACGCCCATTCACAGTAACTTCTGCTATCTCCTTTACCGTGCCGAGATCAAGCACTGTTCTCATGGGGACAGTCCCCGCATTGCACATGGGGACAGTCCCCGCTTTACATTTTACATTCTCAATTTTACATTTGTACGTCGCCGTGCCGGAAAAATATCGGATATCGGGATTGTCGTCTTTGGTCCAAGAATCAAGTGTCGCATATTCCGCAACCGCAATATCGCTTGCCGCGCCTGGCTCGCGGAACGTGACATGCCACGGAGAATGTAAAGTGTAAAATGTAGAATGTAGAGTTGAAGAGGCCGTGGACGGCGATGAAACGACAGCCTCTTTCATTTTACATTTTACATTTTCCATTTTACATTCATTTCGGAACACCACAAAGACCGAATAGGACGGATCGCAATCAAGTGTCAGTTCCGTACGACCGTCACGTTCCGCGAACGGCACGGCGGATATGCCGCCTGTAACTGGATTCCACAGTTCAGGCTTCTTTCCGCAGACACGGAACGAACAGGCAACTTTCTTGCCTTGCTTGTTCGGTACGGCGACAAAATAGAGATCGTCATCGCCGGCACTACGATGGATCCAGGTGACATCACGGTCGTCGCAGGTGAAGTCCGGCGCGCAGCCACGCCGCTTGAGCGCATGGGCCACTTCATCGTATTCCACCACAGTCGCACCAGCTTTCTCAAGACGTTCAAGATCGGCCTTCACGCTTGCGCGGAGCGACTTTCTCGGCGGAACTCCGACAACACGGTAGCGAATGCCGCCGGGCACAATCACATCGCCATTCTCTATTCGGGCGGCGGAGAGCGCCGCCGGATGGCACCTGTCGCCGCAATAGCCCTGCGGAATCTCGCCCTCGGTGCCATACTCCGGAGCTTCTCCAGGCACGCAGAGCAGAACGTCGCCCACAAATGTTCCCTGTTGCAGGACGTATTGGGCACGGGCCATGTAGGCGAAGAACTCCTTCGCGCCATGGTTCCACCACGTCTGAGTACGGTCTATGTGCGCACCGTATGCCGCCATCGTCATGCCCGGATAGCGCACGGGGGACGTCCAGGGTTGATGGACGAACCGATGGAAGATCATGCGGTTGACCCCTTCGGACAAGATGCGGTCGCACTGCAGCTTCATTGCGGCGGGATGGTCGGCCCAGCGTCCGGAACCGGAATCCGGGTACGAAGTGAAAGCCTCCGTGCCGACGATGCGCATGCCCCATACGTGAGCGGTCGAGGCGACGGTCCTGGAGTTGCCAAGCGGCTTGTTGCCCCAGCGACATGTCATGTATTCTGGATTCGCCTGGCGCGCCAACGCCGCCAAATCGCAGCTTGCATCCCGTGGGCGCCAGAATTCGGACATCGGCACGTCGCATTCGCGCGCGAATTCGAGGTCGTTGAACGGGCCGTTTCCGTAGGGCTCGCAATAGAAGAGGAGTCCGTTCTCATGGCACCGCTCGCGCAGGCGGCGCGGATAGTTGCGGGCGAACTCGGAGGATATCACGCGGCGGAGATCGCAGAGGAACGTTTCGGTACGTTCCGCCGAATCGATGGGATAGCCCGCAAACACCGGCAGGAAGCTCTTGATCGGATAGCCGGCGATCTCGGCGAATCGGCGGTCGAATCCGCGCGTCCAGTTCTGCCCATACACCTCGTAGCTGTCGAGGAGAACGCCCTTTAGCGCGCGATCCTTCGGCAGAAGCTTCAGCAGCCTGCCCACGTACGCATCGAAATTCACGTCGAGGGCATGGGCGTCAAGCTTGTCGCATTCGAGGCCCAGACCGGCCTTGGACGCACTGCGGTTGGTGTGTCCGTTGGCCATGTAGCCGATGCGGAGGATCGTCCAGGACGCATGGGAGGCCGGCGCGGACCATGCGAGATGGCCGTCCGGGGACAGGCTGGACGTGATGTCGATTATTTCGCGGCTCGCCACGCACGATTCGGGCGGCGCAAAGCGCTCCGTAACGCGTACGGGCATTTGCGGCCCCATTTCCAGCCCGCCCAGCTTAATGCTGCCGCGGCCGCGGAACACCTGCAGTTCGAAATCCGGAAGCTTGTGGAGAGCAGCCTCGCCGCTTGCAGGCGTGGGGAACGCCAGCACGGCAATGTCCTCATAAAAACCGTTTGTCTGCCTGGGCGGCGGCAGCACGCCCTCGAACCGTTCGCCGCCCTTGACGCGCACCAGGGTGTTGGTGACGAACTTCATCGAGAGCTCGGGCGTGATCCACGGGCCGCCGGAACTCGTCCAGCCGCTGCAGTTGGCTATGCAGAGTTCAATTCCAAGTCGTTTCGCCTCGCGGTCGGCATGGACGAGACAGTCGAACCACGCATCGGACGCAAAGGCGACAGGCCCCTTCGGCAGGGCGAGCCCGGCATCGAATATCTGCGCCCCGCCAATGCCGGCGGATGCCATAGCCTCCAGGTCTGCCGTAATGCCTTCCTTTGTGACGTTTCCGTTCATCCAGTGCCACCACGTGTGCGGACGCGCCGCGGGCGGCGGTGTCCTGAACGCATCCGGCGACAGTTCTGCGGAAAGCGGGGCATACGCTGCGCACGCAATGACAAGTGCACATGAAACTTTGGTGACAGTATCGAACGCTTTGATATTCATTTCCGTATAAGCCTACCTCAGATAGATGGCCGTGGCAGGACGCCTGCACCTTACGCAAAACGTGACGCAGTCCTCGGTGGCCTTCTCAGTCCACGTCATCGTCCCGCCGGCGAAGTGCCTGGGCGGAGTTGTCGGCAACATGGCGCGAATCGCGTCGGCGGCCGTCGCCTTGACCGTCAGAAGGCCGTATTCCGTGACGCCGAACGGTGCCTCGGGACGGGCGGCGGCGGGAGTGTCTTGGAACGGAATCTTCCCATTGAAATCGGCATCAAGCGTAATCGGCGTATCAATGCCGGAAAGGTCGATGCCCTTGGCCGTGAAGTCGGCGTCGGTGATATCCGGCACGACCGTCAGCGACGGTATGTTCTTGCCGTCACTTTCAAATTCCAGGGCCAGACCCTTGAGTGCGTCAGCATGGGCCACACGCAAAGGACCGTGCTGGATCACACACTTGTCCGCCCCGCCGCCCGTGACGGCAATCGTCGGTCCGGCGAGCGTCAATTCGCCGGTACCACGCTTGTAGAACGTGCCGTCCACCGTGAGCGGCGTTTCAACGCACATCTTCTTGTTGGAGCTAGTCCAAAAACACCCGGCATCCTTGATCGTGATGCCGCGATTGGAGGCCTTGGAGATCGTAATATTATTCGCGCTCAACTGCGCGTAGTCCGTCAGGACGATCGCATCGTACGCGAGGGACGGAAGATTTGCGCCAAGTGCCTGGACATTGTCGAAGCCCAGATTACCACAGTCCGTGTCGAGTTTCAGCGTGATGTTGCCGTCTCGGTAGGCCGTGCGCACGATCATCTTGCCGGTGAAGCCGGAGTTGTCGCCGCTCAAACTGTATGAGGCGTAGGCGTTTGCCGCGATCCATAAGCCGCCGAAGTCTATCGTGCCGTCGCCTGTGAACGAATTGGCGAGACACACCGTATGGCTGCTGTAGGTGCCGATGCGTGCGGTGCCGGAAATGTCGATGTTGCCGGTCACGGTGAGTTTTCTGTTCGCGCCATCCGCGCTCGGCACGTAGAACCTTGAACCGTCCAGCAGCCGCAGGTCGTCGATATGCAATTCCTTCACGTAGGAGCGCAGGCTGGCGTTCGCGGCGATCGTCAGCGAACGGCCGGGGAACGTGTAGGAGGCGGAGGTGTCGGAATCCGGCGTGCGCAGAATAAATTCATACTTGTCGTTGACGTTGGTGTGCAGCACGAGATAGTCGCGCCCGGGTTGCGCCGCTGCGCCGTCGGACCAGCCGTCGTTCTGGTTGATGCGCGTGCCATAGCCCCCGGCTTGGCTGCCGTTGTCCGGCTGCAAATACCGCACCATCGGCGGCACCACGGCATACAGCGTGGAATGTGTGGCGTCGTTTACGACTTCAAACTTCACGATCTTGCCGTTGCTGTCGCCAACGAGGCGGAATGCGGAAGCATTGAGCGGCTGGGCGACCGGCACGGACATCAGCTCAAAACGGTTGGTCGTGTCACTGAAGGGATTGCCCGTGAGAATGACGCCAATGCACGCGTTCGTGCGCCCGTAGAGTTGGGTTTCCAGCACCATCTTTCCGGCCTTGCCGGTCGTCGCGTCCACCGGAAACTCCAGATAGGTGTCGTTGTACAACGGAAACGCGCTTGTATCGATACCGTTCTTAAACGTCACTGTATCATTGACCGTATCCACGGCGAAGCGCATGAGCGTATTGGCCCTGCTAAAGACGTAGCTGCCATTTCCGTCTATCCGAAATTCCGGCTTGAACGTGATGTTTCCGAATGTCAAACGTACATTGTATGCGCAATGGGTCAAGCTGATCGCCCGGTTGGCGTCACGCACATACATTTGCCCACCCCATGTGACGTTGCCAAGGAACTTGACCGTGAAATTACCATGCGATCCATCAGAGCCTGGATAGACAAACATTCCAAGGCGGTCTCCGCCCGTCATGCCGTCGGCAAACACCAGCGTGTTATTCCTGGCGCTTGGCTGAACCGTGGGAATCTGGCCGCCGTTCGCGGCAACAAGGTTGACTTGACCGGAAATCACATTTATGCAGTTCCCGTTCTGCGGGAAAATGCGGGCGTTATTACCGAAGAGCAACCCGCGCGTGAACACGACGGGGTTGTCCGGCGAACAGTCACTGTAGAGGAGCAATCGTTGATCCTTGCGGTTCGCGCTGCTGTCATGATATCCATTCAATTCCAGTCGTGCGCCATTCGCGAACGTGCCGCCATGCGCACGTATTATGTGCATCGTGGCAGCCGCCTCGCCGGGACCGAAGTTGGTGAGAACATACGTGTCGGCGGCATTGAACGCCGTCGCCGCCGTGCCGCTCGCATCCTTCCACTTCGTCGGATCGGTGAACGCGCCAGTGTCCGTGGAGGTTTCGTTTCCCGTGAAGTACCACGTGCCGGCGGAAGCGGCAAAGCCCAATAGCCCCCCCGCGGCAATCAAGCACATCCTCGTCATCACCTTGCTATTCATGATTCCTGTTCCTTTCTAGCTGCTTTCCCGATAATACTGGTGCGGCATTCCCGACAATATCAGTACGGCTTTCCCGACTATGCCGGTACGGCTTTCCCGACAATACCAGTACGGCTTTCCCGACTATGCCGGTACGGCTTTCCCGACAATACCAGTATGGCTTTCCCGAAAATACCGATGGGCATTCCCCGCAATACCGGTACCGGTACGGTCTTTGATTTATCGCTCATGCTCTGCTTTCCGATGTAAATTATACCACAATCCCGCGCCGAATGGAACCGCGCTTTGCATTTTAGGAATCGCTTGGTGAACGCGCCTTCATAGACCTGTGGACGAGACCTCTTCCCTGCCTTGAGCGCATCCGGATAATTACCCGCCTGTAGCATTTCCGCAGGCTTTCTCGCCAGCAGCCATTTCCAATGGGCTTCCACCCTGCACTTGACTTCCACGCCACCCGCGCCAAGTCCGAGATTTCATACGCACCGTAATCTCATTTTCTCCTTGCCTTCCGTCCAGCCATGTGGTATCATGCCGCCATGCAACGGAAAAAGGCCATTTCGGGCTCGCGGCAGCTCCGCGCGGCCATCGCGCCCGCCGCAAAGGCGGGGGACACACTGTCTACGTACGCAACGGGGGAAAGCGGCAGGCTGCCGACTCGCGTGGCTACGGCAAAGAACGGGCTACCGACTCGTGCTACAACGGCGGACAACGGGCGGCAGGCGGCTCGCGCGGCAAGTGACAGGCTGGCGGCGTGGCTGGCGCGGTACGGGCCGGTCGAGCGCGAGATCATCGAGGCGCACGAGCGGCGTGTCGCGAACCGCGCGCGGCGGCGCGCGGCAAAGGCACGGGCGTTCGGCGGCCTGTGCGAGGCGACGGAGGGGTTCGCCGTCGTCTGGCGGCGCGAGGGATGGGACGTGCGCGAAATGGTGCGCTGGGCGGACGGCGACGTGCCCACCCTGCTCGCGCTCGCGCGGTGGCTGGGCGCCGGGGCGGCGAAACGCGTCGACCGGGCGCAGAGTCGCCTGCGTCGTCCGCTCTACTACGCGCGCGAGCGGGCGCGGCGGCAGGCGCTCGCCGAAGAGCGGCGACGCGTGGGCGGAAGGCGCACCGAGAACCCCTGCCCCACGCGCGAGGCGATCCTGGACGCCTGGGTCCACCGGCGGGACTCGCACGCGGCGGCGGTGCGCTTCGGCAGCATGGTGCACGACCTGGAGTGCTACGTGGACAACTCGCTCCTCCGCGACGGCGCGGGCGCGATCGTCGGACGTCGCGGGGGCGTGAAGGCTTGGCTGCAGGAGAACATACCCGCACTCCACGTGCGCTACACGACGGTGATGCGCTACAAGGCGATGGCGAAGAAGCTGCGGCAGGTGGTGGGCCTGGCCGACCCCGTGCCGGCCGAGGCCGTGCTGGCAGACCCCATGCCGACGGTACCGGACCTGGCGGTCGTGCGGGCGAGGGCCGTGTGGCTGGAGGTGGTGGCGGGCGCAGGGGACAGCCCGACCGCGCTGATGGAACGACTGGACGCCCTGACGGACCCGGAGCGGGTGGAGGACGCCAACATGCTCGCGGAGTGGCGGGCAAAGTACGAGAATGAGATTACGGAGCGTATGAAATCTAGGTGGTGGCGGCGGATGGCGCGGAAACGGGACGTCGGGTAGGCGAGATGGCGCGAAAACGGGACAATTATGGCAATCAAGCTGCCGCCTTCCGAAAAAGCCGTCACTGTGCCAGACAGAACAGCACGGCGATGGTGTTGTACAGTCCGTGTACGACCATCGCGACGACCAGATACGGCGTGACGGTGGAGGCGGAGAACATTCGCAAACCGTCCCTCGCATGGCGCCAGGCCTTGGCCAGTCCGCAGGACGAAATCGCCGTACAACCGAGATGCAGCATCGTACAGACGATCAGGCGATACCATATTATTCCAGCGGTGAGCTTGTTCTCCGGGATATAGACACTCAAGTAGAGGATGTTCTCGACCGTGGCAAAGACCAACGCGGACACAAGGCAGGGAAGCACAATCGCGCCAGCACTTCTGAAGCGCCACGGCTCCTTCTCGAGCAACATCAGGGGAAGAACTACCTTCGCCATCTCCTCGACGACCGGCGCGCCAGCGGCCACCGCGAAAAGCCCGAAGCCGAACGCGCCCTTCGCGAATGTGCAGATCAGGGCGAACAGGCCCGACGCCGCGTAAAGTGCAAGCAGGCGCAGCTCGACGCCCTGGTGCACGGGCGCTTCCCATTTTTCGCGCAGAACAGCGTCCATGCGCGCTTTGTCGCAAACGGCCTCCGGTACGCCCGCAAGCGCGGCCTCGCCGCCAATGGCATCCGCGCCAACGCCACTCGCCTGCGGTACGCCCGCAAGCGCAGGTTCGTCCTCTACCCCCGCCGCCATTGCATCACGCCACGGCAGGCCGCCGCCACGCCGTACCGGAAACGAGCGCGACAGCCATGTTCGAGCCTTTCTTCTTCATGCCTGACGCATTGCCGCCGATGTCCACACTGTCGAACCTCACGTTGCATACGGCATTGCACCCAAGCTCGCGAGCCCTTTCCTTCATGCGCAACAGCGCCTCGCGTCGAGCCCGTTCGAAGAGGCGGGTGAAGAATTTCGATTCCCCGCCCACGATGTTCTTGAAGCCGAACACCCACGACTTGAACATGTCGCTCGCCACCACCGCTTCACCGCTCACAAGCATGCAAGAGCCTTCCGCAGCGGCAAAACCCGGCGGATTGCGCATGTCCGTAGCCTCTATGTCCCTCAACGCCTCTTCGCGCGCCGCGAGCGACCGCTCGTGCCTCGTCTCCGACAAATGGCCGACAAGCCACCCTACGAAGAGAACAAGCGCGGGGAGTCCGGCGTAAACCAGCAGCGTGACCGCCACAGATGCTGAATCCGCATCCATTGCATCCATCTCCGCCGGCTATTCCGCGACAACGGCGGTCCCGTAGGCCATCATCTCGGAAGCGCCCGATGTGATCGCGCTCGTCGAGAACCGGACATTTACGACAGCATTGGCCCCAAGCGCCTCGGCCTGGGCGATCATGCGGGACAGCGCCTCGCGTCTTGACTCGGTGAGGAGTTCGGTATAGCCCTTGAGTTCGCCGCCGACCATGTTCTTGAACCCGGCGGCAATATCGCGCCCGATGTTCTTGGCACGAACCGTATTGCCCTGTACGAGCCCCTTCACCTCAACGACTGTCTTGCCTGGAATTGTCTCCGTATTGACGATTGTCATCTCTTCTCCTTTCAGCTCCTGCCCGGAATTATACCAAAACCCGCCATACCGCACAATCACGACACGGCACGCATCTTGAGGCGGATCTACTCGCCCTGATTCCAGCCTGCGGGCCTTTTCTGCTTGGGCGCGGGAGCGGGCGCCGGCGCGGCGCCATCCGTGCGCACCTTGTGCGGCCAGCCAACAAACATCCGTTCCCAGTTGGCGTGGAAGCTGTAGTCGCACACGCAATCGCCCTCCACGGAAGCGCGGTAGTCGGCAAGCGCCTTGAATGCGGCGGCGAATGCGGCCTTCTTCGCCGCATCCTTCGGATCGGCCGCGCTCGCCTTCTGCGCGATGCGGCAGTTGCGGCCCAGCTCCGTGTCGCGCAGGCCCTTGCGCAGAAATTCTATGCGCGCCTTGATTTCGGCATCGTCCGCCGCCGCGCGCGCGGCCTCGTCGAGAATGGCGTAGCAGTCCGGGAAGAAGTGGTCGTCGAAGAAATCTCCCAGGACGGCGTTCGGGTTGCGGAACGTGCCGCCGACGTCGTTGCCCGTGATGTTTTTTACGCCCATCTGCCGATAAGACTCGCTCGTCCATCGCGCAGAGTTGGCTTCGACCATGTTGAAGTAGCGGTTGACGGCCTCCGCCGCGGTGCCAAAGCCGGCGAGCATGTCCGCGCGCGCCATCTCGTAGCCGCGCAGCGGATCGCGCATGGCGCGCGTCATCGCGTAGAGGTGCATCGCCTGCGCGGACCACGCGCCCGTGAGCGAATCCTGCTGGCAGGCGAACATGCCGTTCGTGTAGGCGAAGGCGAAGTCCGGCAGGATGCGCCGCGCCGTGTCGTTCGGATGGTTGCCGCACGCCAGCATGTAGTTCGGACGGTACACCATGTGCGTCGCGCCCATCTTCACCCAGCCGCCCCACTGCCTGCGGAAGGTCGCAGACTCCTCGGCATCGTAGGGGAAGTAGCTGCGCGGCACGAAGATGATCACCGTGTCCGACCCGACGCGCGTCTTAAGCGGCGGATCGATGTAGTTCGCGTAGGCGTAGCCGATGGCCTTGGCATCCGGGTTGTATTGTTTTGCGAGTGCCGCCACCTCGTTGTAGAATCGCACGTAGCGGTCGGAAAGCGAGGCGGCAAGTCCGCCATCGCCCCAGGGCGTACGCGGGAGCACCCATCTGCCGCCGGCGGAAAGGCCGATGTCGGCCGTAAACTTCTTGCCCATCCACTTCTCGTCGAAATCCTTCGCCAGGCTGCCGTTCCAATAGGGACTTTTCTCGAAGCGCGGATCGGGACCGTCCCACGACCGGCAGCGCGCACAGGTGCAGAGCGCCGCCGAATCGTTCTCGCAGCAGTTCACCCACGGACAGGGCGCATGGCGCTGCTTGGAAACATTCGCCCACCATCTGCGCCATTCCTCGACGCGCTGCTTCCACACGCCCGGCTCGGAAACGCATATTGTGCAGAGCGTCGGCGCGCGGTGCGGCATGCGCTTGCCGTTCGGCAGCAGGTTGAAGTATTCGGGATGCTTCTCATGGTAGTTCTTCCACCACTGTGCGAAGCTGTGTCCGGATCGGATGTCCACGCGCATGCCGAGGCGCTGCCTAAGCAGAAGCTTTCCCTGCTCCCGGAAGAACGCCAGGGCATTCTCGTCGCTTGTGAAACCGGTCTTGACCTTGTAGCCGCCGCAGAAGTAGAATCGTACCGGCAGCGGCTCCTGCGCACGGCGATCGAGCGCACCGACGGCGAGCGCCGTGCGCTTCGGCACCACTTCGCCCGTTTCGCCGGGCCACAGCCACTTCACGCCCATTTCATTCTCAAGAAAATCATACGCGGCATAGAGCGTTCCGCGCATGGCCACGCGCTTCAAGTTCCAAGCCTCGTCATACGTGGTGTCGCCATCGCCGCCCAGAAGATAAAGACTGCTGCCGACAGTCTTGACGACATGCTCCTCGTCCGCCAGCTTCCCGACGGGCAGCCCAGCCGTCGCCGCGGCCTTTGTCGCCCCCAGATAGATGTGAAACGGGTGCCGTGCGGCATCGAGCTTGTCTTCGCCCACGATCTCCGGCGCCTTGCCGAATGCCTTTTTGAAGTGGTACGCCAGTTCTTCGGCGGCCAGCTTTTCCACGCCGTCCATCTTCTCCGGCACGACAATGTCGGCCTTGTACGCGCCATCCTCGAACACGACTACCGATTCACCTGCCGCCGGGATGCAAGCCATCCCTGCCGCCACCGCGACGGCCAACGTCATTTTCAACATCTTCCCACCTCGCCTATAGCATCGTTTGACTTCCAAAACCAACCGGGTCGCTTCCACATCGCGTCAGGGAGGGCCCCGACGTTGCGGAAACGACCCGATCCATCGACGAGACGGCGTTCGCCGTCCCATCCGACGATCAACCGATTGAAATGCAACCGCTGATCAGTCCGGCGACAAGCGCGCCCAAAATGACTGCTGCCAATTTTCTCATTGCGTTCTCCTTGCATTGTCCGGCGTCTTGACCGCCCTTCAAGAAACCGTGTTACAGCTTTTCGTCCAGTCGCTTCCGCTTCTGGACGCTGGCGGTTGCAAATCAATGGCCTAGATTATACCAATTCCTGTCGTTCCTGTCTAGAACCGGGACGGATCATTCTCAGGGGGCCTGACAACTTTGAAAAACATCTGGGGCGCAGATCCGACCAAGGGAATTGAAACGGTGGTCGTGCCGTCGCCATTGTCCTTCAGGCTGCATTGCGAAGGGTCGATCTCGTTCGGAACGGCCGGAAACGGCAACGTGGGCGACGCATAGATTCGGAAACCGCTTCGGGCAGACGTCGGAATCGTCAGGCTCACGTCTGCCGTCGATACGGCGATTTTCGAGACGGGTACCGTCCCCGACGCAAATGCGGCGCGCACCGTCGATACGTTTCCCTTCACGACAATGGCCGTCCATGCCGTCGAGTCGATCGTGACCGCATATTCGCCTTCGGGCAGCCACAGACAGACTTCCCCTTCGGGCGACGCGTAGATTCCGTCAAGTCCATATCCATTCGGCGGCAGGGGACTGATGGACACGTGGCAGGCCGCGTTGGCCGTCAGATTCGAGAAGAAGACGCCGTACAGCATGTTTCCCTCGGCATCGACCGGCTGGGGCCGCGCCTCCCGAATGTTTGCCGGCACGACGCTACCACCGGCCACGACAAGCGGCCTAAACAAGGACATGGTCGAATCAACCGTATTGCCAAGGCTGGCGACGAGATCCGACTGGCTGGCCGCCGAAGTCAGATCTTCGGACAGGAGCGCGCCCTTTCCGCCATACGCAATGACGGTTCCGTTGGAGATGACGACGGCATCGTCGGGCACTCTGAACTTTCCCTTCCCCGCGCCAATGCCCACCGCGCCTGATCCGCCATACGCCTGGAGCCGACCGCCCAGGACGACAATGCCGCCCGTCCGAAGATTCGATTGCGAACCACCGCCGAGTCCTGCGGCCGAATCGCCGCCCATCGACAGGATTGTGCCGCCCGCCACAACGATCCGCCCGGGCGCGCCATCTTCCGACAGCGCATGATCGCCACGCGAACCGATGCCCGCACCGTAGCGCCCGCCAGTCGCATGCAACGTCCCCGTGCCATCCAGCGTCAGCGCGATTTCGCTAGCCACCTCGATGCCGGCCGAATAGTCCCCCAGCGCCACGATGGTGTTTGTCGCGCTGAACACCAGCGTGCAGCTGTTCGACACGACGACTGGCGAGCTGTACGCGACCTCCGGGTCCGACAGGAGCGTCAAGGAGTCGAACACCACCCGTTCCGTGCCGCCCGTCGGCACCACGATCGTGAAGGCCCCGCTTCGGCATTCGCCGGAGATCGTGACGGGAATCGTTTGATCGTTCAGGAGCAGGCGATGGTCGTCCGCCGAATACGTCCAGCCATTGCCGCTGTCGCTGATTGCCGAAAAGACTGCCTTCTCGTTGGCCGTGAGGATGTAGCCCCAGCGCGCGTCGCCGGCGCTCGTGATCCTGTAGTAGAATTCAAGCGCCGTGCCGTCGGCCAGCGCCAACTTCGCGGGGCAGATGCCCTCGTTCGGCGTGGCCGGCAGCCAGACGGTCAGGTTGCCGTTGACGTCGGTGCGCGTGCCCGCGAATCCGTAGTACGTCGCCTGCGAGAACCAGAGGTTCGTGACGAGCACGTTCGGCGATCGGGTCTCGATCGTCAGCGCATAGAGCTCGTTGGTGTCCGCCGTGGGGATGGCATTCACCGGACGCGGATCGCAATACGGCGCATAGATGCCGCCACCAGTGATCAGGATCGTCCCGGCCACGTTGTTCGTGCTATAGCCCGTGCCGAGCGAGTTGCCGTTTTCGCCGCCGGTTGCCGTAACCGTGCCGCCGCGTATGTCAAGCGTGCCGCCGAAGGCGTTCGCGCCGCCGCCGATGCCCGCCCCGAAATCGCCGCCGTTGGCCTTGATGCGCGCGGCCGTGACGACAATCGAGCCACCCTTGCCGGAATGTCCGCCGCCAATGCCCGCCGCCGCATAGCCGCCCTGAGCCTTCGTGTAGCCGCCGGCGAAGGTCAGCGTGCCGCCGGCACCCAGACGGCCGCCGCCGACGCCGGCACCGCCCCAGTCGCCTGTCGCCGTCACCGTGCCGTTCGAAATCGTCACCGTACCGCCCGGCATGCCGTCGCCGCCGCCGATGCCCGCGCCGTTCTCGCCGCCCTGAGCCGTCACCACCGTGTTCGAGCCGTCAATCAGCACCGTCCCCGCGATGGCGGAGGCGATGCCGTACTTCGCCGCCATGCTCCCGGAGCCAATGCCCGCGCCGCCATAGCCGCCGGTCGCCGTCACCGTGCCGCCACGGATGGTGATCGGTCCCACCTTGCCGCCTGCGCCACCGCCAATGCCCGCGCCGCCAAACTTGCCGGTCACGCCCGAGCCGTTCGCCGTGATCTGTCCGCCGGTGATGACGATTGCGCCGCTGTCGCCACCGGCGCACATCTCGCCACCGATGCCCGCCGAGCCGGAGCTGCCGTAGGCAATCAGCCGCCCGGTGCCGCCCAACTGCAGCGAACTTGTGGGACGCACGCCCACGCCGGCGCAGGAGGTGCCGCCCCAAATTCGGTTGTTGCCGACCAGGTCGAGCTGAACGCTGCAGTTGTCATCGACCAGGAATCCCGTCTTCTCCTTCGCCCCGGCGACGGAGATGGTCACGTTGGACAGCGTCACCGAACAGCTGTCCTTGGCCTCGATGTTCGCCTGATTGGCCATGCCGTCGATGAGGAACGGCCCGGCTCCCGTCAACCGCACGATGTTCGTCGCCTCGTCGAAGACCCAGCCGTCGCCATAGTCGAGATAGATGTCTCGTCCATTGACGCGCAGCCCGGCTTCGTAGGACGCCACCAGATGGCGATCCTTGACGGCGAAGATGTAGCGGCGGTAACGATTGTCCACCGTGATGGTCACGTCGTACTTCTCCGTGGTTGGCGGCAGCCAGAGATAGACAGCGCCCGTGTCCGTGGTCTTGATTTCGTACGGCGGCAGCCACGCGTTGTCGATGCCCACGATGGTCGCATTCGCGTTCGCCACCAGCCCCGTGAACGCGACGCAGTAGATTTGCGTGCCATTCGGCGCCAAGAACTTCTCCCACGTGCGGGACGTCGCGCTGTCAAGGCGGAAGCTGTGCGGCGCGACGTAGGCGGCGGAGGGATCGAGCGTGCCCGTCACGACGTTCGTGCCGTTCGAGTAGCAGAAGCCAGGGCCGATGTCGGCGCTGAACTGGCCGATCGTCTCCTCGTCGATGCCGCCCTTCGCGACAACATATCCGCCTCGGAAGTTGGCCGTGCCGCCCGAGCCCTGCCCGCCGCCGCCGATGCCCGCGCCGCCGCCGGAAATGGCCGTGATCGATCCGCCCAGAACGTTGATCGTGCCGGCGTTCATGCCATACGCGCTGCCAATGGCCGCCGCCATGCTGCCGGCCACATTCTCGTCGCCATAGACGCCCGTCGTCGCCTCAAGCGTGCCGTCGCCCACGATGTCCAGCGTCTGCCCCTCCTCCACGCGAATCGCCGGCGCGCCATCGCCGCCGCGCAGAACCACGTTGCCCACGAGCTTCAGCGTCGCCGAAACGCCGCTACCCATTCGAAACGCGGAACGCCCACGCCGATCCATGGCGTTGATTGTCAGGTTGGTCGCGACCACCGTGCAGTTCGACGGCGCTTCGACGTCGATGACGATTTCGCCTTCCGGGTTGTTGCCGGTGATGGTGTAGCTTCGACCCTGACTCAACGTGAGCGTCGCCGTCTTGCCGACATACCGCCAGCCCGTGCCCGACTTGTCGCGTCCCGCCGTGATGCCCACGCCATCCACCCAGATCGTGTCCTTGTCTTCGGTCCAATAGGCGTAGATCGTCTTGTCGCCGGGATTCGGGAAGCACCCCATGCCGGGCTGGAGATCGACATCGTAGTAGCAGTCGCCCACGCCTTTTTTCCCGCCATACCAGCCGTGGAACACATACCCCGTGCGCGTCATTCCATAGACGAGGTTGGTCGGCAGCTCGTAGCCCAGCTTCACGTTTTGGCTGAACCTGTTTGTGGTGTAGGTATCGTCAAAGGTCATCGTATAGCAGATGGCGGCATGGGAATTCGTAGTGGCCGGGCTCGCCGCCGTACCGCTGAAGGTCGCGTTTGGATCCTTGTAGAGCGCACCGCCGGAGCCGTTGGCGCCTGCATCGCCGGCGTGGCCGCCGTGCCCGCCATACCAATATGTAATATTGCCGGCATTTCGCGTCCAGCCTCTGTTT
>Ga0310690_10005956_pt1 | contig 16261 bp, 6 predicted proteins | sample AusTroGonzalo_MG_2_FD_207661 | JGI IMG/M metagenome (GOLD analysis project Ga0310690, IMG submission 207661) | Bovine rumen microbial communities from tropical cattle in Woodstock, Queensland, Australia - Gonzalo_04 (v2) (version 2) | ecosystem: Host-associated > Mammals > Digestive system >... | reverse complement strand
AGCCCTCGACCGAATATCAGCAGATGTACGGTGGCTATGTGTATTTCCATCCCAAACACCTGACGCTTGAAGGGTCGTACTATCGGCAGACAGGTGACTTGGTGGATGCTGTCATGATGCAATACAAACCCGTCAAGGCCTGGATGGCCAGCGCGAAGGCTACTATCAAACCTTCTGACAGATACGGTTTCGAACTGGGCTATGACTATCTGAGTGGCGACGATTATGTGCCTATGTTATACGGCGGCAGGTTTGGTACACCACGGCATGAGGTGGAAAAGGGGTTCAGTCCCCTATATGGCTCACGCACCAAGTTCTATGGCATTATGGACTATTTTTACGAGAGTGCCTACATCAACGGCTTCACGCCTGGTCTGCAAAACGCTTTCATCGGCATCTTCGGAAATCCCACCAACAAGTTGAATTGCAAAGCCTCCTACCACTATCTCGCTGTGGCTACTAGCCTTAGTGAACTTGATCGCACCCTGGGTCATAGCATTGACCTACAGGCCAGTTATAAGTTCTCGAAGGACATCTCCCTCTCGGCAGGTTACACCCAGATGATGGGTACAGAGACCATGGATCGTCTGAAGCAGGGAAGCAGTAGCAAGCGCGCCCGCTGGGCATGGTTCTCGTTGGTCGTTTCGCCCAGTATATTTAAGACAAAGTGGTAAATCAACAAACTAAACTACGATTAATATGAAAACAATCGCACCATTATCAAAAGTACAATACGGTCTCTATGCAGAGTGTGTGGCACATCAGGGAGAGGCTTGTTATAATATACCTTATTTATATATACTTGATGGCAGTCTCGATGCTGAGCGGCTTTGCAAGGCCGTTGAGGCTGCAGTGGCGGCGCATCCGACGCTGTTCACACGTATCGAGCAGAATAGCGAGGGTGATCCCGTGCAAGTGATTGATGATACGGAAGACTTCAACCTTAACGTAGAAACGATAGATGATATCGAGGCTGCGAAGGCGCAGTTCGTACAGCCGTTCAATATTGTGGGGGATAGGTTGTTCCGCATCCGGCTGCTACGAGATAAAGAACATCACTACCTGTTGCAGGACATCCACCATATCATCAGCGACGGCACGTCGCGGAAGGTGTTGTTGGCTGATATCGAGAAGGCTTATCGCGGTGAGGCACTTGAGCCTGAGGCTCTCACTTTAGGTGAAGTAGCCACAAAAGAAGACGAGATGCGGAAGATGCCAGTGTTTGAGGAAGATAAGCAATGGTATGCGCAGAACTTCGACTGTAGTGACTGTTATTCGCCACTGTTGCCTGACTTGGAGGAGACGGAGCCGAAGGAGGGCTTGCTAACGAGGATGCTAACAGCAGAAACGACACAGGTGGATGCCTTCTGCAAGGGACACGGCATATTCAAGAGCACTTTCTTCACGGCGGCCTATGCTTACCTGTTGGCGAAATTCAATAATGAGCAGGAAGCACTGTTCAACACCATCCATAATGGTCGTTCCGACAAACGGCTGGTACATTCGGTAGCGATGCTGGTGAAGACGTTGCCAGTGTATGCGAAGTTTACTGATGACACTACTGTGCAGGACTTCCTGAAGGCTGGACAGGAGCAAATGACGGGCTGTCGCCAGCATGAGGCCTACGCTTACAGCGATATGGTGACAGATCTCAACATACAGGCTTCGACCCTTTTTGCATGGCACGGAACGCTGTTCGATAATCTGGAACTCTGTGGCAAGCCGATGACAGCCATGCGCATAAATAATAACACCCGCGAGGTACCGCTCTATTTGAAGGCCTATGTCCGTGATGGACGCTACTTCATTGAGGCAGAGTACAGTGCCAATCAATATAGCGAGACGCTTATCAGCCAATACTTAGAGAGTTACGGGGCAGTAGTGGAGGGATTCCTCACGCAAGAGTATCTTCGAGACATTAACATCACTACCGCATCACAGGTTGATGTGCTTGACAGTTTCAATCAGACAGATGTAGATTACGATGATACACAGACCATAGTTTCGTTGTTCCGTAGTCAGGCTAAGGCTACGCCAGAGAATGTTGCAGTAGTATATAAAGAACGGAAATATACCTATAAAGAGGTGGATGAAACCAGCGACCGCATCGCAGGTTACATTGCAGCCAAAGGATTAGGCCCCGAGGATGTTGTGTCGGTTTTGATTCCCCGTTGCGAGTGGATGGCCATTGTCTCACTTGGCGTATTAAAGGCTGGCTGTGCCTATCAGCCGTTGGATCCCTCCTATCCGAAGGAGCGTTTGAATTTCATGATGCAGGATGCGAACGCAAAACTGCTGATTGCTGACGAGGAACTGTGTCCCATCGTCGATGAATACCAGGGCGACGTGCTGATTTTGCCCCCTAAGATAGGGGGCGATAGGGGTTTGAGTAAAGGTTGGCCTGAAGTCGGTTCAGACCCCCAACCCCCTAACTTAGGGGGCTTAACCTCAAACTCTCTCTTTATCCTGCTCTATACTTCCGGCTCAACGGGTGTGCCCAAGGGGTGCCAGTTGACGCATGGCAATCTCGTCTGCTTTTGTCATTGGTATCAGCGTTATTATGACCTGAAGCCTGAACATCATGTGGCGGCATACGCCAGTTATGGTTTCGATGCCTGTATGATGGATATGTATCCTGCGCTGACCTGCGGTGCCACCGTGCACATCATCCCAGAGGAAATCCGTCTCGACCTTATCGCCCTAAATGATTACTTTGAGCGTGAGCATATCACCCATTCGTTTATGACTACGCAGGTGGGCTATCAGTTTGCCACAAGCATTGAGAACCACTCGCTGAAGTATCTTTCTACAGGTGGCGAGAAACTGGCTTCTCTCACTCCACCAACAGGCTTTAATTTCTATAATGTATATGGCCCCACCGAGTGTACAATCTTTACAACCACCTATCTCGTGGATAAAAAACTGAAGGAGATACCTATCGGCAAACCGCTCGACAATATGCGGCTCTATATTGTTGATCCGCAAGGACATCGCCTACCTGTGGGTGCAGCCGGCGAACTGTGGATCAGTGGTCCGCAGGTGAGCCGAGGCTATCTGAATCGTCCAGAGAAGACGGCAGAGGTGTATATACAGAACCCATTTATCGGAAATTTCGGATTATCTGGAGATTCCGGGAAATACACCCGCTGCTATCGTTCTGGTGATATCGTGCGCTATCTGCCATCTGGCGACATTCAGTTCGTGGGTCGTCGTGACGGACAGGTGAAGATTCGTGGTTTCCGCATCGAACTAAAAGAGGTGGAGGCCATCATCCGTGAATTCCCGGGAATCAAGGATGCCACCGTGCAGGCCTTCGATGAGGAGGGTGGTAGCGGAGGAAAGTTTATCGCCGCTTACATCGTCAGTGATCAGCAAATAGACATTGATGCCTTAAATAATTTCATCCTCGACCAGAAGCCACCTTATATGGTACCAGCCGTGACGATGCAGATTGATGCCATCCCGCTGAACCAGAATCAGAAGGTGAACAAGCGCGCGCTGCCGAAGCCTGTCAAATCTGTTGCTGTGACACAGCAACAAACAGAACAGGCTCCGCTAAACGTACTGGAGCAGGAACTGCACGAGATGATAGCCGCCATCGTGAACAACGGCGATTTTGGAATCACTACCGTCTTGGGCTATGTCGGACTGACCTCCATCTCTGCCATCAAACTGGCCGTACAAGTAAATAAGCGCTATGGCGTGACACTCGACTCGAAATCGTTAGTAAAGAATGGAACGCTTCAGAGTATCGAAAATGAAATACTTGGTGCAATGCTCCATGGACAATGTACAATGGATAATGGACAATTACCTGCGCAAAAGGAGGCTGATGCCAAAAATGTTCAATGTTCAATGTTCAATGTTCAATGTCCCTTGTCCTATGCCCAGACTGGTGTCTATTTCGAGTGCCTGAAGAATCCTACTTCGACGATTTACAATATCCCTTATCTTCTCAGTTTTCCTGCTGGTATCAAGGCAGACAAACTGGCTGATGCTGTGAAGCAGGTAGTGGAGGCTCACCCCGAACTGAATATACACTTTATCACGGAGGGTGATTCCATTATCCAGACCTTAGCAGACAGTGTGCCTGTTGAAGTGCCAGTTATTGAAATGAGTGATGAGGCGCTGACTGCCTATAAGAATGAGTTTGTGCAACCTTTCAATCTGCAAAAAGCACCATTGTATCGTTTCGAGGTTGTAAAGACGGCAAACGGAGTCCATCTGCTGATGGATGTGCACCACCTGGTGTTCGACGGCGGTTCTGCCGATTTGTTTATCCGTCAGATAGGTTCTGTTCTTGAAAGAACGCCCGTCGAGAAGGAAACCTATACCTACCTCGATTTTGTCAGCGACCAACAGAAGGCTGAGGAGACAGAGACCTTTAAGACTGCCCAACAGTTCTTTGCCGAGAAACTGCAAACCTGTGAAGGTGCGAGTGAGATTCCTGCCGATTTGCCCAAGACAGATCAACAGGGCTTTATCGGTGAGGCTGTCTGTCCGACAGATTATGACAAGGCTACAGCCTTCTGCCGTCAGCAGGAGGTGACACCAGCCCATCTCTTCCTTGCAGCCACAGCCTATGTGGTATCACGCTACACCAACAACCGTGAGGTCTATCTCAGCACCATCAGCAGTGGACGCTCGAACCTGAAGATTGCCGATACGGTGGGTATGTTTGTCAACACCCTCGCCCTTGGCCTGAAGATCGACGACGTGACTGTCAGCGAATACTTAAAACAGGTCAGCGAGACCTTCGATGAGACGCTGCGCCATGAGGATTATCCCTTTGCCCGCATCGCCACCGACTTTGGTTTCATGCCTGCCATTGCCTACGCCTATCAGGTGGGTGTGCTGTCGCAATATACGGTTAATGGTCAGTCCATCCAGCAGGAACTGTTGGAGTTGAATGTTCCGAAGTTCAAGATCAACATCAAGATTGAACCGCGTGGTGTGGTGGTGCAGTATGATGATGCCCTCTACTCTGCCCGTTTAGGCAATGCGATTGCCGAAAGCATCGTAGCCGTTGCAGAACGGATGATAGAGCAGCCACAAATGAAAGTTCGCCAACTCTCTATCGTCAGTAAGAGCCAGGAAGAAGAACTGTCGCATCTGCGTCAGACAGCAACTGGCGATGCGCCTTTCAAGTTCTTCCATGAGTGTATCAGTCATTATGCCCAAACCCAGCCCGATCATGAGGCTTTGGTGGCCATTGATGCAAAATACACCTACAAGGAAATGGATGACGTCACGAATCGTATTGCTACAGCGTTGCATCAGCGTGGTGTCAAGGAGCGTGATCGTGTGGCTCTGTTGTTGCCTCGTACCAGCAGGTTGATCCTCTCGCTCTTTGGTGTTCTGAAGGCCGGTGCTGCCTATATCCCTTGCGATCCGGATTATCCCGCAGACCGTATCAAACTGATTCTCGAAGATAGTGAGGCCCGTTATATCATCACGACAGCCGACCGTCTCGACACTGTTCCTGCGGAAAAGACCATCGATGTAGAAACCCTCCTCGATGGTTCAGCAGGCAGTTGTGGCACAACTGCGAACATAACAGGCGACGACTTGGCTTACCTCATTTATACCTCAGGTTCCACAGGTCGGCCTAAGGGCGTGATGTTGCGCCATGAGGGTATCTGTAATTATCTTTACGGCCATCCGGCCAATGTGTTCGCCAATGGCGTACTAACAGATGCGGATCGTGTGCTCAGTGTGACGACCATCTCATTCGATGCCGCTCTGCAGGATATCGGTATGGCTTATTTCAATGGTAAGACGCTGATTGTAGCCACTGAGGAACAGGCCAATAACCCACTCGACCTGTCGCGCCTCATTCAGGAGCAACATATCAATATGGTGTCCGGTACACCATCCCGTTGGCAGACCTGGCTCACGAGCGATGACTTCTGCAAGGCCATCTCGCAGGTAAAGATCTGCCGTGCTGGTGGCGAGAAGTTCAGCGATGCTCTCCTGCAGCAGATGCGTAGCGTCACCAATGCTCGCATTTTCAACTGCTATGGTCCTACGGAGATTACGGTGGCCTCGAATAACGTGGAACTGACAAATGCACAGATGGTCACCGTTGGCAAACCGCAGTTGAATGTCAAGGAGTTTATCGTTGACAGCGATGGTAATGAATTGCCTGTAGGCGTTGTTGGTGAACTCTATATCGGAGGCCGAGGTGTAGCACGTGGCTATAATAACCTCGACGAGATGACTCGTGAACGTTTCGTTGACTATCATGGCGTGCGCATCTATAAGTCTGGCGACTATGCCAAATGGTTGCCAGATGGCAATGTGGTCATCCTTGGACGTACGGACCATCAGATCAAACTGCGCGGCTTGCGTATTGAGTTGGGTGAGATTGAGAATGTGATGCTTTCTGTAGAGGGTATGAAGAAGGTGGTTATCATGATTCGTAAACTGAATGACAAGGAACACCTCTGTGCCTACTATACTGCCGACCATGAGATTGCTCCCGATGTCCTGAAGGCAGAGATTTCAAAGCGTCTGACGCAGTATATGGTGCCAACGGCTTACCTGCAATTGGCAGAAATGCCGATGACGCCTAATGGGAAGACTGATGTGAAAGCATTGCCTGAGCCACAACTGGCCATCAGCGGAGAGTATGTAGCACCCGCTAACGATACAGAGAAGGCCTTCTGCGACATCTTTGCAAGCATCCTCCAGATGGACAAGGTAGGTGCTACCGATAATTTCTTCGAACTTGGTGGTACGTCGCTCGTCGTCACCCGTGTCATCATCGAGGCTGACAAGGCAGGACTCCATGTGGCATACGGTGATGTCTTCGCGAATCCTACGCCACGTAAGTTGGCTGCACTGATCACTGGCGAAACTATAGACAATGCTGCTGATGCCAATGACCCCGTTGCCGACTTCGACTATACTGCCATCAACAATCTGTTGCAGCGCAACACGCTGGGCTTCTTCCGTACAGGTGAACGCCAGACGCTGGGCAATGTATTGATCACTGGTGCTACGGGCTATCTGGGTATTCACATCCTGCACGAACTCATTGACAGCGAGGCGCCCCACATTTACTGTATGGTACGTGGAAAGACCATTGAGGCTGCAGAGAGTCGTCTGCGCACGTTGCTCTATTATTATTTCTCGAAGTCGTTCAAGGAACTGTTCGGCCAGCGTCTGCACATCGTCCTCGGCGATGTGACGCAGGATATTGATGCAAGTCTGAAGGTGGATACCGTCTTTAACTGCGCTGCCGTCGTGAAGCATTTCTCAGAAGGTACGGAGATTGAAGACGTGAATATCGGTGGTGCCCAGCACTGTGTCGAGTACTGTATCAAGACAGGTGCCCAACTCATTCATATCTCTACTGCTAGTACCCGTGGTATATGGGCAGGCGAGATCAAGGATGATGTCTATTCCGAGCAACGTCTCTATATGGGACAGTATCTCGGTAACCAGTACATTTACTCCAAATATATGGCTGAGCGATTGATCCTCGATGCTGTTGCCCTCCACGGACTCAGGGCTAAAATCATGCGTGTAGGTAACCTTGCCGCCCGCAGTACCGACGGTGAGTTCCAGGCTAACTTCAGTACCAACTCCTTTATGGGTCGCATCCGCATCTATAACATGCTCGGCTGCTGTCCATATGCCATGCGCAACAAGAAAGTTGAATTCTCGCCCATCAACGAAGTTGCCCGTGCTATCGTCCTGCTTACCACCACCCCGAAGGAGTGTACCGTGTTCCATCCTTACAATATCCATGGTCAGTTCCTAGGCGATGTGCTTTCTGGTCTGACCTCCGTCACGGGCGGTATCCGATTTGTGGAACAGGAGGAGTTCCAGCAGGCCATGGACGAGGCAGGACAAGACCCGCAGAAGGCCAAACAAATGGCAGCCCTGTTGGCCTATAAGGATATGGCTCATGGCAAGAAGACTGCCGACGTGCAGCGTGACAACGACTATACCACGCAGGTACTCTATCGCCTCGGTTTCAATTGGTCGCCCACCTCATGGGATTATGTTGAGCGTATGCTCACTGCCATCGGCGGCTTCGGCTTCTTCGAATAGATCGCAAATGGGTATGAGTCGAGAAGAGCAAAAAGCGTTTAACAGCCAGTACTGGCGCTTCCTGTGGTCATCCATCCTCATTGCCCTTTCGGGCTGTCTGGGCAATGTGGTGGATGCCATCATTGTGGGGAATTTGATTAACGAAGATGCCGTCAGTGCCATCAATCTGACAAAGCCTGTCATTCAGTTTATGTTCACCCTCAGTATGCTACTGTCAACGGGTGCTGGTATGCTGGTGGGTATGGAACTTGGCAAGAAGGATATGTTGCGAGCCGCCAATATATATACGTTGTCGTTGGCATCGTGTCTGACGGTTGGCCTGCTGATTACCTTCTGTGGAATGACGATACCAGATACCATCACAGGGTGGCTGTGTAACAACGAACAATTGTTCCAGTTCACGTACGACTATCTGGTTGTCATGTTATTGGGTGCCCCTGCCTATATGATGATATGGGCGCTCAGTACGATGGTGGGCGTGGATGGCAGTCCCCGACTGGTCAGTATCGCCATCATGATCGACAATGCCGTCAACCTCTGTCTCGACATTGTGTTCATCCAGTGGCTTGGGTGGGGTATTGAAGGCTCCTCTACAGCAACTGTCGTTGGCCATTTAGTGGGTATCGCCATCATGTGCTGGCACTTCCGTTACAAGGATAATCACCTCCGACTCACACATATTACATCACTCTTCGCTCTTCACTCTTTACTCAAGCAGATTCTCTCTCAGGGCGCACCGCTGGCTATTGCTTCCGTCTGTCTCACCTTGTTGCTGTTCAGTGCCAACAATATTGTACTGTCCTCATTAGGTCGTATCGGTATCTTCGCCTTTGCTGTCTGTATGAACCTCTTGCAGATTTACAATCTTTTCGTGGCAGGTGTCTGCCGCACCATACAGTCGTTAGGTGCCATTCAGATAGGAAAGGGCGACAACGAGGCCTTCCGTCTGGTCTTGACCAAGTCATTCACTTTCATCACTGTGGCCATGCTCATCACCTGTGTCTTCGTCTGGATAGATCCCCAGGCTATCGCGAGGTTTTTCGGAGCCGACGAGGCCGACATGATAACTGAGGGCAGTCACGCCCTGCGCATCTTCGCCCTCAGTTTCATTCCCTTCTGCTACATCTATACGCTGATGATAGTCTATAAACTATATGGTTATCACAAGATGGCGTTGTTCATTTCGTTGGCTCTCTCGCTAACGGTCATTCCCGTGCTGTGGATTATGGCAAACGCCGCCCCAGATTACCTCTGGTATAGTTACATCATCGCTTATATCATCGAGATAATCGCTATCTATGCCCTGCATAAAATAGGGCATGTAAAGTTCAGATTGATGAAGAATACCAAATAAATTTGGTGTTTCGCCCACTTAATCATACCTTTAACTATGTTGAAGGTAGGCTGCACCTCAGAAAAATTCAAAAATATTTGGTTTTTCGTTCTGTTTGCACTACCTTTGCAGCCAAAATCGCAAAGAATATGGAATCAAAACTGGTTATTTACAATACGCTGACACGGCAGAAGGAACGTTTCGAGCCGTTGCATGCCCCCAATGTGGGTATGTATGTGTGTGGTCCAACGGTGTATGGTGATCCTCATCTGGGGCATGCTCGTCCTGCCATCACGTTCGACTTGGTGTTTCGTTATTTGAAGCACCTTGGTTATAAGGTAAGGTACGTGCGTAATATCACGGATGTAGGTCATCTGGAGCACGATGCCGACGAGGGCGAGGACAAGATTGCCAAGAAGGCCCGTCTGGAGCAGTTGGAGCCGATGGAGATTGCGCAGTACTACACCAATCGCTACCATCAGGCGATGGATGCGCTGAACGTGTTGCGTCCCAGCATCGAGCCTCACGCCACAGGCCATATCATCGAGCAGCAGCAGTTGGTGCAGCAAATCCTCGACAATGGTTTTGCCTACGAGAGCAATGGCTCAATCTATTTCGATATCGAGACTTACAATAAGAAATTCAAGTATGGTATCCTCTCTGGCCGTTCGCTGGAGAATATCAAGGACGAGAGTCGTGAACTGGCTGGTGTAGGTGAGAAACGCAATCAGGCCGACTTCGCTTTGTGGAAGAAGGCCCAGCCCGAGCATATCATGCGTTGGCCCTCCCCTTGGAGCGACGGATTCCCTGGCTGGCATTGCGAGTGTACAGCGATGGGACGTAAGTACTTAGGCGAGGAGTTCGATATCCACGGTGGTGGTATGGATCTCGTGTTCCCTCACCATGAGTGTGAGATTGCCCAGGCACAGGCTTCGATGGGTCATCCCGCCGTGAAGTACTGGATGCACAACAATATGCTGACCATTAACGGCCAGAAGATGGGTAAGTCATACAACAACTTCATCACACTGGAACAGTTCTTCACAGGCAACCATCCGTTGTTGGAGAAGGCCTATGCACCGATGACCATCCGCTTCTTCGTACTTTCAGCCCACTATCGTGGCACCGTCGATTTCTCGAACGAGGCTCTTGTGGCTGCTGAGAAGGGACTGGAGAAACTGATGAATGCCATCAGTGATCTGGAGCGCCTGTCGAGTGCGTCGTCGTGTCACGACGACAAACAGCAGTGCGATCCAGAAACGGAGCGCGTCGTGAAGAATCTCCGCCAGAAGTGTTACGATGCGATGAACGACGACTTCGCCACTCCTCAGGTGATCAGTTACCTCTTCGAGGCTTGCACCACCATTAATAAACTCGTTGACCACAAGGCTACCATCTGTGCTGACTGTCTGAAGGAACTGAAGGAGGTGATGCACCTCTTTACCTTCGACATCCTCGGACTGGCACCGAATTATAAATTCGGCGCAACGGTAGGGGATGGTTCTAACGATGCCCGTGAGGAGGCCTTTGGTAAGGTCGTGGATATGGTACTTGAACTGCGTGCCAAGGCCAAGGCCGACAAGGACTGGGCTACCAGTGATAAGATCCGCGACGAACTCGCCGCTGCAGGCTTCGAGGTGAAAGATACCAAAGATGGAGTGACTTGGAAGTTGAACAAGTAACCCCTTAATGAAGACAGACAATGAAGCCTACGGAAGACCGTAGGCTTTTTTTGTCATTTCTACGGCAACGGTTTTGGACCTGAAATAATCAAAAGAAATGTATTCCAGTCCGCCGTACGGTCTGTCAGTACCCCACGAGTTCTTCATGATGAAATATTTCTTGCCTTCGTCGTCGTGGGCGATACCAACGATAGCCATACCGTGCCCTTTGTCCTCCCAGCATACCCCGTGATGGTGGCGTACTGCTTTTTCCGTCTTGACAATCAGCGAGTCCATCGGGATGTTCAGGTAGCGGTCGTGCAGCCAGTTGTCTGGCACCTCCAGTTCCGACTCCTCATAATAGGGTTTGTCCTTGTCGCACATCAATTGAAGATATTCCCCAGGCTTGCAGACACTGCGGGCAAACTCCTGTGGGGTGTATTCTGCACCTAACATAAACACATAACGTGGAGCGGGTGTGTCGATGGAGCGCATGGCATCGTAGCCCACAATACCATATTTCTCCATCAGTCTGAGCAGGGTTGTACACTCACCGCGTTTGCTCTCGGGCGCATCAGGTTCCTGTTCCAGCATCTTCTCAATATAATAAGGTGAGAGGTTCACGGAGTCGCCCCATGCCAGATGTTCCGTTTCAATGGCGGCAAGCATGGCGTATATCCAACAAGTCTCACTGTCGCCTTGGTCCTTGATGGGAGTCATACGGTTCAGCACTTCGTGGGTGAAGTGCTTTGGCTCTTTTTGGGCACAGCCGATAAGTAATATGAGGCACAGCAGAAAGATTAATTTCTTCATATCGTCAATAACCCTTGTTCTGGATGCAGTTATGGTTCATGTCCAGATAGACGCCGGGAATGGGGAAGACAGTAGTATGTCCGTCGCTCTCATTAACAGGCTCCTCATATTCGTCGCCTTCAAACATACTCTTGTATTTCCTGAACCGGATCATATCCTGTCGGCGCCAACCTTCCCAGCAGAGTTCCATCAATCGTTCGTCAAGCAGTGTCTCTGGTGTCAACTTGCGATCATCCTCTATGTCATTACAGCGTCTGCGTACTGTATTGAAATCGTCCTGCCCGTCTTCTCCGTTACGCATTTTGGCCTCTGCACGCATTAGTAGCACGTCTGCATAGCGGAAGAGCACGATATCGTTGTCCATCAGTTTGCCGTCGTTGATAGCGTTTTTGTCAACATTGTATTTCTTCATGCGTGCACCGGCGGTCTCTACGTAGGGACTGCCGCTGAGATCCAACTTCACCTCCTCAGGATAGTAAGTAAATATCTTACCTGTACGGTCTAAGACAGGATAAGAATCAGTGTCATAGACTTCCCCTCCCCAGTAATTATAGGCAAAGCGAGGGTCTTTTTCCTCAGTGAAATATCCGAAGACGCGGAGTGTGTTCAGGGTGGCGCACGAACCGTTTTCTCCTCCGAATCCGAAGGCGGCGGCATGTCGGTAATGCCAGGAGCGGAACAGGTTTTGCTGCTGGTTGCTGTAGAGATCCTTGTCCATAGGTATCACCCAGATGTTTTCCGTGGAGTTCTCGTTGCGTACCGCAAAGTTATCGGGGTAATGGCTTTCGAGGTGATAGTCGCCATAATCCAAGAGATTGCATAAAAGGATGGTTGCTTCCCATGCATTGTAGGAACCTTCGTTTATCTGGAACATGATGTTTTTTCCATCAGGGTAGTCTTGGTCTGTCCAGTCGTTGTCAGTGTAGATCTCGGCATTGAGTGTGAGTTTGGCTAGGACGAACAAGGCTACGTCGTAGGTCACCCTTCCATAGTATTCGTCGTGTTTCGTGCTTTTATAATAGGGTAGGTAATATTGGGCATCCATGAGTTCATTGAAGACGAACTCGAAAACCTCGCTGCGCTTCGACTGTGTGACCTGGTTCATTGACGTTTGTGTAGAGACAACAATAGGTACATTACCAAAGAGGTCCATGAGATACCAGTAATAAATGGCTCTCAAGGCCCGTACTTCAGCCGTGTATTGCAGATACGTGGAGGTACTGAGTCTGTCTTGATGACTTTCAAGTTTCTCAAGTGAGCGGTTGCATTGTGTGACCACTTTATAGAGATAGAACCATGCATTAGCCACGACATCGTGACCAGCCGTCCAACTATGTTTGTACAATTGTTCCCACAGGCCATCGTCGTACCAGTCACCGCCACGGATAGGCAGCATCGCCTCATCGCTGCCGAAGGTCTGTAGGTCATAGACACCTCTACAGGTGCCTTGTAGCCCTTGTCCGTCTTCCGAGCCACCTATATAATTATATAAGGTGGCCACCGTGTTCAGGTAGATGGCTTGTGGTGTCTTGTAGGCTTCCTCCTCGGGAATCTGGTCGTGTGGCTCTTCATCGAGTGAACAGGCACAGAGGATGATGCCGCCGATGCAGCAGACGAGACAATGGTAGAGTGGGGTAAGTTTGGTCATCATGTTTAGAATTTAATGCTTAAACTGAAAGTGTAACTGCGATAGACGGGCATGGTATTCTTGTCGTCAATGCCCAGAGTGCCGTTGATGACGCTGGAGTTGATCATCGGCGTGAGTCCGCTGTAACTGGTGATGGTGGCGAGGTTGTTCACTGAGGCTGACACCCTGAGGTTCTGGATGAATCTGGAGCGCAGGGGTACGTTCCACCCGATGGTGACATAGTCGAAGTTCACATAGTCGCCTCGTTCCAGCCAATAATCGCTGATGGTCTGATCCTGGATATTCATTTCCGGAGCACCTTCCATGACGTTGTAGTTGGGTAGCGAGAGCATATTCATATAGGTGAGTGCCGAACCGTTGTAGATCTTATGTCCGAACGCGCCGTTGATCTGCATCGTGACGTCCCACTGACGGTAGCGGAAGGCGATGTTTGATCCCATTCTGGCCTTTGGTGTGGCTTGTCCGCAGATATAACTCTCGTCGGTGATATCATATTCTTTGGAACCGTCAGAATACTCGATGAGTCCTTTGCAGTGTGGCAGGATAAACACGCCGAGCGTCTCTCCGACAGCCTGCCAGGTGACGTGACTGGGACCGTTGATGCCTGGTCCCCAGAGTGTGGCAATGGGTTTCCTCTGAGGTGCTGTCAGATATTGTCCGTTGTAGTCGCCGTCGAGGGTCAGGAGTTTGTTTCGCTCGAAACTCCAGTTCATGTTGATGGAGATCTCCATGTCCTTGGTTCGGAGTGGGGTTATGCCGAATCCGATCTCCAGTCCACTGTTCTGCATCGAACCGAGGTTAGCCAACAGTTGGTTGTAGATGAAAGGTGGCACGGGTACGGTATATTCGTAGAGCATGTCGGTAGTCTTCGACTGGTAATAGTCTATGCTTATAGCGAAGCGACTGTCCCATAGCGACAGGTCAAAACCTGCATTGAAGGTTTTCTTCACCTCCCATTTCAAATCGGGGTTGGCATTGCGAGTAGCACCCAGGACGGTGGCTGTAGTGCCGTTTACTGGCGCAATGCCCACAGGCTGCATGAGTTGCAGGGAGTTGTAGGAGTCGATGCCTCCTTGATTGCCAGAGAGTCCGTAGCCTATGCGCAATTTGGCTTTGTTGATGACCTTCAGGTCTTTCATCCAGTTTTCCTCGCTGATAACCCATGCACCACTGACGGAGGGGAAGAATCCCCAGCGGTGGTTCTTACCGAATTTCGAGGAGGCATCGGCGCGGGCATTGGCTGTCAGTGTATATCTTTCTGCGAAGGAGTACTGGGCACGGATGAGAAACGACTCCATATGCGACTCCATGAAATAGGAGTCGGTTCCTTTCCAAGGTCGTGTGGCACCTGCCGACAACTTATCATAGCCGAAAGCATCAGTAGAGAAACCGGAGGTGGTGGCATAGAATCCTTTTTCCCTCTCATGTGACGATTCTGCAAGACCCAGAAGATTCAGCGCATGTTGTTGGATGTTGAGAGAATAGTCAAGCGAGATGTTGCCCAGCATCTCCACGCGCTCGCTGTCGCCCCTATAGGCTTCACCGTGGCTCCATACAAAAGTGGGGTAGTAGTGAGCATTGTCTATCGAAGCGTAAGAGTAGGAACCGAAACCTTTAAGTTTCAGATTCTTTGCCAGGCCGACTACGGCACTCATGTGCACATTAAAATGACTGTATGTCTCATCGTTCTGCATGGCCAGCAGTGAGTTGGGGTTGTTACACCAGATGGCTTCAGGCACCTGATCGTAACTGCCGTCGGCGTTGGCACCGTCAGGGTAGGTAGGATTGAATACTTCTGCCGAAAAGAGCAACTTCTGCTTGAAGGGGAGTATGTCGTTCTGCTGTAGCGACCCCACCATGCCGAGATCAACCGTCAGATGGTCATCGAAGGCTTTCTGGCTGATGTCGAGTTTAGCGATGTAGTTCTTGTAGTTGTTGTTGCGAAGAATCGTATGGTGGTCCATCATACCGATGGAGGCACGGCAGTTGGCACTCTCGGAGCCACCGCCGAAGGCTATGTGGTGGTTCTGTACGAAACCTGTTCTGTCGATGCTTCTGGTGAAGTCGGTGTCATATCCCTTGTCGATATAGTTCAATCCCATGATGTCGGCAGCCTTCCTGAACTGCGAGGCGTTGAGCATGCCGATGCGTTTATAGACAGACTCGAAACCGACGGTTCCGTCGTAAGAGATTTGAAAAGCCTGACTGCGCCCTTTCTTGGTTGTGACAGCGATAACGCCAGCAGCACCCCTCGAACCGTATTGTGCCGTCTCGGAGGCATCTTTTAGGATGGTGAAGTTCTCGATGTCGGCAGGATAGATGGTGGAGAGGGTTACCAAGTCGGCAGTTACACCGTCGATGATGACCAGTGGGTCGTTATCACCGGTGAGCGAGGTGTTTCCTCTGACACGCACAGCCGACACCATCGCCTCCTGATTGCCGCCTGTGGTCACTTGCACACCAGCCGCCTGACCGCTCAACGCGTCAAGCGACGAGGTCATCAGACCTTTGTTCATATGTTTCTCCGTTACCTTATTTACAGCACCTGCCACAGTGTTAAGGTTGCCGTTGGAGTAGCCGATATCTACGGTTGTGATGGTTGTGTCCCTGATGGATGACTGCGCGCCAGCAGTCAGAACCAGCATCACCAAGAATGTCATTGCCCAGTATCTTCTTGTCATTTGCAATATAGTTTTATGTCCTTGTGGCTGCAAAGATAGCAAAAAAACCATGATAAACTGTGAA
>Ga0310690_10005954_pt1 | contig 16264 bp, 9 predicted proteins | sample AusTroGonzalo_MG_2_FD_207661 | JGI IMG/M metagenome (GOLD analysis project Ga0310690, IMG submission 207661) | Bovine rumen microbial communities from tropical cattle in Woodstock, Queensland, Australia - Gonzalo_04 (v2) (version 2) | ecosystem: Host-associated > Mammals > Digestive system >... | reverse complement strand
TATCCGATAAAAGGCAGAAAATCAGGCCTATGAAAGGTGTGAACAGCACCGACAGGAAGAACGTCCAGCCGAAGCCGATGCGGCGACGGGCGCCGACCAGTCCGACTAAAGCGGCGACAAAAGTGTCGGAAATAAGACCGAAAAGTAATAATGTCAAGCCCATAATATCATAATTTGATGCAAAGATAAAAACTATTTTTAAATAATTACAAAATTGATAAAATTATCTCTTTCCCGATTTCCATTTTTGAGAAAGCGAACATTCTTTTTCCTAAATCTTTTAATGAAGCGCCGATATGATATACTTCATTGTCAATAATCATAAATCTGTCATGAGATTTATTGAACTGCTCAATGTTTATTGGCTGATACTGAGAGTTGTGCTTTTCTAAATCCAGTTTAAGAGTTTCAGAAATATGAGCTGTGTAGATTGTAGCGGAAACGTTGTCTTCTCGTTTGTTTAGAATCTTTAGAACCGAATCATCAACATAATTATCAATTAGTATAATTTCGTTCTTTGCTTTTCTTACTAAATCAGAGATGAAGTTGTAGGCATCAAATATTTGTCCGTTGTAGAAAACACCTTCAACTGGGGGTAGCGAGGTTTTAACAAAGAAATCTATTTTTTTGTCATGTTCTGCAACTTTCTGTTCCAGGTAAAAAATACGTTGATTCGTCGTATAATTTCTAAACAAATGTTGTTTTAGTGTTTCATTAGCCCAATGGCGATAATCGATACCTCTTTGTGACTTTACACGATATCCGATTGACAAAACCATGTCAATATTATAGTACTCCACTTGATAATTTTTGCCATCTGTGGCAGTTGTCGCAAATTTTGCGACAACTGAATATCCTTTTAATTCTTCAGAAAGAGCGTTTTTAATATGTTTGCCTATTGTTTTTACATCTCGGTCAAAAAGAGTTGCCATTTGTTGTCGGTTCATCCAAACAGTGTCATTATAAAGCTGCACCTCAATCTGAATCGTGCCATCTTCGCTTCTGTAAATAATTACCGACTTTTCCGATTGCTGATTGTCTGCTGATAAAACTACTTGATTATCCATTTTTTATATTTTAAAAGATTCCAAAAATAGCGTTGAATTTCTTGGTTGCAAAATTAAGTCATAATTCCTTATGTGTCAAGGATTTTAGTGTTAAATTTTGTTAACAAAAGTTGCGGGATTTTGGAGGAAATCTTAAAAGCTTTTAACAATTATTATGCCTTTATCGGCCCCCGCTGCAGCCGTCCTAAGGCGGTGATCCTCATGGCGGGGAGTGCTTTCTGCTGAAAGCAAACGACTGGGCGCCCCGCCTTGAGTATCATCCGCTTAGTCCGGCTTTTAGGCCCTCGCTGCCCCGCAATCGGGCCGTGCCCCCGCGCCGCGGAGCGAAGTGGGGGCGAAGCCCCGATGGAATTTGTAAAAAATGCAAAATGTTTTTTCTAATAACTACTTATATTTAAGAAAGTTAATCTTAAAATTTGTTACAAAATTTGCTGGATTTTGCAAGAAATCTTAAAAATTTTTAACATTTTGATTGTAACGATACAGAAACTAGCATTTTTTTGTATTTTTGCAATCTAATATTGTTTTATGTTTAAAGTAATTTGGGATAAACCTCATAATGGCGTAACACTTACGATGTCATCTGCCGGAGAAGCTCTCGCCATTACACCAAGGCCTGTGTTCTATGAGGAATTAGACCTTCTTGGATTAAATCATATGGGATGGGTCTATCCACATTCTGAGGCCCCTCTCTTATGGGCTTGTGATCGCCGCTATTTTTACTGCGGTGTACTTGTAATGGAAGTTAAAGGAGGCAATATTTTTGATGACCTAGAAATCGTTATTACACCAGAAGGAAAAAATATTGTTCTCACCCCTATAGATATTGAATCTTTGCGCGAAAAAAATGCCGATACAATGTTTTTGATCGAGCATGAAGCAATGGAGTTTATTAATAGCATATATCGCCGCTATAAAGGTATTACAAAAGCCTCTAAAATAAATCCAGATATTGATTTCCAAGCACTGGCATCTCGACTCGAAAAGCAAACTGGCGAAAAACAAGTTGTCATCAAAGAGTCTTGTGATAGTTTCGACATCATGCCCGAAAGTGAAGCCAATGCACTTGGCAAAGACACTGTTCTCGCAAGTAAGATTGATGAATTTGTTGTATCATTTTCTGGTGGAAAAGATTCTCAAGTTTTACTTGATTTAGTTGCCCGTGTAGTTCCAAATACAGACTTTTCAGTCATCTATTCTGATACCGGGTATGAATTACCAACATCTCTTGAATTATATGAAGAGACAAAACAATTTTATACCGAGCGATATCCTAAACTTGCCTTTTATACTGCTAAAAACAAACAACCCATCTTGTATTATTGGGACAATCTAGGCTCACCAAGTCGTATTCACAGATGGTGCTGCAGCGTGATGAAATCAGCTCCACTTGCGAGAAAACTTAAAGAAATATCTGGAGGCAAAAAACAGCCACATGTTCTTCTTTTCGATGGTGTGCGAGCCGAAGAAAGCGCAAGTCGTTCAGGAAGATCAAGAATTGGTAAAAACGTTAAGCATAACAATATGATTAACGTTAGCCCAATATTAGACTGGAATTCCACTGAAATTTATCTGTATATCCTTCTTTATAACCTGCCTTTTAACAAATCATACAGAAAAGGTTTGTCTCGAGTGGGATGTATTCTTTGCCCATACTCATCTGGATGGAGTGAGGATTTATGCGGAAAACTATATCCTGAAACCATTAAACCTTTCGTTTCATGGATAGAAAATAGTCTACACAACAATAATGTTGAGGGTGTTCAAAACTATATAAAAACAGGCCGGTGGAAAATGCGAGCTGGCGGCCGTGATTTAACAACCAAATCTACTGTAAACATCGTTTCGATTGGTCCCACCTTTAAGGCCATTCTTCACAACCCCAAGGAAAGTTTGTTGACTTGGCTAAAAGTTATTGGACCTTTCACTTACGCCCAAAACGACAATACAATAGATGGCAAACTCAAATACAACAAGGTTGTTTATTCTTTTAAGATTCAAATCTTTAACGACGATTCTCTGTCTTTCGAGTTTGGAGATACAGGCGGCGATGTTATTCTTGTCAGCCGATTAAAAAAAGTTCTGTTCAAGGCAACATATTGCGTCCATTGTGAGGTATGTGAAGTTGAATGCCCTACAGGAGCGCTTGCAGTTACTCCAATAGTATCCGTTGATAAAAACAAATGCATTCATTGCTATAAATGTCTTGACTTTAATGAAAAAGGTTGCATAACAGCAGCATCAGTTAATGCATCATATGGAGATAATCCTACAAATAACAACAGTATGAAACAAACTAAATCCGGTATCAATCGCTACAACGATGGCATGGGCTTACGCGAGAATTGGCTTCAAAAATACTTTGATAGTTATAAGACTTTCTTCGACAATGAAGATCATGGGTTGAATATGGACTATCAAGTCCCTCCATTTACCAATTGGCTGAGAGAGGCTAAAATTCTTAAAGAAGGAAATAAAGAGATTTCAGAAATCGGATTAAAGTTGCTTCCATTATATACTACAAATCCAAAACTAGTATGGGAGATTATTTTTGTTAATCTTTGTACTAATTCAGAAATCTGTCATTGGTTCCAATCATCTTTGGATTTCGACCGCCTATATTCACGAGCAGAGATTGATGTCATACTTCAAGATTCTTATCCTGATTTAAAAGGAAGAACTCTGAGTAATCCATTAAATTCTCTGTTGAACACTTTTAAAGAAAGCTCTCTTAGTAATGATCCGCAACTTGTTATGCTCACGAAAGAAAGCGGAAAACTTGCTGTCATGAGGAAATCATATAACGACCTCTCTCTTGCAGCTGCAGCATATTCTTTATATGTTTATTCTGAGATAAAAGATCGCAGATCCCTTACTGTTTCCGAATTTTATGCTGAAGGTCAAACCGAGGGTGTCTTTAGACAATTTGGCATCGATCGCCCCGCTTTCGAGCGTATTCTTCGAACACTTCAGGAAGAACGCAATCACGTTTTAAACGTTCAGCTCAACCTGGGACTTGACAATATAAATTTACGAGAAGATATTTCTTCAACAGACATAATCAAAATGATGCTTTAATTGAACCCAAACACACGAAATATCATGGCACGTTATTCCGATTATATCCAAATGCAAAACTATCTGCCTGTTTATGACATCACGGCAGATTCAAGCAACAGGCTTTGGGCCTCGTTCATTCCCACAAATCAATTCTGCGAGTTACTTCAGCAGACACTAACCGCAGTTTCTTCTTCTGATAAGTTTAAACGAAAAAGCATGTGGGTACAAGGCACGTTCGGAACAGGCAAATCTCATGCCAGCTCAGTAGTGCGCCATCTCCTTTGTGATAAGTACGAAGATATTAACTTTTACTTCAACAAGATTGAAGACACAAGCTTACGTCATCAATTGGATAATTATCGCAAAAACAAACGATTTTTCTCTGTTGTTATCAAAGGTGTTGAGGGCGCCTACGACCTTCCACGTTTCGCCCTTTCATTACAACGCGAGGTAAAAAACGCTCTTAATGAAGCTGGCCACTCTAATCTTGTTGTGAAATCAGATTTTGAAAGTGCCATTCAATATGTTGAGGGTCATAAACAATATACTCAAGATGCAATAAATAAAAGTGAAGACTTAAAAGATATTGCACCAACGCCTGATGATGTCATTTCTCTCCTAAAGACCAATAACATTCAAGTGTACATGGAGTTAGAAGATGCTTTATACAAAACAATTGGCGTTACTCTAACATCAAAGAATGTCAGCGAATGGTTAGCCGAAGTAGAACATGCAATTGAAAATGAAGGAATCGCCGATGGGCTTATTATCTTTTGGGATGAGTTCACCTCCATCATGGAAGCTATTGGTAGTGACCGAATTAATGTTCTTCAAAACATAGCAGAGAAATCACAGGTTTGCAACTTATTTTTATTCTTAATTTCACATAGAGTTGAAGACCAAGTTACATCTGGCAGCAAACGCGATGATGTTAAAACGATGAACGATCGTTTCTACACTATTCGTTACATGATGGATGAAGTTTCAACCTATAAAGTTATGCGTCATACTTTTGACGTTAATAATAACGATGGATATGATACTTTAAAATACAAACGTACCGTCAAACTAAACGAACTCATAGATTACCTTTGCCAGGGTGGTGTTGAAGATGAGCGCAAAAGCATTCTTGAATTATTCCCTATGCATCCGTATAGTGCTTTCCTATGTTCAAAGCTATCCGACTATGTTGGTTCAGCCAATCGTTCAGTGGTAAACTTTATGAATGATGACAAAAAGGGTTTCAGAAAATTCATCGATGATGAATCTGTTTTTGATGAAAAAGGCTTGTTAACTGCAGAATGGCTTTGGGACTTTTTCTACGACAGTTTTGCCGCCAATCCTCTTTGCGGTGCATTTACATCAAACTATCAAAATCATATATACAAAGTAAAGGAAGCAGGTGACGATTATGTTCGAGTTTATAAAGGAATTCTTTTGCTTAACACACTATCTACACAATTTGCCACAAAAAGTCTTGATATTATAGCAAGAATATCTCCGAATGAAAAAAGTATTCGAGGTCTCTTTGCCGACGATAGATTAGGGGCTAAAATGGATGATATTCTTCGTTTCTTCGACACAAATCAGATTATTGCACGTGATGTTTTTGGTGAGTTTAAAATTTCTGTAAGTTCTCTTAACCCAGCTGAGATAGCCAACGAAAAAGAAAAGGTAAAAGCACAGTTTAAAACTGCCCATGATTTCATTTCATATAACTTAGTTGTAAGAACAAACATTATCAGACTCTTTACAGTTGGTGATTTCCTTATTCGAAAATGTGACCCACAAATTTTCTCTTGTTCAGATCAAGAATCGGTAATTCGTGCTAAACTAAATAAATATAACTCTGATAAACCGAACACTCTTCATGTTTCCATATATCTGGCAACAACCGACGAAGAGCGCCGTTCTTTCGAGAATAGAGTTAAGGATTTCTCAATAGAATTTCCGAACTCTATTCACATCATTCCTGACGAAGTGTTCACAAATGAGGCACGCACAAAATTTATTGACCTTATAGCCAATCATAATGTTGCAAAGAGTCATTACCAAGAATCTATCGAGAAAGAAAGCGATCTGGCGGCAAAGCAGCTTATAAATAAATGGGGCACACGTCTCATTAACGGTTCGTTTTCTTTATATTTTAATGGCGAGCAAACTCGTGAAGGCATCATTTCTAACATATATACGCTCATCAACAAAAAGTTTAGTTGTAAAGTATTCAGCAAAGGCTTGGAATCAATTAAAGCATATAGAACTGGAGTTGCCAATACATTCTTTGCCAACAAGAACTTTCCCACTCTTGTTCTTCAAATGCTTCAGTCGCCAAACCGCGATAAACTAACAAAGTTTTCCGGTTCAGACACACCGGCAAAATACGTATTTGAAGACAATAACAACCATCTGATTGACGATAATTGTCAACTTACTGCAGCAGCCATAGCAGATAACTGTTGGATTGCACAAATCTGTGAAGAAGTCGACAAATGCATTGAAAAAGCCAAGAAAAAATATGTTGATAAATTCTCCCTTTCTGAAGTTTTCGCTCCATTAATGCGTCCACCTTTTGGTTTCTTCCCTTCTCGTGCCAACTGGATTGCTTTTTCATATGCTCTTCGAAAGCATAAATCCGATTTGTTTGTTACAACAATTTCACAACCAATATCAGACGAGAAACTTACTGAAATGATTGTTGAGTTGTTCAAAATGTGGAACGATGGACTCTCAGACGCCAATAACAAGCTTTTACTCCGTTTTGGCTCTAAGGAAGAAAGTGAACTAACTCAATTGCTTTATGATGTTTTTCAGCTACAATTCATCAAAGATATCCCCGAAGTAAAGAGCTTAAGTAATGTTCGTTGGGGAATAAATGAATTTTGTATGCAAAAATCCAAGTATCCACTTTGGGTTCTCACATATTGTGACAGCATAAATGATAAATTATCCACAATTATCAAACAACTAATAGAGGTTCTTGAAGCTGATCAAAATCCAGATATTGCTAAAATAAAGAATCTACATCATCTAATAACAGGAGAGAAAGTCGATATTAGCATTTTGGTTTCCAACAAAAAGAATTATGAGAATGGTTTTCGCAACTTCATCAATTCGATAAAAACCGTTAAGATGCAAAACGATTGGTGGGATGAACTCGTTGAAGAAATCTCACATCTCCAATCAGAAGTTGCATTTAGAAAAGAATCGGATGTTAAGGAATGCGTTTTCAATTTCTACAACATGAAGCGCGATCAATTGAATCCTACACAGTCTCCTAAACCAACATCATCAGCACCGGTTGATACTAATGTTCCATCAGAAAACACACCAGCATCAACACCTGTACAACCTTTCATTCCTAAGCAAGTCAACCAAGATACTGTTAGGAAAGCGAAAACTCTTGTAAAAGAGGCTAATATGCCAGGTATTCTTTGGCAGAAAGTCGTTTTGGACATAATTGATAATAACCCGGAAGTGGCTGAGTTCATTTCCCAATATCTTTCGTAAGCCATGGATGCATCAGAAAAAATTATCCATTTTGAATCCTACGAAGCTCTACTTGACGAAATCAAGCGCGACATGGATAACGGAGACCCTCTTCGCTGCCGTTATCCTGTTCGATTCATTATGCTTAATAATTTCAATATCTTTACTAAATTTGCTCAAGATTTAGCACATCTTGGTGTTTTACCACTAAATCTAGAAAAACTTATTGAAGACAATCACGAACGCTGGATAACAACGGATGAACTGTGCCAGGCTATAAAAAGTTGTAGAGTTAACACTTTAGTTACTCCATTTTCTGAATTAGTTCGTTTTTATAAAGATACTGATTTCCGCGGCTTCTTCAACGAGATAATGCTTACTGAAGACATAGATAATCCTAAAAAACGTATTTATATTCCTTTGATAGGACTACAAAATCGTTTCAGCAATTTCCTTAATGGGTTTGCTCGTATTGAAGAGAGTGCTCCTGTCTGGGCTTATCTAACAGAAGAACAAAAGACCAAAGTATTTCTTACAACTGTTAAAAATGAAGATAACACAACTTTTAACAAAGGGAATATTGTTTCGCTAAATACATTGTATGATTGGTTACGTTTCTGGAAAAATCAAGCTCCTCAAACACAAATCGTCTGTTCTTCAGGCCCAATTAATCACAGAGAAAAAAATTCTGATCCTGACAATATATTTACTTTTGAACATATTGAAAATTCATCAAATTATATCGAATCATTTTTAGGTATAAACATTCCATTTGCCTACCAGTCTTCAGAAGAGTATTTTTGGTCTTTATTACTATCTGATATTCTTCAAAACGGCTCATCTAATTTCAGTTTTGCTTCATATGTGTCGTCACGCTTTGGGTTCTCAAAAGTCACTTCACAGGATTTGTTTTATAAATGGGCTCAGTCTGACACCATACCCTTCGACCGTTGGCTATTAAAGAATTTCTTCCTTTCCTCAACTGAGATTGACAAACAACCATACTTGAAAATTTGTCTAGAAGAACTATCAACATATGATAACTATAGCGATCTTTACTCAAAAATAGCTGAGCGTATTTTCTATTTCAGCGAATCTTCCACTCAAATGCATCTCGCCGCTGAAAGGGAGTCTCTAATGAGAGGTTCTTCTCATATTTTTACGGAATTTACAGATAAAGCAACAGAGAACTATATCAAAAGTCGCATATCAGAAATTGAACAAATCAATGTATCTCTTGCTATTGCTCTAACTACTGGCGTTTTCGACTTTGAAAAAGTTTTGCTAATGGCGTGGTATGCCGATCGCGACCATACTGGTCTTACAATTGACAAAGCTTCTGAAAAATATCCGGATCTTAAGATGTATCTTTCTCATCTTAATCCAATTATACAAAAGCAGGACGATTGGTATCTAGACTATTTAGAAGCATATCGTGAAGCCAAGTTGTGCGATACAATTACAACTGATATTGAATCATATATCTCGAATAAAAACCACGACGAAAATTCTTTCTACAGCTGGTACCACTCTTTTAATGAGACTCATGATTTGCTCAACAAGCATCTATTATCAAATGACTTACATCCCGATAAAGTATATTGGATTGATGCTCTTGGAGCAGAGTTTCTTCCTTTCCTTTTATCAATATTCAAAGAGGAAAGCCACAACTATCATGTAGTATATTCCGAAGTTACTCGTTGTACTATTCCTTCCGCAACGTCACAAAACCATTTCGATAATGTTATTAAATTTGGGGAGCTAGATGAGATTGCTCATGATAATGCTGGATATCAAAAGAATATCACATTGGTCAAAGAGCTTAAAACTCTAGCAAAAAAAATGTGGGAGATTATTACCAGTAATTCCCATGGTGAACATACTATAGCCATAGTTTCCGATCACGGCTTAAGTTGTCTCTCACGCAAGGCGGAATCGAAAAAATATGATGCCAAAGTCGAACATGATGGTCGTTATATAAAAATAGAAACTGATGGCAAATTATATCATGATTCTGATTATGTTGTTCATGTCAACGAAAACGATGGCGAACGATATAAAGTGGCTTTAACCCATTCATCACTGGGTCGCAAACCAGTCCACGAAGTACATGGCGGCTGTACACCAGAAGAAGTTCTAGTCCCATATATTATCATAACAAATAAAAAGCAAAACATTACTCAATATAAATATGATTTGGTTACCAGAGAAATAGAGATTTCCAATCCAATAATTTCGGTTAATGTTATGCCTCAACCAGCAAAAGTAAATCTCCTAATCAACAATAAGAAATATAATATGTCTCGTAGTAACAGTCTATGGACTGTTATGACCGAAGGATTAGAAGAAGGCGAATACATTGCTGAATTTTCAATTCCAGAAGGAACATCATATAGTGAAACAATTAAAGTTATTGGTACAGGATTTAGTGGCAATGACTTCTTAGACTTTTAACTCATGAGCGAATTAGGAAATAAAATAAAAACAGTTTTTGGCTCAGCCGCCATTCTAAAGAATCCTCAAAATTATGATGTATTCTTAGGCAGAAATCTTCCTTCATTCGTAAAGGATTTCTTGATATCACAATACGCCAATTCTGACGGCACTCTTAGAAAAGCCGAGCTTGCTCGTTACCTCGACGAACATATACCCAGCAACAACAATGCTGTTAAGGCACGGTTACGCAATGGTGAAACGCTAACGCTTCTCTCCCGCTTCATTGTGACGACAAATCTTATTGCAAATAAAGTTCAGTTCCAGATTCCCGATATGGGCATCAAACCCAACGAAACACTTATTCCTCCTTATCTTGTTGAGAAATATCCATCCGATCTGATTGATGGTGAAAAATGGGGTCTTCTGAAAGTAGTATACCTACCACCAGATGAAAACAATGCTGGTCATGTTGAAATGGTTGATTTCAGACCTTTCAAACCACTGCAAAAGCTAGATCTCAACTTATACCGTAAATTCCGTTCTGAATTCACGACAGAGGAGTGGATTGATGTCATCATCTGCGCCATGGAATATAATCCAGCTTCATTCAAGAGCCTCACACAGAAGTTAGAATTCATAACCCGTCTTCTTCCATTTATTGAGCCACGTCTTAATATGGTAGAGCTTGCTCCAAAAGGAACTGGCAAGTCTTATGTGTTTGGTAATCTCAGTAAATATTCATGGTTAGTCAGTGGTGGAGCCGTGTCACGTGCTAAACTATTCTTTGATAAATCACGCCGCACACCTGGCATAATGCACGACCATGATCTTGTGTCATTTGACGAAATACAGAGTATAACATTCACCGATCCACTAGAGATGCGTGCGATTCTCAAGGGTTATCTGGAATATGGTAAGGCTACAGTCGATAATTACGAATTCATGTCTGAGTGTGGCCTCATGCTCCTTGGCAATATTGAGCTCACCTCAGAAGGTTATCCACGTAGTGACCGTTACTTTGATGAATTGCCTGGCGTTTTCCATGAATCCGCACTGCTCGACCGTTTCCATGGTTTCATTGAAGGTTGGTTACTACCACGTATGAACAACGATATGATTCTCCGTGACTGGACCATCAACGTGGAATTTTTCTCAGAAGTAATGCATAAATTGCGCGTTGCCACTGAATATGCAGATTTAGTTAACAAAGCAATAGAAGTGCCGAAAGAAGCCGATACACGTCATTTAAATGCAGTAAAGCGTATTGCCACTGCTTATTGCAAGCTTCTTTTCCCTCACATAATTAGCATAGACAATATTGACATGTTTGAATTTGATCGTTATTGTTTGCAACCAGCAATTCATCGCCGCGACCAAGTTCGTCAGCAATGTGCCAATATTGATAACGAACGTTCATTTTCTCAACCCATGCCTAATATTCATGTGAAAATGTAATTGTATGGATAGAGTACATGAAAACAGTTTTCGTCAAGATGTATATTCTTTTTTGAAAAAGACATCTGATTATCGTGTAACCGGGTTTCTAACTACAGAGCGTAAGCTATACGACGACAATACTGTTTTCTTTACCGAGCTTTTAGGCTCTTACCATAAAATCATTACACATGCTTCAAGAAGAGGAAAAGTTATTTTTAAAAAGATAACAAGCTTTATTAATGTTTTTAATAAAGTAGTTAATGATGAGTATGCATACCTCGCTTATCTGCACGAAGAAGAATTGTCATCTCTTACTGATAGTTTATTAGCTAAAATCAATCAACTAGATCAACGAGCAGTTAGAGCTTTTGATAAATATTGGAAAAGGAAATGCACCAAGTCAATTAAAATTCTGTATTATCGCTTTTTAATAACTGATGAGTTAGTCCCTAAATATGAAGGCATTGGTAATGATGCTTCTCGTCTATTGTATAATAAAATACTCTCATTCGTTACCGGGTTAAAGCATTATTTAAGCAAATATGAAAATAGTACTAACCCATTCCTCGTTATAAAAAACGACGATTCCGAAGTTAAATCAAAAGATTCGGTAATAGACAAAAAATGCACAACAAGCTTAACCAGCATTAATAACTCACAAGAAGATAAAAATTCCGAAAAAGAAAAACCAAAAGAATTTTCAAAAAAGCCTCATTGTTCAATTATTCTAGACAAAAACGATCCAAAACTCATATTATTTTTGGATTATGTTTACAATAATATTGTTTCCGCTGAACATTTAACAACAATGTATTTCCTAAGTGGTTTTCAGCCAAAATTTCATGATAAAATCGATTATTACCAACAACTATTGAACATGGATGCTCAGATGGCTAGAAAACTGTTTAACATTGGTGTAATATCAGCGAATTCAATCAATCGAATGTGTGAGATGTTTCGTAATATATTTAATCACCCTGGAGCTAGAAATGTGTTTGATAATCGAGATAAAGTTAATACTTTAGGTACATTCATTGAAAAAAGTTTGAATGATGAAGATGTTCGCACTTACAATGCCTATCAAAATTTTTTAAAAAGTTGTGAAGGTTCAGTTTTAAATCTTTATCTTCGAATTGTTGGAATGCGAAAATATTACATAAAGTTTGCAGGATTAAATTTAAAAAAATCATTAGAGCTTTATAATAAATTATCTGGTTTACTTCCTTCAATAGATGCATTTTTATCTAATTCCATAGATAATGTTCAAAACGAAGATCGTAACACTACAGAAACTCTATATGATAGCACTGATTCTTTTTTATATCACAATCCCGGTCTTAATAAATTTTATTTTTCAGACGAAGAGCTTGAAAAGATTACGAACAAAACAAATGGTATAGGTTATTTTCCATTATTTTTGATTTTACATATACTTCTATCTGATCATTATTTCACCCAACGCGAACGCGAGGTTTTTCAATATTGTAGTAATATATATCAAAACAAGGCTAAATCTCTTGCCGAAATCTCAAAATTATTTGATCTTACTCTTGAGCGTATACGTCAAATTTATGCAAAAGCTTTAAAGCGTTTCTCTAATATAATAAACGATACCCCTTGGTTAATTTATCTAAATGGCTACAGATATAATATAACCAATGAATCCGAACTAAAGAATATCGCGTCTCGTGAAGAAGTCCCTTTTAATATTAGTTTTATTACATGGGCTATTTGTCAGATTGACGATAATTATAAACTCATTGGGGATGCCAATAGACTATTTTCTTGTTCATCCAAGTCAAATCATACATTATATGCAGTGCCTAAGTATTTGTATTATCGATTTGATTTTAATCAATTTCTTGAATCTATTAACTGTAAAATCAAGGAAAAAAGATTCTTTGAGGAACGTATTGAACTTGAACAATATGTAAATCATATCTACGGAAATAACAATAAAGATTTTTATGAAATAGTCAAAGAATGTAGATATATTTTAGAGATTGGTTATCCTGATATAATCAGCAACAGTCAGATTGTATTACCTGCAAATACACGTAGAGCTGTTCCTGATATTATTGAAGAAATAATAAGAACTCATAATGCTCCGATGACTGCAAATGAAATATCTTTGGTAATATCTAGCGATTATCCGGATATTCAACAGTCAATAGATAATATTCGTGCAAATGTTCGTCGCAATTCGAATATTATTGCAATAAGTCGGACAGGAACTTATACATTACGTGAGTGGGCGGATATTAAGGACCAAAGAGGGGGAACTATTCGTGACTTAGCAATAGAATATCTTAATAGTCTTGATCAACCAGTTTCTTCCTTGTCGAATATATGTGCATATATTGCAAAATATCGTTCTAAAGTCAGTGAAAATAGTGTTAGATCAAATTTGTTATCTGACTCTAATAATAGATTCAGTTATTATTACAAAGATAATTGTTCCTATATAGGCTTAACAGATCAAGTTACTGATAATTCCTTTATTAAACATAATAATACTCAAAGCTTCAGATCATTCAATGAAAGTGTGAATTATTTGGAAAAATTTATAAATGATAATGGTCGCTTCCCATACCCATCAGAAGAAGGAGAAGAAGCTCGATTAAGTCGTTTTTATTTTGTTTCCATGTCAAGACTTAAAAAAGGCGAATTATCTTCAGAAGAAGCTTCTGAAATAGAAAGAATCAAAACAACATATGGTCATTTAAAAGTTAAAAAGGAACGCACCTCTTGGAATGAATGGCTTGAACGATTTGTTAAATATATAACCGACAATAATAGATTACCAAATCAGAGTTCAAGAGAATATGCATGGTATGAAAAGAATAAAGCATTATTTGAGGCTGGCCAGTTAGACCAAGATCAAACTAACGCTTTCGTTTATCTTATTAAGATAGCATCTAGAATGGAATAATAATTATTAATTATCAATATGTTTCACCCCAAATCTAATGCCTTAACATACAATTCATATATGAAGATCTTCTTTTTGATAATAATCACTACATTTTTGTTAGTATCTTGCAACACTTACTGCAAAAGCTCAACAGAACTTCGACAAGAAGCCATCTGTAAATATCTCATGAAGGTGGCGGGTGAGGACTATTTTAAAGGAGAAGTTTGCATCCCTACAATTATGATTGTAGCAGAAGAGAATGCTGACTCGGTACAAGCTCGTTATTATGGCGACTTCTGGGTGTTCTGGTATGATATCGCGAGCGATACGCTTAAGACCGTGTCGGGCGGAAACCATTCGGGATGTATGGTATTGTGCCAACAGGACGGGACGTTTAAGGTCACAGGCTTCGAGCAAACTGTCGCCGGCTCTGGCAATGAGGCAAGCGCCAGACGTATCTTCGGCGAGCATTATGACGTTTTCAGTAAAATACACTCCAACGACTATATGCGCGAGGTCGCCCGCAAAGAACAGCTTCGGGATTTTGTGAAACGTAACGACCTGAATGTTAGTTGCTATCAGGATTACGGTTGGCCAGCTGTAGCTTTGTTTAAATAATCTTTGCAAAAAATTATTTCTCATGAAACACATTCAATATACCACCCAAGGCACCTGCTCAATCCTTATCGACGTGACTGCCGATGATGACAACGTCATCCAAAATGTGGCGTTCCTCGGTGGTTGCAACGGAAACCTCCAGGGCATCTGCCGACTGGTGCAAGGACAGAAAATCGACGACGTAATTGATAAACTGGAAGGAATACGCTGCGGCAGTAAGATTACTTCTTGCCCTGATCAGCTGTGCCAAGCACTGAAGGAACTGAAGAGACGGTAGTTTAGAGTTGAGAGTGTAGAGTTTAGAGTAGTTTAAAGTTTAATAGTTTAAAGTTTAATAGTTTAATAGTTTAAAGAGTGAGATTATGTTACCGGCAAATGCTAAAATTGTTAAATGTCCTTTTTGCGGTGAGCGCAAAGAACTGCTGAATCTTGCATCAGGCAATACTTTCGGTGCTAAGCATTGGTCTGACCAGAAAATGATTGCTCCAATGTTGCCTCGGATTTCTCCTGTTCAGAAATGCCCTAAATGTGGGAAGTATTATCTGGAATATAAACAACCTTACAAGGAAGGTGATGATTGGTCGTCGGAGCGCGGCGAGTTGTCGTATCAGGAGTGGAAAGAAGCTTACGAGCAGTTTAAAGCCGACAAAAGCATTAAGTGCGACGACATGCAGGTGATAAGGCATCATGTCATCATGGCTTTCAACGATGAATTTTATCGAAACGGATCTAATTTGGTAACATCGCAGGAGGAGGCGTTTTTTATCGAAATCATCAATGATTATATCGCTTCAAACAAATGGAATAGTCAGAATATGCTGTTTAAAGCTGAGCTTTATCGTGAAGCCGGCGAGATGAAAAAATGCGAGGAAGTATTATCTCAAATCTCAACAAAATCGATGAAAGAGTTTGAGTTAAAAATTTATGATATGATAAAAGCCAAGATGACAAATGGCGATAAAAAAGTATTTCAAATATGTTAAAACTAGGATTATCTCACATTTCAACAACTGTTGTTGACAACAAAAATACAGCCCGCACTTACGGCTCGGGAGGTCTCGACGTGTTCGCAACACCGGCAATGATAGGCCTCATGGAAAACGCAGCAATGACTGCCGTAGAGAACGACCTGCCGGAAGGCTCGTCTACCGTGGGCGCACATATCAGCACATCGCACATCAAGCCTTCAAAACTCGGCGCAACGATAAAAGCGACAGCCGTCCTCGAGGAAATCGACGGCCGTAAG
>Ga0310690_10005953_pt1 | contig 16265 bp, 14 predicted proteins | sample AusTroGonzalo_MG_2_FD_207661 | JGI IMG/M metagenome (GOLD analysis project Ga0310690, IMG submission 207661) | Bovine rumen microbial communities from tropical cattle in Woodstock, Queensland, Australia - Gonzalo_04 (v2) (version 2) | ecosystem: Host-associated > Mammals > Digestive system >... | reverse complement strand
CCGACGGCGTTTGCCGAGGAGCCGGAGCCAAGGCAGGAGGCCAAGGCCATGCAGCCGATTGCCGCAAATAAAAGCAGACTTTTTGTCTTCATATCTGAGTTTTAATATAGGTCGTATAAGTCTTTTAAGTCTCGTCAGGCTTGTGTGTCTATAGCAGGCGGACGCTTTTGTGGAGGTTCTTTCCCTTCTTATAGACGTCCAGGTCGTGCTGGTATCCGATGAGGATTTCGTGTGTTCCGTTGAGTGCTCCCACGCCGCCGGTGTAGATTTCGTAGGAATAGCCGATGTTGATGCCGTGGAAGTCGAAGCCGAGCATCACGCCTGCGCTGATGGTGGGGCTGTACATCACGCCTCCGTAGAGCTTGTGCTTGTTGCCGTCGTAGAGCAGGCGGGCGTTGATGTCGCCTCGCCAGTTCAGCAGGTCGGAGCGTACCATCGCATCCATCGCCAGCTTGTATCGCGGCTGACGGAAGGAGAGGGTGTAGCCCCCTTGCACCATGAAGGTCGGTTCCACCTTGACTTCGTGCGTCTTGTCGTCGCCGAGCTTGACGGTCGGGCCGAGCAGATGTACGGCACTTATGCCTGCGTACCAGAGCTTCTTGTAGGTGTAGCGCAGGCCGATGTCGAGGTCGAAGGCGTTGCCTTTCACGTCGTTAGAGGCGAAGGCAGGGTCTCCGGAGTCAATCAGGTCGAGTTCCGAGCCGTTGAAGCCCACCATCAGGAGTGCCGGACGGACGCCTATGCTGATGCGTCCTTTAGCGAATTTCTGGTGGAAGGCGTACTGGAGTTGAATCTTCTTATTAGAGAAGGCTCCGATGGCATCGTTGAGGAAGGCGGCTCCTACGCCGTGCTTCGGGCCGAGGAAGAACAGCGGCATGTCGGCGTTAATGACCATCGTCTTCGGTGCACCCTCGAAACCAACCATCTGCAAACTGTATGCACCCTGGACATTCAACTTGCTGTCCAGCCCTGCCGCTGCGGGGTTGTAGTAGGACTGCAGCGCCCAGGTATTGGTAAACGCCGCGTCGAATTGTGCCCTTGCTCCAAGGGACACGATGAGCATACCTATCCAGAGCAGTCTTTTCATCCTGTTTTTAATAACGATACGGAATGTCGGTTTATTGTGTCTCACGATGCATAATTTCGTCCGAAGGTGCATTTCTTTAGGAAAAGGGCGTGGAGCGAAGGGAAACGCGGCACGTTATGATGACCAACACGGCACGTTATGACGGCCAACGCAGCACGTTATGATTGCCATCGCGACGTGTTGTGTTGACCGTCATTCCCTGTCGTCCTCTTACGGCTTCCTGAAGTCTTCCCATCCCTCGATGTCTTCGAGGTAAGTGCCGCTCTGCGCGGGGGCGACTTTCTGGTATTCCTCTTTGCTCACCTTGGCCTTTGCGGTATCGGTCTGAAGCATGTATTCTGTGCCGTCGGAGCGCATCGCGTTGTCCTGTATGGAGAAGGTCTCGCGCGTCATGCCTTTAGCTGCTACCTCGCTGTTTTCCAGCCTGATGAACTCGGAGAAGTAGGCATTCCCGCCACCGGTGCCGTTGCGGACGATACATCCGTCGGGCGTTATGCCGAGCCCAACCTGCGGATGCTCGACATAGGTGATGAGCTGGAGGGAGTCCTGGAGGAAGGTGAAGATGGCTGCATAGGGCGGTTCGCTGCGCAGCAGGACTTCGGGGTTGCCGTCTTCGTCCAGGTCTGTCGAGATGAAGAAGACGGGTGAGTTCTGTCTGTAATCGAGCGCTTTGCCTCTCGAGGCCTCGTTTTCGCCTATCTGCTTCCATGCGGCATAGAGCAGTTCCTTTGAGCAGGGCAGGGGCATCTTCTTGAGCTCCGTATAGACGTGGCCTTCGTCTGTCATGATGCCGGCCTCTGCTTCCGTGCCGTTCTTCTCGCTCTTTTTCGTCTGCGAAGAGCCGCAGCTGGCCAGAAGCAAAGCCGCTGATGCCAAAACTATCGTGGAAAGAATCCTTCTCATGTCTGTTTTGTTGTGTTTTTGTTCCTTTGAAAGACAAAATTACAACTTCTTTTGTTTCTTGCCAAGAAATGAGGTGAATTTTTTGCACGAGTGTCGTATTGAACAATAAAAAGCGCGGAAAATGTGCTGACTTTCGGCTTTTTTATCTATCTTTGCAGCCAAAATAACTGACATATATTAATAATGTATAAGAAATGGCACAGCAAGAAGATGTTTTCAAGAAGATAGTGTCGCACTGTAAGGAGTACGGCTTCGTCTTTCCCTCAAGTGATATTTACGACGGCCTCGGTGCTGTCTATGACTACGGACAGAACGGCGTAGAGCTAAAGAACAACATAAAGCAATACTGGTGGCAGAGTATGGTGCTCCTCCACGAGAACATCGTGGGCATCGACGCCGCTATCTTCATGCACCCGACGACTTGGAAGGCAAGCGGACATGTTGATGCCTTCAATGATCCCCTCATTGACAATCGCGACTCGAAGAAGCGCTATCGTGCCGACGTGCTCATTGAAGAGCAGATGGCTAAGTACGAGGACAAGATACAGAAGGAGATTGAGAAGGCTCAGAAGCGCTTCGGCGATGCCTTCGACGAGGCACAGTTCCGCGCCACAAATGCTCGCGTGCTCGAGAATCAGCAGAAGTACGACAACCTGCACCACCGCTTCCAGGAGGTCATGAACGCAGAAGGCGGCATCGACCTCGACGGCTTGAAGCAAATCATACTCGACGAGGAAATTGTCTGCCCAATTAGCGGTACCCGCAACTGGACCGACGTCCGTCAGTTCAATCTCATGTTTAAGACCGAGATGGGAAGCACCGCCGACGGCGCCAGCACCATCTATCTCCGTCCCGAGACGGCGCAAGGCATCTTCGTCAACTACTTGAATGTCCAGAAGACAGGCCGCATGAAGCTGCCCTTCGGCATCGCTCAGATTGGCAAAGCCTTCCGTAATGAAATCGTTGCCCGCCAGTTCATCTTCCGCATGAGGGAGTTCGAGCAGATGGAGATGCAGTTCTTCATTCAGCCAGGCACCGAGCTCGACTGGTTCGCAAAATGGAAGGAAACGCGCATGAAATGGCACCAGAACCTCGGCTTCGGTGCGGAGAACTACCGTTTCCACGACCACGACAAGCTCGCCCACTATGCCAATGCCGCTACAGATATCGAGTTCCACATGCCCTTTGGCTTCAAGGAAGTGGAAGGCATTCACAGCCGTACCAACTTCGATCTCTCGCAGCATGCCAAGTATAGCGGTAAGAAGATTGAGTACTTCGACCCCGACCTCAACGAGAGCTACACGCCCTACGTCATCGAGACTTCAATCGGTGTTGACCGCATGTTCCTTTCCATCATGTGCCACAGCTACGAGGAGCAGCAGCTTCCCGACGGACAGACACGTACCGTCCTGCACCTTCCCGCAGCTCTCGCCCCGGTCAAGCTGGCCGTCTTCCCGCTCACGAAGAAGGACGGAATGCCCGAAAAGGCTCAGGAAATCATCAATGAACTCCGCTTCCACTTCAATTGCAAGTACGAAGAGAAAGACCAAATCGGCAAGCGCTACCGCCGTATGGATGCTATTGGCTGTCCCTATTGCGTTACCGTTGACCAGCAAACGCTCGAGGACAACACAGTAACCCTTCGCGACCGCGACACGATGGAGCAGCACCGAGTTGCCATCAGCGACCTTCGCAGCATTATCGAGGACAAAGTGAGCATCACCTCTCTCCTCAAGAAGCTACTCTAAATGAAGATGAACAACAAGCTGAAAGCATTACTTATCCTGCCTCTTCTGCTCCTCGCTTCGTGCCGGAGCAGCGACGACACCCCCGATCCCCGCTACGATTGGCAGGCTCGAAATGCCCAGTGGTTTGCCGAGGTGTTCGATACAGCCAAGGCTGCCATAGCACAAGCTAAGGCTCAGTACCCCAACGGCAACGAGTGGGAGCAGCATTGTGACTGGCGTCTCTATAAGACTTTGCTCAAGAGTCAGGCCTTCGAGGGCGCTTCAACTGACTATATTGTCTGCAAGATAAATGAAAGAGGAAAGGATAAATACCCCTCCGATGCCTTGTGGAGTGCCGCCTATACCGATAGTGTGCGCCTCTATTACCGAGGCTGGCTCATGGATGACAACTACCCTCAGAGCAAGACAAACCTGACTGTCTTCAGCCAAACCTACTATGGCGAGCTGGACACACTCACGGCTGCACCTCTCGCGATGCCTGTCACGACGACGGTCGAGGGCTTCATGACAGCCGTCCAGTACATGGTCAAAGGCGACGACTGGTATGTCTATATCCCCCAGGAACTGGCCTATAAGGACCAAGCCTCCGATGCTATTCCCGCCTACAGCACTTTACTTTACCGTATGAGGATAGAGCGTGTGCACAAGAGCGGCACGGGTATGCCCGGCTGGAGGTAAATGGTAAATCATCTGATATTGCCCCGTATCTTTGTGAGGTAAGCGTTGAGTGCTTCCTCGTCGCGGTTGTCTATTATCTGAATCAAGTCCTTTAGTTCGGAACGGATGCCTTCGACGTGCGCCTTGGTACGTGGGTTGAAGAGTATCTCGCGCAGGAGTGTGTCGTCTTCTCCCAAGACGCCCCGGGCAATTTTCAAGTGTCTTTTGAATGTCGTGCCGGGTGCATCCTGATGTTTCATAACGGCTGAGAAGACGAAAGTGCTGACGAAGGGCACCGAAAGGCTGTAGGCCATCGCCTCATCATGCTCGTCGAAAGTGTATTCGTGGACGTTCAAGCCGAGTCTCCTATACAGGTCAAGGAAGAAGATACGCCCCATATAATCGCCCTCGTTGATAACGATGGCGTTCTCCGTAGAGAGTGCTCCGAGGTTGGCAAACGTGGGACCGAACATCGGATGGGTAGAGACGTAGCGCATCCCAGTACTTTCATAGAAGTCCTTCAGCCCTGTCTTGACCGACGAAATGTCTGATATGATGCAGTCCTTTGGCAGGCAGGGGATGACTTGCTGGAAGACGTTGATGGTATATTTCAACGTTACGGCGTTGATGACAAGCTCAGGTTTGAAGTCCCGAATCTCGTCGAGCGTCGTGAAACGCTGTGTATTATAGAGGAAGCGCATACGTCGCGGGTCAATCTCATAGACGGCGCATTCGTGGTCGAAAGACAGGACGTCCGTAAAGAAGCTTCCCATCTTGCCTGCTCCTAATATAAGTATTCTCATCTTATCATTTACCATTTAATCATTTACCACTTACCATTTATCGTTTACCAATTACCGTTTATCGTTCATCATTTGCCGTTCTTTATTTGGTCATTTCCTTTTTTCTTTCCTTACTGATGCTGTTAAAGGGTAAATGGTAAATGCCTAAATGGTAAATCTCTTTATTTGTTTATTATCTCCATTTGTTGGCGGACGCTCTCTTCGTGGATGTTCTCGAAGATGCTTTTGATGCATTCGCGACCGATGCCGAGCAGGGAACCTTGTGCGCCACGCTTGTCGAGAATCTCGCTGTAGCGGCGTGTCTGGACAATCGTCATGCCGCATTCCTTCTTGTACTCGCCGATGTTGCGGCAGATTTTCATGCGTTTGGCGAGCAGTTCGATGATTTCATCGTCCAGTTCATCTATCTCGTGACGAAGGTCTTTCAGTCGGTCGGTGTGTTCTGTCGTGTCGCGGAAGACGAGTCGGGACACGATGAAGTCGAGCACTTCGGGTGTTACCTGCTGCGAAGCATCACTCCATGCCTTGTCGGGGTTGCAGTGGCTCTCCACGATGAGGCCGTCGAAGCCGAGGTCCATTGCCTGCTGGCAGAGGGGAGCAATCAGGTCGCGGCGGCCGCTGATGTGGCTCGGGTCACAAACGATGGGCAGTTCCGGCAGGCGTCGCTTCAGCTCGATAGGTATCTGCCACATCGGCTCGTTGCGGTAGAACTTCTTTTCGTAGCTGCTGAAGCCCCTGTGGATGGCTCCAAGTTTCTGTATGCCAGCGCCGTTTATGCGCAGCAGGGCACCAATCCAGAGCTCGAGGTCCGGGTTAACGGGGTTCTTGACGAGGACGGGGATGTCTGTGCCTTTGAGGGCATCGGCAAGGGCTTGAACGGCAAAGGGGTTGGCTGTGGTGCGTGCACCTATCCAGAGAATGTCGATGCCGTACTTGAGTGCCAGTTCGACATGCTCAGGCGTGGCCACTTCCGTAGCGACGAGCATTCCGGTTTCCTTCTTGACGTCGGCCATCCAGGGGAGTGCCGGTTCGCCGTGTCCCTCGAAGCCTCCGGGCTTTGTACGCGGCTTCCAGACGCCGGCGCGGAATATGTGGCAGCCCTTGCCGGCGAGCTGTTTGGCGGTGGTCATCACTTGTTCTTCTGTCTCTGCGCTGCAAGGACCGGCGATGATGAAGGCGCGTTCCTGGTCACTTGGCAGGTTTAGGGGTTGTAGTTGGAGTTCCATATTGTTGTTCTTTTCGTGATTTCGTTCTTTCATTATAACGTTATTTCGAGGTGTCGTTCTTGCGTTCTTTCGTTATAAGGCCTTGATTCTCTTAAGGGCTTCGGCAAATTTGTCGTCCTTCGCACAAAGGCTGATGCGGATGTAGCGCTGGCCGTTGGAGCCGAAGATGAAGCCCGGGGTGATGAAGACTCTTGCCTCATGGAGGATGCGTTCCGTGAGTTCCTCTACATTATTATATATGTCGGGGATGCGTCCCCAGAGGAACATGCCCGTCTGCTCCCTGTCGTACTGGCAGCCGAGGGTTTGCATGATTTCCTCTGCCATACGGCGGCGGCGGGCATAGGTCTCGATGTTTGCTTGCCTGTGCCACAGGTCTGTGTTGTCATAGGCTGTGGCTGCGGCGAGTTGCAGGGCGCGGAAGGTGCCGCTATCTATGTTGCTTTTCACCTTCAGAACCCACTCGACGAACTGAGCATTCGTGGCCAGGAGGCCAACTCTCCAGCCGGGCATGTTATGGCTTTTCGACATAGAATTGAACTCGATGCAGCATTCTTTGGCACGCGGGACTTGCAGGATGGAGAGCGGAGCCTCTCCCATCGGACTCTCCCCCAACCCCTCCCTTGTGGGGAGGGGAGCAGTTACCCCGAGAGAGGGTATGTCGGGCCTTATGAAGCTGTAGGGATTGTCATTCACCACGACGATGTTGTGGCGAAGGGCAAACTCGACGAGCCGCTCGTAAGTCTCGCGTCTGGCCTTTGCTCCGGTAGGCATATTCGGGTAGTTCGTCCAGAGGAGTTTGACGCGACTCAAGTCCATCTGTTCCAGAGCATCGAAGTCCGGCTGCCATCCGTTCTCGGGCAGGAGGTCGTAGTTCACTATCTTGGCACCCAGTAGTTTACTCAGGCTTGTGTAGGTCGGGTAGCCGGGATTGGGCACGAGCACTTCGTCGCCCGGGTTGACGAAAGCCAGCGTGACGTGCAGGATGCCTTCCTTGCTGCCGATGAGGGGTTGAATCTCCCTGGCCGGGTCGAGCTCTACGCCGTACCATCGCTTGTAGAAGGCGGCCATAGCCGTGCGGAGTTCGGGGATGCCGACGGTGGGTTGGTAGCCGTGGGCCGTGGGTTTGCGGGCTTCGCGACAGAGGGTTTCGATGGTCTCGGGCGAGGGCGGCATGTCGGGACTGCCGATGGCGAGGCTGATGACGTCCATTCCCTGGGCGTTCATGGCTGCCACTTCCTTGAGCTTGCGGCTGAAGTAGTACTCGCTGACCTCGGCAAGTCTGTCTGCCGGACTTATGCTAAATGCTTTGCTTTCCATTTTCATATATACCAAGTTGTTTAAGTTCACGGGTGAGAGGACTGATGGCATTGATGGCCTGACGGTAGCGCTTCTCGTCCTCGAAGGAAAGGTCGATGTAGAACATATACTGCCATTCCTGTCCGATGATAGGGAGGGACTGTATCTTAGTCAAGTTCAGTTTGTAGAACGAGAGCACGGAGAGGATGGCGCTGAGGCTGCCTTCCTCGTGCGGAAGGGTGAAGACGAGGCTTGCCTTGTTGATGTTCCTCTTGCTGCGCAGGGCGGTTGCCTTCTCCGGATGGGCAAGGACGAGGAAGCGGGTGAAGTTGTGCTTGTTGGTCTCTATGCCTTCCTGCAGCACCTTCATGCCGTAGATTCGGGCGGCATCCTTGTGGCAGATGGCTGCGTGGCCGTGCCTCTGTTCGCGGCTGATGTCGGCTGCTGCGCCTGCCGTATCCGTCACTTCGACCACCTTGAGCGCGGGATGTCGGGAGAGGAAGTTGCGGCATTGCATCAGGGCGACAGGGTGTGAGTTGACCTCCAGCAGGTCGTCCCAGCCCTCATCGGGAAGGCACATGATGCTGTGGCTGATGCGGAGCTTGTGCTCGCCCACAATCGTCATGCCGCTCTCGCGCAGGAGTTCGTAGTTGTGGAGCAGGCTTCCGGCGATGGTGTTCTCTATGGCCATGAGGCCAAGCATGTCGGTCGAGCCCTTGAGGCGCGTGAACATCTCCTCGAAGGTGTCGCAGCAGACGAGCTCCACCTCCTCTTCCTCGAAGAATCGGTGTGCGGCTATGTCGTGGAAGCTGCCCTTGATGCCTTGAATTGCTACTTGTTTCATCTCTTAATAAAAAACATCCCGCTCGGTTGCTGAGCGGGATGTTTCTGTATGTTACCTTTGTTATACCTTATTTATATATACACGACGGCCCGCTTCACTTCATTTGCTAAAGTAAAAGTAATAGTAGTATGCGGGGAAGAAGTTGCCGTTGTGTACCATTATCCTGTCGTTTTGCGCTGCAAAGGTAATGCTTTTCTTTCATTCTGCCAAGCGAATGGCGATTTATTTTACTTTTTTCCTGAAAAAGGCTCGTTCCAGCCCGTCTGTTGCCCCTCGGCACGCCTCGCGGATAAACGCGGCACGCCTCGCCGGCCATCATAACGTGCCGTGTTGGCCATCATAACGTGCCGTGTTTCCCAGAGGGGCATGGAACGAATGCACGAAGTTTTAGACAAAATACTCCGCTTAGCAGCTTTTTGTGGCGCGAAAATTTCCTTATGTGGAGTCTTTTCCTTAATTTTGCACGCGATTAAGAGAGTTCAATTCTTTATTTTATTCATTTTGTACTTATAGGATGAACCTATACATTAGATTCTTCGACGACGAAACACTTGTCCAAAGCGTAGGCGAAGCCCTCGACTTCCTCGCTTCCATAGAGGACGTAGAGGTCACCGACGAGATGGTGACAGAACTGCATAAGTTCATGAACAGCAGCGTGATGTACCCCAAGCACATTAAGGTCAACGGGCGCTCCTTCTTCATTGCCATCAAGACGACGGCAGCCACGATGGACGAGTTCAAGTCAAAAGGCGCAGGTCAGGGCAAGCTGGAGAAGACTGCCCAGAAGGAAGCTCTGGCTCAGTACGGCAAGTCCCAGCCGGGATGGTACGCCGCCAAAATCGTCTTCAAGCGCGTCGTCTGCATGCCCGAAACGCAGAAATCCCGCTACGTCGATACCACCTTCGTCTGCAAGGTCAAGGCCGAAAGCGCCCAGAACTGCTACGACAAGGTGCTCTCCCACCTGCGCAACCGTCAGGACATCGACGCCCGCAGCCAATTCCCAAGCATCAAGAGTGCGAACTTCGAGTTCGAATTCCTGGGTGCTTAAGCCATAAAAGATTAGACATTGAACGTTAAGCTTTTGACCGTTGCCTGTTGTCTGCTGACAATCACGGCAGCCCTCGCATTTGCCAACGAGCCGGGTGGCATCAAGACTCAGCGCAAGCAGGGCGAGGCCGTCTATGCCCTTCCCGTGCCCGACAGCCTGCTGCTCCCGCCCGCGCCCGACAGCCCGGTACCCCTCGTGGCAGAGCTTCGTCCCATCATACGCCCTTCGACCAACTGGGGGCAGGGCATCGATATCTCCCATCATCAAGGCCATATCAACTGGGACCGCGTGCCGCGCGACAAGAACATCCAGTTCATCTATGTCAAGGCAACAGAGGGTGCCGGCCATGTCGATGACCTGTACCTGCGCAACTTCTACGGAGCCAAGCGCGGCAACATACCCGTCGGCTCCTACCATTTCTTCAGTCCTTCGGTAAGTGCCCTCACGCAATTGGAGAACTTCCTTACCAATGCCGACCCCCGACAGCAGGACCTCATACCCGTCATCGATGTCGAGAAGCGCGGCAAAGGCCCCCTCTCGCAGTTCCAGGGCAGGCTCAAGGCCTTCCTCGAGGGCGTCGAGCGCGTCTATGGCGTCAAGCCCATCATCTATACAGGCGTGAACTTCTACGCCGAATACCTCGAAGGCAGCTTCACCGGCTACCGCTTCATGATAGCCCGCTACGCCGATGAATTCCCCGGCCTCTGTGAAGATGTCCCCATCCTCCTGTGGCAATACACCTCCAAAGGCAGGGCCGAAGGCATCAAGGGCGACGTTGACCGAAGCGTCTTCCTCGACCGCTATAACGTGGCAGACATCATGCTAAAGAAGAATTGACATGCACATAGCTATCGCAGGAAACATAGGAAGCGGCAAGACAACCTTGACCGAGATGCTCGCCCGCCACTACCATTGGGAGCCGAAGTACGAGCAGGTGGCCTTCAATCCCTACCTCGAGGACTACTATCGCGACATCCGCCGGTGGTCGTTCCCTATGGAAGTCTTCTTCCTCAAAGAGCGTTTCCGCGACCTGCTCGAGATGCAGAAGACCGGAAAGGACACCGTCCAGGACCGCTCAATCTATGAAGGCGTCTATGTATTCGTGGCAAACAACAAGCGCATGGGGCATCTCAGCGACCGCGACTACGAGACCTTCATGGAACTGTTTGCCCATATGACGGACATCATCCGCTATCCCGACCTCATGATATACCTGCGTGCCAGCATCCCGCACCTCGTCGGCAACATACAGAAACGCGGCCGCGACTGCGAGCAAAGCATCCAGCTCGAGTACCTCAAGGGCTTGAACGACCTCTACGAGGACTTCATATATAATAGGTATAAGGGCAAGGTTCTGACCATCGAGGTTGACAATATCGACTACCAGCACAACCCGAAAGACTTCAAAGACATAACAGATAAAATCGACGGACTGCTCTATGGCATGTTCCCACTCTGACTTTTAACTATTGAACATTGAACATTGAGCATTGAACATTAGCCATAAACCATTGAGAGCGGTAGCAAATTCTTCATTCTTAACTCTTCATTCTTCATTTATATTATGCATATCGCAATAGCCGGAAACATAGGGTGCGGCAAGACCACCCTGACAAAGTTGCTCGTCAAGCGCTACGGTTGGACGCCTCGCTTCGAGCCTGTTGAGACGAATCCCTACCTCGACGACTTCTATCAGGACATGAACCGCTGGAGCTTCAACCTGCAAGTCTATTTCCTCAACAAGCGCTTCCGCGACGTTGTAGAGATATCGAAAAGCTCCGATACCATCATTCAGGACCGCACCATCTTTGAGGATGCACGCATCTTCGCCCCGAACCTTCATGCACAAGGCTACATGAGCGACCGCGACTTCCAGAACTATAGCGACCTCTTCGACCTGATGATGTCCCTCGTAGGGCTGCCCGACCTGCTCATTTACATTCGCAGCTCCATCCCCAACCTCATTGCCCAGATAGCCAAACGCGGTCGCGAGTACGAGCAAAGCATCCGCATCGACTACCTCAACGGCCTGAACGAGCGTTACGAAGAATGGATAAAGAGCTACCCCGGCAAGCTCCTCATCGTCGATGGCGACACGCTCAAGTTCGAGTCCAGCGTCGCCGACTTCCAGCGCATCACAGAGCAAATCGACGCCAAACTCTACGGCCTCTTCCCCGAAGAATAGCCCTATGGGTTTTTCCTGACTTCGTCTTTGTGCCACAAGAACACACAAAACTGCCCCTCAAAGGATGCAACCTGCGCGGGTCGTTTGCATACCTCCCTGTATGCATGTGCGCTCCACAACCATCCTCCACCAAAGTCTTCAGGAGCAACATCAGGAGCAGAGAAAACTCTCTCCACGCCACGATGGCTGACGAGGCACGCCTCGTTGCCCAACTAAACGTGTCTCGTCGCTCATAAGTACAGCAGTCGTTGTCCATAAGTACAGCAGTTGTCGCCCATAAGTCCAGTAGTTGTTGAGCAACAGTACAGGGAGTTAGCAAAGCAACACAAAAAAGAGGATGCCTGAGGCACCCTCTTTCCATGTGTATGTTCAATAAGGATTACAGCTTCGGACCTGCTGCAACGAGAGCCTTACCTGCTTCGTTGGTCGTATATTTGCCGAAGTTCTTGATGAAGCGGGCTGCAAGGTCTTTTGCCTTCTCCTCCCAGATGCTTGCCTCAGCGTATGTGTCGCGAGGATCAAGAATAGCGGGATTGACGTTGGGCAACTCAGTTGGAACCTCGAAGTCGAAGAAAGGAATCTTCTTGGTGGGAGCCTTCAGGATGCTGCCGTCCAGGATAGCGTCGATGATACCGCGTGTGTCGGGAATTGAGATACGCTTGCCTGTGCCGTTCCAACCTGTGTTGACGAGGTAAGCCTTGGCACCGCTCTTCTCCATCTTCTTCACGAGTTCCTCTGCGTACTTTGTGGGATGCAGCTCGAGGAATGCCTGACCGAAGCAAGCAGAGAAGGTGGGAGTGGGCTCCGTGATGCCGCGCTCTGTACCAGCAAGCTTAGCGGTGAAGCCAGAGAGGAAGTAGTACTTCGTCTGCTCGGGAGTGAGGATAGATACGGGAGGCAGCACGCCAAATGCATCGGCACTGAGGAAGATGACGTTCTTTGCATCAGGACCTGCGCTCTTGCCGTTCACCTTCTGGGCAATCTTCTCGATGTGGTCGATGGGATAGCTTACGCGGGTGTTCTCGGTCACGCTCTTGTCTGCGAAGTCAATTTTGCCGTCCTCGGCAACAGTTACGTTCTCGAGCAGAGCGTTACGCTTGATGGCTCCATAGATGTCAGGCTCGTTCTCCTTAGAAAGATTGATAACCTTTGCGTAGCAGCCACCTTCGAGGTTGAACACGCCTTCGTCGTCCCATCCGTGCTCGTCGTCGCCAATGAGCAGACGCTTCGGGTCGGTAGAAAGGGTGGTCTTACCTGTACCGGAGAGGCCAAAGAAGATAGCTGTATTCTTACCCTCCATGTCGGTGTTAGCGGAGCAGTGCATAGAAGCGATGCCCTGCAAGGGGAGATAGTAGTTCTGCATAGAGAACATACCCTTCTTCATCTCGCCGCCGTACCAAGTGTTGATGATGCATTGTTCACGGCTTGTAGTGTTGAAGGCTACGCAAGTCTCGCTGTTGAGGCCGAGTTCCTTGTAGTTCTCAACCTTTGCCTTAGAAGCATTGTAGATAACGAAGTTGGGCTCGAACTTCTCCAGCTCCTCAGCTGTGGGCTGGATGAACATGTTCTTCACGAAGTGAGCCTGCCAAGCCACCTCAACGATGAAGCGGACAGCCAGACGTGTAGCTTCGTTTGCACCGCAGAAAGCATCAACGACGTAGAGCTCCTTGCCGGAAAGTTCCTTAATGGCAATGTCCTTGACCTTTGCCCAAACCTCCTCGCTCATGGGGTGGTTGTCGTTCTTGTATTCATCGGTTGTCCACCATACCTTGTCCTGGCTCTGTGCATCCTTAACGATGTACTTGTCCTTGGGGCTGCGGCCAGTGTAGATGCCGGTCATAACGTTTACTGCGTCGAGCTCGGTGTTCTGACCCTTGTCGAAACCGGTGAGGCCAGCCTTTGTCTCCTCTTCGAAGAGGAATTCATACGACGGATTGTGGGCAATCACGGTGCTACCAATGATGCCGTACTGTGTCAAGTCTAATTTTGCCATTTTGTGTTGAGTTGTTATAATGATGATTAATACTAGTTTAGTCGTCTCTTAAACGGGTGCAAAGATAAGAAAAAAAGTTCATAGTTTATAGTTCATAGTTCATAGTTTTTCCCTTTGCTTGCTTTTTTGCGAAGCAGACTTTACATTTAAGTATAAAAAACTCTTATCTTCAATCCTTAATCTCTAATGTTATTGCTGTCCGTCAAAAGGGTAGAGCAAGTGCTTTTACTATTTAAGAAGTTCCTTAATCAGCTTCTTTGCCTTGCCCCATTTGTCGATAACAAAGAGCATGTAGCGGACATCGACTCCAATGCAGCGTTGCAGGTTGCGGTCGAAGGAAATGTCGCCCGACATAGCATCCCAGTTGCCGTCGAAGGCAAGGCCGAGCAATTCTCCCTTGTCGTTGAACATCGGCGAGCCAGAGTTGCCGCCCGTGATGTCGTTGTTGGAGAGGAAGCAGAGGTGCATGTCGCCCGTTGTCTTGTCGGCATAGCGTCCCCAATTGCCTTCCTTCATCAGGGCGACGATGTCGTCCTCCAACTTGTAGTCTTCTATCTCGCTTTGCTTGGCAGCTTTGTCGAGCAGGCTCTGGGCATTGGTATAGTACTGATGATGTATGCCCTTGGAGGTGTAGTCCTGGATGATGCCGTAGGAGAGACGCATCGTGAAGTTGGCATCGCTGTAGTGAGGCGTCTCCTGATCCATCTCGAGCAAAGCCTGCGTCAACAGATGCTCGTTGTAATCAATGATGGTCGAGGCATCACGGCTACTGCCTACAATCTCCTGCATCTTCGTCGGGATGCCATCGGCATAAAGCAGTCCTAAGTCTGTTTCGCGCAAAGAGCTGTCGGCAAGCACCTTCTCTACGGCAGAGAGGTCTGTGCAGATGGTCTTTGAGAAGACATCATGGGCATAGGCAGCTTCATCGCCTCCATAGAGGCTGTCGATGACGTTATAGCATTCGGGCCAGTAGCGACGCTCCTTCACCTGCTCGCGGTAGTTCTTGAGCAAGGCAGCCATCGTTGCCTCATCCAGCTTTGCATCGTAGTCCTTGAAGAAAGCCTCCATCCGATAGCGTACCAAAGCTGCCTCTATGCTGTCGGCATCCTGCGGCATCGAATTGAGCATGTTGGCAACACGATAGAGTTCAATGCCTCGCATGAATGTCTCACGGAAGAAACCCATCGCAAAGACGTCGTCGCGGCGTTTGCCGTAGGCTTCCTCGAGTTTCCCGAACATCTCGCCGAAGCGGTTCGTGAGGTCTTCCCTGATTCCATACCATCCGCGAATCTTGTCTTCGAGCTGTTGCTTCTGGGCAATGACACCAAGTTCGGCAATGGCTTTGTTCATGCCGATGCTGTTCTTCCAGTAGTTGCTGCTGCTTGCCCATTTGCTGGCATACTTGATGCCGACGGCTCTGTCAGCATCCATAAAACGTTTCCAAACCTCCTGCTTCTTCCCGCGAACCTGTATGACGCTGATGTTGCTGGCATTGACACGCTCGTCGATACCCCAAGAACTGAGGTAACGGCTTGTGCTGCCAGGATAGCCTACCGTCATGCAGAAGTCGCCGTTGCGATAACCGTCGGTAGATATGCGAGCATAGTTCTTGAGCCGCAAGGGAACGTTCTTCGGGCTATAGCCGGCAGGCTCGCCGTTCTTGTCGGCATAGATACGGAAGACGCTGAAGTCGCATGTCTGCCTGGGCCACATCCAGTTGTCTGTGTCTCCACCGAACTTGCCCATTGTCTCTGTAGCTGTAAAGACAAGACGGATGTCGCGATAGACCTTATAATAGCTCACAAAGAAAGCGTTGTTCTCGTAATAGGACTTGACCATACAATCAAGGCCGGGGTTGTTGTTCTGGAACTCCTTCTCTGCTGCACCCATGATGCTGTCGGTGTATTGCCTGTTGAGCTCTGCCTTCGGTTCGTCGGGATGCTGCTCATATACTTTGTTGAGAGCCTCTGTGATGCGTTCTGTGCAGTCTTCTGTTCGCAGGAGGAACTTCACGAAAAGCCCTTCGGCAGGACGTTCTTCCTTGCGAGAGCGGGCAACAAAGCCGTTGGTGAGGATGTCGTCCTCTGGCGTCGAGAGTTGCTGGATGGCTCCATAGCCGCAATGGTGGTTCGTGAAGACCAGCCCGTCGGGACTTACGACGACGCCCGAGCAGAAGTCACCGAAATCGACCACGCAGTCTTTGAGGCTGGCTTGCGTTGTGCTGTAGAGTTGTTTGGGTGTGAGCTTAAGGCCGAGGCTTTTCATCGCGTCAGCCGTCTTCTGGTCAATACTGTTCAGCATCCACATGCCTTCGTCGGCATGTGAAAAGGATGTGAGCGCGCAAAGGATTGCGCCGAGGAATATCTTCTTCATCTTGTTATTTACCATTTAATCATTTATCATTTACCATTTCTCTCTTCTCCTCGGAGAGGGTAGGGGGTGAGGTTTATTTCTTTTTGGGCTTCCTTCTTGCCC
>Ga0310690_10005951_pt1 | contig 16269 bp, 9 predicted proteins | sample AusTroGonzalo_MG_2_FD_207661 | JGI IMG/M metagenome (GOLD analysis project Ga0310690, IMG submission 207661) | Bovine rumen microbial communities from tropical cattle in Woodstock, Queensland, Australia - Gonzalo_04 (v2) (version 2) | ecosystem: Host-associated > Mammals > Digestive system >... | reverse complement strand
CCTGATGCCATCGAAGGGCGACACGCCTTGGCACATGCTGCACTACGGCGTGGAGAATGGAGATGTGTGGTGTCCGGGAGAGACGAACACAAGCATCCGTCCGGGCTGGTTCTACCACGAAACGGAGAACGAACATGTGAAGAGTCTGTCGAAACTGATGGACACCTATTATAAATCTGTAGGCCGCAACTCTACCCTACTCCTTAACTTCCCCATCGCACCGAATGGCCGCATCCATCCCACCGATAGCCTGCGCGGCATCGCGTTTAAGAAGATGATCGACAAAGTTCTTGAAAAGAACTTAATTGATAATGGAAAATTGATAATGGATAATGGGGCTAGCGCACAGGCCGAAGGCAATTATCCATTATCCATTATCAATTATCAATTGTCGTGGCCCAAGCCCACGGCTTTCAACCGTTTCCTCGTTGAAGAGGATATCGCACAAGGTCAGCGGGTGAAGAAGTTCACGCTCGAAGCGCTCGTCGACGGGCAATGGCAGCCGTTGAAAGATGCACTCGTGGAAGACGGCAAGGATGGACTCACCACCATCGGACACCGTCGCATTATCTGCTTCCCCACCGTCACAGCCACCCAGCTCCGCTTCACGATTACGGACAGTAAAGCTGAGCCCATCATCAAGAAACTGGGCGTGTATCTCGCTCCAGAGTTGACGGCCGACATTCCTGATTCAGGCGAGAAGAAATCATCGGCTCTGCACATCTTCTTCAGCAATCCTACGCAGATGATGATCGACTGGGATCAGGACCAGACCTTCACCACCTTCCGCTACCTGCCGCCTCAGAATACAAAAGACGGCATCGTCACCCACTACACCCTTTGGGGCTCTACTGATTGGACCAACTGGACCAAACTCGCCTCAGGCGAATTCTCAAACATCGTAAACAATCCCATCTGGCAGACCGTCACCTTCCCAGCCACAACGGTCCGCATCCTGAAACTCGATGCCGACCTTCTGGCAGAAGGCAGCCGTATGGGCTACGGCGATATAGAAGTGAAATAAATTGTTACTTCACATGGAACCAATCGAAGTCGGCCACACCGCCGGCTTCTTTTGTGGCGTAATGGAACAATGCAAAGCGGTAGCCGCAGAAGTCGGGCCAGTCGTAATACATCTGCAGGGTGTCGCCGATATTCTTCCACTCCTTGCCGTCGAGACTGTAGCTGAACGTAGCTTTGTCGGTGCGGTCGCGGAAGTCGCAGTTCATGCGCAGCCAAATCTTACCTCCATTCCCGCTGTCGCGCCTACCCGTAGCCTTTCCTTCTTCCATCTTACATCTTTCAATCTCTTTGCCAACGCCGTCGCCCTTATCCATCGCCTTTTGCATGACGATAAAGAACTGGCCATTCTCTTTCTTCACACCTATGAAGCCGTAGCGGTTCTGGAAGCAGGAGAGACCGGCAACATCGCCATCCTTCAGCTGTGAGAAATCGAGGAGCACCTCACCCTGACAGGTGGGTCCATAGATGCGCTGGGTGAGCGTGTTGCGAGCCTCGCGGATGTGCTTGAAAACAGCGGTGGTCTTCAGTCGCAGCCAGCCCTTGCGCTCAGTAAGGCTCCAGCCGTTCATATCGGGTACGTGGTTCCACTGCCACACGGGTTTCAGCCAACCCTGCTGTTTGTTGCCTATCACACTATTCTCCCAGCGCCAACCGAAGCGAGAAGTACTCTTCTTTGGGTTCCACGAATTAAATTCGTCGCTCTGCACAATGCCGATGCCCTTCTGGGCGGGCAGATCCACGATGAAAGGTGAGGTCATATTCTTACCTTCGGGCAACGAGGTGGTCTTACCGTTGCCCACGATAGGCCATCCATCCTTGCTCCACGTCATCGGCAGCCATACAGGCATACGGCCAACGCTTCCGTAGTCCTTGAAGAGGAAGCACCACCATCGGCCGTCGGCAGCTTGCACGATGCCACCCTGACCGATACCATTGGTCTGCATCACCACGTTGCCGGCTGCATCTATCATCTCACCGCCAAAGACCATCCGGCCTTCCCATTTGCCGTTAAAGAGGTCGCGCGAACGCCAGACAATTTCCTGACGCTGACCGTCGCAACCCTGAATCATAAAGATGTAATAGTAGTCACCGATCTTATAGCCGTGATAACCCTCGGCACGCAGACCGCGAGCGGGATTCTCGAGATTGGCGTAGTCAATCACCTTGCGGCGCTCTGACACCGTCACGTTCCAGTCTTTATCGACCTTCATCTCACGCAGGTACATCGCGTGATCGTCGAACGTGTCGGCTGGATGCAGCACATACTTCTTCACCTCCTTGCCGTTGTCGTCGAACAACAAGCCCGGGTCGTAACACTTATCCGTCGTTGACACGTGCCAGTTGCCATTCTCGATGTCGTCGGTCACGTAGAAATACGTCTTACCCGTCGTGTTGCACGTCATAATCATGTAGTAGAGCTTCTCGTAGGGGTCGTAGCGCAGGTTCGTAGCCCACTGACCTTGCGAGTACTCGCTCTTGCCGTTCAGCAGACGGAAATTATCGCCTTCGTCCAATGCGTCGTAGGCGTAGTTCACGATTTCCCAGTTCGTCAGGTCCTTCGACTTCATGATGCCGCAGCCCGGTGCGAAGTGCATTGTGGTCGATACCATGTAATACGTATCGCCCACGAGGATGATGTCGTGATCGGGCACATCGGCAAACAACATCGGATTCTTAAACTGTGCGCTACTCGTCAGCGCTGCGAGCATCATGCAGATACTAAAGAGGATTCGTTTCATACAATTATTCGTTTGTTTCATTCCGGCTGCAAAGGTAATGCAAATGCCACAAACGACAATAGTTTTTTGTTTCATAAGTTTTGCAAAACGTATTAACATGTCATTTCCGCGATGAAATACTTCTGGCAGGAAGTAGTCTTATAGGGTTGGTAGCCTAAACGGCTCAGGGCGCGGCCCACCTCGATGTTGATGTTCTTCGTGCGATGGAAATTGGGGAAGGAGCGATCCAGAATGTCCACAATCTCATCGATGCTCTTCAGCAATGACTTGTCACCGCTATCAGCAGGACAGAGTTTCATCGCAATCATCTTCTCAATGTTGTCAGCGGGACACCCCTATTTGTTTCATTTTTGCCCAAAAATGTTTCAATCAGCAGATTTCTTTTGTCTGTATGGGATATAATTCGTATCTTTGTGGCAAAAATCAGACAACGATGAAACGAAACATTCAATTTCTACTGGGGCTGATGCTGGCTCTGTCTTCTCATCTCTCAGTAGCACAAGAAATCCACGATTGGGAGAATCCCGCAGTTCTTGGTATCAACAAGTTGCCGTATCATGCGACGTTGCAACTGCCGTCGAAAGAAAAGGAGTGTAAGGAGATTGTGAGTCTCGACGGACAATGGAAGTTCCGCTGGAGCCGGAATCCGGAAGAAAGGATTGTGGACTTCTACCGCGAGGACTATGACGTGGGCCAGTGGGGTAAGATCACGGTACCGGGCAACTGGCAGACGCAGGGCTACGGCACACCTATTTATATTAATATCAACTACCCGTTTGTAAAGGATCGTCCGCGCGTGACTTCCGAGCCGCCAAAGGACTGGACGGCCTACGAGAACCGCAACCCCGTGGGACAGTATGTGACGTTTGTCGAGGTTACGAAAGAGATGCTGAATCAGAAGAATCTGATTCTGCATTTCGGAGGTGTTCATTCAGCGATGTATCTGTGGATTAACGGCCAGAAAGTAGGCTATAGCCAGAACTCGATGTCGCCCGCGGAGTTCGACGTGACGAAGTATCTGCGCGAGGGCAAGAACAAGCTTGCAGTCGAGGTGTATCGTTGGAGCGACGGGAGTTATCTCGAAGATCAGGACATGTGGCGACTCTCAGGCATTTTCCGCCCTGTTCAGCTGTGGGTGCGCCCGCTGGTACATATCTGCGACTATCAGGTGACGGCTGTCCCGAATAAAAACTATTCGCAGGCGGAAGTGAAGACCGTCATCTCTATATGCAACACCAGCAAAAAGAAAGCGATAATTCGTCCCGTCATGATTATTGACGAGATAGCCGCCGATATGGCAGAAGTGCAGATCAATGCTGGTGATACCATTAACCATATCTTCCACTATACATTGGAGAAGCCGCTGTTGTGGTCAGCAGAGAAGCCCAACCTTTATCCCTTCTGTGTGGAACTGGAGGACGATAAAGGCAACACTATCGAACATTTCGACAACCACTTCGGGGTGAAGAAAGTGGAGATTGTTGGTGAGGTCTTTAAGATAAACGGAAAGAACGTGAAACTGCGCGGTGTGAACCGTCACGACCACCATCCGAAGACCGGTCGCTATGTGGATGATGCCACCTACGAAGAGGATATCCGCCTGATGAAACAGGCCAACATCAATTTCCTGCGCACCTCGCACTATCCCGACCGCGAATACCTCTACGAGCTCTGTGACCGCTGGGGTATCTACGTGATGGACGAGGCCAACCACGAGACCCACGGCTACGGCTATGCCAATCAGGTGATGGGCGAAGACCTGACATTCCAGAAAGCCCATGTCGACAGGGCAGAGTCGCTGGTGAAGCGCGACTTCAACCATCCCTGCGTCACTCTCTGGAGCTTAGGCAACGAGGGCGGCGTAGGGCCGAATATCGAGGCGATGTATAATACGGTGCGCGAGTTGGACAACACTCGCCCACCGTTCTACGACAGCGACCGTCGCTACTCGGCCATCTGGGACGACAGCTACCTCTATCCCGACGACCTGAAAAAGAATGCCCAGGCCGTCACCGACAAGCCCTTTATGATGCGCGAATATGCCCACGCCATGGGTAACTCCTGTGGCAATCTGCAGGAGTACTGGGATGTGATCTATGCCGACTCCAGCATCTGTGGCGCCGCCATCTGGGACTGGGTTGATCAGGGACTTTACCCAATGGATAATGGAAAATTGAAAATGGATAATTATCCATTCCTCTACGGTGGCGATTTCGGCGACAAGCCCAATGACGGCCCATTCTGTATCAACGGCCTCATCGCCCCCGACCGCAAGCCACATCCGCAGTATTACGAGGTGCAGTATGTGTATCAACCCTTGCAGTTCGAGCGCAAGGCCGACGGCACTATCCGCATCATCAATCGTGACTATTTCACCGATCCGAGCGAATACGAGATAACCTACGACACCCTGCGCTATGATGGTGAGGTGGTACTCAACGTGGCCGCTCGCCTGAAGGAGGATAAGCCATGGGCAAAGAAAGGTTTCATAGTAGCCCGCGAACAGTTTGTGCTAACGCCGTATGCCTTCCCAATGAAACAGAGGGACGGTTCTTTTGTTACATCTGCCGGCGATGTAACAAAAGAACCGTCCCTCTGTTACACTATCGATGGGAACAAGCTCACCTCATGGATTGTCGATGGCAAGGAGATGTTGGAAGCCCCGCTGGAGCCCTACTTCTGGAAGCCTGAGAACGACAACCAGAGTGCTGCCCACTTCGCCGAACGCGTCGCCTCGTGGAAAGAGGTCAAAGACGTCAAGGTGACCTACACCATCATCAATGACCACACCATCCGCGTCGATATGGACTATCAGCCTACCACCACCGACCGTCCCGTGATGCCGAAGTTCGGTATGAGGATGCGTCTGCCTAAGGATTTCACGCAGATTAAGTATTACGGCCGAGGTCCTTGGGAAAACTATCCCGACCGCAAACGCTCTGCTTTCCTTGGTATCTATGAGATGCCACTCAGCGAATACGAAACAGAATATATCCATCCGCAGGACAACGGCAATCGCTGCGACATCCGTTGGTTTGAGATAGGTTCCCTCCGGATCGAGGGCGCGCAGCCTCTCTGTATCCGTGCCTGGGACTATGGTGAAGAAGATCTTGAAGGTGTGCGCCACCCCAACGACATCAACCGCGGGCGCTTCGTCAATCTGAACATAGACTTAAACATCCATGGCGTAGGAGGTGCCGATACGTGGGGCAAACGCACCTTACCCCAGTACACCATCGACGGCAACCAGCCGCACCACTACAGTTTCACGCTCTCTTATAAGTAATGATTAGAGCAACAAGAGAACATGATTTCTTGAGAGCTCTGAAGTTTTTCTTATGATTACTTGGATATATAAAAAAAGATTTGTAACTTTGCCACAAAGTTTGAAATATGGAAGAGAGACAACCGAAATGGCCTTCAGCATGTCCCTTATTGACAACGGCGAGGCTTGGCTGGAGATGATTGATGACAGAAACAAGACATCCCATCTGTATGACGAAGAGATGGCGACAGAAGTAATGGATGCAATTATTCACACATACTTTCCTCTCTTTATGGAGTTGCAAAACAAAATGAATGAAATAGCAAATAAGTGACATGTACGGATTGACGGATAAATCATACAACGAACTCTTACAGATATTGGCTTCGATTCCAGAGATAGAAGAAGCCATTATCTATGGTTCTCGTGCAAGGGGCGACTTTTGGCGGGCATCGGATGTGGATTTGTCCATCAAAGGCAAGGACTTCAACCGCCACACACTTGCCCGTCTAAACGACAGGTTATACAATTCACATATCCCTCAGATTTTTGATACTCATGTCTATGCCAGTATCAAGAACCCGAAGTTCAAGGCCAATGTAGACCGTGAGGGAATAATCTTATATCGGAAATAGTAGAGATTTTATCTTTTAATCAATTAATCATTTGAGTTTATAACCACTTTCTTGCCATCGCGGATGTAGATGCCTGGTGAAGGATGTTGTACCTGCTGGCCCTGAAGGTTATAGAGCTTGCCGTTGGGATCTGGGACAGAAACAGGATAAATGCCTGAGGGTACGAGGCGACGGATATCGGCCAGGACGATGGCAGAGCGATAGGGGAAGTATTCGTTGAGCAGACGGTTGCGCTCCTTCATGTAATAATCGTCGACGGTATAATATTTGCCCTTCGACTTATACTGATGGACATAGCGGCGATAATCACCCCAGCGGGCGGCCTCGGCATAGATGGCCTTGGAAATGACGTGATACAGGCTGTCCCACGTCTCTACCACCGACTTCGGACCCAGCAGACCGTTATCATCCAGCAGTTCCTGAGCACGACGGCCATAACGATCAGCAAAGTCTTTGTTTTTCAACAGGTTCTGGAAGATTCCTGTGGGATAGGCGCTGCCATTGTTCTTATCCAAAACGCTTTCGTAGAGATTCTCGAAGATGATCTCCGAGTCCCAGCAGAGGAATCGGAAGCCCTGACTCTCAGCACCTCGACGAAGGATGGCGTACCAGTTATGATGCGCCCAATCGGTATTGCCGGCATACTGGTTGATGAGCATGTAGTCGATGAAATTGTCGATGTCGAGCATGGTCTGAAGTTGCTCATAGCTCGTGGCATTAGAGGCCTTTTTAGCCGTCGCCACCATCTGCTCCCAGGCATCGAGGGTACCCTCGCTGGCCTCATGGTGATTGCCGCCATCCTCCTCAATCTTCACCACATCGATATCGCTCTTGCTACCTCCGAGATGATCCTTGCCAAACTGGTCGTCCACACGTTCAGCGATATTGTAGATGCCCCAGTACATGCCATTGAGAAAGAGGTTGACATAGAGGGCATTGACACTGGTGCGCCCTATCTTCCGCTGCATGCGACGCGCCCAGACATCACGGGTGTACTGTGCCCGCTCGCGGTTTCCGCCATCCCAATGCTGCCAAGAGTTGCCGAAATGACAACGTAGCACGAGTTGGTCGAACTTCTGAGGTTCATCAGCGCCAAACAGCGGATAATCCAATGACTTGGGACCATATTGTGACTTGAACACCAGGCGAAAGGAGTGCTTGGGATTCTTCTCCGCCAGACGACCATGTCCGCCATGCAGACGCAAGCCGCAGTCGACGGTGAGGTCATACGTCTGAGGGCCGCCCATCAGCTCGATACTGGCAGGCCTCGTCCACCCATGACCCGTGGCATCGCCCACCGGAGGTCCCGTGAAGATATAGATGCCGCCACGATCCTCGTCGTTCTCATGACTGAAAAGGTGGTCTTTATCGGTAACAATGCTGAGCACAGGCAGGGATTTCAGGCCCTCAATAATCTTAGGCGCCAAAACGGGGTCGGCAGCCATCTCAGGATCCATGCCGTAGTCGGCAGTGGCAGTACCAGATATCTGCGTGTATTTGCCCCACTCTTCCGGATAGCCTTCAGGATGGTCAGACTGTTTCAGCACGTCGGCAGCGAAGATCCAAGTGGCAGTAGCGATGGCTGTGAGACGACCTGTATCAGAGAAGGCCGCTGCTCGCAGGATGGTGGTAGTGTTGATGGAGAGCGGATTGGTATAGACCTGACTTTCGAGGGTCGGAGCGCTGCCATCGACGGTATACCGGATGACGGCACCTTCAGGCAGAGCATTGCCTGTGACGGCAATCGTCAAGGAAAAGGGCGCATCGCAGAAACCATGAGGCTGACTGAACGTCAGCTTCTGAGCACAAAGGCTCAGAGGCGTCAGCGCCACCAATAACAAACTGATAACTAGTAATCTACAACGCATTTATTTGCTAAGTTTAGGAACATATTTCACCGGTTCGCCGTCGCTGGCTTTCAGCACACTGGCAAATTCCTGAGGCGACACCTCCACAGGGCCATGCATGAACTCTGGGATATTGTAGCACTTCATGAACTGACGGTGGTAGTCGGGATCGGCCTGTGGCAGTTCGAAGGGCTTGCTGCCCTTGCCGTTGGCATCGACATGTACAAAGAACGGGCGGGTATAGCTGCCATCATAGCGTCGGCTGCTGAAGACGACCCATCGGCCGTTGCTCGACCAGGCATGATAGCTCTCCGTCTCAGGCGAATTGATCTCATCCATAGCGCGGATCTCTCCGCTGGCGAGATCCAGCAGATAGAGGTCGGCCTCGCGGTGCCAGATGTGGAAGACGCCATAATGACCCATGGTGAACATGAGGAAGCGTCCATCGGGCGACACACGCGGCAGGGTGGCACTCTGATCCAGACTATCAGCCTGGAATACCAGTTCACGGGGACCGAACTCGTAGGTATCGGGATTGAACGACTTCTTATAGAGGTTGTATTTCACTTGGCTGTACCTGCGAACCACCTCTACCTCATGACTAACTGTATCGCGGAACTCAAAATTCGCACTACAGTAATAGAGCGTCTTACCATCAGGTGCCCAGACGGGGAACACTTCGAACTCATTTTCCTCGTTTTCGATATTGGTCACCTCGTTCTTTGTCACATCGTAGGCTATCAGGTCGCTCACCGCATCGAACACCTCGATCTTGTTGAGATTGCGGGTGTGGAAGCTCTGACTGGTCTTGTTGGTGGAATAGACAATCAACGGGAGCCACGGGTGCCAGGCGGGATAAACGCCAGCCGACAGAATAGAGTCATTGCGCATGTTGATCTTACTCAGACGGCCGTCGTAGGCTATCACAGTGCCCCCGTGGAACTGACGGGCATGGAATTGCATGCGCTGGGGATTATACATCTGATAATTGTGGCAGTTGACACACTGACCTGTCGTCTCCTTACCACAAAGCATGTTGTTCACCATCACCTCCTCGTCGTAATTCTCCAGACAGCGTTGGTTCAGGGTCAGCTCCTCGTATGCCACATAGCTGGGTGAGATGAGTCGGTAGCTGATATAAGGGTCGATGCTATCGGGTGACACCGTGATATGGAAAGGCTGGTATCGCCACCATTCCTCACCGAGACGGATAAACACCTCGACATTGATATCCTTTCCGACAGCCTTACTGACCAGTTCACGCCAGTCGTCCATCTCCGGCTGTACGGCCTTTCCGCCACATACCAACTGATAGTCGCCAGCCGTAAAGCGTGCCACGATCTCATCGCAGGAATCCTCGAGCTCGAAAGTCAGCGGGGCGATATTGACGGGGATTGTCACATCCACATAGTCCGGATAGATAGGTGGCGTCTTCTTGATGTCGGTAAACTGGGCAGGCACCGAGGCGTTATTGCAAGAAGTGAATAGTGAATAGTGAATAGTGAACAGTACTGCAAACACTACCCATTGACCTATTTTGCTTATCTTGGTAATCATAAACTTCAATTTTTCAATTCTTCAATTCTTCAATTCTTAACTAATACAGGTAGAGGTCGTGAACGAAGAAATAATTATAATAGTAGGTTTGACCGAAGCGATCATAGAAAATGGGGCGCATCACATCTTCGTCTGAGCTCGTGGCGTTGTTGGCAAGATCCATAAACGCCGCATAGTTGCGCTTCACCTGCTCGTCGAATGGCAGTCTGCTGATATCGACATTCTTTTCCAAATTGCCATACATATAGGCGGCCTCTTGGAAATGAGTCGGCATGTGTCCTCCTTCGAGCGTTTGGGCATATTCGTAGAAACGCGGCCAGAACATCTCAATATCCTTCTCCCATAAGGTAGCTATCAGCGACATTTCCTTATAGAGCTTGTCTTCGCCATGACTTCTCAGGAATCTCTCCATAATGAATTTCTCTGCCATCATCTGATCGGTGCCCAAGAAATCGCTACTTGTCATCAGCCGACAGATGGGCGAGAACTCCGCACTGGCTTTCAATTGGTCGGGATGACCGATGAAACGTTCATACTTCTCGGCCCACGCCTTGTGGTAACGGGTATGTTTGAGCAACGAGGCATATTTACGCGCCTCCTGTTTCTCACCATTCACGAGGGCACAACGCATCAGATATTTCAGATACTCAGCACGGAAGCCGAACTCAACGCCCTGTTCCAGACACCAACGATGGCAATAGTTGGCAAGACCATAGTTATAGTACATACTGTAACCTACAACCTGCATCATACGCACAGGAACAGGCTCGTTGCAAGGCTTGGAGCCGTCAGGATAATGAAACATCTCATCGCCCAGACGTCCTAATCGGAAGAGTGCCAGATTACGCATCATGACAATGGCACGCGTGGGCTCCTCATCGTCTGAGACAGCCTCCCGCAGCACACCCTCCCAATCGAGATCCTCCATGCACTGCTGCATACGGAATTCCTTGTGGAGATTACTGTCCCTATTCCAGAAATGACAGACGCTATAGCCAGCCACAGCCACAAGCGCCACGTGGATCAAGAGCCAACGGACGGGTAATTCTTTCAATTTACCACCTTTCGCTTTCTGCTTTTTGGTGACTGCTTTCTTGGGGGCACTCTCTTGCACAATCTTTTCCTTCCACATTCCGTACATCACTGCCAGGAATACCAACGAGGCCACTAATATATAATAAGGTATATAAAAGACGAGCAACTCCTTATCCACCCAGAACATCGGCAGTCCTGTCCACCAAATATTATGAATACCAGTCTGGCAGAACACGTAATTGTAACAGAACAGAGGCCAGAACACGATGGACAAAACAGCTACCACCGAGACTATCACACGCGCCGTCAGCGTTTGTTTCTCCAATCTCCAAACCAACACCCCCATCAGCAGCGCCGCCAAAAGACCATAGAAGCCGATGAGCGGATAGAGCACACCCGTACATATAAATATATAGATGGGACGCAGATAATATTTTGCGGGCAGCAGTCGGAAGATCCACACAGCAGCTACAGCGAGCGTGCCGCCGATGGCAGCAACAAAGAAATGACCACGCAGTTTCAGGTAATAGACCCAATAGCCCAGATCCATATTCATGATGATGACGGCAGCCAGCGGAATGAGCAATACGGCTGTCCACCTGACAGGGATGCGGAAAGCCCGCCAAATCACAAACAGCATCACCGCCCACAAGAGCGTAAGCAGGGTAACACCCAATGCCGGATGATAGAAAAACTCCGTGAGATAACACCCCAACCACGTGAGCAGCCAACCAGATGTCACCATCTGCTGCTTCAGAAACAGCGGCGTGTCGAGAAAGAGATTCATTTCCTGCACCTTCCATAAGTACGCCTGCTCAAAAACGAGCAGACAGCAGGCCGTCGTCAGCAAAGCCAACACAACCAGAGCAGGACTTAATAGTTTCAGTTTATCCTTCATTTCCTTGTTAATTGCAATATCGCCTGCAAAGGTAATAAAAAAAAGTGAATAGTGAATAGTGAATAGTGAAAAGTATCAATAAAAAAGTGGCGAACCGAAGTCCGCCACCTTAATTATCAATTTTCTAATTCTCTAATTCTTGATTACTTCACAATCACCTTCTCGGTCTTGACAGAGCCATCGCTCATCACCTTCTTGACGATGGTGAGACCCTTCTGAGCCTTAGCTACGCGGCGACCGTTGAGATCGAAGAGTTCGATAGCGCGAACCTTTGCAGCAGGCGTTCCCTCGAGTGTCTCGATACCAGCTGCAGCTGCGTCGGCATAGAGAGCAGCGTAGTCAACATTTGCAGGACCTGTCATCAGAACGTTGACATACTCGAAGAATGCCTGAGACTGACCACCCCATGCGAAGCCGAGGGTCAGAATACCATCAGTCACCACGATATTCTGAATACCGTCAGTCGGAATATTCTTGTTGTCCATGTCAGCATAGCCGGCATAGTTCACGTCCTTGTCGATCTCTGCACCTTCCTCAACAGCAGGTGTGTCAGAAGTCTTCACGTAAGCGTATGTACCATCAGAAGTATCTGAGTTATCCCAACCTCTGAACTTGATAGTGTAAACACCTGCGGGCAGGTCGGTAATGGTCTGCTCAACAGCAGCAACAGCATGCCAACCTGGATGCATAGCGCAATCCTCAGCGTATGTCGTTCTGGAGCTGTGGCTAACATTACCGTCCCAGCTGCTCCATGCCTGAGCATTACCTGAAACATTCTCCCAACCAGTAATCACCTGAGTCTTTTCACGAGCGTAGAGGTTCGGGTTCTTCACGAATGCTGTCATATCGATAGAAGTAGCAACAGCCTCCGGATTCTCAGGATCTGAGTTGTCGATCTTCTCAAAGATATTCTCACCATCCTTCAGCTTAGCATAGAGGTCGGCCTTGATATGGTTCTTCACCTCCTCAGCCAGTTCGTCATCGTCGTCAAGGGCATTGAGAGCCTGTGCAACAGGATAAGAATCCTCAGCACGACCCAGAGCCTTCAACGTCTGAGCACCCATGTACAGACGCTCAACCAAGGCAGCAACACCTCTGGTTTCACGCTTCAGGTTACCGTCTGACTCGCTATTGCTTGCATTGTGTACAGTGAACAGATTTGCAGTTGTCGTAGCGATTTCGCTCAACTCAGCGACAGCAGCCTTCAAAGCAGCATCGTCCTTCAGCACGTCATACTCGTACTTTCTCTCCCACTGTGCTTCATCACCTTCAGGAGCGACATTCTCCATCCAAGACTTACCATTGTACTTAGCAACGATAGTTACCAGCTGAGCATAGAGATCAGTATTCTTGAACTTCGTCTCCTTGTTCTGATCAACAGTAGCACTACCAGTCTTAATCGAATTATCGTAAGAGTTGCAGAGATCAACGTGGTCAATCAGGTTAGCACTGCTCTTTTCAAGCAGTTCAACAGCACCGTTACACTCAGAAGGAGAGGTGTAACCATCCTTCTCAGCCTCAACCTTGGCAATAGCCTCGTTCAAAGCTGTCTGGGCAGCACCGTCATAGCGCTCTGCAGCGTTATTAGCCTGAGTAGTCTTAGCCTTCTCCAGTGCCTCATTGACAGCGATTGTCTCAACAACGCCAAATGAGCTGGGGATATAACCGAACTTCACGTTAGCAAGCAGCAACTCATGCCAGGTCTCACCAGCGTCCTCACCGTCAGCATTGTTGGCTACCACGAAGCGCAGCTCGTAATCACCAGCAACAGTAGGCGTGTAATCAATGGAGTAAGCCGAAGAATTCTTCACAGCATTCTTAGCACCGTTGACATCAGGATTACAGGTCACGGTCTGGACAAGCTGCTCTTCACCAGCGGCGTTGAGGATCATCACCTTCAGATACTCACCACTTGACTTCCAACGGGCAGCGTTGAATGTCAGGGTGTACTTCTTACCAGCTTCCATCGTCAGCTTGTGCTCATCATCGTTAAGACCGTATGTCAGGTAGTTGCTACGCATGTAGAGCGCACCGGTGAAGTCACCACCAGCAGCAAAGTCATTGAAGAAACGAGCACCGCTACCATAGCTACCACCAGGAACGCGCTCCTCCATACCGTCAGCAAAGAGCTTGAAGCCCTCAGGAACAGAGCCGTTAGCGCAGCTGTTGAAATAGCTGAGCGGAATCAGCTCCTGAGCTACGTCGTTAGGATCGGGAGCACCCACGCTGAACACGTATGTCGTGTCGGTAAAGATCTCATCAGCCAGGATCTCCTCAGGATAAATCTTCGTGATGCGGATGGTATGCAGGCCATTTGCCAGATCGTCACCATCGTAAGTCATCGTGATTTCCTCAACCAGACCTTCTGCAGGGCTGATAGTCAAAGCTTTCTTATCGAGTGTAGCAACAATCTTAGAAGCGTCAGCCTTCTTATCGAACTTCACTTCGAACTTCTTCAGGTCGCTCTTGATATTAAATGAGCCCTGCTCGGGTTTTGCATAGACGATTGTTGGAGCGAGCATAGTGTAAGGATATACATCATCGGGCATACCGTCCAGAAGATCGTCGTTATACTCAGCAATCTCATCTACATTAGGAATCACCTGTCCGGCGTTAGGTCCACCAGCGTATGTCAGCTGCAGATCGCCAGCTGCATTGTTATAGATAACGCGAACCTCACCATCAGGCACCTCGTCCAAGAAAATAAAGAAGCGACCGTCTTCGAAGCCCTCCACAGAGGTAATACCGATTTCCTGACCGTTCGCCGTCACCTTGGCATTCTCTACTGGGAACTGGATACGCTTCTTACCAGCAGCCTTACAAAGCTCAGGAAGGTTGGTCTCGAAACCGAAGTCAATCAAGAGGTTATCATCCTTATACTCAGCAACGGTACCATACTTATAAATCTCGAACTTAAAGTTGTCGAAATAGAATTGGGTGGATTCTGAATTCTTATTCAAGTCGAAGGCAATGCTCTGGAAGCCCTTGCCAAAAAGACTTTCGCTAATAGTACCCTTTGCGGTAATTGTGGTCCACTCGGGAGTAATAGTAATGCCACTAAAATCAGAAGAGATGTCACCACCGCCACACTGATAAGAACGTGGTTCAGCATGACCACCTACATCAACAGAGGACTCAGGATTAGCAAGCGCATCCATCGAGAAGCGCCACTCAGTACCTGCTGGCAGAATCTCAGGCAGAACTACGAACAACTGCGTAGACCAAGTCTGAGGTGCATTAGCCATTGTCTTAATGGAAAGGCCCTTGGAATCACCTTTACCAACGCCTTCCTCAACCATAGCATCTGGATCAGAATTAATTGTATAAGTAACATTGCCATCACCACTATCAGCACGGAGTGCAAGGGCGAACGAACTGAAGTCATCACCTTCAAAATCACCATTGGTCAGAATGTTAACCCAGCCGACCTGCTTCTCCTTGCCCTTACGGACAACGACCATACTCTCTACAGTCACATTGGCACTGTTGGCACCCTTAATGGCATGCAGATGAACGAAGCCCTTATCATTGAGAATCTGCTTCAGGTCAACAGTCAGGACACCATCCTTGTCGGTAAAATACTTGCCAGCCCAAGCTGAAGCACCTCTGGGGTATTCAATCAAGTGAGAATCACTCTCATTGGTATTGAATTGTCCCTCATCCTGATCTCGGTTGATCAACACACGGGGTTGACCGTCTGAATAGGTAATCACCAACTGATCAAAGCCAGACAAGTCTGCCCAGGAATTAACAGAAGGATCACCATAAGGCTGACCGGTAGATTCTCCGATTACCCATGTGGGTTGAACCTGAGTGTTCTTTGGAGCATTCAACCCCCAAAGACCGGTCTCATGCTGCCAGAAGGGAACTTCCTGCAAGGAAATCTCCTCTGCACTTACATTCATTGCACCCAGCACCATTAATGCCAGAGCAAGAAACATTTGGTAAGTTTTTCTCATGTTGTTAAAGTTTTAAATGAAAGTTAATAAAAAAAAAATAGAAATTTCTGGCTGCAAAGGTATATAATAACGCACATACACGTTTTGCTGATTGTTTCATTTGCTTTCATTTTTGTGTTCAAATCGCAAATATCCCGCTTTTGTCGGTGAAAAGCGGGATATTTGAAACAAAATGAGACAAATAGAAAAACTACCCTTCTCGCTCAGCGTACTCGGAAGGAGCCACACCAAAATGCTTGCGGAAGATGGTTGAGAAGTGGGCCAGATTAGAAAATCCCACTGTATAAGCCACCTGTGTAACATTGATTTTC